>JACCDS010951222.1_pt1 | contig 11305 bp, 10 predicted proteins | sample 7446441 | NCBI WGS metagenome assembly JACCDS01 (sample SAMN15323445, study PRJNA562643) | freshwater metagenome | isolation source: river surface water | place: USA:Blue River Watershed | collected 2017-08-17 | reverse complement strand
CTTGGGGCTTGCCCGGCAACGCCACCCAATCCGGCTTTCTCACCCGCTCAACGCCGGGCGGCTCTGCCGACCACGCCAATGCGTTTCGCTTTGAAGACAAAAAAGGGCAAGAAGAGGTTTGGCTGCACGCCGAGAAAGACCAGCGCATTGAAGTGGAAAACGATGAAAGCCACTGGGTTGGGCATGACCGCAACAAAACCGTGGACAACGATGAAAACACCACCATCCACAACAACCGAACCGAGCGGGTTGACCATGACGAAGAGGTTAGTATTGGCGACAACCGCAGCGTGACCATTGGCAAGAACAAAATCGAAACCATCGGCATGGCCAAGCTGATGAGCATCGGCGCGCTGTATCAAACCACCGTTGGCGGTGCGATGAATACCACGGTCGCGTTAATGCAAGCTGAGGAAGTGGGTCTATCAAAGAATGTGCTTGTTGGCAATAATTTTGATATTACGGCTGGCGACGAGTTCACCATTACGGTCGGTAAAGCCACACTGTCCATGAAATCTGACGGTACAATTACAATTAACGGCCATACCTTTAGCCTCGGTACGACGGGCGAGCAAAGCTTTAAAGCCGATGATAATATCAGCCTCAAAGCCAAGAAAATACAGGAAAATTAATGACGATCCCTTCCAATTCAGCACAAGGTGCGACAAGTCTTGATGCCGTCGATAGTACGGTGTTACTCGGTCAAATTTTAAATAAATCGCATAGCGGCAGCAGCAGCAGCAACCCCGGCACCGTCATTGGTCGTTTTGCCGGTTATGATGTGCATGGCAGACCATTGGCCAGTATTGAATCATTGGGTTTGAGTTCGGTGGTAGTCCGCACTACCATCGATATGGAACAGGTGGCTTATGGAAGTGAGGTGGTACTGGCATTTGCCATGGGTGACCCGGCACAGCCGCTTATTTTGGGCTGCCTATTGCCCGATGCTGCTGCGCCAAAACCTTTTTCAACAGCCCCTGCCGGGCAAGCGCAGCAGCGCGCCAGTACGCTTGTGCCTACCGAAATATTGGCCGATGGTGAGCGTGTGGTGATTCAGGCCGAGCATGAAATCGAATTAAGGTGTGGTGATGCTGCGATCATTTTGGGTTGCGATGGCCGCATTGAGTTGCGCGGCACTTACATTACCAGCAAGGCCAGTGCCACACAACGCATTCTTGGTGGCTCTGTCAATATCAATTAGGGGAATGCGCGATGGAATTGATCATCGGGTCAAAATATTTGCTGGCCGATATTGCGACCGCTTTTGATGTGGCAGGCAAGGAGCATCTGGTTATTGTGAGCAAGGCCAGTTGGCGTATCCCGGCGGCTGGTCAGCGCCCGCAACCGATTATGCCAACGCCCCTTGCTGTGACGGATGTGTTTGTGGGGGCGCCAGGCGAGAGTGCCCTGCTATACGGTTCCGATTATGCCCGTTTCAAACCATTTTGCGATGTCCTGTTTAATGCCAGTGCTCATGCGCCGCATGGCCAAGCTGTACGCGAAATGCAAGTTGGCTGGCAAGTTGCGCAGTTGCAAAAAGGGTTGAAGGTGACGGGGCCACGCTATTGGCAAACCGATGCACAGGGCGGTGCTGCAAGGTTGACCGCGCCGCAGGATTTTATTAACATGCCTTTGCATTTTGGTCTGGCATTTGGCGGTAGCCGTGCCTACAGGGCGCATGGCCAGAATACCGATTTGTTTGAGACAAATGAGTTTAATCCAGCCGGGGTTGGCTGGGCCGGGCCACAAACGCTCAAGCAAATTGGTGGCCAGCTTGCGCCGTGTTTGAGCACAATCAACGACCCTGTGCTGGAACCGCATGGGGCACAAAGCCCGGTCGCTTTTTCTGCGATTGCGCGCCATTGGGCACCCCGTAAAATGTTTGCAGGCACTTACGATAGCCACTGGCAACAAGAAATTGCGCCCTTGTTGCCACTCGATTTTGATGAACGCTATCATCAATGTGCGCCGCTCGACCAGCAAATGGCTTATCCAAGGGGCGGCGAAATGGTTTCGCTGTGGAGCATGATGGCTGGCAGACCCGAGGTGAGTTTTTCATTGCCGCAATTTGAAAATTTCAGGTTGCGCATTTTGCGTAAGGACTACAGCATCGCAGAAGCAAATCCGGTGGTTGATACGCTCTATTTTGAACCGGATGCAGAACGCTTTAGTGCCATTTGGCGGGCCAGTGTGCCGATTCGGCGCCGCATTCAGGAATTTGATACTGTTGCGATTGGCCCGATCAATCCTGCATGGTGGGAAAGTAAGCGCTTGGGGTTGCATGCTAATTGTGCCGATTGTAATGAACCCCGGCATTGGGAGTTGCGCGCATGATACCTCCGCTATTTGTGTTTGCCCATGGCATCTGTTGCGCCATCGGGCACCATGCAGCCGCTGCTGTGCCAGCACTGCGTGCGCGCATGAATCACTTTCGTGAAACAGAATTTATTGATGAAAGCGGCATGCCGCTGGTAGGGGCCAGTTTGTATGATGTTGATGTATGGGGGGAGGCGCGTCAGCGCTTGATGTTCGATGCCGTATTGAATGAATGCTGCAAGAAATTGCCTGCCGCAAATCAGAGTTCCGATACCGTCATCTTTTTGTTGACGGCCGAAGCGGAAAGGGATGGCCCCTACCTGCATTGGGCGCAGCGCATGTTGGACGATGTGGTCGCGGCAGAGAAGTTTCATGTCGCATCACGGGCCTTGCCGCTGGGCAAGGCAGGAATGGGTGCCGCACTGGTGATGGCACATGCCCTTTTGCATGCACCTGCGGCACCAGTCTATGTCATTATTGCAGGTGTTGATACTTGGCTTGACGCTGCCAGTGTGGAAGCCATGTTGGCGCAAGAGCGTTTGGCAAGTACTGCCAATAGCGATGGGTTTATTCCCGGCGAGGCCGGTGCTGCGGTCATCGTGTGTTTGGCACAGCCTGGCCAAACCGGTTTGCTGATAGAGGGCATTGGCGAAGCGCAAGAAACTGCGATGCCCGCTGGTGAAGAGCCAAACCGTGCGGTTGGCCTGACCACAGCAGTGCGGCGGGCGGCGCAGGATGCGAATTGTCAGATATCGGATTTGAATTTCCATGCCAGTGGTGTATCAGGCGAAAGTTGGTACTTTAACGAAATAGGTTTAATGTTGGCGCGTACCCTGGAAAAAAGGGTAGTGAGTTTTTCGCATCAGATCGTATCGCAGTTTGTGGGAGAAGTGGGGGCGGCCAGTGGCCCGCTGGTTTTGGCCTGGATGTCGCAAGTGATGGCGCGTGCGGATGGCCCTGGCCAACGCGGCTTGGCCCATTTTTCAAATGATAACGGGCGGCGGGCAGCGCTGATCCTGCGTTATAACCAATAAAGAGGGAATCCCATGGCAACCCACGTTTATGCCAACGGTGAAGAAATCGCTTGCAAATCTGCCGACGGGATCGCCAAAACAGCGTTTCCCGACCCGTGCTGGAGTCCACCCGGCCCGGCGGCGGGGCCGGTGTTAATACCCTATCCCAATACGGCGTTTGCGCGCGATATTACCAATGGCACGGCAACGGTCTTTATTCAAGGCAAGGAAGTGGCGATTGAGGATAAAGCTTATTTTTCTACCAGCACCGGCAATGAACCGGCCACCAAAGCATTTGGGCAGGGCCAAAAGACGGGGGTAATCAAGGGCAAGGCATACTTTCAGAAATGGTCGTTTGATGTCATCTTTGAAGGTTTGGGGGTGGATCGGCATTGTGACCCGGTTGGGCACAACCATGGCTCGATGCCGTCGAACACGCCGTTGTTTCCGTACATGTCACGCAGTTTTTTTCGTGGACATGGCTGCAAGAAGGAAGAAGAACGCATCAAGCGTGACTGTGAGCCGGAGGATGACCTTTCCGCGACAAAAAAGGAAATCAAGGGCAAGAGCAAAGTATCTGCCTTGCTCAAAGCCAAGCGCCAGCCAGCCGTGACGGTGGGCAAGAAAACCAAGGACAAGCATTGGACTGAAGACCATTGTGATGGTTTGGATGTTAAATTGGATTCCCAGGAAAAAGCGTTGGAAAAAGCTCGTGAAATGGGAGAGGTATACAAACAGCTTCCCGGAGAAATGGCGATTTTGGGGGCGCTGGAATCGGAGTTGAACGAGATGGCCACCAAGGCCGGGGCAAAAGCGACGGCAAAATGGGGGGCTAAAGCAGGGTTGAAGCAGGGAGTTGGTAGCAGTGCACTTGGGCCAGGCAATCTTGTAATGGGCGTATGGTCGTTAATCGATGCCGGGTTTGCCATTGCGGATGTGAATGAAATACGCAAAGTGGCGCTTGAGTCGCTGGAGCAAATTAAAGTATTGCAAAATCAATTGACGAGGCTGCAGGCAATAGCGTCAAATTTCCAAGAATTCGACAAACTTTCGCGCGCCGATCAATTGGAAAAGGCGCAGGAATTGGGAACTGAAGGTCAAGATATTCTGGCCACACTCAACGCCTGCACCCGAGCCAGAAAATGCAATTTGGTGCCGAAGGATAAAAAGGATGGGGCCAAAAACACCGAAACAGCAGACGGTAAAGGTTGTTGCCCCGGCCAGACCGGGCACCATTTGATTTATGACGCCATGATCAAGGATTCAAATTGCCCCGGTTATGAATACGGCACCGCGCCAACGGTTTGTGTTGAGGGCACGTCACAGCATTTTGGCAGCCACAAGCGGGTGCATGACAATATGGACAAGGCAACGAAAGACTTGGCAAGGCGTGGCAAATTGCCGGGTGGCACGATGAGTCTGGATGACACGATTAACAACGCGGTAAGGGCGCATATGGAAGCCTTTCCGCTGTCGCGTTGCAAGCCCAATTGCATCAAGGCACAGCTTGACGAGTATTACAAAAAAAAGTGTCCGAATGCGCAGTTGAAGGCGGTTGATAAGAATGGGAAGTCGGCGACGCAGCACGAAGGCGAAAGTCAACGGTAATAAGGAGCTTAAAAATGAAAGTTTTTTTAAACGAAAATGTTTGGCGAAGCCAGGTCAAGGGTTGGCTTATTACGGATTGTGTTGTTCGTAATCTGGAGATGATTTATCTCTGTATGCGGCAAAATCTCCCGGATGAAATAGCATCAAGGCTGTTTGATCATGATATCCATACCAAATTTATAGCTTTGTACCTTGATGCACCTGATAGACCATTTACGAGTTTGGAATTGGAGGGATATTCCAAGCCAGTAGTTGGCACTTCAAGAAGACCTCGTGAACAAGCATTGCTTGTAGCGAAAAATGGTGATGGGCAAGTTAATATCATGGGGCCAGGCGGCCCTTGGCAAGATGAATTTATCCACCCCAGCGGCTGGCCGCTCACCAACCGAATCAAATGCATCAACGGCTACGCCTACTCAGTCGGTGGCAATCGCACGCTTTACAAGCGCGTTGATATCGGAAAGTGGCAACTGTTTGCCGATTTGCCGATGGGTGCAGACACATTCAAAGTCGGCTTCAACGACATGGATGCCTTCTCAGAAACCGACATGTACGCCGTAGGCGGCCATGGCGATATCTGGCATTTCAATGGCAAGGAATGGCGGCAAATGGGCTTCCCCAGCAATGTACAACTGGCTACTGTCACCTGTGCCGGCGATGGCAAGGTGTATGTCAGCGGTGAAGCGGGCGCATTATGGGAAGGCCGCGAATCGACCTGGAAGCGGGTATTTCAAGGCGAATCAAGCATCATGTGGAACGACGTGCTATGGTTTGAAAACCAGCTTTGGCTAGCATCTGATTACCAGTTCCGTATTTGGGATGGCAAGCAAATGCAACGCGTAACGCACAATGGTAAGGAAGTGCATATTCGTGGCCATATGGATGTGCGAGACGGCTTGCTTGCCATTGCCAGCCCGGATAAAGTGATGGCGTTTGATGGCAAAGACTGGCGCGTCATTGTGGCACCATACAACTGATTAACCCCATGCGTAATTTACGCAAAGGATAAAGACACCATGCTTTTGAAATTAACTGCGGCGCCGCAACATGCCGCTTGGCCCAGTGAGGCGAAATATGGGTTTGCTTGATCCTTGGTGCGATGCAGCCGACATTGCCCGGCGGCTGCAAAGTGATGGCGCTATATTTGTTGTTGTGATAGGCGCGCAAAGTTGGTGTCAAAAGTGCCGTGACATATACCCGCAGTGGTTGACTCTGGCGCAAAAATTAACCGAGTGCGCACTGTGGCTTGATCTGGATGAGCATCAGGAATTTGTGGGGGATTTTGTGCCTGATGACCTCCCTTGGTTGTTAATTTATCGTGGGGACAGTTTGGCCGTTTCCGCAGCAGTTTCACATAATACGTTGGCGGCGATTCCCGTAAAATTGCAGACCCTGCAACTTGGTGACGACGAGCCACCGGCACCCGATCCGGGTATTAGAGCACGGCTCATATACGAGAACTGGGCAGAATCGTAATGCGAATGCCCCACAGAAAGTAGCACGTAGCTTTTCAAACGAAGACTGAAATGAATCCTTTAATACCAAAAAATGATGGGCCACAGCAGCTACTTCCGCACGCCATCAAACCCATGCACATTCGGCATGCCGAAGATTCCGCATTCTACTGGATGCAGCGCGATGGCAGTGCTGGCTCACCATTGCTACGTTTTGAACGGCTGGCCCACTTTGACCAATTGCTTAACGCACATTTAGATGGATTGCGTGAAGCAGGCGAACCCGGCTGGGAAATAGCCCTCAAAAACCTTACGCGCTGGAGCGCCGCACTCGCGCTGCACCTGCAAGGTGAAGGCGCAGCCGTGGCGACGGATATGTGGCAAGCATTGCAACACCTAAACCTCACTGCCAACAACGCCAAAGGTTTGGCCCGCAAAAAAGGTTTTGAGCGCTGCATCGACTACGCACGCCACTTTGGTCACGCTTTACCGGTTAACCATTTCGATTTGGCGCAAGTAGCCCAAATGCTACCACCACGACAAGTGCTGACTTTGTTTGCGCACCATGGCGACCCCGTGACCATTCCGCTGATAGCCCCATTCCTGACGCACCCGCTACATGCGCGGTTGGCAGGCTGGGCATTAAGCATGATCACAGGCATCAATCTGGATGCACAAAACCTGATTCAGGCACCACCAGAACCAGATGAAAACGAAGACGAGCTCGCGCGCCCAGGCGACCCGGATGGTGGGTTACCATGGCCGAGTCAGCCAGCCATTAGCGCCTGGTGGAATGCCAATCACAGCAACTATCAGGCAGGCCAGCGCCTGTTGGCCGGGCAATCCATCAACGACAAAGCCCATTGCCTTGCCGTACTTGGCTACGGCACCCAAGCCGAGCGCTACGCCGCCGCGTTAAATTTGGCGTTAGCCGACCAGCAATTTCCCTTCATCGAAACCCGTGCCATGGCTGAACAACAGCAACGGCTACTGAATCAAATTTAGTGCGCTTCTGCCGATTGCATTTTTGCGCCTTGCCGAAACTGTGGACATAGCGCACGGAGGGGCAGGGGAGTGATTGGCCGGTTTTTTTGGGGGGGTATTCGGAAAAAACGATTTTTGGAAAACGCACTGTAATCAGACTAGCGAATCAAATAACCCACCACTTGCCATTGCCCGTTCTCTTGCCGCTGCACGGTCACGCTTTCACTGCCACGCACTTTTTGTTCAAATTGGCTGGCGTACAGCACCACCACGTAATGTCCGTCCGGCAGGCCGGGCAATTGGCGCTTGACGCTGGTTGCGCCCAGCTTGCGCTCTTTGACCGAACCCAACAGACCGCGGATGCGGATCATTTGCACATCCCATTGCGTTTTGCTGATCTGGTTTTGAAAGGCCGGGGCGGTGCGTTCCCACGCTTTGGCGTATTGGTCGGCATCGACTTCATGCAGCCAGATTTGCGCCGCACCAACGGCGTCACTGACCGATTCCTGGCGCGATGACGCCTGCATCGAACCTGTGGCCGTTGGCCCGGCAAAGGTTGAAACCGGTGGCAAGGCGAGTAGGGTGATGAATAATGTGGCGAGAGATGTGGCGCGAATCAGACGCTGGGACAGACCTGGGAGTGGGCGGTGGGGTAGGGTGTGCGGCAGGGGGGGCATGGCAAATCTCTCCGGAACTGGGAACACAGGCTGTAGTATAACCGAGCCGGGCATGCCGTATTGCAATTCATCAAACATAAATGGATGGCATAAAATATTTTTACAAGCAGATTAGGCGCAGATTCGTTTTTGCGCTATGATTTCCAAATGCCTACCTTGCCGCCCCCCGACCCTGCCAGCCCTGCCGACCCGGTGTTGACCCAACCGGCGGTGCGGGTGTTGCGCCAGTTTCGCGTTGTTTTTAACGCGGTCAAAACCCATTTCCGCAACATTGAAAAGATCGCCGGTATTGGTGGTGCCCAGGTTTGGGCACTGAGTGTGATTGGGGACAATCCCGGCATTGGTTTGAATGGTTTGGCCGATGCGATGGATGTCCATCAATCGACTTGCAGCAACTTGGTCAAGGCCTTGCTGGCGCGCGAACTGATACGCTCGGAAAAAGATCTGATTGACCGGCGTGCGGTGCGCCTGTTTCTGGCCGCAGCCGGGCAGGCGGTGCTCGATAAGGTGCCGGGGCCGTTTTCCGGTATTTTGCCTACCGCACTGAACCGGCTCGATACGGAAACCTTGAGCGCGCTGGAACATGATTTGCGCCAGTTGATTAAGGTTTTGCAGGCCGATGAAGCCGGGGCCAATATTCCGCTGGCTGAGATGTAACACGGCATTAATGCACTTGCCGCCCCGCCGCTTGCTCACCCACCAACTGATTGAACACCTTGCGTATGGCCGGAATCAATTCCCCGGCAGTTAACCCAATTGGGCCACAGCCCTGTTCGACCAGCAGGTCGGCGGCCCGGCCATGCAGCCAAGTGGCGGCCAGCGCGCTTTCCCATTCCGGCCAGCCCTGAGCCAGCAGCGCGGCACACACCCCGGCCAGCACATCACCGGTTCCGGCACTGGCCAGGGCCGGGTTGCCGGTGGTATTGATGACCAGCTTGTCATGGCTGCCAGCAATCACACTGCCTGACCCTTTTAAAATGACCGTGCAATGAAATCGGTCGGCCAAGCGCCGTGCGGCAGCGGGCCGGTCGGCCTGTACCATGGCGCTGCTGATGCTGAGCAGGCGGGCCGCTTCCAGTGGATGCGGGGTCAGGATGGCGCGCTGGCGCTGCGCGTACAGCAATTGTTGACACGCTTGATTGGCGGCAATCAGGTTCAGTGCATCGGCATCGAGTACCAGCGCGCTCTGGCTGGCCAGCGCCTGCGCCAGTATCTGGCACGCCGCTTCGGACTGGCCCAGACCCGGCCCGACCAGCAAGGTGCTACTGGCAAGGTCGAGCTCAGCGGCGCGGCGGCACATCAATTCCGGCTGGCTGGCATCAAACAGCGGGGCATCTTCAATGAATCCGGCATACACCCGCCCGGCCCCGCAATACAGTGCGGCGCGGCCAGCGAGCATTAGCGCCCCGGCCAAACCGCGCGCACCGCCAATTGCCGCCACCATGCCATAACTACCCTTGTGCGAATTGTGGGGCCGTGCTTGCAGCAGGCGCGCAAACAGTGCTAGCTCACCCAGCCAGCTATGGCTCGGTACAAAATGGCGCTGATCAATTTCCAGCCGTGCCACCTGCACCTTGCCGCAATAGTCCCGGCCATCACAGGTATGAAGACCGGGCTTGTTGCCGATAAAGGTAATGGTATGGCTGGCCCGAATCGCCACGGCATGGCTCTCCGGCGCTGCCTCGGCCAGTCCATCCGGCGCGCCTGCACGATTGCCAACGCCGCTTCCAACAATATTGCCGGTATCGGCATCAAGCCCGCTCGGCACATCCAGCGCCAGTACCGGGCACGGCAGGTGGTTAACCGTTTGCACCAGATTTTTCAGTGAACCGAGAATCGGGCGCGACAGGCCGATCCCGAACAAACCATCGACCACCAGATGCCAGCGCGTCGAATTGAGGCTGGAAGTTTGGCTGCCCCCGGCCTCCAGAGCCAGTTGCGGATCAAGAAACTGGGCCGGACTGTTGTGTGCGCGCTGCGCCGCCAGTTGGGCGTCAAGGGTGCCGGGCGTACCGTATTGCAACACCGATACCTGCACTCCGCTCTGTGCCAGCCGCAGCGCCACTTCCAGTGCATCGCCGCCATTGTTGCCCGGCCCGGCCAATACCAGCACCCGGGCATGGCCATGTGGCACGCTCAACAAATCGAGCGCGGCGCGCGCCGCTGCATGGCCCGCCCGTTGCATCAGGGTGGCCGCTGGCAAGGTGGCGGCGGCAGCTTGTTCGATGGCGCGAATTTGGGCAACAGAATACAGAGTGTTCATGGCGGCTAACCTCGCAAGTAGGGGTGTTGTCGCTAAACATAGGCCAATTTGCCGGGTAGGGCAAGTGAATCGGACCAGTGGCAGCACGGTTGTTTATTTTTGGCCTCATGCCGCGCACCGGGGCCGCCTAATTTTGTAGCAATAGCGCGTTTTGTACTGGACTTGGCCAAAGGCAATGCTAACATGCGCCAAGGATATACCAATGATGCACCATTGATGCGCAAGGGGCGCACCGGGTGCACCAGCATGGGGAGAACTGGCATGAACAAGATCGGATTTTCCGGCACGCTTGACCCGATTACCAACGGGCATATGTGGGTGATTGGCGAGGCACGCGCCATGGCCGATCAGGTGGTGGTGTTTTTGTCGGAAAATACCCTGAAAAAACCATGGTTTTCTGCCGAGCAGCGCAAAACCATTATTGAACAGAGCACGCAAGAACGCGGTTGGCACAATGTGCAGGTGCAAATTGTGCGCGGCAGCTATACCGCCCACACCGCCAAGCGCGCCGGTTGTGAATATTTGATTCGTGGCATTCGCAATACGGCTGATTTTGATTACGAAAACCTGATCCAGCAAACCAATGTGGACGTGCTGCACGGTGCCAAATCAATTTTTGTCATGCCGCCGCGCGATCTCGGTTCAGTCAGTTCCAGCTTTGTCCGGGCCTTGCAGGGGCCGGTTGGTTGGCACTGGCATGTGCGCAAATTCGTGCCCGGCCCGGCCTATGATGCCTGGCTTAGGCTGTGGCTGGAACAGGAATGGCAGCAATTGTGGCCGAACCCGGTTTCGCCCCAGCGCCGCTCTGCCCTGAACCAATTGCTGGCGCAGGTGCTCGGGCCGTGCCATTATGGTGCGCCGGACCGGTTTTATCACAATCTGGATCATTTGGTGCATGGCTTGTCCGAGTTGCAGGTCTGGGCCGCTTACCACGATTGCAGCGCGGCAGAACTGGTGCAACTGAAACAGGCGTTCTGGTTTCATGATGTG
>JACCDS011189785.1_pt1 | contig 11306 bp, 12 predicted proteins | sample 7446441 | NCBI WGS metagenome assembly JACCDS01 (sample SAMN15323445, study PRJNA562643) | freshwater metagenome | isolation source: river surface water | place: USA:Blue River Watershed | collected 2017-08-17 | reverse complement strand
TGTACGGCGGGGTGCCAGGTGCCACCAACCCGCCAACGGGCCGGATGCCAGTGCTGGGGAAGCAAGGGGTTGCGACAGGTGTTGCATGGGTGCGCTCATGATGTTCTCCACTCCAAACAAGGAAGAAAAGGTGCGTTTGGTGCATCAATGATGAAGGCGAATACCCAATAAATCCAATGAAATATGCGACTCAAATTGATTCCATAATGGCATCAATTCAACACAGGCAACGTCCATGAACACACCCACCAGCTCCACCCGCACCCGCCCGGTGTCCGCCGGGCATTTGCGTGCCTTTCTGGTGGTGGCCCGCCTGAAAAACTTCCGTGCGGCAGCGCACGAGCTGTCGCTGACGCAAAGCGCCGTCAGCCGGCAAATTCAGGCGCTGGAGCAAGAGGTGGGCGCGGCCTTGTTTTTGCGGCACACGCGTTCGGTAGAGCTGTCGGCGGCGGGGGCGCTGCTGCTGCGTGCCACGCAGCCCGCGCTGGAGGGAGTGGACAACGCGGTGAGGCAAATCCGCCAGAGCCTGGGCCGCCAGAGCGTGACCATCACCACCTGGGCGTCGTTTGCATCGATGTGGCTGATCCCCCGGCTGGAGGCGTTTCAGCAGGCGCATCCCGACATCGACATCCGCATCGACGCCACCGACAACGCCGTGGACCTGGCCACCGCCGATGTCGACCTGGCGCTGCGCTACGCCACACCCCAGGCGGTGGTGGCCGGGGCCGAGTACCTGTTTGGCGAGCAGCTGACCCCCGTGGTCAGCCCCTGGCTGCTGAAAACCCAGCCGCTGCACACGGTGGCCGACTTGGCCCACAGCACGCTGATTGAAGCGGGCGACGCCTACCGCACCAACCACCTGCAATGGCTGACCTGGCAACGCTGGCTGGACACCTTCCAACCCCCCGGCACCAAGCTGGCACCCAAACGCTGGCTGTACTTCAACTACGCGCACCAGATATTGCAAGCCGCCCTCACCGGCCAGGGCGTGGCGCTGGCACGCACCCCACTGGTGGCCGACAGCCTGGCCAGTGGCGACTTGGTAGAGCCACTGCCCGAAGCCCGGCTGAATTCGCCACTGGCCTACTGGCTGGTGCGCGGCCCCCGTGCCAACCAGCGCCCCGAGGTGCTGGCCTTTGCCAACTGGCTGTTGGCACAAGCCGCCACCACGCGGGCGGCCATGGGCGAGGCGGCATAGCGGCCAGCGCGGTGACACCGCAAAACCACCACATGGGCGCTCAGTAGCCTTGAAAGAGGAAGTCCAGCGCGGCAACGACGCGGCTCTGTTCGGTAGCCAGCGATGCCACTGGGGCTTTCAACACACGCAGGGGCACAGCGGCCATCTTGGGCGTTTCAAGCAAACAGGCCTCGCCCGCCACGGTAACCACTGGGCACAACTGCTCGGGCAGCTTGACAGCCGGAAAATGCGCGACCCTGCGCAAGGGAATCACCATGCGGGTGTCCAACCCTTGCAGCCAATCGCTTTGCACGTCCAGCAGGTAAGGGGTGTGCTGCGCATGTGGTCCCGTGTTGTCGTACACGTCGAAGCGTGCCATCAGAAGGTTCTCCAGGCGTCCAGGGGCAAATCGGCATCGCGCACGCTGGCGTTGTAGGCAGCCACGAAATCGGCATGCTCCACCTGCCAGCGTTTCATTTGCTCGGCACGCACCAGCTCGGTCAAATGGCGCTCACAGGCTTGCGACACATTGAGCCCCAAGGCTTTGGCGGCATCCAGCACCTCGGCATTCAGGCTGAGGTTGATGGGGCGTTTGGCGCCTGTTCGGGCCGTTTTGACCGGACGAGACAGCACGGCGGTGTTGGGCATGGCGGAGTTCCTCAACATGATGTATGGGTAATTTTAATGCGCATTGTTTATGCACATCAAAAACACGCACACCACAATCAATCGACGCATGCCGATGTGCCACCAGAGCGGACACATCAAGCCGTGCGATATGTTTCCAGGTGAATGCTGGTTTCGGTGTTGCGGATGCCCTTGACCAGCCGGATGCGCTCCAGCACTTTGGACAGATCGGCCAAGTTGGCGGCGCGCAGCTCGGCCAGCAAATCCCAGCGACCATTGGTGTCGTGCAGGGTGGCCACGCCGGGCTCGCCCAGCAAGGTGGCAATGACCGCGCGTGTGGTGTTGCCTTCCACGGCAATGCTCATCCAGGCGCGGATGTCATTGGTTTGCACGTCGGGGCGCAGGCGCACGGTGTAGCCCACGATCAGCCCCTGGTCTTCCAGCCGCGTGAGCCGGTTGGTGACGGTGCCGCGCGACACCTTCAGCCGCGCGGCCAGCGTGGCCACGGATTCGCGGGCGTTCTGGCGCAGCAGCGCAATCAGCTTCTGGTCTGTGTCATCCATGTTTGGGGCACCAATTTGCCATAACGGCAATAAAAACTGCCATTTTGGCAAATTAATTCAAATTTCGATAGGTTATTGCTCATTTGCTTTGGCAAGCGCTTTGCCGACACTGGCTGCCATGGGTGAGACCTCACCCCTGCCCTTCGCGAGGAAACACCGGGCCGCCCCAGGTTTCCTCGTCTCCCTCTGGGGCCTGGCGCAACGCGACAGGTTTGGGACGCTCATCACGGAGACACGCCATGACACACACACGCACACCCAAGGGCACACACGCCCACACGTTCGCCACCCTGCCCACCCGCTTCCTGAGCCCTGCCGACGTGGCCGCGCTGGTGGCGCACAAGGGCTTGCCCACTTGCCTGGCCGAGCTGGCCCAGGCCATTGAGGCCGACTTTGCCCGCTGGCCCGACTTCGACAAAACCGCCCGGGTGGCCGCGCATTCGGCGGTGGGCGTGATCGAGCTGATGCCCGTGGCCGATGCCCACCAGTACGCCTTCAAATACGTGAACGGCCACCCCTACAACGCCCAGCACGGCCTGCCCACCGTGATGGCGTTTGGCGTGCTGGCCGACGTGGCCACCGGCGCACCGCTGCTGGTCAGCGAGCTGACGCTGACCACCGCGTTGCGCACCGCCGCCACATCGGCCATGGCCGCACGCACCCTGGCCCGCCCCAACAGCCGCACCATGGCCCTGATTGGCAACGGCGCGCAAAGCGAGTTCCAGGCGCTGGCGTTCCAGCACCTGGTGGGCATCACACACGTGCGCCTGTTCGACGTGGATGCCACCGCCAGCACCAAGCTGGCACGCAACCTGGCGGACTCGAGCCTGCACGTCACCGTGTGCGCCAGCACGGCTGAGGCGGTGATGGGCATCGAGGGTGGCGTGGACATCGTCACCACCGTCACGGCAGACAAAACCAACGCCACCATCCTGAGTGCCGACCTGTTGCGCCCCGGCATGCACGTCAACGCCGTGGGCGGCGACTGCCCCGGCAAGACCGAACTGCACGCCGACGTGCTGAGTGCCGCCCGCGTGTTCGTGGAGTACGAACCCCAAACCCGCGTGGAAGGCGACCTGCAGCAAATGCCCGCCGACTTCCCGGTGACCGAACTGTGGCGCGTGCTGACCGGTCAGGCCCCGGGCCGCCAGCAGGCAAGCGACATCACCGTGTTCGACTCGGTGGGGTTTGCGCTGGAAGACTACAGCGCGCTGCGCTACCTGGCCGCGCAGGCCGCCCAGCTGGACCTGGGCCAGCCGCTGGCACTGATTCCGGCGCTGGCCAACCCCAGGGACCTGTTCAGCCTGGTGAAGCCTGTGACCCACACCGCACACCACGCAGCACATAACGCAGCACGCACCACCTCAGGCCCCCACACAGGCACCGCTCAGGCAGATAGACTGGTTGCACACGCCCCGGCGTGAACCCACCCACAGCTGCCCCACCAGGAGAGCGCCCGTGAACCCCAACCACACCCTTGGCCTGAGCCTCATCGGTGTGCCCACCGATGTGGGCGCCGGCAGTTGCGGCGCACGCATGGGGCCTGAAGCCCTGCGTGTGGCCGGTTTGGCCCCCGCGCTGGCCGCCTTCGGCCACGACGTGCGCGACTGCGGCAACCTGAGCGGCCCGGCCAACCCATGGCAACCCGCCGTCAACGGCTACCGGCACCTGCCCGAAGTGGCCACCTGGAACCAGACGCTGCACGACGCCACGTTTGCCGAACTGAGCGCGGGGCGGCTGCCCATCATGCTGGGCGGTGACCACTGCCTGGCCATTGGGTCTATCAGCGCGGTGGCGCGGCATTGCAAGGCGGTGGGCAAAAAGCTGCGGGTGCTGTGGTTCGACGCGCATGCCGACTTCAACACCGCCACCCTCACCCCCAGCGGCAACATCCACGGCATGCCCGTGGCCTGCCTGTGCGGCCACGGCCCGGCCGAACTGGTGGACATGGGTGGCCCTGGCCACCGGCTGAGCCCCAAGGACATCCGCCAGATCGGTATCCGCAGCGTGGACGATGGCGAAAAACGCATGGTGGCCGACTTGGGCATAGAGGTGTTCGACATGCGCTACATCGACGAAATGGGCATGCGCCACACCATGGAACTGGCCCTGGCGCTGGCGGACGCGAACACCCACCTGCACGTCAGTCTGGACGTGGACTTTCTGGACCCCGACATTGCCCCCGGCGTGGGTACCACCGTGCGCGGCGGCCCCACCTACCGCGAGGCCCCGCCGTGCATGGAAATGATTGCCGACACGGGCCGCCTGGCCTCGCTCGACGTGGTCGAGCTGAACCCGGCGCTGGACGTGCGCAACCAGACCGCCGAGCTGGCCGTGGACCTGATCGAAAGCCTGTTTGGCAAAAGCACACTGATGCGCAAACGCGGCTGAATTTGCGCTGCACCCACAGGTGCACCAGACCACCACGCGATAGGTAAACCCCTCTGCTGCGGCCCACTCGGGCGGTGCTATGCTGAACGTCCTTTCGCGGCACGTTTCTCGCTTTGCGGTTGCGGCGCTGTCAAAACCCGTTCGTTCCTGTTCGTTCCTTCATTTATTTGGAAACTGGAGTTACCACACATGTTGAAAAAATCCCTGATGCTGGGCGCCGTTGCCCTGGCCATGAGCGTGTCCGTGTCTGCCAAAGAGTGGAAAGAGGTCCGCGTGGCCATCGACCCCACCTACAAGCCCTTCACCTTCAAAACAGCCGATGGCAAGCCCACTGGCTTCGACGTGGACATTGCACAGGCATTGTGCGACCAGCTCAAGGCCAAATGCACGTTCGTGGAGCAGCCCTGGGACGCCATGATCCCTGGCTTGAACGCCAAGAAATACGACGCCATCGTTTCCTCCATGTCCGTCACGGAAGAGCGCCTGCGCCAGGTGGACTTCACCAGCAAGTACTACAACACCCCGTCCAAAATCGTCATCAAAAGCGGCGTGAAGTTTGACGGCCCCGCCAGCCTGAAAGGCAAAAAAATTGGCGTGCTGAAGGCCTCCACCCAAGAAAAATACGCCAAAGGCGTACTGACCCCAGCTGGCGTGAACGTGGTGTCGTATGAAGCGCAAGACCAGGTCTACCTGGACATCAAGGCGGGCCGCCTGGACGGCACCGTGGCCGACATCGTGGAAGTGCAAGGCGGCTTCCTGGACACGGCTGATGGCAAAGGCTATGCGTTTGTGGGCGAACCCCTGAGCGACAAAAAATACTTTGGCGAAGGCGTGGGCGTGGCCGTGCGCAAGGGCGACAAAGACCTGAAAGAAGCGCTGAACAACGCCATCAAGGCCATCCGTGCCGACGGCAGCTGGCAAAAAATCAGCGACAAGTACGTGCCTGGCGTCAACATTTGGGGCCAATGAGGCGCCGTTGCCCGGCTTCTTCAACCTGAGCTGGGCACATCTCTGAGTACACCCGTTACCATCCGCCCCCCCGAACGTCTGCGCACCGCCACATGAACACCTATCTTGTCAGCATCCTCCAAGGCTCCGTATTGGTGCTGGAGGTGGCGCTGGGGTCGTTGCTGGTGTCGGTGGTGCTCGGGCTGCTGGGGGCCTCGGCCAAACTGTCGGGCCACAAGCCTGCGGTTTGGGCGGCCACGGTGTATTCCACCCTCATCCGCGGCATCCCCGATCTGGTGTTGATGCTGCTCATTTTTTACGGCGGCCAGATCGGGCTGAACTGGCTGCTGGAAGCCGTGGGAATTGACGCCGCTGTGGAGGTAGACCCGTTCGTGGCGGGCGTGCTCACCATTGGCTTCATTTACGGCGCCTACATGACCGAGACGTTTCGCGGCGCCATTTTGGCGATACCGCCCGGCCAGATGGAAGCGGGCCGCGCCTACGGCATGGGCACGCTGCAAATTTTCTTGCGCATCACACTGCCGCAAATGGTGCGCCTGGCCCTGCCCGGCTTCACCAACAACTGGCTGGTGCTGATGAAGGCCACCGCGCTGGTGTCGCTGCTGGGTTTGCAAGACATGACCTACCTGGCCAAGCAGGCGGGGGCCGCCGCACGTGGTGAGATTGCCAACGCGCCGCTGCTGTTCTTCGCGTTCACCGCCTTCATTTACCTGGTGTTCACCAGCGTGTCGATGGTGCTGCTGCGTGTGCTGGAAAAGAAGTACTCCATGGGCGTGCGCCGGGGGGACATCTGAATGGACTTCGACATCATCTTCCAGCCCGAGAACCTGGCGCTGTATTGGGAAGGCCTGGTCAACTCCATGGTGCTGCTGGCGGCCTCGCTGGTGGTGGGTGGCGTGTTGGCCGTGCCGTTGGCCGTGGCCCGCGTGTCCAGCAACCGGTTCATCAGCGGACCGGTGTGGGCGTTCACCTATGTGATGCGTGGCACGCCGCTGCTGATTCAGGTCTACCTCATTTACTACGGCCTGGGGCAGATGGAATACATACAGGCCCGCTGGAACGACATTTGGCCCTGGACGTGGTTCAAAGAGCCCATGTTCTGCGCCATCCTGGCCTTTGCGCTGAACACCTGTGCCTACACAGCCGAGTTGCTGGCCGGTGCCATGCGCGACACCGGCCATGGCGAGGTGGAGGCCGCGCAGGCCATGGGCATGTCGCGCTGGACCACCCTGCGCCGCATCGTGCTGCCGTCGGCCATGCGCCGCAGCCTGCCGGGCTACAGCAACGAGGTGATCATGATGTTGCACAGCACCTCGCTGGCCAGCGCGGTGCCTGCGCTGCTGGACATCACCGGCGCGGCCCGGCAGATTTACGCCGATTTCTACATCCCGTTCGAGGCGTTCATCACCGCCGGGGCCATCTACGCCACGCTGACGCTGATGCTGGTGGGCCTGTTCAAACTGGCCGAACGGCGCTGGCTGGCGCACCTGGCGCCGCGCAAGGCTTGAATTTGTAACTTTTTTGGCCTTCTTCGCTTCACTGACATCAGTTGTCAGCTATCTTTTTAAATAAACCTTTACGCCATGCGCGTGCTTGAACACCCCCTCATCTCTCAGTCCATTGGCACCCAGCGCACGCTCACCAGCCTGCATTTCGGGGTGGCCGGGGCGCGGCCCAAAGTGATGATCCAGGCCAGCCTGCATGCCGACGAACTGCCCGGCATGCTGGTGGCCCACCACCTGCGCCAGCATCTGGCCAAAGCCGAGGCCAGCGGTAAACTGCTGGGCGAAGTGGTGCTGGTCCCCATGGCGAACCCCATTGGCTTGAGCCAGACCGTGCTGCGCAGCCAGCTGGGCCGCTTCGAGCTGGCCAGCGGCGAGAACTTCAACCGGCTGTACCCCCTGTTTGCAGACTGGCTCACCGAGGCTGACCACCCCATTGCCCCCCAACTGGGCCCCGATGCGGCGGCCAACGTGGCCGCCATACGTGCCGCCATGCACGCGGCGCTGGACCGCCACCCCCCCACCACCGAGCTGGACAGCCTGCGCCACCACCTGATGCACCTGGCCTGCGATGCCGACGTGGTGCTGGACCTGCATTGCGACTTCGAAGCCGCGCTGCACTTCTACAACGAGCCCCCCTGTACCGACACCTTGCTGCCACTGGCCGCCCTGATGGGCGCACGGGCCGTGCTGCTGGCCAACGGGTCGGGCGGCCGCTGCTTTGACGAGGTGCTCAGCGGTGCGTGGTGGCAGCTGCGCGACAAACTGACCCAGTCGCATGGCGAGGCATTTGTGCAGGCACACCCGTTCCCGCAGGGCTGTGCCAGCGTGACGGTCGAGCTGCGCGGCCAGGCCGACGTGCGCCACGACCTGGCCCAGGCCGATGCCGCCGCCATCGCCGCCTATCTGGTGCACCTGGGTGTGGTGGCAGGCACGCCCCCCGCCCTGCCGCCGCTGGCCTGCGAGCCCACCCCCCTGGCCGGCACCGAGGTGCTGACCGCCCCCCATGCGGGCGTGCTGACCTACCTGCGCGAACCAGGCGACGACATTGCCGCTGGCGACGTGGTGGCCGAAGTGATTCACCCCGTCACCGGTCAGACCACCCCCATTCGCGCCAGCGTGAACGGCGTGCTGTACACGCGGCACATCGTCCGCTGGGCCACCACCGAACTGGAAATTGCCAAGGTATCGGGTAAGCACCCGCTGCGCAGTGGTTATCTGCTGAGCGCCTGACCCCCGAAAGAGCCCACGCGTGCTGCCCATGCCCATTCACTGCGCCCACAGCGCCCACCGCTCGCTTGCGCCCTGCTTCTGACGCAGCAGCCCACACCGTCCGCGCCTTTTCACACAACAGCCACCACCGCCCACACCATGAGCGACAAACTCGACGTCAAAGACATCCACAAGCGCTACGGGCAACACGAAGTGCTCAAAGGCGTGTCGCTCACCGCGCATGCGGGCGATTGCGTCAGCATCATCGGCTCCAGCGGCTCGGGCAAAAGCACGTTTCTGCGCTGCATCAACCTGCTGGAGCGCCCCCACACCGGCACCATCAGCGTGGCAGGCCAACCGTTGGAACTGGTGATGGCCAAAGACGGCATGCTGAAAGCCGCCAGCGAGAAGCAACTGCAGGCCATGCGCTGCAAGCTGGCCATGGTGTTCCAGCACTTCAACCTGTGGAGCCACCTGACGGTGCTGGAAAACATCATGGAAGCACCGGTGCACGTGCTGGGCATTTCGAAAGCCGAGGCCGAGGCCCGTGCCCACAAGTACCTGGCCAAGGTCGGCCTGGCCGGTGACGGCAAAACCAAGGTGGAGGGGCACTACCCCTCGCACCTGTCGGGCGGCATGCAGCAGCGCGTGGCCATTGCCCGCGCCCTGGCCATGGAGCCCGAGGTGATGCTGTTCGACGAACCCACCTCCGCCCTGGACCCCGAGCTGGTGGGCGAGGTGCTGCGCGTCATGCGCGCGCTGGCCGAAGAAGGCCGCACCATGGTGGTGGTGACGCACGAAATGGGCTTTGCCCGCGAGGTGTCCAACCACGTCATGTTTTTGCACAAAGGCGTGGTGGAAGACCAGGGCAACCCACGCGAGGTGCTGGCCAACCCCAGCAGCGAGCGGCTGCGGCAGTTTTTGTCGGGCAACCTGAAGTGAGCACCCCCGCCTCTGGCTGTGCCCCCGCCGGTGCAACGCAGCCGCACCAAGTGCGGCCCGCCCAACGGCCTGAAGGCACGTGGGTCAGCCAGGCCATTGAGCGCATTCAGGCCGACTACCAGCGCAGCGCCGACACGCACCTGATTGCCCTGCCCCTGCAGCCCTACACGGCGGCGGGCATCGACCTGTATTTCAAAGACGAATCCACCCACCCCACCGGCAGCCTGAAGCACAGGCTGGCCCGCTCGCTGTTTTTGTACGCGCTGTGCAACGGCTGGGTACACGAAGGCACCACCGTGGTCGAGGCCAGCAGCGGCAGCACCGCCGTGAGCGAGGCCTACTTTGCCCGCCTGCTGGGCCTGCCGTTCGTGGCGGTGATGCCGCGCAGCACCTCTGCCGAGAAGGTAGACCTGATCGCGTTTTACGGCGGGCGCTGCCATTTTGTGGACCACGCAGCCCAGGTGTACGACGCAGCCCGCCAGGTGGCAGCAGAAACGGCTGGCCACTACATGGACCAGTTCACCTATGCCGAACGTGCCACCGACTGGCGTGGCAACAACAACATCGCGCAGAGCATGTTTGCCCAGATGGCACGCGAGCGCCACCCCGTGCCACGCTGGGTGGTGGTGGGTGCCGGCACGGGCGGCACCAGCGCCACCATCGGCCGCTACATCCGCTACCAGTGCCACGACACACAGCTGTGCGTGGCAGAACCCGAGGGCTCGGTGTTCAGCGCCTCCCACCGCGGCGGCGATGCCAGCCTGTGCGCGCCCGGCTCGCGCATCGAAGGCATTGGCCGCCCACGGGTGGAAGCCAGCTTCATCCGCACGCTGGTGGACCGCATGATCGACGTGCCCGACGGCGACACCATGGCCGCCATGCACGCGCTGGGCCGCTTGCTGGGCCGCAAACTTGGCCCCAGCACGGGCACCAACTTCTCGGCCATGCTGACCCTGGCCGACGAGATGCGCCAGCGTGGCGAGCAGGGTGCCGTGCTTTCACTCATCTGCGACGCGGGCGAGCGCTACCAGCACAGCTACCACGACCCCGCATGGGTGCTGCGCACCTTCGGTCAGCCCACCGCTCAAAACCCGGCACTGGCAGATTTATAAACATAATGGGCTCCTTCGCTTTATTGGCTTAACAAGTAAGCTATTGTTTTTGATTTGTCATTTTCAATAGCAAACTGTTGAATCAGGTATTGCGCAGAGCACATTTTTGATTCATAAAACCGTCAAACACCTGCCCGACTGACGGGCGAGCCCGGCAAACCTGCCGCAGAGGCGGCACACTCGGGGGCATGAGTTCACTTGCCGCCCCATCGCCCGCACGCACGAAAACGTCCGAAGCACCCAAAGCTCACCCCAGGTCGCTGAGTGGCCTGTGGCCCTTTTTGAAGCCATACCGCTTGCAGATGGCGCTGGCGGGGCTGTTCCTGGTGCTGGCGGCGGCGGCCACGCTGGCGTTCCCGGTGGCACTGCGGCTGCTGATCGACGGCGGCCTGATGCCCGCCGACCGCAGCAACCAAGTCATGGCGCTGCAGGGCCATTTCGGTTTGCTGTTTGGCGTGGCGGTGGCGCTGGGGGTGTTTTCAGCGGCGCGCTTTTACGTGGTGAGCTGGCTGGGTGAACGCGTGACCACCGATGTGCGCAACGCCGTTTACAGCCACGTGCTGAACATGAGCCCCGAGTTCTTTGAAACCACCCAGACGGGCGAGGTGCTGTCGCGCCTGACTGCCGACACCACGCTGGTGCAAACGGTGGTGGGCTCGTCGCTGTCCATGGGCTTGCGCAACGCGGTCATGGGCCTGGGCGCATTGGGCATGCTGGTGTGGAGCCACCCCTACGTCATGCTGCAGGTGCTGGCGGTGGTGGTGGGCGTGGTGCTACCGGCCATGTGGTTCGGCCGGCGTGTGCGGGGGCT
>JACCDS012438029.1_pt1 | contig 11307 bp, 8 predicted proteins | sample 7446441 | NCBI WGS metagenome assembly JACCDS01 (sample SAMN15323445, study PRJNA562643) | freshwater metagenome | isolation source: river surface water | place: USA:Blue River Watershed | collected 2017-08-17 | reverse complement strand
GTTCATTCCATTGTTCAGGCAAATTCATCGCAGCCATTTTGTCGGCGGTTTGAGCATTTGCGAGCCAACTGAAACTCAGCATTAATCCACCGCCTGCAAGAACGGAAGACTTTAAAAATGAACGACGGCTTTGTGATTTAGTATTTTCCATTTCCAATCAGGTTTAAGGTTAATTACTTTTTTGCAGCAGCTTTAATCGCCTCTTTGATACGCAAGTAAGTACCACAACGACAAATATTCCCGCTCATATAGTTATCAATATCTTCATCGGAAGGATTTGGATTTTCTTTCAATAAAGCCGTAGCACTCATGATTTGTCCAGCCTGACAATAGCCACATTGAGCCACGTCGTGTTCAATCCAAGCTTTTTGTACAGGGTGAGTTCCGTTGGCAGATAAGCCCTCGATAGTAGTAATCGCTTGTTTACCCACTGCCGATACTGGCAAACTACAAGAACGAACAGCAGTGCCATTCAAATGAACAGTACAAGCACCACACATTGCCATTCCGCAACCAAATTTAGTTCCCGGCATATTAAGATGATCTCTTAAAACCCAAAGAACTGGCGTTGATGGGTCAACATCTACTAGTTGTGTTTTCCCGTTTATTTTTAGAGAATATTTTGCCATAATGTTGTATTAATTTTATTTAAAACTGAATGAAGATATATAAATAAACTCATTTAAAATAATATTTTTCTGATGAATACATAGCTTTTAAATACTAATTTCTTCAGAATTTACAAGTTGTCGCTAAAAGGTTGATTGTAAAAACGCTTGCCCGTTGCTTTGTATAAGGCATTTGCCAAAGCCGCATACACTGGCGGATAAGCAGGTTCGCCCATACCCGAAGGGTCGAGTGTATTTTTTACAAAATGTACTTCTATTTGTTTGGGGGCTTCATTGTGGCGAATCATACGATAATTGTGAAAATTATTCGCATCTGGAACGCCTTTCGTCAATGTCATTTTTCCATACATGGCTGCTCCAAGAGCATCCACAATTCCACCCTCAGCCATATTTTTGGCAGCGTCTGGGTTGATGACAATGCCACAGTCAATTGCACACCATACTTTATTGATAACGGGCGTGCCGTCTTTTATTTCTAAATCAAGAACATGAGCAGCATAAGAATCATGACAGAAATAGGCCGAAAAGCCTAATTTTTTGGTTGCTTTGATACTTTCCCAATTGGCTTTTTCTTTGACTAATTCTAATACTTTAGCAAAACGTTCTGGTTCATATTCATTGTTTTTGCCTACTGGTTTTTCTTTGGCTCTATTCAATAAAGCTAAACGAAAAGCAATTGGGTCTTTTCCTGCTGCTTCGGCCACTTCATCCAAAAATGATTGTTCTGCCGCTGCCATAAAATTAGAACGTGGTGCTCGGTACGAACCCACTGTAATATTTGAATCAATCGTAAAATCTTCTGCTAAATAATTATCGACTGCCCCAGCAGGAAAACGATTGGGATATAAAGGAGATTCGGGTGTTCCACCTGCTTTTACATGAAAAGCGATTAGATTATTGTCGGCATCTAATGCCGCCCGAAAATATGCCGAATACGTAGAGCGATAGATTCCCGAAGTCATATCGTCTTCACGAGTATAAAGTAATTTTACGGGTGCTTTTACTTTTTGTGAAATCAAAGCGGCTTCTATCAACCAATGGGCGTAAGAACGGCGACCAAAACCACCGCCCAAACGAGTCATTTTAATATCAATTTTTTCTAAAGGCATTCCCAGACGAGCCGAAAGGGCTTGTTCTGTAAATTCGGGCTTTTGTAATGGACCAGAAAGTTCGGCTTTTTCATCCGTCACATGGGCAAAGAAATTCATAGGCTCCATGCAATTATGTGCAAGATATGGTGCGTTATAAGTACGCTCTATGGTTTTTGGGGCACTTTTAAAAGCCGTTTCTACATCACCATCTTTGCGACGAACTGTAGCTGATTGAGCCATTCGTTCAGCCAATTTAGTTTTATGTTCAATCGTGTCTTCTAAGCCAGCAGGAATTTTCTCAACTACTTTTCTACCCAACATATTACGGTTTTGGGTATAACTTTCTATGGGTTGCCAATCTATTTTCAAGGCTTTTTTTGCTTGCATTACTTCCCAAGTACTGTTGCCGACAACTGCGACTACTTCGTTGAAAGTGGTAGTATCAAAAAAAGTTTTTTCGTAGCCTTCATTGAAAATTTTAATTGGGAAAACAGCCTTAACGCCCTTCATTTTGCTAATGACAGCTTCGTTTTGTATCGACTTAAATTTCAAACCAAAAGCAGGTGGATGCACTATCATGGCGATTTGCATTCCCTTAACTTGGGTATCAATACCGAATAAGGGTTTGCCCGTTACGATTTTCGTTAAATCAACATTGCCTTGACTTTTACCTATAATTTTGAAATCTGGAATGCTTTTTAACTTTACCTCTTTCGGAACAGGAATTTGTGCCGCAGCAGTTGCCATCTCTCCATAGTTGGCTGATTTTCCTGAATTTTTATGATACAAAACACCCGATTCAGTACTTATCTCATCCACAGGAACATTCCATTGTTTGGCAGCAGCTTCCTTAAGCATTTGGCGAGCCGTAGCACCAGCCAAGCGTAGCGGTTGCCAGCTTAAATGTATCGCCTGACTTCCTCCAATAAATTGTCGAGTAAAATGTTTGGTATCTAAATCTGCTTGTTCGATAATGATTTTAGAAAAATCAACGTCCAATTCTTCCGCCACAATCATCGGCATTGACGTTTTTACGCCTTGCCCTCCTTCGGGATTGGGCGACATGATTTTGATGACATTATCGGCAGTAATTTTTACAAAGCCATTGAGTTCATTCCAACCAACAGGTAAGACTGTGTTTTTCTTTGGTCCAATCGTTTTAAAACTTGAAAAACCAACAATACTTAGCATCAATCCACCGCCTGAAAGGGCAGATGCTTTTAGAAATGAACGACGACTATGAGTTGTTTTTGATGTTTCCATGTTCGGGTTGAGATATTAAATAATACTCTATTTTACTACCAAATGATGCCTTGCGTTTGGATTTTGAAAAGCTAAATTTTCGTCAAATATATCCTTGTGTTTGAACAAGAAGATGAATTAAAGATAATTTTAGACCAACATCAATATATTCCCACCAACGACAATAATAGTAGTTCTTGTAAGAATGAAGTATTCTTTTGAATTTTTGTAATACGAAAGATTGAATTAAGCTTAAAATCAGTCTAATCCTTTTTCTTTTAGCCATTTAGAAAGCAAATCAGCAATTTCTACATTGTTCAAGTCTGAAAAAGGAAAATGAGTATTGCCTTTAATGCCTATTTCGGGTAAGTGAACCACCCGAACATCACCACCATATTTATTTACTGTATCACGCCATTTTCTTGCCATTGCCATTCTTGCTCTCCAGCCGTCAGCACCCGGATTGGGGTCTGGTTTTTCTGGAATGAAATCACCATAATAAATGATAATCGGAATTTTGGTGAGTTTCAAAAATTCAGACATTGGTAGACCAATTGCAGCAACTGGTCCAGCCGAGCTTTCGATAGGAGCAGGGACTTCGCCTTCTGGAAATAGAAAACCACTACCAGGCTCGTAAGATGCGATTGCTTTAATTTTACTGTTTTTTACCGCAGTTGCCCAACCAAAACCTCCTGAATGAGAGTGTGTTACAAGTACTCCTTCTCCAATTTTATCAAAAAGTTTTGAAGTGGCATTGGTTATAACTTCTGTATCAAAACCTCCGATATTGGGTACCATCTGACGAAAATATTGATTTAATGTTTCTTCATCTTTTGCAAACTGTACTCCTTGAAAATATTCATAACCAATACCTACTCTAAAAGTACCGAACCATGTTTGCTCGTCAGGTATAGGATTAATTGTAGCTGACACTGTACTTCTACTTGCATTTCCTCGACGAGGTTGGTCGATGAGATAGACGCCAAATCCTCTTCTTAGAAAAATATTATTAAATCCTTCACGACCATCGGGCGTTGTTTCCCACGTTTTAGAAAACTGCCCGATTCCATGCCAAAAAATCAAAGGTAATTTTCGTGCTTTTGCAGGTATTTGATAAGTAATGTAAGCGTGGTCGCCATGATAAGTTTGTCCCTCTGGCGTTCGTTTGATGGGGTCGAACGTACCTTCATTTTTGATGACAGAACCACCAACAGCGAAGCTTCCTTGGTCTTTGATGATTAATAAATTATTATTAGGAACGCAAGCAGTAACAAGTAATGGAATACTTATTATTGACAACAGAAAATAATTTTTTCTAAAACCAATCATGTCTTTTTATTCTTTTGCAAAAACTTGTTAAATAAAGTTAGTATAAATTTATATATTATAATTTGTACTTTTTCTATTTTTTTATTTGATGTGTATCTCGAACACTACTGAAGGTCAAGGCTAACATCTTCCACGCTTTGCCTTGTTTTTGATAGACTTCTGTTACTGTAAATTCGGTTACAGCTACATTACCTCTAACGACAGCATCGAGCGTAATTCTATTCCAAACAATCGCCGTTTTACCAGACATTTCTATGGCAGTATCATGAACTTTGGCTTCTTTGTACCAAATACTGCCAGTTTTGATAATTTCGAGTTCTTCGTCTGTTTTCCAAGTACCACTCATGTGTACAAATTTTGCCTTGGCATCAAAGAGTTCTTTGAGTTTGTCAACGTCTTTATCTGCCATCCATTGCCATTTGTCTTTGGATAATTGCAAGACTGTTTGTTCATCTTTAGATACTTGAGCATAAGCTGTTTGTACCAAGCTTAATACTACAATTGTTAAGATTGAAAGAAATTGTTTCATGGTTTTGTTTTTGATAATAGTTTATTAAAATTTCATTTTTGATTTAATGCAAGTTTCCAGATTCAACAGCCTTTTCAATCATATCAAGCCTTGCTTTTTTAGGGTCAGGTTTTCCCACAGCTTTTCCATCTGATTGAAAATCAATTAGTTTATTGCCTTTGATGTCATAAGCTGGCCATTCTGGAAGTCCTGCTCCATTAGGATTCCCTGTTTTGGCAAAATTCGCCCAATAAGTATTCATCAATTTTGCTACTTCTTCATCTTCGGGCAAAGTTTTTGGGTTGCCCCAACGTGCGTTTAAGTTATTGAAGACATAAGCAATTTCAGAGGCGTGCGGAGCACCAAATCTGGCACGTGCTTTCATGGCTTCGGGTACATAAGAAAACAAGTAGATGTATGCTTTGTTGCCTTTTTTAGTGATAGCATTGGCTGTAAAACGAGCGGGTTCTGCCCAAACTTTATCGGTATTTACCATTGAGAGTATTTCTGGAAAGCTTCGAGAAGTATCGGGAGCAAATACTTTTTGAGCTTCTTCTTTCATTGTACCAAAGAGGGTGAATAATTCCTCTTTAGAACGAGCATTCACAAAACCAGCGGGTACTTCGGCACTATTCGAGCCAATAATGATAGGTACATTATTTTGTCTGCCAGCTTTATAGGCACTTTCGGCGGTTTCAACTACCAGTTTTCCGTCGAGAATTGGACCTGAATAAATAGGCGTATTTCCTACATTTTCTTCGCCACTGTCTATAATATCAGCCGCAGGTAACGCTCGTAATTTTGCCAACGCTTCGGCATCAGAGCCTTCAATGCCATGTTTTTTGGCGAAATTCAATCCAATAGTTTCGGCAGAAATAGGGTAATATTTATCTGCATTTTCTTTATTGATTGGTCTGCCAGTCAATACGCCATCACGTCCACCACCCGACTCAACGATGGCTTTGTGGAATAAACCTTTAGCCACAGGGATGGTAAGTAATGATTGTACCGAAACACCGCCAGCCGATTCGCCAAAAATGGTTACATTTTTAGGGTCGCCTCCAAATGCTGCAATGTTTTCTTTTACCCATTTTAGTAAAGCGATTTGATCCATGTAGGCATAATTTCCTTTTGGTTCATCAGGGTATTCTTTACTCAAAGCAGGATGAGCAAAAAAGCCCATTCTTCCCAATCGATAATTAAAAGTGATTAAAATAACGCCTTGTTTCGCAAAAGATACACCTGAGTTTTCAGGACTTGCTCCACTACCAAAAACAAAAGCACCCCCATGTATCCAAACCATTACGGGAAGCTTATCATTTTTTTTTGCCACTGCGGGTTTCCAGATATTCAATGCCAAACAGTCTTCAGATGAATTTGGGGAGATTTTTTGTCTTCCTGTCTGCGAAAAACCTGCTTGTCCGCAGTCTTTACAAAACTGAGTAGCGTCAAATTCTCCTTCCCAAGGTTTTACTGCTTGAGGTGGTCGCCAGCGGTATTCTCCCACGGGCGGTGCAGCGTAAGGAATTCCTTTAAAAATTGTAATGTCTTCCACCGTAACGCCTTTTACAATTCCTGATGTGGTATGTATTTTTGGGTTACTTATTTCAGCCTTTTGTGCTTTCAAAGAATACATAACTATCAGTAAAAGAAAGGTTAATACTTCGGTTGATTTTTTCATAATTATTGTAAGTTTTTCAAATGCTACTTCGCAATACAAGTATTAGCGTTTACAAAGGTCATCCTATTTTAATAAATGAATAGTATAAAAATTACTGCTTTTTCTACCATTTTCACTGATTGAAATCTGTGCTTTAAAATAGTTTTAAGAGAATGAGTACTTTTGTTTCAAATCAGAAAAAAATGGAAATTTTATATCCCATCAATAACATCAGTAAGTATAATGCTGATAATAATCACAAAACACTTCATCCTTTGGTAAGTGTGATAGATTTTTCAAAAGCTCCAGAAAGAAATTGGGGTACAGAAGCCAAAACGATTAAGTTTCAGTACGGGCTATATTGTATTTACTTGAAAGACGTGAAGTGTGGCGATATTCGTTACGGAAGAGATTATTATGACTATCAGGCGGGTACTTTAGTATTTTTTGCTCCTGGACAAGTGATGGAAGTAGATAATTTGGGTATAAGTTATCAGCCTGTGGGTTATGGATTGGTTTTTCATCCTGATTTAATACACGGAACGATTCTAGCCAAAACTTTCAGTGATTATAATTTCTTTAGTTATAAAACCAATGAAGCATTGCACATTTCTGATGATGAACGCCAATTGGTGTTAGACCTTTTTGCCAAAATTGAATTAGAGTTAAAACAACCCGTTGATAAGCATAGCAAGAAACTTATTGCTTCAAACATAGAGCTATTTCTTAATTATTGTGAGCGTTTTTATGACCGACAATTCATTACAAGAGATAATGTTAACAGAGGAGTTTTAACAAAATTTGAAGACTTGCTGAATAGCTATTTCCTATCAGAAAAACCACAAAGTATTGGTGTGCCTTCAGTGGCTTATTGTGCTGACACGCTACATTTATCTGCTAATTATTTTGGTGATTTAATAAAAAAAGAAACAGGACAAACTGCAAAAGAATACATCCTGAACAAAACGATTGAAATTGCTAAAAATAAAGTATTTGAAGGCGATAAAACCGTCAATGAAATTGCCTATGAATTAGGTTTTAAATATCCGCAACACTTTACCAGATTGTTTAAACAACGAGTAGGATGTACGCCAAATGAATATAAGAATTTGAATTAACCATAAAATACGATGAAAAACTTAATCTCAACTATGAAAAACTATGCGTTTCCAAAGTCCTTGTGTTTTATTGTTTTACAATGGCTTTTGCTAATCAATACTACGTTTGCACAAACAGACAATCCAGTATTAAAGCTGTTTCCCAATGGTACAGAGTTACATGGAAATATTGCTTATCAAAATGATACGCTCAAAAAGCATTTATTAGACATTTATTTACCTGCGAACACAAAAGGAAATATTCCATTTGTGGTATTTATTCATGGCGGTGGATGGCTTGTAAACGACAAATATGCCGATATTGGGTACATGGGAAATACGGTTTCGGCTTTGATTAATAACAATATCGCAGTGGCGTCTATTGATTATAGATTTGCTTCGCAAGCTCAGTTTCCTGCTTTGATTCAAGATTGTAACCAAGCACTTACATTTCTTTGCAATAATGCCGAAAAATATCATTTAGATAAGAATCGTATTGCTATTATGGGTTTTTCGGCGGGTGGGCATTTGGCATCGCTTCAAGGTTTGTCGAATAACAATAAGGTAGCTTCATTTTTTAATGGAAATCATGCACAAGTATTTAATATCAAAGCAGTGGTTGATTATTATGGACCTTCTGAACTTACTTCATTAGGAAGTAGCGAAGACCCAAAAGCACCAGAAGGGATTTTATTAGGAGCAAGCCCTATTGCCAGACCCGACTTGGCAAAAATTGCCAGTCCTGTAACGTATGTAGATAAAAACGACCCTCCATTTCTGATTTTTCATGGAGAAAAAGATAATCTCGTAAACAATCGTCAGTCAAAATTATTGAGTGGTTGGTTGACATCATTAGGAGTAAAGAACGAACTCATTATTGTCAAAGATGCTCCTCATTTTGGAAAAATGTTTGACATAGAAGAGTTCAAAACAAAAGTAATTTCATTTTTAAAAGAAGCTCTTCGATAAGAAGGGTAGGAGGGAATACAAATTTTAAAATATATGCAAACTGTAAGATTAAATAACGGAATCGAAATGCCTATTTTAGGCTTTGGTGTTTTCCAAATTCCAGATGCGAAAGAATGTGAAAAATCTGTGATTGATGCCATAGAAACGAGCTATCGCCTGATTGACACTGCGGCATCGTATATGAATGAGCAAGCCGTAGGAAATGCTATCAAAAACTGTGGCGTAGCAAGAGAAGAACTTTTTATTACAACCAAACTTTGGGTACAAGATACTGGCTATGAAAATACCAAAAAGTCTTTTCATAAATCTTTAGAGCGATTACAGTTGGAGTATTTGGATTTATACCTGATTCATCAGCCTTATGGCGATGTTTTTGGCTCGTGGCGAGCGATGGAAGAACTTTATAAAGAAGGTAAAATACGAGCGATTGGCGTTTCTAATTTTCAGCCAGATAGAATTATGGATTTATTAATGTTTGGAGGAGAAACGCCACCAGCAGTAAATCAAGTGGAAACACATCCGTTCTGTCAACAAATTGAAAACCAATCATTTTTGCAAGAAAACAATATTCAAATAGAATCTTGGGGACCATTTGCTGAAGGGAAAAACAATATTTTTCAAAATGAATTATTACTTGCTTTGTCGGCAAAATATAATAAAAGTGTAGCTCAAATCATTCTGAGATGGCTTACCCAAAGAGGCGTTGTGGTTATTCCAAAGTCTGTTCGTAAAGAAAGAATGGAGGAGAATTTTAACAGTTTAGACTTTGAACTTGATGAAGCCGACATGGAAAGTATCAAAACTTTAGACACCAAAACAAGTCTCTTTTTTGATCATCGAAATCCAGAAATCATTAAGTGGATGGGAAGTAGAAAATTGGATATTTAAGTGTTTTTATTCCACGAATTCATTCGTGAATTCGTGGAATATTATCACTTTCAAACATTTTTATCGAATTCTGTCACTACGTTTTCTCCACCATACTTTGCATATTCAGAAGGGCTAACACCAAATTCTTTCTTGAAACAAGTTCTAAAATATTGTAAATCAGTAAAGCCCACTTCATAAGTAACTTCTGATACATTTAATTGTTGCTGTTTTAGTAATTGTGCCGCTCTTTTTAACCTTATATTTCGAACAAATTCAACGGCAGTCTGACCCGTCAAGGCTTTTATTTTTTTGTATAGTGGCATTCTACTCATGCCTACTTCTTTCCCAAGGTCTTCCACACGAAATTCAGCATCTGAAATATTTGCCTCAATGCACTCCAATACTTTTTTCATAAATATTTCATCAAGTGGAGTAATCGTAATATCTGTAGGTTCAAGTATGAGTTTACGGCTTTGAGAAAATCTTTCCGCCAACATTTTTCGGGATTTTATTAAGTTTTTTACTCTTACTTCCAGCTCATTAGAATCGAAAGGTTTAGCTACATAATCATCTGCTCCTGTTTCAAGTCCTTCAATTTTATTCACAGAATCGGTTTGCGCTGTCAATAAAATGATAGGTATGTGCGAGGTTTGAACATTATTTTTCAAGGAACTACACATCTCTATTCCAGTCATTTTAGGCATTAAAATATCGGAAATAATTAAATCAGGCATTTTTTCTAATCCTAATTGCAAGCCTTCTTGTCCGTTGACGGCTTCTATCACATTATATTTTTTGCAAAGTCTTATGTGCAGATAATTTCGCATATCGTCGTTGTCTTCCACCAACAAAATAAGTGGCTGTTGTTCATCGCTAGAATTATCGACAGACGTTAAGGCTGTACCATCGACCATTGAAATAGGTTCAAAATTGTTAGCGGCATAGTTGTTTGACCTATCATAAGCGATAATTTCAGTTGCTTGCTGTTCTACTCCTAATGGCAACAAAATCTTAAAAGTACTTCCTTTACTTATCTGACTTTCTACAGAAATTGTTCCTTTGTGAAGTTCAACCAATTCTTTGGTTAAAGACAAACCAATTCCAGTCCCTTCATTTTTATGATGATTGTGAACGACTTGATAAAAATGGTCAAAAATATAACTTAAATTATCTTGAGGGATTCCAATTCCACTATCCGAAACGGTTATTTCTACATATTGATTAAGGTCTAAATCTTCATTTTTCCGTTGTTCTACAGCCTTAATTGACAGCACGATACTTCCCGATTCTGTGAATTTAAAGGCATTAGAAAGTAAATTGGTTATGATTTTTTCAATTTTATCAGCATCTGCTAATACAAAAATATCCTCTGAAGAACAGTCTAATACATAAGTAAGTCCTTTTTTCTGTGCGAAAGGTTCGAACGATAAGAATATTGGTTTTAGGAAATCTATCAAATTAAACTTTGTTGTAACAAGCGTCATTTTGCCAGAATCAAGTTTTGATAAATCAAGTAATTGATTGATTAACCGCAACAAGCGTTCTGCATTACGAATCATTAATTGGTATTGATTTTTGGGATTACCCTCGAAAGTATCGTGATACATATCCTTCAAAGGACTTAATATCATTGTTAGTGGTGTACGGAATTCATGCGAAATTTTGGCAAAGAAATTCGACTTTAAGCGTTCCAATTCTTGCATTTTAGTGAGTTCTAAATGCTCTAATTTTAAATCACTTTCCAAACGCATTTGCTTGATAATGAGTTGACGATACCACCACAACAAAGCCATTGAGATAAGTAAATAAAGTAGATAAGCCCACCATGTTTTCCACCAAGGTGGCAGTACCGTAATGCTTAATTTTACCTCAGTTTTATCGTTTGTATCCAAACTTTTCACCCTGAAAGTAT
>JACCDS012386748.1_pt1 | contig 11307 bp, 7 predicted proteins | sample 7446441 | NCBI WGS metagenome assembly JACCDS01 (sample SAMN15323445, study PRJNA562643) | freshwater metagenome | isolation source: river surface water | place: USA:Blue River Watershed | collected 2017-08-17 | reverse complement strand
GTTTCCGCCGGGCGCGCGGCGGCGGCCGGTTTCCACAGGCTCATCGCTTTGTCGGCGATGGCGCGGGCGACCGGGATTTCGTAGACGCTGTCTTCGGTGAGCGAGACGCGGATGGTGTCGCCCAGGCCGTCGAGCAGCAGGCTGCCGATGCCGATGGCGCTTTTGATGCGGCCGTCTTCGCCGTCACCCGCTTCGGTGACCCCGAGGTGCAGCGGGTAGTGCATGTTTTCCGCGGCCATCCGGGCGACGAGCAGGCGGTAGGCCTGGATCATGACCTTGGGATTCGAGGCCTTCATCGAGAGGACCAGTTGCCGGAAGCCGTGGGACTCGGCGATGCGGAGAAACTCGAGGGCGCTCTCGACCATGCCGAGCGGCGTGTCGCCGTAGCGGTTCATGATGCGGTCGCTGAGCGAGCCGTGGTTGGTGCCGATGCGGAGGGCGCGGCCCAGCTCCTTGCAGCGGAGGACGAGGGGCGAGAAGGCGTCGTGGAGGCGCTGCAGTTCGCTGTCGTAGTCGGAATCCGAATACTCGCGGACGGCGAATTTCTTTTTGTCGGCGTAGTTGCCGGGGTTGACGCGGACTTTTTCGACGTGCTCGACGGCCTCCATGGCGGCGCCGGGGAGAAAGTGGATGTCGGCCACGAGCGGGATGTGGCGGAAACCGGCGGCGTCGAACTGCGCGCGGATATCTTTCAGGCAGCGCGCGGCGGCGACATTGGGCGCGGTGATGCGGACGATTTCGCAGCCGACCTCGGCCAGCGCGATCGATTGCCGGACGGTGGCGGCGACGTCCTGCGTGTCGCTGGTCGTCATCGACTGGATGCGGACGGGATTGCGGCCGCCGACGCCGACGGCGCCGACCATGACTTCGGGTGTGACGCGGCGGAGCGTCTGGAAACGGGAGGCGCAATAGGACATGCGGAAAAGGGAGGGCCGGGGCGCGCGCCGCGGGCCGGCGGACGACCGGGTGTTTATTTCTTCGGCTCGGGCTTGGCCGGGGCGGCGGCCTCGGCGGCGCGGTCGGCCTTGACGTCGCGCACGATGCGGCGGACGTCGAAGACACTCACGTAAAGCACCATCGAGAACAGGAGCACGAGGAAGACGCTCTGCGCGGTGGCGATGAAGTGGACGGGCAGCGGGCGGCCGCGGAGCCGGCCGATGGTGGCGAAGAGCATCTGGCCGCCGTCGAGCACCGGGATCGGGAGCAGGTTGAAGACGGCGAGGTTGACGTTGACGAGGATGGTGAACCAGAGGGCGAGCGGCAGTCCGGCGCGGGAAACGGCGACGAAGTTGTCGATGATCCCGATCGGGCCGCTGAGGTGGGAAAGGCCGATGTCGGAGCGCGGATTGACGAGGGCGCCGAGGGTCCGGACCGTCTTCGAGAGGCTCTCGGCGATCTGGGAGAACGGGTTCGGGTGGATGATGACGACATCGGATTTGACGGCGACGCCGAGGTCGACGCCCTTGGCCGGCGCGAGGGTCAGGACTTTTTCGGTCCCGGCGCGCAGAACGGTGATTAGAATCGGCTGCTCGAGGCCCTGGCGCAGGCCGTCCGCCAATTGCGGATACGTGAGGACGGGCTTGCCGTTGACGGCGACGAGTTGGTCGTCGGGCAGCAGGCCGGCCTTGGCGCCGGGCGAGCCGGGAGCGACCTGGCCGACGAGCATCTTGGCGACGGTGGTGATGCCGATTTTGCGGATCTTCTCGTCGCCGGCGAGGACGGGCTCGATCGGCACTTCGAGGGTCTCGGCGCCGCGGCGCACGGTGAGGAGCGTGCGGCGTTCGCCGTCCCGGCCCCAGCCGCTGCTGAGGGCGAGGTGCTCGACGATGTCGGCGAAGGTCGCGACCGGCTCGCGGTCGATCGCGAGAATCACGTCGCCGGATTTGAGGCCGGCCTTGGCGGCGGGGCTGACGACCTCGCGGCCGTCCGCGATTTTCAGCGTGGGGGCGATCTCGGCGATGGTCGTGGAAGCGAAGCCCGTGGGGGCGGGCTGGCCGATGACCCAGACGATGCAGGCGAGGGCGAAGGCGAAGAGGACGTTGAAGGTCGCGCCGGCGACGAAGACGATCATCTTGGTCGCGTAGCTGACGGGCGGGAGGCGGGTGACGTCGGTCTGGCTTTCGCCTTCGACGGCGCCGAGGTCGGCGAGTTGGGGGAGCAGGACGTAGCCGCCGAGGGGAAACCAGGAGACGCGGTATTCGACGCCGTCTTTGCCCCGCCAGCTGAAGATCGCGGGGCCGAAACCGATGGAGAACCGTTCGACGACGGCGCCGCGGCGGCGGGCCGCGAGGAAGTGGCCGAGTTCATGGACGAAGATCGAGCCGCCGAAGAGCAGCACGACGAGGAACACCACCCAGATATTGGAGAGCAGGGAGGAGAGGAGATCGGTGGGCACGGCGGTAAAGGAAGGATTCAGGCGACGGATTCGGCGGCGAGGCGGCGGGCCTCGGCGTCGACAGCGAGCACCGCCGGCAAATCGGCGGGTTCAACGTTGGCGATCCGGCCAAGAGTCTGTTCGACCACGCGGGGAATCGCAAGGAACGGAATCCGGCCGGCGAGAAAGGCGGCGACGGCGACTTCGTTGGCGGCGTTGTAGACGGCGGAGGCGACGCCGCCGGCGGCCATGGTCTGCCGGGCGAGCCGGAGCATGGGAAAACGGGTTTCGTCGACGGGACGGAATTCGAGGGCGAAGGTCTGTTCCAGATCGAGGCCGCGGGCGGGGCCCGGCACGCGCTCCGGGTAAAGCAACGCGTGCTGGATCGGAAACGTCATGCTCGGCGGGGAGAGGTGGGAAAGCATCGCGCCGTCGGCAAATTCCACGAGGCAGTGGACGATGCTTTGCGGATGGAGAACCGCCTGGCATTGGTCGGGTTGCAGGTCGAAGAGCCAGCGGGCTTCGATGAGTTCGAGGCCTTTGTTCGCGAGGGTGGCGGAGTCGACGGTGATTTTGGGGCCCATCGACCAGTTTGGGTGTTTGAGGGCGTCGGCGGGCGTGGCCGTGGCGAGCTTTTCCACCGGCCAGTCGCGGAAGGCGCCGCCGCTGGCGGTGAGCACGATACGGCGGACGGCCGCGCCGGGATGGCCGGCGAGACATTGGAAAACGGCATTGTGTTCGCTGTCGACGGGCAGGAGGCGCACGCCGCGGCGGCGGGCGGCGGCCATCACGAAGGTGCCGGCGAGGACCAAAATTTCCTTGGAGGCGAGGGCGAGGTCCTTGCCGGCGGCGATGGCGGCGAGCGCCGGCTCGAGCCCGGTGGTGCCGACGACGGCGACGAGGACGACGTCCGCTTCCGGCAATTGCGCCAACTCCACCAAACCGGCGAGGCCGCCGACCAGCCGGGTACCGGGGGGGAAAGCGGCGGGTTGGGCGCGGGCCGCGGCGAAGGCGTCGTCCTCGAACAGGCCGACGTGCCGCACGCCGAACCGGCGCGCGATGGCGGCGAGTTTTTCCCAATTGCCGCGGGCGGCGAGGCCGACGAGTTCGAGGCGGTCGGCGTGCGCCGCGACGACGCGGAGGGTGCTTTCACCGATCGAACCGGTGGCGCCGAGCAGGACGATGCGTTTGCGCCGGAGAGGGAGTGCGGATGCGGGAGCGGCCACGAAGAACGTCGACTATGCCGGGGCGCCTCGGACCGGGGCAAGCCCAAGGCGGACCTGCACCCGTTGCGGGAGGCCGGGCGGTGCGGAGTTCAGGTGACGCCGAAGGTGTAGCGGAGCGACCACGTGCGACGTGCGCCCGGGGCGAGGTCGAGGACGAGGTAGGGTTCGAGGGAAAAGGTCCGGTCGTTGCCCCAGACGATGCAACGGTCGGGGACGAAATCCGTGGCGAAACGGACGCAGCCGTGCGTCGGGTGCGGCAAGTCGGCCACGAGCGGGGCCGCAGGGGGGAGTTGCAGGGTGTCCATGTGGCCGTCGTCCTGGCGGGCGAAGCGGCGGCGCTCGCGCAATTGCAACCCCGTGAAAGCGAACCCCGGGTTCTCCGCGATGGACGAGCCGGCGGGCAGGCGGGCGCAGGCTCCGTCGGCCGGGACGGCGAAAAACGGATGGGCGAACCACTCGAGCGCGAGGCGGCCGGAGCCGGTGTTGGCGAGTTCGGTGGCCGAGACGAGGGTGCGTCCGGCCAGGCTCAGGGTGCGGCGCAAAGTGTAGCTGTAGCCGGCGGCGGCGTGGACGGTGCGGAATTCGATTCCGGCCGGGCCGGAAACGGTTTGCCAAACGCACGGGTCGACCACGCCGACGGTTTTGTCCGCCGCGATTCGGAGGGCGCCGGCGCCGAGGGCGACGCCTTCTTCTCCGCGCCACGTCAGCGGCTGCCCCGCGAGCGTGCGGTGCCGGAACGATTCCGGCAGCCCTTGGCCGTTGAACGGGATCGGATCGGCGGCGGGCCACTCGGGGCCGCGGACCAAGGGAACCGGGGCGGGGCCGGCGAGATCCCAGACCTGCCAGACATATCCACCCCAGCAATACCGGGGGCCGAGGTGCGCGCGGTCGGCGACGGGATCGAGCAGATCGACCCGGAGTTGGTCGTTGGCGAAGGGCAGCACGGGCCGCGGCGGGCTCAGGCGGAGGGGCCGGGACCGGCCGGATGCGGGCGGTCGCCGTGCACGGCGGCGTAGTAGGGATCGCCGGGCCGAATGGTGCCGGCGCGCACGATTTCGCCGGTGAAGGCAGATTTGTAGATTGCGGAGAGCAGTTCGAGGGTGCGGCGGGCCTCGGCGCCCGAGGTCAGCGGGCGGCGGCCGGCGTCGAAATCGGCGATGAACTCCGCGAGCTGGGCGCCGTGCGTGGAGCCGACATCGGGCGGGAAACTCTGCCAGGCCTGAAGCAGGCCGTCGTCCTGGGCGGGCGGCGCGAGGGTGAGTTTCCAGTTGTCGCGGGTGTAGGCGTAGAGGTGGGTGAGCTCGACGGTGGCTTTCTGGTAGTCGAGGCGCAGGTAGGTTTCCTGGCGGGGGCTGAGGGCGCTGTTGACCATCGAGACCGTCGCGCCGTTGGCGAAACGGACCAGCGCCATGGAAACGTCCTCGACCTCGATGGCGCGGTCGAGGGTGGCGGCGACGGCGCGGACTTCGGCCCAGTCGCCGAGCAGGTGGAGGAAATGGTCCATCGCATGGATGCCGAGGCCCATGGTGGGGCCGCCGAGCTCGGTGTCCCAGCGGCCGCGCCACGGCACCGCGTAGTATCCGGGGTCGCGATACCAGAGGGTGTTGCAGACGCCGACCAGGGGCCGGCCGAGCTGGCCTGCGCCGACGAGCCGTTTCAAGTGGGCGGTGGACGACGCGAACCGCATCTGGAAAACGCAGGCGGTGAACCGGCCGGTGCGGTCTTCGGCGGCGGCGATGCGGTCGAATTCCTCGAGCGAGGCACAGAGGGGTTTCTCGCAGAGCACCCAGGCGCCGGCTTCCATGGCCGCGATGCTCATGGGGGCGTGGGTGGCGGGCGGGGTGGCGATGATGACGAGGTCGGGCCGGACCGCCGCGAGCATGGCGGCGTAGTCGGTGAAGGTCTGCGGGATCTTCGAGCGCGCCGCGAAATCGCGGACGCGGGTCGCGTCGATATCCATCGCGGCCACCAATTCGACGCGGCCGCCGGTGGAGTCGATGGCGCGCACGTGGGCGTCGCCGATCGAGCCGGTTCCAGCCAGGACCGCGCGGTACGTTTTGCTCATTGGAAAAAAGGTAGGAAGGTTGGCCGGCGCAGTGCAACCCCGGCGGCGCGGTGACACCCGAATCGAACGGGCGGGAGGCGGCGGGGTCAGGCGCCGGCGACGAGGCGCAGGATTTTTTCGCCGGTGAGGCGGCGTTCCGGCGGCAGGCCGTGCGGCGTGCGGCCGCCGAATTGCGCCGCGCACGCGCGGAATTTTTCCTGCGTGGCGCGGACGAATTCCTCGACCGGGCGCGTCTCGCCGCAGAGCGCCATGATCTCGGGCAGCCAGCGGTGGCCGTAGCGGACGTGGTTCTGTTCGTCGTTGCGGTCGAAGGCGAGGAGGGTGTCGGCTTCGAAATCGTTGAGCTCGCGGATGCGGTCCATGACCGCGGCCTTGGTCGGGAAACTGCCGGCCTCGAATTCCATCGTCATCAGCGCGTACCGCTCGTGGGGCGCCATCCGGACCAAGATCACGTAGAGATCGAGGGAGTGTTCGACCGTTGCGAGGTCGACGCCGAGTTTGGGCAATTGGCGGAAGCCGAATTGGCTATGGCGGGATTCGTCCCAGAGGTGCCGCGCGAGATCGTGGTGCAGGTCGAAGGGTGCCTCGGGGGTGTCGAAGAACACGGTCGAGAGGTAGTCGACGGCGTCGAGTTCCATCAGCAGCCAGACGTAAACCATGATGCGGACGACGCGCGCGTCGGTTTTCGGGTCGACGAGCCAAGGCCGGACGATGGGGAATTCCGCGGGATCGTGGCCGAACACGCTCGCGCAGACGGGGTAGGGCCCGCGGTTGCATGTATCCGGATGCCGATACGGCGAGGCGTCCTGGTGCCAAACAAAGCCGGGCGGCAGCGGGCGCGGAGCCGTTTCGCCGAGCAGGCCGCCGAGGGCGGCGAGGGCGGCGGCGAGTTGGGTTGCCCACGGACCGGAGGCGGCAGAGCCGAGGTAGCGGGCCATCTCGCGCGCGTGGCGTTCCTCGTCGGCGATGAATTCCGCGACGAGGCGTTTGGAGGGCCAGTCGGCGAGATGATCGGTGACGGCGAGGTAGTGCCGGTAGGCGGCGAGGAGGGCGGGTTTGAGCACGCCGTAGAAGCCGGCGAGGGCGACGTCGGCGTCGGCCGGCGTCACGGCCTCGGTGAAGAGGCGGCGGAGCGCGGGCCGGACGGATTCGCCGGCGCCGAAGCCGGAGAGTTCGCGGCCGCGTTCGCGGAGGAAGCGGGCGTGGCCGGCCGATTCCCAGACGTGCTGGCAAAGGAGATACTTGAGTTCCGGAGCGCCGACCCGGGGGATGAGCGTGGGGGCGGTGCGGACGAATTCGCGTTCGGCCTCAAAGAGCAGGCGGAGGAGCCGGGCCAGATCCTGGACGGCGGCCAGGCGGCCGGCGGCGGGCGCAGCGGCGGCGGCGAGGTCGGAGGAGGGGGCGACCATGGTAAAACGGGAAATCGGCCGGGCGGGATCCGCGCCGGAGTTCAGCAGAGACGGCCGCGTTTGCCGGCGGTGGAATGGCCGGGCGGTTTCACGCCGACCCAACGTTCGTCGATCGGTTCGCTGGCTCGCTGGTAGCGGGAGTCGCTCGAGATGCGCAGCCGGTTTTCGGAGCGGTTGTCGAGGGAGGCATGGACGAGGAACATGCCGAAGGTGAGGAAATCGCCGGCGGCAAATTCGGTCGTGAGCCAGCGGCCGCCGAATTTGTTGCGGATGACGGGCGGGTTGTGGGAGAGCGTGCCGCTGAAGGACCATTTGCCGGCCTTGGCTTTCGCGGCGTCCTCCGGCCGGTTTTCGCAGAACGTATCGACGTCGCGGTACACGTAGTTTTCCAGCAGGTCCATGCGGCGGTGCGATCCTTCGAGGACCATGAGGCCGCCGAGTTCGTAGGAGATGTCGCCGTAGGGCAGCCAGCAGGTCATGTGGCGGTGGGTGCCGCGGCCCATGTACGGGAGATCGCAGTGCGGGTTGGTGCCTTTGCCGGGGCCGATGGCGCGGAGCCAGGTGAAGTCGTAGTGGCGGATGGGCTCGCCGAAGAAGCGGGTGTAGAAATCGACGAGGCGGCCGGAGTAGAGGAGGTTTTGGACCGCGGCGTTGCCGTCGGTGATCTCGGGTTTGAAAACGTAGCCGGAGCCCGGTTTGCAGACGCCGTCCTCGTGCGGATGGGCGGGATCGAGGACGCCGGCGGCGGCGAGGCGTTCGGTGAGGCTGGCGCGGGCGGCGAGGACTTCGTCGCGATCGAGGTAGCCGCGCAGATAAAGGTAACCGTCGGTCTCGAACCGGCGGTGGAGTTCCGCGACGTCGTCGGCGGCTTCGGCGGAGTCGCGGAGCACGCCGACTTTGTCCTCGGCCATGTCGAGGGGGTGGCCGAACGAATGGAGCTGGGGCAGGGCGGCGAGGGAACTCATGCCTCAACGTACACCGTGAAGGCCCGGCACAAAATGGTTGAAGTGGGATTACTCATGTAAATTTTGGTCCGCCATGCCGCCCCCGTTCAAACTTCGCGCGCAGCCCTGGCTGCAGAGCCCTTTGCGCACGGCGGCGGGGGACCTGCAATTGGCGGGGACGCTGGCGAACATCGCCGGCATCGATCCCCGGGCCATGCGTGTTTTGGGAAGTTATGCCTTGGTGCTGATGGTGGCGGGGCGCGGGTATTTCCGGGACGGCCACGGCACGGAGACGACGGTGGAGCCCGGGGATGTGATGTGGGTGTTTCCGGAAATCGCGCACGCGTACGGGCCGACGGCGGGCAGCGAATGGACGCAGGTGTACTTCGTGTTTTCCGGGGCGCAGTTCGATTTGTGGCGGAAGACGGGGCTGCTGAGCCCGGAGCGGCCGGTGTGGAAACTCGGGGCGGCGGACCATTGGCAGCAGCGGTTGGCGGCGGTCGTGAAACCGGCGCCGAGGCCCGGCGCGGGGCATGCGTTGCGGGCTTTCGGGCGGTTCCTGCAGGTGGTGGCGGAAATGGCGGCGGCGGACGTGGAGGCGGCGCGGAAAGAGGAGCGGGACGGTTGGCTGGAAACGAGTTTCCGGCTGCTCGGGCACCGTGGGGCGGCCGGCTGGCCGACGCCGCAAGCGGTGGCGCGGGAAGTCGGCTTGAGTTACGAGAATTTCCGGAAACGGTTCACGCAGCTCGGTGGGGAATCGCCGGGGCGATACCAGAAGCGGCGCCGGCTGGAGTGGGCCTGCGCGGCGATCTATCAGGGCGAGCACACGATCAAGCAGATCGCCGACGAACTCGGCTTCTGCGACGTGTTCCACTTTTCCAAGGCCTTCAAGCAGGTCGTGGGCACGACGCCGTCGGAATACCGGCGGCGCGTGCGGGGACGTTGAGCGCGACAATCCGTCCGGATCAGGTCGTGGCCGTGCTCCAGCCGGCGGGCCAGACTGTGCCGGGAGCGGGGCGCCACCAGATGTCCTTGTCGATGCGCGGCGCGTGATGGCGGTACTGCTCGGTGAGGCGCAAGCGGGTGCGGAGGTGGTCGGCGAAGTTTTCGCCGTAGAAGAACGTGCTCTCGGCGACGCCGGAGACGGCCATGAATTCGGTGGAGGCGGTCGTCGTGAGTTCGAGGAGACCGCGGGTGTTGGCGAGGTCGAGATCGATGGCGGCCTGGAGTTTTGCGACGCAGTCGGCCTTGGTTTTTTCGTCGGTGGCGGCGAGGTAGCCGTAGACGTGTTCGCACCAGGCGCAGACGCCGCGGAGGGCGGTGACCCAATGCAGGTAGGCGCGGACGCGGTCGCGCAGATCGGTGAAGACGGCGCGGGCGGCGGGCTCGGCGAGGGTGGCGAGGACGATTTCGAGGTCGGCGAGCACGATCCGGATGCGGGCGATGACCTCGCGGTCCATGTCGGCGGCCATTTTCGCGCCGCTCTCGCGGGTGATGAGGTCGAAGAGCACGTCTTTGCCGAGATCGTTGATCCCGGGGTTGTTGAACTGGAAGCAGCCGTGGCGTTCGTAGTAGTCGCGTTCGGCCTGGGGGATCGCCTCGATGTCGGGGACAAAGGGACGGTCCCAGGTGCGCTGCCAGCAGAAGCCGAAGACGCAGAAGAGCGGGACGAGGGGTTGCCAGCCGAGGGCGGTTTCGAAATCGCGCCAGGCGCGGTCGAGGGCGGGGGCGAGGGCGGGGCCGACGAGTTGGGTCGCGTAGTCGGCGAGGACGGCGTCGATCGGGCGATCGGGTGTGAACTGGGCGGCCTGCAACGCGACGACGTTGGGCCAGTACGGGGTGCGAGTGGTATGGGCGAGGCCGCCGAGGGCGCTCATCCGCGTGATGCCGGTGGCGGCGGCGGATTTCAGTTTGGCGTGGACGAGCCGGGGGAAGGGCAGGCCGATGAGGGGTTCGTGGTTCCAGACCCCGGAGGCGGAGTAGTGGAGGACGGGTTCGATGCCGCGGGCACGGTCCTCGGCGAGGGCGGTCTTTTCGGCGGCGTCCATCCAGTCGTGGAAAATGCTGCCGGCGACGCCGAAGTTTTCGGGGTAACGGGGATGCGGATACGGCAGGGAGTAGCCGCGGACGAGGAGCGAGGGAGCTTCGTAGGAAACGTGGCCGCCGAGGCCGGCCTTGATGTGCTCGTGCTCCATCTTGAAGGGCTCGAGGCGGAGGAAGACATCGAAGTCCGGGTTGAGCTCGGCGGCGCCGGCCTGGAGATTGCGGAGGAAGCGGACGATGCTCTTGCCGGAGGCCTCGGCGACGCGCTCGTGGCTGCGCCACTCGCGGATCATGAAGGGACCGCCGTTGCGGCCGACGTAGAGGGAAGCGGAGTGTTCGAAGCCGGCGCCGCTGTCGTTGGTCCAGAGCGACATGTAGGCTAGATCGGGCACGGCGCGGATCAGGGCCTGGAGGGCGTCGCGGAAATGGCGCTGCACGATCGGGTGGTCCTGCGCCATCGTGTAGCGCGGGAGGCGGGAGCGGAACGGGTGGTCGACGCGGGCGCCGCGGAGGGTCGGGAATTTCTGGAAGAACCGCTCGGGCAGCGTGCGCGGCTCGAACATGCACACGCCGGGCTTGAGGCCGTAGCGGCGGCCGAGGTCGGCGAGTTTGCGCAGGTGGTTGAGGTTGGCGTCGAGGTACATCGCGGGCCAGAGGCCGTGCGTGAGCGGGGTGTCGACGAAGTGGTTGAGGCCGGGCTGGTAGCTGTAGAACTGCGAGTAGTATTCGTGCGCGACGAGGTCCTCGTGCGGCATGTGGGCCTGGAGACCGTTGACCTCGCAGTGGGTGAAACCGGCCTCGGCGAGCGTGGCGACGTACTGCTCGGGATCGAAGCCGCGGGCGCTGCGCCAATATTGGGTGTAGCAGGCGTCCCAATGCGGCCGGTGCCAGCCGAACGAAGCGGGCAGGAAGAGACCGGCGGCGAGTTTTTCGCGGGTGAAGTCGCCGACGCCGCGGCCGAGCAGGCGGACGGCCGCCCAGAGGAAGGAGCCGTGGGTGGCGACAATTTCACCGGTGCCGTCGTCGGCGATGCGGAGCCACATCCAGGCGGCGGAGTCCCGCGCGGCGGCGGGCAGGCGGACGGCGCTGCCGGCGCGCGCGGCGTGGCAGACGACGACGCTGCGCGGGGCGGCGGCGGGGCCGGCGGGTTCGAACTTCGCGCCGGCGAGGCGGGCGAGTTCGCGGGCGGCGTTGATTTCGCCCGGCGCGGGCGCCGGCGGCACGGTGACGGCGGCGAGGGCGGGGC
>JACCDS012162487.1_pt1 | contig 11309 bp, 12 predicted proteins | sample 7446441 | NCBI WGS metagenome assembly JACCDS01 (sample SAMN15323445, study PRJNA562643) | freshwater metagenome | isolation source: river surface water | place: USA:Blue River Watershed | collected 2017-08-17 | reverse complement strand
CCACCTGCACGGCCACGTCCACCACTACATCGGTGTGCGGCGCGACGGACACGGCATGCTCACCCACGGTCTTCAGCGGACCGTTGGGCATGCGCACCTGCGCCTTGGCGACAGCCAAACCCATCTTGGTCAGGGCTTCAGCGACGTCGTGGTTGGTGACGCTGCCGAACAAACGGCCGTCCACACCCGCCTTCTGCGTGATGCGCACGGTCTTGCCAGCCAGTTGCTCGCCCAGCGCCGTGGCGGCGTCGAGCTTGGCTTGCGCAGCCTTTTCGAGTTCCGCACGGCGGGCTTCGAATTCCTTGATCGCAGCTTCAGTGGCGCGGCGCGCCAGCTTGCTCGGGATCAGGAAGTTGCGGGCGTAGCCCTCTTTCACCTTGACGACGTCGCCCAGGTTGCCGAGCTTGCCGACCTTTTCCAACAGGATGATTTGCATGGCGTGCTCCTCAGACCTTGTGCTGGTCAGAGTACGGCAGCAGCGCCAGGAAGCGCGCGCGCTTGATGGCGGTGGTCAGCTGACGCTGGTAGTACGCACGCGTGCCGGTCAGGCGGGCGGGCGTGATCTTGCCGTTTTCGCCGATGAAATCGCGCAGGGTGTCGATTTCCTTGTAGTCGATCTCGACCACATTGGCGACCGTGAAGCGGCAGAAGCGCTTGCGACGGAACAGCAGGGATTGGTTGTTGCGCTTGGGGCGCTTGTCCTTGGAAAAACGACCTTTACCACGTGGCGGGGGCATAAGGGCTCCTACTTGAAATCAGTTCGATCCGGATGGGTTCGTCGGGGGGCTTTGAGCCGCCTCGACGGACGTGATGTGGAACAGCAGGCCTTTGCCGTTGCGGGTGCTGGTGATGAAACCGCCCAGCATGAGGGCGCATCCCATCTCCAGCGGCGCGAGTTGCCTGGTGACCGCCCCCAGGGCCACCGCTTTCATCTCGAAAGAGACTTGGCGGGCCTGTCCGTCTTCGCTGACCGTGGACTCGTGCTTGACGCTCAGGTCCAGGGCCGGCAGTCCGGCGGGGGTGTAACGCGGCGCCTTGCGCTCCACCAGGGTGGCGGAAAGAACCAAACGGTTCATTCCAGCAGCCCCGGCGGGCAACGGCTGAAAACTCAGGCCGCGGCCTCCTGGCGTTCCTTGCGGGCTTCCTCGCGCTCCACGGCCTTCATCATGATGGAAGGAGCCGTTTCAGCCTTGGACTTGGCCACGGTCATGTGGCGCAGCACGGCGTCGTTGAAGCGGAAGCCGGTTTCGATCTCGGTCAGCGTGTCGATGCTGACTTCGATGTTCAGGCACAGATAGTGCGCCTTGACCAGCTTCTGGATCATGTAGGCCAGCTGGCGCCGGCCCCAGTCTTCCACGCGGTGCACCTTGCCACCGGAGGCGGTGACCAGGGTCTTGTAGCGTTCCAGCATGGCCGGAACCTGTTCGCTTTGATCCGGATGGATCAGCAGAACGATCTCGTAGTGACGCATAGACACTCCTTGTGGATTCCCCCAGACGTTGGGGTAGAAGCTGCCCCGATGCGTCAACATGACGGGTGCAGCAAGGAAAGCCCTCAATTCTAGCACGCGGCGCTTTCCTCCCGTGTCTACTACCGCAGCGGCTCGCGCCTAGGGCAGACGGGGGTAGCGCACGTACTCCACCAGTTGCCGGGTCACTGGCTTCGGCGGCGGCGTCAACAGGCTGACCAGCACCGCCACCACAAAGCCCGCCGGCACGCCGAAGACGCCGGCGGAGATCGGCAGGATGCCGCCCCACAGCTCGATGGGCCCGGTCACGCCAAACACCCCGCGCAGCCAGGGGTGGGTGGTGGCCATGTAGTAGAAGGTCACCGCCACGCCTGCCAGCATGCCAAGCACGGCACCCCATTGGTTGGCGCGCTTCCAGAAGATGCCCAGCACCAGCACCGGGAAGAACCCGGCCGCCGCCAGTGAAAACGCCGCCGACACCAGAAACAGGATGTCCGCCGGCTTCTGCGCCGCCACCAGGGCCGCCAGCAAGGCCACGATGAGCAGCAGCACCTTGGAGATCATCACCCGCCGCGACGTGGGCGCACCGGTGTCGACCATCTTGTAATACACGTCGTGCGACAGCGCGTTGGCGATGGTCAGCAGCAAGCCGTCCGCCGTCGACAAGGCCGCGGCCAGGCCACCCGCCGCCACCAGCCCCGACACCACGAAGGGCAGGCCGGCGATTTCCGGCGTGGCCAGCACGATGATGTCGCCGCCTATGCGCATCTCGCCCAGCTGGAACAGCCCGTCGCGGTTGACGTCCGCCACCGACAGCAGCGCCGGGTCCACCTTGCTCCAGGCGGAGATCCAGCTGGGCAGCTTGTCGAACGGCGTGCCCACCAGCACGTTGAAGATCTCGAACTTCACCAGCACCGCCAGCGCGGGCGCCGTGCAGTACAGCAGGAAGATGAAGAACAGCGACCAGGTCACCGACTCGCGCGCCTCCTTCACTGTGGGCGTGGTGTAGTAGCGCGTCAGGATGTGCGGCAGGCCGGCCGTGCCCAGCATCAGGCAGAACACCAGGGCCAGGAAGTTGGCCCGCGATTCGTCAAAGGCCTTGCGCTCGGTCTCATCCCCTTGCGGGTCGCCGGCAAACTGCTGCGCCTGAGGCGGCATGCCGCCCAAGGGCTTGGCGCGCGCGTCGGCGGCGGCCTTGGCGCGGGTCCAGGCCTCGCGTGCCGCCACCTCGTCCTTGGGCAGGGCCGCCCACGCCCGCTGCGCGGCCTGCAACTGGATCAGGGGCGCATTACCCGCCCGCAGCGCCTCCACCTGCCGCGCGGCAGCCAGGCGGTCGGCGGCCAGGGCCTTGGGCACATCGGCGAGCTTGGCCGCCAGCTGGTCGGACTGCGCCTTGAAGACCGCGATCACCTCCAGCTCCTTGGCGTCGGCGCTCAGTTGCTGCTCGCGCTCCGTCACCTTCTCCAGCTGGTAGCCGTAGATGGCCTGTGGGATGGGGAACCCCGTCTGCTTGATGGACAGCCAGACCACCGGGATCATGTAGGCCACGATGAGGATGATGTACTGCGCCACCTGCGTCCACGTCACGGCCCGCATGCCGCCCAGGAACGAGCACACCAGGATGCCGCCCAGGCCCACGAAGATGCCGATCTCGAAGGCCAGACCGGACAGCCGCGTGGTGATCAGCCCCACACCGTAGATCTGCGCCACCACGTAGACAAAGGACACCAGCACGGCAATGACCACGCCGACCAGCCGCGCCGCGTGGCCCTCGTAGCGGTCGCCCAGGAAGTCGGGGATGGTGAACTGCCCGTACTTGCGCAGGTAAGGCGCCAGGAACAGCGCCACCAGGCAGTAGCCGCCGGTCCAGCCCAGCACGAAGGCCAGGCCGGAGTAGCCCGACAGGTACAGCGTGCCGGCCAGTCCGATGAAGGACGCAGCGCTCATCCAGTCGGCGCCAGTGGCCATGCCGTTGTAGATCGCGGGCACGCGGCGCCCGGCCACGTAGTACTCCGCTGCGTCGTTGGTGCGGGCCATGATGCCGATGCCCGCGTACAGCGCCACGGTCGACAGCAGGAAGGTGATGCCCATGGCGCCGCGCCCCAGCCCCAGGCGCTCGGCCAGCGCGAGCAGCAGGACAAACAGCACAAAGCCGCCCGTGTACCAGGCGTAGACCTTGTTCAGCTTGCGCTTGAACTGCGCGCGCTCGGCGGCCGGTGGCGGCCTGTGCGGCTCCATCACTCGTCGTCCTCGGCGACGCCATGTGTGCGGTCCAGCCGGTTCATCACCTGCGCATACAGCGCAATGATGGCCAGGTAGATCAGGATGGCCCCCTGCGCGCCCACCCAGTAGCTGAACGGCCAGCCGAAGAAGCTGAAGCTCAACTCGCGCGCAAAGAAGGTCAGCACAAAGCTCACCACAAACCACAGCAGCATCAACGCGGCCGTGAGGCGCAGGTTCAGGCGCCAGTAGCGCTGACGCAGGTCTGCACCGGCGGTGCTGTCCGGGGGCCGGCTGGCAGGCTGCGTCATGCGCGCGCCGCTGGCAGCGCCAGGCCGGTCTCCTGCATCAACTGCTCGGCCACCCGCGGTTCGAAGGCCAGCAGCCGGCGCAAGGCCACGACCGCCGCGTCGGGCTGCTGCAGATCCAGCTGGACACGCGCCAGCTGGTACCAGCCGTGCGGGCTCATGGGCTGCAAGGCCGTGTTGCGGACCAGGGCGGCAGCCGCATCGTGCAGCCTGTCCTGGCGGATGCGCACCAGAGCCAGGCCATACCAGGCGCGGTCCAGTTGCGGGGCCAGTTGCGTCGCCCGCTCAAAGGCCTGGCCTGCGTCCTCCCAGCGCTCGCATTGCTCCAGCAGGTAGCCGTGGTTGAACCACGTGGCGGCAACACCAGGCTGGCCCGCCACCAACTGCCCGGAATCGGCCAGTGCAGCCGGCCAGGCGCCGGCCTTGGCCAACAGTTGCAGGCGGGCAGCGCGGGCCGCCAGGTCGCCTGGCGCGCGAAGGCACAAGCGGTCCAGCACACACAGGGCCGCCTGCTCCAAGCCCACCAGTTGCAGCAGGGCTGCGCGCCAGCGCAACAGGGCCCGCGCCCAGGGTTGCAGGCCCGCGTTCAACGGCAGCCCGCCTGTCCGAGCAGGCCGCTGGAGATGCACCAGTCGGCGCGCGCCACCGTCACCACGCCATACAGGGCAGCCAGCAGGAAGAAAGTGAGCCAGGCCACCTGGGCATCGCCCACGGCCCGTGGCGCCAGCCGCCGCAAGCTGCGCGTGAAAGGGCTGCTCAACAGCTGAAGGACACGGTAGAACACGTTGCCGGAACGCCCCGGTCCGGCCAGCACGTGCAGCACGGCCTGGCCCATCATCGCCAGCAGGGCGATGTACAGCACCAGTTGCGTCAGGTTCAGCAGGGTCAGCATGGGGTGTTCGGCGGGTGGGCTGCACTCTTTTGTTGACGGCTTACCAATGTCTTACGAATCCGGCGTTTTGCGCCCATGGCAGGGCTGGGTCTTACCCTGCCCCGTCGTGCCGAGCCGACTCATTCGGGTAATCGATAGCAAGGGTTTCCCTCAGGCGTGCAGTGCTGCACAAAGAGGCATCGCAAGGCACTTCTCCCTGCGGAGCCGGCCCTTTGCAGGTCAGCCAGCAGCACCGGTCGGGACCTGCGGGCCGTCAGTCTTCGGTCAGCGAATTTCCAAAGACTGCGCCCCGCAAGGGCAATACCGCCCGAAGACCGGCACGACACCTGGAGACCGCCGCATGGCAACTGCAAGCAACAACTCACGAGCGCCCGCACATGCGGACCCGCGCCCGATGACGCCCGAGGAAAAGAGCGTCATCTTCGCCTCGTCACTGGGGACGGTGTTCGAGTGGTACGACTTCTACCTGTTCGGTGTGATGTCCGCGATCATCGCGGCCAACTTCTTCACCGCGCTGGACCCTGCCACGCGCGACATCTTCACCCTGCTGGCCTTCGCCGCCGGTTTTGCCGTGCGCCCCTTCGGCGCCATCGTCTTCGGTCGCCTGGGTGACCTGGTCGGCCGCAAGTACACCTTCCTGGTGACCATCCTGATCATGGGCTTGTCCACGTTCCTCGTGGCCTTCCTGCCCACCTACGCCAGCTGGGGCATTGCCGCTCCCATCGTGCTGATCGCGCTGCGCCTGCTGCAAGGCCTGGCGCTCGGCGGCGAGTACGGCGGTGCCGCCACCTACGTGGCCGAGCACGCACCGCACGGCAAGCGCGGTGCCTACACGGCCTGGATCCAGACCACCGCCACGGTGGGCCTGATGCTGGCGCTGATGGTCATCCTGGGCACCCGCACCTACACCGGCGAAAAGGAATTCGCCGAGTGGGGCTGGCGCGTGCCTTACGCCTTCTCCGGCCTGCTGCTGGCCGTGTCGGTGTGGATCCGCCTGAAGCTGTCGGAGTCGCCGGCTTTCGCCCGCATGAAGAGCGAAGGCAAGACCTCCAAGGCGCCGCTGACCGAGTCCTTCGGCAACTGGGGCAACCTGAAGATCGTGATCCTGGCCCTGATCGGCGCCACCGCCGGCCAGGCCGTGGTCTGGTACACGGGCCAGTTCTACGCGCTGTTCTTCCTGCAGTCCTTCCTGAAGGTGGACGGCCCGACGGCCAACATCCTGATCGCGATCTCGCTGATCGTCGGCACGCCGTTCTTCATCGTCTTCGGCTCGCTGTCTGACAAGATCGGCCGCAAGCCCATCATCATGGCCGGCTGCCTGCTGGCGGTGCTGACCTACTTCCCGCTGTTCCAGGCCCTGACGACCTACGCCAACCCCAAGTTGGCCGCCGCCATCGCCAAGAGCCCGGTGAAGGTGGAAGCCCCCGCCGGCGACTGCAACCTGATCCTGAACCTGACCGGTACCGCCAAGTTCACGACGGCCTGCGACCTGTCCCGCACCTTCCTGGCCAACTCCGGCGTCAACTACGACAAGGTGGAATCCGCCGCTGTCCAGGTGGCCACGGTCAAGGTGGGCGACAAGGCGGTGGTCGGCTACGCCGCCACCCAGCCCAACGCCAAGGAAGAGAAGGCACGCTTTGAGAAGGAAGTCCGCGCCGCGCTGAACGAAGCCGGCTACCCCGCCAAGGCCGACCCGATCCCGGCCGGCAGCAGCAACTGGTGGATGCTGATCGGCATCCTGACCATCATGGTGATCTACGTGACCATGGTGTACGGCCCGATCGCCGCCATGCTGGTGGAGTTCTTCCCGACCAAGATCCGCTACACCTCCATGAGCCTGCCGTACCACATCGGCAACGGCTGGTTCGGCGGTTTCCTGCCGGCCATCTCGTTCTCCATCGTGGCGGCGCAGGGCAACATCTACAGCGGCCTGTGGTACCCCATCATCATCGCCACCATGACGCTGGTGATCGGTACCCTGTTCGTCAAGGAAACCAAGGACGTCGACATCTACAAGGACGACTGATCCTGCAGGCAGGCGCGCGTGGCGACACGCCCGCCTGCGGTGCCAGCCAGCTGGCACGCACCACCTGGGCTTGAGGCCCGGGTGACCGATGGGCACCGAGGTGCCCATCGGTCACCTCAACTACCGCAGCTCCGGACATCACATGTGGAAGATTCTTGTCGGCTTCGCCGTCTTCGCGGCCCTGGCCCTGTACATCCTGACCAAGAGCGGCGGCGACGTTGACCTGGGCGGCGAAAAGCATGACGTCGGCGCCGGTGCGCCTCACGCGCCCGCCGCCACGCCTTCGGCTGCAGCCTCTGCACCGGCGCCGGCATCCGCTGCCGCGCCGGCATCTGCCGCGTCCAAGTAGGACGTCAGTCGCTGAGCATCTGGCGGGCCCGCTCTTCCAGCGCGCGCGCCATTTCTGGGCCGTTGCTCTTGGCAATCGCCTTGCTGAACTCGGGCAGCAAGGCCAGCAGGTCGGCGGGCGTGTAGCACTTCTCCAGCTTCAGGGTGAAGAAGAAGGCACGCAGGCCCAGCAGGTCCACAGCGCTGTCGTTCATGAACTTCAGCGTGGCCCGGAACTTGTCGGCGTCGAACTTCTCAGCGCCTGCAGCCGCCGCCGCACTGCCTGATGAAACGGCCGGCGCCGGTGATGCAACCGGGGCAGCCGACGGAGCGGGCGCAGGCGGCGCACTGCTTCGCGCCGGGGCAACGCCCTCCTGCGCCACCAGCCCCATGCCAGCCAGCAACTCCAGGAAGTCGGGCGGCGCGGACAAGGTCTGCGCCGCTTCCTTCAACTGGGCCACGGTACGCGTGCCGTCCACCATGATCAGCATGGTCCGCAGGCGCTGTGGCAGCTTGAGCGCGCGGCCCCGGACTTCCTCGAAGCCGGCCGCGGTCTTGCCATACAAATCCTGATCGTTCATGGGGTGCTTCGCGTCGCGATGCGCGATGCTAACCCCCGGCACTTCAATCCGAACCCGGAGCGGCCCGTACCACGGTCACCGTGCAGTCCGATTCCGCAACCACCTGTGAGGACACGCTGCCCAGGTAACGCCGCATGGCCGAGGCGGTACGGGCCCCCATGACGATGTGGTCCACGCTGTTGCGCCGGGCAAACTCGATCAGTGCCGCGGCCGCGTCCGGCGCCTCCAGCACATGGAAGGTCAGGCGCCCTTCGTCCAGGTTCAATGCCTTGCTGATGGGCCTGGCCCAGTGCTTGAGCTTGACGAGCTGCTTCACGTGCACGCTCTGGCCCGAGGCATCCACCAACTCGTCCATGCCAATGCGTGCCGTGCGCATCACGCTCACGCAGGCCAGCCGGGCACCGGGCTCGGTGAGCAGCACGCGGCGCACGGTCTCCCGCAGTTGCCGGATCAGCGCCTCGGACGCGCCCTCCACGTCCACCGCGGCCATGACGATGCTGCTGCGGTGGATCAGCTCGCTGGCACTGACGGCCTTTTCGGCCGGGTCGCTGCCCAGGGCAAAGAACCAGCGCCGCAGGCGGGCCATGCGGCCCATGCGCGACAGCTTGTCGGCACGGCGGGTGAGCGGGACCTGCGCCGGGTCCTGCAAGGCCATGGCCAACTGTGCCGCCGTGGCGTAGCGCTCTTCCGGCTTCACCTCCAGGCAGCGCAGGATGATTTCCTGCAGCCAGGGCGGGCAGTCCTTGCGCAAGGCACGCGGCGGCACCGGGTCCACGTACAGACGCTTGCGCAGGCCGGTCACCGTGGTCGGCGCGCCGAAGGGGCGCTCGCCCGTGGTGAAGTGGTACAGCATCACGCCCAGGGCGAAGAGGTCACTGCGCGGGTCCGTCCGCTGGTACTGCACCTGCTCGGGCGACATGTAGGGCCCGGTGCCCATGGGCAGCGTGAACTCCTCGTCCAGCAGGTCCGGCAACTGCTCGTGGCGCGACAGGCCGAAGTCGATCAGCACCGCCGTGCCGTCGGCCCGGAACAGCACGTTGCTGGGCTTGATGTCCAGGTGCACCACGTGCTGGCGGTGCAGTTCGTGCAAGGCCATCGCCACGCGCGAGCCGATCTCCACCACCTCGTCCAGGGCCAGCGGCGCTTCGTCAAAGCGGGCCCGCAGCGACTGCCCGGGGATGTGCTCCATCACGATGTAGGGCTGCTTCGTGAAGTCGCCCTTGGCCACGAAGCGCGGCACATGCGGCCCACGCAGCATGGGCATGATCATGCGTTCGACCTCGAAGCCTACGATGGTGGCTGGGTCCTCGCCGCCCTTGATGCGCGGCACCTTCATGATCAGCGGCAGCGCGCCAAGCTCCACCGGCAACTCCGCGCCCTGCTCGTCCACGCGCACCACGCGCCAGAGCGCCGCCATCCCGCCCTGGTGCAGCCGCTCCTCCAGACGGAAGCCGTCCACCACCTCACCCGCGCGCAGCGTGTGCGGCGCCACTGCGTCGGACAACGCCGCCGGTTCGGTGTTCAGTTCACTGTCCATCGGCGAGCCTGTCGGCCAGTTGCATCGGCAGCCCGGCGGCACGGATCTTGGCCGCCGCGGTCTCGTGGTCATAGGGCACGCGGTGGTAGGTCACCTGGCCTTCGTCCAGGTCCAGCATGGCGTAGCTGGCAGCCGGATTGCCGTCACGCGGCTGGCCGGCCGACCCTGGGATCACCAACCACTGGCGGTGCGGCGCCACCGGTATGGGCACGCCGGGCACCGGCACGAAATCGCCAGCCTTGCCGGTGCCGGACAGGTGGTACAGCATGGGCTCGTGCGAGTGCCCGCAGAAGGTGTAGCGGCACGGCGTGGCCTGCAAGCTGCGCACGGCATCAGCCCGGCCACGGATGTAGGCCCAGCCATCAGGCCCGAAGGCGTTGGCATGCACAAAGAGGCAGGGGTCCTCCACCACGCGCAGGGGCAGTTCCTGCAGGAACTGGATCTGCGTGGCCGACAGCTGTGCGCGTGTCCACAGCACCACCGCACGCGCCACCGGCACCATGGTGGGCGACGGTTCCTCGGCCACGCCCGTGTCGTGGTTGCCGCGCACGGCAATCGCCCCTTTGGCCACGTAACGCGCCACGGTGTCCACCACCCAGGCCGGGTCTGCACCGTAGCCGACGTAGTCGCCCAGGAAGGCGTAGCGCCGGGCGCCCTGCGCGGCGGCGTGGTCCAGCACCGCCTCCACCGCTTCGCGGTTGGCGTGCAGGTCGGTCAGGATGGCCAGTTTCAAGGTGCACCGGTCTGGGCTGTTGGTCCGGTGCAAGCATCGCACAGCGGGCTGACGCCACGCTGTGCGGCATCAGCCCTTCAAGGGCGCTTGGCCAGGCGCTGCCAGGTGTCGACCACGGTATCCGGGTTCAGCGACATGGACACGATACCTTCCTGGGCCAGCCAGTCGGCAAAGTCCGGGTGGTCGCTGGGGCCCTGGCCGCAGATACCCACGTACTTGCCGGTGGCCCGGCAGGCCGTGATGGCACGCGAGATCATGGCTTTGACGGCGGGATCACGCTCATCGAAGTCGTGCGCCAGCTGCTCCAGCCCGGAATCGCGGTCCAGGCCCAGGGTCAGCTGGGTGAGGTCGTTGGAGCCGATGGACATGCCGTCGAAGTGCTCCAGGAACTGCTCGGCCAGGATGGCGTTGCTGGGCACCTCGCACATCATGATCAGGCGCAGGCCGTCGGTGCCGCCTTCCGCGGCGCGCTTGAGGCCCCGCTCGGCCAGCATGGCCTTGACCCGCGCCGCCTGCGGCACCGTGCGCACGAAGGGCACCATGATCTCCACGTTGGTCAGGCCCATTTCCGTGCGCACGCGCTTGAGCGCTTCGCACTCCATGGCAAAGGCGTCGCTGAACTCGCCGCTGATGTAGCGGCTGGCGCCGCGGAAGCCCAGCATGGGGTTCTCTTCGTCCGGCTCGTAGCGCGTGCCGCCGATGAGCTTGCGGTACTCGTTGCTCTTGAAGTCCGACAGCCGCACGATCACGCTCTTGGGCCAGAAGGCCGCGGCGATGGTGGCGATGCCCTCGGTGAGCTTGTCCACGTAGAAGGCGCGCGGGCTGGCGTGGCCACGCGCCACCGACTCCACCGCCTTTTTCAGGTCGGGGTCGATGTTGGGGTAGTCCAGGATCGCCTTGGGGTGGACGCCGATGTTGTTGTTGATGATGAATTCCAGCCGCGCCAGGCCGACACCGCTGTTGGGCATCTGGGCGAAGTCGAAGGCCAGCGTGGGGTTGCCCACGTTCATCATGATCTTGATGGGGCAGTAGGGCATCTCGCCGCTCACCACCTCGGTGATCTCGGTCTCCAGCAGGCCGTCGTAGACGAAGCCGGTGTCGCCCTCGGAGCAGGCGACGGTGACCAGGGCGCCGTCCTTGAGGGTGTCCGTGGCGTTGCCACAGCCCACCACGGCGGGGATGCCCAGCTCGCGCGCGATGATGGCGGCGTGGCAGGT
>JACCDS011377650.1_pt1 | contig 11309 bp, 7 predicted proteins | sample 7446441 | NCBI WGS metagenome assembly JACCDS01 (sample SAMN15323445, study PRJNA562643) | freshwater metagenome | isolation source: river surface water | place: USA:Blue River Watershed | collected 2017-08-17 | reverse complement strand
TCATTGCGGCCGACAAAGCAATGGCAGAAGCCATGAAAGATGGTTACATGATTCAAATGTTTGATGAGTAACTTCACGCACTGAACTTTTTATTGCCCTGTGAGTCTAGATTCGGTCGCATTTCGTCGAATTCAGGCTCACAAGTATGTTGGCTGACCCAGCACATTTCAGGGAAGTTGATCTTTCCCATCTCACGCGCTCATCCATTGCTGAGCTAGAGACGGACTTACGCTCCAACTCTACTATTGGTTATTTATTGGTTGCGCTGTTCGTTTCTGTTCTACTCCACAGCCTGCTACTGCTGTGGCAAGTCGAGAAACCTGCGCAATACACACCAGCTAAACGCATTCATCTCAATTTGAACAGGATTTATGAGGCGCCACAAGAAACCTCCAAGCCCGTTGCCAAACCGGAAGAGCCTGTAACAGTAAATAATACGGAGCAAGTCGCTGCACCTGTGGTAGACGCTCCTGCGATGACTGCGCCTGCGCCCACAACGCCTGATGACAGCTTATCGAATGTCGAACAAAAGCCGCGAATTATCACAAGCCTGTCGCGCGATGAAATGCATGAAATTTATAATCAGCGCAATGCAACCAGTGTCTCGCCAAAAACAGACAGCATTAGCCGCAATGTCTTTAACCCTGCCTTGCGCGAACGCCTGATAACAGAAGAAAACAAGCCGGATTTACAGCGAGCAGATATTGGCCCTAAAACCCATATGGATCCATCTGGTGCTACCGTTGTCGAGTTGGGAAATGGAAAGTGCTTACGCTCATCTGTTGTGACTAAAGCAGGTGAGACACAAAACTGGTACATGACAAGCTGTGGCGGAAAATCTGATTCTGAACGAATGATGGAACGGATCAACGATCAGGTAAATGGAAAGTTGCGGTTTGATGAATAAGAATAACGGGTGATAATCGAATAAAAACCAATAAGAAAGGACGCAGCAAGGCGTCCTTTCTTATTGGCTGAGCATGGCAATTAATTAGTCAGATTTCTTGGGGCGAAAACTGGTTTTTTTACCATCGCGCTCACCAAAACGCGGCTTATCGCGTCCGCCTTCACGTGGACCAAAGTCACGCTTGGGCTTGCGGCTAAAATCATCGCCACCGCGCGGGCCGGTATCCAATGAGATTTCCAATGGGCGATTACGCACGCGCACTTTTTTCAGTTTTGCCAAAATATCTTTTGACATGCCGGTGGGTAAATCTACGGTTGAAAACTCATCGTGCAGTTTAATGTGACCAATGAAACGGCTTTCAATACCAGCCTCATTGGCAATCGCACCAACGATGTCGCCAGGGCGAGCTTCATGGTTGCGACCCACTTCAATGCGGTAGCGATCCATGTTTTCATCGCTGCGTTCACGACGTGGGCGATCTTCACGTGGGCCGCGATCACGGCTACCACGGTCATCACGGCCACCGCGTTCATCGCGACTGCTGCGCTCGCGCTCTGGTTTCACATCGGTAAATTTCACTTGCAATGGACGCTCGCGCTGTAACAAGTAGGCGAGGGCAGAGGCAATTTCTTCTGGTGACACATCATTTTTATGGCTGAACTCAGCCAACAAATCATTGAAGAAGCTCAGGTCTGATTGCTCTTTCAAGGTATCGGTAATTTGTTGGGTAAATTGGTCAATACGATGCTTGGTAACCGTTGCACCACTTGGCAATTCCATCAGCGTGATTGGCTTTTTGGTTGCTTTTTCGATGGTGTAAAGCAAGCGCTTTTCACGTGGCGCAACAAACAGAATGGCTTTACCGCTACGACCAGCACGGCCGGTACGGCCAATACGGTGTACATAGGCTTCGGAATCGTAAGGAATATCGTAATTCACTACGTGGCTTACGCGCTCAACATCGATACCGCGTGCGGCAACATCAGTAGCGATAACGATATCAAGTTTATTGGTCTTCAATCGCTCGATAGTGCGTTCACGCAATTGTTGGTTCATGTCACCATTTAATGCTGCTGCAGAGTAACCGCGGGCTTCCAGTTTTTCTGCCAGTTCAACGGTAGCGGTTTTGGTGCGCACAAAAATAATCATGCCGTCAAAGGGCTCAACTTCCAAAATGCGGGTAAGTGCATCCAGTTTGTTGGTGCCGCTAACCATCCAATAAACCTGCTCAATATTGGCGTCGGTTGATTGGCTACTGGCAATTTTAATTTCAGTAGCGTTGTTCAAATAGTTGTTGCACACATGGCGAATTTCGCGCGGCATGGTGGCGGAAAAAAGAGCGGTCTGGCGGGTTTTGGGTGTGTGCTCCAAAATCCACTCAACGTCATCAATAAAGCCCATGCGCAACATTTCGTCGGCTTCATCGAGCACCAGAGCTTTTAAATTATTGAGGTTCAAGCTGCCGCGACGCAGGTGATCCATCACGCGGCCCGGTGTACCCACAACAACGTGAGCACCGCGTTTTAATGAGCGCAACTGGCTTGTCATATCCTGGCCGCCGTAAATCGGCAGCACATGGAAACCAGGAATTTCACTGGCGTATTTTTGGAAGGCTTCGGCAACTTGAATCGCGAGCTCACGCGTCGGTGCCAATACCAGAATTTGTGGATCTGCTTGTTTGGTGTCGATGCGTGACAACAAAGGCAATGCAAATGCCGCTGTTTTACCGGTGCCGGTCTGAGCCATACCTAAAATATCGCCACCTGCGAGCAACACGGGAATTGCAGCAGCTTGAATAGGTGATGGTTGTTCGTAGCCCACCTTTTGGATGGCGCGCATAACGGGTTCAGAAAGGGCTAAATCGGCAAACATAATAGTTTCAGACATGTAATAACCTGTTTGAGTAAACATGATAATCAAGCGCAAACCATGCCAGTGAAACAGTTTGTGAACTGTACCAGCGGTTTACGGTTTGATTCTTATAATTTCTAAAAGGGTGTTTGCAAAAGTCATCGCCAACAAATCTATGCGTAAAAATACACATCGAAACCATGGGGCAATAGTGAATGGGCAAACACAATAAAGTGGGAGCGATGATTGGATCGCTATGCGTATGAACTACATACCAGGCGTTAAGTGCCTGTGAGATGCCTGTGAAAATAACTCGTGTGAGTCAGGGCACAAGGGCAATCATAAAAAGCGATTTAATCAACAAATTCCCGCGTAGTCTGCAAAGCAGACACAGCTACAATCCACAACATCCGTATTGCATAACCGATTGTATACTTTGGGGCAGGCTGAATAGATTGTGTAGCAGAATCGATCAGCGTGAATAGTTACCTTAGTGGTAAACCGGCAGCCCTCAGACATCCGTCTGTTCAGCATTACCCCGGCAAGACATTCACGATCAAGGAAGGGGGTCACTGAAAGTGCGCAGATTATAGGGACTTGGCCGCCTCAAGGCCAGTTAAATTTGATGCAGGTCGCAAAATACCGCTGGATTATTCAAATGGGTTGGCACAATTGAACGCGGTATGACTGTTTTGTGAGGGCGTCGGGGGGTACACTCGTCGCCCTGTTTATGGGGTGTTGGTTGCATATTTTTACAGGATTGAATCATGGCTGAACGGCATATTTCGACAACCGCGCTGGCGCGCCTGATCGGCAAAGAAAGTAAAGAGCTGTTTGTGCTGCTTACCAGCGGCGGCTGGATCGTCAAGGTAGACAATCATTGGCAATTGACCGAAAAAGGCAAGTTTGAAGGTGGGATCTATGTGAATCACCCCAAGTTTGGTGAATACATTGCCTGGCCTGAATCTATCCAGCATCACCATTTATTAACATTGCTACCGGAAGCGCCGCTCAGTGCAACAAACCTTGCACACAAATGGGATATTCCCGCGCGCCTTGTAAACCTACTATTGGCAGAAAAAGGACTGATTCGTCGCTATGTCCGTGGTTGGCATTTGACCGAGCGCGGCAAAAAAGTGGGTGGCCAACAGCAGGAAGCAGAATCGGGCGTACCTTTTGTTACCTGGCCAGAAACCCTATTGGATGATCCGGAGTTAATTACTGCACTGCTGCAGATAGTGGGCGATGAGCACGTCAGTACACAGCCAACAATGGATGGGCACCGCGTCAATAATGCAATGCAGCGCCGTATTGATAACTGGCTGTACCTGACGCGCACCATCCATGCACGGGATTATCGCCTGCAATGGGATGCAGACAGCGCCACTGCCGATTTTTATTTGCCCGAGCTAGCGCTCTGCGTTGAGTGCTGGGCCGATCAGTTGGGACAGGAACAGAATCGCGCGGCTGTTATTAGTGATGAGCTGGAAAAACATCAGCTCTATAAAAAATACAAAGTGGCTTATATTGAATTCCGCGATGAAAATATTCATCAGGTAGATGACATGCTCGCACGCGAAATGTTGCGTCGCGGGGTTGCTATTTATTAATCACATCGCGCAATTAATGATTAACGTTTAATGAGGAGGCAGTCATGGCTAGCGTATTCAGTTTAATTATGGATGGGAAAATTCCCGGTAATTTCGTCTGGCAAGATGACAAAGCGGTCGCCATTTTGACCATCCAGCCTATTCGCCAGGGCCATGTACTGGTGATCCCCCGGGAAGAGATTGATCAATGGACCGATATGCCGCTGGATCTTGCTGCGCACGTAATGCAGGTTAGCTCCAAAATTGGCAATGCGTTAAAGGTGGCCTATCCAGCCACGCGGGTAGGGATGATGATCGCAGGGCTGGAAGTACCCCACACCCACATCCATTTGGTGCCAATGGATTCCATGGACGATTTGAGTTTTGCCTCTGCCAAAAATGCCGATGCCGAAACCTTGAAACAAACTGCCGCCAGAATTCGCGCTGTACTGCAACAGCAAGGGCATTCGGAGTCGCAGCTGTAATCGCCTATGGTGACCTATGAACCTGTTGTTACCGCCCAATAGCGCATTGTTTTGGCTGGCAACGGCCATTAGTGTGCCCATGCTATGGCTTGCCATACGTCATGCTCCCTGGTCGCAGTTGCTGGTCAGTCAAACACGCCAGCACATTTTATTTGCCAGTGTGTTGGCGCTGGCGCTCTTGTGGTTATTGCAAGTTGAAGTGCGAGCGACACTGGCCATACATCCGCTGTTGATGACGGTCACCACAATGGTGTTTGGTTGGAGTTTTGCGCTGCTAATAGGTGCTTCTGCGCTCATAGTGCTGGAATGCTACCAACTGCCATTGCGAGCGCTGCACATGGATTGGGATATGGCATTGGCACAATTTGATTTAACCACCTGGCCGGTGGATTTTTGCCTCAGTGTCATAGTGCCAGCCAGTTGGGCCTGGTGTGTACTGTGGCTGGTGGATCGCTGGAAATTCAAGAATCCATTCACCTATTTTTGGGGTGTCGGATTCTTTGGAGCCATGCTCAGTTGTTTGTTGGTCGGTGTTACGGCGCTGGTTTTATTTGCGCTAACCGGTAGTGACATACACTTATCCAACACCCGCGAACACTTTTTCGTCTTCCTGTTGATGACCTTTCCCGAAGGTTTTGTGAATGGTTTGTTGGCCACGGTGATGACGGTGCTTTACCCGGATCTGGTTAAAACCTATCGCGATGATTGGTATTTGAAAGATTAGTATTGAGATCAAAAACCGATCATTTTCGCTAATGCTGGCTCCCTCTGCTTTCTCCATTTATTCCTCTTCTCGTATTTCAATATATCCCCAGGATACATCCAACAAATATCGGGTACGACTTTTAGTAGGGCTGGTGTTGAGCTCAATCTATCGCCGTATATTGAGTCTTGGTGATTGGTGCATGGCGATAAAAAATGAGCCCTGTTGATATTCAACCAGCCACTTTGCTAATAAAAAATCCATATAAATCAATGAGGTAAATTGCGACTCGCTTTTTCGTCAAAACTGAGTCGGCGCATTTTTCGTGGGGCGCCAAAGTGAAGCGACAGCTAATGTGCAGTCAGTAATCATGGGCCCACAAGATATCCAAAACGGTATCTAGCCTTGGCGAGCAAGCAAAAAAACAATGCCTCGGTTGATAGTCATTACAAGGGAATATACCTGGGCTCGGGATTTGCAACGGACAAGCCTGCCTGCACCGGAATGAGAGATCCTGTGTTTGGTTGATCGGGCCATAAACAAGACCACGCTGCCATAGAGAGATAAGACCAACGAGAAAAAGGTCCGAGGAGGACACTGTTATGTTCATCAAGTCAAGAATGTCGCTGGCAGTGGTTGCCGCTATGACATCGACCCTGGCATTGGGTAGTGCTCAGGCAGCGGACTCAACCACAGGTGGTGATATAGAAGAGGTCGTAGTCACCGGTATTGCCGCCAGCTTAGGTCGCAGCATTGATAAGAAACGCAATTCAAATTTGGTAACCGACAGCATTACAGCAGAGGATTTGGGTAAATTCCCCGATAACAATATTGCCGACTCACTACAGCGCATTCCCGGTGTTGCGATTGACCGTGCAGGTGGTGAAGGACGCTTTGTGAGTATCCGTGGGCTTGGGCCAGATTTCAGTGCCGTACTGATCAATGGTCGCTCACCGGCCACTGAAAACGAAGACCGCGCTTTCAGCTTCGATACCCTGGCTTCCGAACTGGTGCGTACAGTCGATGTATTTAAAACCTCCAATCCCGGCTTAAAAGAGGGTGGTTTGGGAGGTACGATCAATATTGTTACTGCTCGTCCGTTTGATTTTGATGGGCTTCACGCGGCCGGCAGCATCAAAGGCATGTACGAAGAAAACAGTGAAGATACCAGCCCCCAGGCATCCTTTGTGGTAAGTAACACATTCAATGATGAAAAGTTTGGTGTGCTTGCTTCTATTACTTATCAGGAACGCTCAAGCGCAAAGTACACCGTTGAAAATGAACACATTTCCAAAACAATTGAAGAGCCTTTTCTAAAATTTACCAATCCATCGCAAGGTTGGGCTGGCGGCTACGCATACTCGGGCGATGGTTTGGAAGAGGATACTTATCGTATCCAAAGTTTGTATGCCGGTGTGACCAATGAAACCCGTGAGCGCCTTGGCGGCAATCTGGTACTTCAATTACAAGCAACGGATGACTTGGTATTAACTGCCGATATCATCCACTCAAAATATGATTCATCTACCTCAAAATATTCCACCGGTTCCTATATGTGGGCACCGACCTTATCACCACTCAATCATGTTGATGAAAACGGTTTCTACAACGTAATTAATCACGGGTACGATGCCGGTTACAACATCACAGGTTACGCACATTTGCTGACCACCACCGAGCGCCCCACAGAATCCAATGTGGGTGGTTTAAATGCAGCTTGGGATATTTCTGACGAATGGAAAATGATCGCCGATATTTCCATGTCTGATGCAATTCTCGACAACCGCGGGCTGGATCGTTTGTACATCGTGGAGTTTTTGGATAGGCCCGGATACATCATGACCTCCAATGGTGGTATTCCAACTCTGGAATACGCTGATCCCGCAGCCATAACACCGGAAATGGGCAGCGCAAATATGAAAGATTTGCGTGCGCGTATTAACTCGAATGATGGTATTTACAACAAAGCCAAAAATCACGAGTTCAAAGTTGATGTTGAGTGGTCACCCGTTGACTCATTCCTCTCACAAGTAAAGTTTGGTGCTAACAATACAGTCGCAGAAAAAATAACTGAATACTGGAAAACACCTGACCTGATTCGTCGGATGTACCACGGCCTTGCCACCCAGCAAGTCATGGATACTGACTCCATTATTAAAGGTGTTTTTAAACCGGGTAATGTATTTGGTGGATTAAACGGCGATGTCTATATGATTGATCCTGTTGCGTACCGCAATTGGATGGCAGAAAACATTGACGGCCGCACCAGAGCGGATACACCAGCGGGTATAGCATCAAAAGAAGCGTTTATTGCTAACGGCAATAGTTGGGATGCCGTTAAATCCAATGACTCATCCACCATAGAAGAAAATGTTACGTCCTTTTATGTAGAGGCTGCGTCTGAAACTGAACTTTTTACAATGCCGCTGCATTTATCCGGTGGTGTGCGTTACACCGATACTGCATTGACCTCATCAGGCACTACGCAAGTATTGGTCGGCCTTGAACGTGAAGCCGCGGAGCCGGGCAGGCCACCATCACCCTGGTTGGTGCAAGAGTTTGCGGATGAAGCTGGCACTGCCGTTGCACTGAAAAATGATTACGACAATTGGTTGCCATCATTCAATGCACGCCTTGAAGTGACTGATGATTTTTATATCCGTGCAGCGTTCAGCGAGACATTGACTCGCCCAACATTGACTGCGCTGGCTCCATACACATCATACGGTACCACGACGACTTCAGTGCGCACAGCACGCGGTAATAACCCGAATCTCAAACCATTTGTTTCGCAAAATCTGGACTTGTCATTTGAGTACTACTACGACGATGTAAATATGGTTGCTGTCGCTTTGTACAAAAAAGATATCGATGATTTTATTGTGACCATGAGCTTGCCTGAAACATTTGAAGGCATCTCGGTTGAAGATCCCGATTGGCGAACCTTTACGGTTACGCGTCCACAAAATGGTGAATCTGCCACTATTGAGGGCGCTGAACTTAACTGGACTCATGTGTTTGATAACGGTTTTGGTTTTGCCGCTAACTACACCTTCGTGAATAGCGATGCGTCACTCAGCGCAGCCGGTGCAACACAACGATTTGCGTTGCCAGGTATTAGCGATACTGGAAATGCTACGGTTTTCTACGATAGAGATGGCCTGCAATTGCGTGTTGCCTATAACTACCGTACTGAATTCCTTGGTCGCGTATCTAATGGGCCAAGCAGTGAGCCTGTCCACTATGATGCCTATGGCGCAATCGATGTGAGCGCAAGTTACGATTTCACCGACAAGATTACTGTGTTTATGGAAGGCAGCAACGTTACCGGTGAAACGGTTAATAAATATGGCCGCTACAAAAACCAGTTCATCGGTTTTGAAGACACAGGTGCACTTTACACCTTTGGTATTCGCGCCAAGCTATAAGTTAGCTCTCTTATTTTTCTCCCGCTTGCCCGGCTTAGGCCGGGCTTTTTTACCCTTTTGCCTGAAATTTGTATTGAGCACTATTTGAACGGCAATGAGCTGCCTCTTTGCTCAAGATAATGCAATAAATACACAATAAATTTAATGATCCGCTAAAGGTGTTATATGAAAACATTATTCGCTACTCCTTTAATAAAAATATCCCTTTTAATTTTTGCGGCTATTTTCCTAAGCAATCCTGCAAGCGCACAACAAGTATGTAACGCATTCGTAGGTGGTAGCTGCACGCAGATTAATGCAATGTACGTAAAGCTGGATTCAACCAGCCGTATTGCCGGTGTGTTAGGTAATACCGCAGCGGAAAATGCCATGCTCAAATTCGCACGTGATAATGGGATTAACTATCTCATCATGTATGACCTACAAGGGCTAGCCGCCAATTCAACTCGCGCCACTCAATTGGCATCACTAATCTCTCGCGCCAAAACCCAGTACGGCATTCAGCAGGTGGGTGCAGCATTGGCTGAATCGCAATTTGCAGACAATATTGTCGCCTATAACAATAGTCATGCTACCAATGAACGAATCGATGTATTGAACGTTGAGCGTGAATTTTGGCGCTCTACCACTAATCGTGCGGGCGAATTCGATACAACCATTAATATCCTTAACTATTTTAAAACTGTTGCTGTCGCCAACAATTTAATTACCGAAATTTATATTGGCTGGATTACCGCAACAGAAGGTGTTCGCCTTGGTGATTCAGTTGATCGTGTACTGGTTCATTACTATCGTCAAACAGATACCGATATCATTAATTACGGTGTGGAACGCCTGCAATATCTCGCAGGGGCGAGCCGAAAAGTTAAAGTCATTCCTATCTTTTCCAATGAAGGGCCAACGACAACGGATGATGCCGAAACTTATTTTATGGGTAATTGGTTGGCTACTAACCCTAATGATAAGGCCTATAAAACCTGGCTTTCAGGCTATAACGCCATTACCGCCAATTGGAAAAATAACATAGAAATCATTGGTTCAAACTGGTTTCTGTATAACCACTTCCCAGCAATCTATGCATCAAAACCCAATCACATTACCAGTAATCCAGTTAACCAAACAGCATGTGTTGGCCAGACAAAAACATTTACCGTTGCAAGCTCTGCAACCAACAAAACCTATTGCTGGTTAAAGAATGGAAAATGCTTGGCCGATGGCGGAAATATTTCAGGTGCACGTACAGCATCACTGAGTATTTCCAATATCACTACACAGGATTTTGCCAGCTATGCCGCCAGAGTGATCAGTTATGACTCTGCAAACCCCACAAGCTATACCTCAAATGCGGCAAGTTTAACGGCAGGAACCAGTTGTAGCGGCTCAAGCACTAATCTCGCGCTTAACAAGAGCGTTACTGCATCATCATTTATTGCAGCGGGTTATGAGCCTGCAAAAGTGGTTGATGGCAACTCCACAACAACCCGCTGGGCAAGCGCCTATTCAGGCACGCAATGGATTCAAGTAGATCTGGGGACAATAACCAGTGTGAACCGCGTGAAATTAACCTGGGATCCGGCCTACGCCATAGATTATCAAATCCTTATTTCCTCCAACGGAAGCAATTGGACAACATTGCGTTCCATTACTGGAAACACGAGCCTGATTAATGACAATTCCGGATTAAATGGAAGCGGGCGCTATATACGCATTAATGGCACAACCAAAGCCTTACCTGCATGGGGTTTCTCTATGTACGAATTGGAAGTGTATTAAGCCTTGACCTGCTTATACAACACTATCTGTTGCCTATGTGGCAGCGTGAATCGGAACGTTTGTAGCTCCTTGTATTAGCAGGGAGCTGTGTAGAGGTAAACATGTTTAAACAATATATTTTATCAAAAATAATGCTGTGTTTATGCCTGGCGCTATCGACTGGGCAAGCACTTGCCAATTTATCAGCCAACGACTTAAAAAAGTTTGGCGATAAAGCAGAACTGCGTTTTGCAACAGTAAGCAATTTTGGCCAAGAGGGAACGTTTGATGCACTGGTAACTGTCAATAATCATTCTGCTATCGCCTTACCAAAGGGAAAAGCTAATTGGAAAATTTATATCCACTCAGTAAAACGCATTCTTTCTACCAGCTCCACAGAGTTAACCTTTAAACGCTTACAAGGTGATCTTTACGAGATTGCACCTACCGACGCGTTTCAGGGTTTGATGCCAGGAAAAACCCTGGGCTTTCCCTACAAGGCGCGAGGCCATATTGTGAGCTATAGCGATTTTATGCCACGTGCATTTATTGCGAACACAGCAGGTGAATACGCGGTATTTGCTAATACAGATA
>JACCDS010338760.1_pt1 | contig 11311 bp, 5 predicted proteins | sample 7446441 | NCBI WGS metagenome assembly JACCDS01 (sample SAMN15323445, study PRJNA562643) | freshwater metagenome | isolation source: river surface water | place: USA:Blue River Watershed | collected 2017-08-17 | reverse complement strand
TGGTGGGCGTGTACGACGTCTTCACCCACCCGGATGCACGCAATCAGGGTTTGTCAAGCCTACTATGTGAGCGCATGCTTTCAATATCTGCCAGTCAAGAGGCCAGGGTTGGCTACCTGCAGGTCGATGCACTCAATGCCCCGGCGCTCCAGGTCTACCGCCGACTGGGCTTTGCCGACGCCTACCGCTACCACTACCGCGAGCGGGCCCAGTCGGCTTAGAGATCCAGGCTAAAACTTGTAGCGCAGGCCCAGCGCGGCCGATACGCCGCGCGTCTGCCCGTTCACCCGGTCGTCCATGGCCAGCAGGTAGATGTCGGTGACGCTGTCGTAGCTCCACTGGTAGCCGCCGGACAGCGAGGTGTGCTTGCGCTCCACCGCCGGCCCGGTGGCCTTTGTGGTGGCCGCCTGGAACAGCAGGTTGCCCGGGCCCAGGGCCAGGTTGGCGCCGGCGCTGGCGATGGTGCTGCGCACGTCCAGCCCTACGTCGCGTGTGCCGGTGACCTGCCCGAACACCCGCAGCAGCCCGAAGTTGTAGAGCATGCCGATCTGCATCGCCGTCTCTTTGACGGGGTCGCTGAAGCCATCTTCCAGCCGCACCTGTTGCGCGGCCAGGGACATGGCAAAGAGCCCGCGCGCCACCACCAGGCTGCCGCCGCTCAACCCGCCTGTGAAGCCCTTGTCGGGCCGCGAATGCATGAGGTTCAGCGTCACGCCTTCCACGGTGGGCGTGGAGTAGCTGATGGCGCGGTCCCAGTAGAAGTCGCCCTGCACACCTTCCAGGTTGCCGGCCAGGAACACGTGCCGTGCCGCCGGACCAAAGGCGATGGCGTTGCCCAGCGCATTGAAGCGGATGGTGGCGTCGAACAGGTAGCTCTGCAGCCGCCCCATGCGCACCAGGCCGTACTCGGTGTTGGACACCGAGACAAAGGCATTGCGCGACAGGATGGGGTCGTCATTGCGGCGGCCCAGGCGCCCGTCCTGGAAACGCACGAAGGTTTCCAGCGTCGTGCCCACAGTCCAGCCGCCGTCGAAGCCGTACTTGAGGTTCAGGCCTGCAAAGCTGGCGGTCAGCGAGTTGCTGTTGAAGCGGTTGTCGGGGATCTGGCCGCTGGGCTCAAAGCGGCCGTAGGACAAATCGACCACGCCGTACAGCAGGTAGTCGGCCTGGGCCTGGGCGGCACCGGCCGCCGCGCACAGCAGCCCCGCCAGCAAGAGGGGGCGAACGGTCTTCATGGTCATCGTCGGTGTCCTCAAGAGGCCCTGAACACAAGCGGCGCCGCCAGCCAGGCGGCATTCATGGCGGCATGCAGCAGCACGCAGGTGCGCAGCCGCCGCCAGCGGTTGTAGGCAGCTCCCACCAGCAGGGCCGGGCCAGCCACCAGCAGTGCCTCCCAGCGCCCCTGCGTGGCCAGGTGCAGCAGGGCAAACGCAACGGCCACCACCAGGTTGGCCGCCAGCGGTGTGGCGCGGCGCGCCAGCAGCCACTCCTGCAGGCCGGCCCGGAAGGCGGCTTCTTCCAGCACCGGCGCCAGCACCACCAGCAGCAGCACCTGCGGCGCGCCGGCGAGGTCCAGGCCCAGCGCTACGGCCGCCCAGGCCAGCACCACCAGCGCCGTGGTCGTGTGGCGCCACCGTGGGCTGCCGGTGGGCAGGCCGAGCGCGGTGCTGCTCACGGGATCACCTTCCGCGCTGCGCCGGTTGCTGGCGGTGTTGGCGCTGTTGCCGCTGTTGCCGGCGGCGGTAGAGCAAGCCACCCAGGGCTGTCAGCACCAGCAGCAGCAGCGTGGGGTCTGCGCCCGGCTTGCCCTGGCTGATGGAGCAGCCGCCGCTGGACAGCTCGGGCGCGGCTTCGCCCGTGCCCGTGAGCGCCACCTGCTGCGTGCTCCCGTTGGTGGCGTCCGAACTCACGCTCAGCTGCCCCGTTGCCGCCCCCACGGCGCGCGGGGTGAAAACCAAGGTCAGCGTGCACTCGCTGCCGGCCTGCAGGTTGAACGGCAACGATGGGCAACTCTTGGGCTGGACTGTCCAGCCTTCGCTGACCAGCAGGCCCGTCACCTGCACCACACCCGAGCCGTTGGCCGACAGCGTCAGCTCCAGCGGCAGGGACTGGGTGCCCAGGCGCACGCTGCCGAAGGCCAGGGTGCGCACCGACAGGGCCAGCCCCGGGCTGGGCCCGCCCATGCCGACGCCGTTGAGCGTGAGGTCGGTGGGGAAGCTGCCGCTGCTGGCCACCTGCACATGCGCCGTCTTGGTGCCCGCCGTGGCGGGTGCAAAGCGGATGTCGATGCGGCAGGTCTGGCCCTCGAACAGTGTCTCGCCGACCTGGCAGCTGCCGGCCGTTACCGAGAACGCCGAGGCGTCGGCGCCCACGGCGTTCAGCAAGGTCAGGCGCAAGCCCCCGGGGCCGGCGTTCCTGAGCGTGGCGGACTGCACCGCGGACACCGAGCCCGCGTTGACCTGGCCGAAGCCCAGGCTGGCCACCAGCGGCTCCCACACGAGGCTGGGCACCGCGGTAGCCACACCGCGGCCATGCAGCGCCGCGGTGTGCGGCGAACCGGCCGCGTTGCTCAGCACACGGACGTTGCCGTTGTAGTCGGCCGCCGCGGCTGTGGGCGTGAACGCAATGTCGATGTCGCAGGTGCTGCCGGCCGCCAGGACGGCGGGGCAGGCGCTTGCGCTGGCGTTGCTGAAGCCGGCGCCTTCCACCGTGACTGCGCTCACCGCCAGATCGGCATTGCCGGTGTTGGCCAGCGTGACACGGCGGCTGGGGTACAGCCCACCCAGGGTCTGCGAGCCAAATTCCAGCGGCAGGCCGGCCACGGCCGACAGCGTGACCACCGGCGCCGGCACCGGGACACCGGTACCGGACAGGGACACCGAGGCGGCGCCGTTGCTGGCGTCAGAGGCCACCAGCAGCGAGGCGTTGCGCGAGCCGGCCGCCGTGGGGTTGAAGGTGAGCGTCAGCGCGCACTGCGCGGCCGGCGCCAGCGCCGCACCGACGGCGCAGCTGCCCGAGCGGCTGAAATCAGACGCGGCGGCGCCTGACAGCGTGAAGGCGCTGAAGTTCAGGGCCGCGTCGCCGGCGTTCTGCACCGTGATGGTCTGGCTGGCGGGCGTGCCCACCTGCAGGCTGCCGAAGCTCAGTGCCAGGCTGCTGAGGCTGATGCGTGGCCGGGGCGTGGGTGTCGCGGTGCCGCTGAGCGTGATGCCGTGCGGGCTGCCGGCGGCGTTGCTGGTGATGGTCAAGGCGGCGCTGCTGGTGCCGGCCGCGGCGGGGTCGTAGCGCAGCACCAGGGTGCAGCTGCTGCTAGGCGCCAGCGTGGTGCCGGCGGTGCAGGTGTTGCTGCTGTCCAGCGAGAAGTCAGCGGCCTGGGTGCCCGAAAGGGCCAGGCTGGACAGCGACAGGCTGGCCGTGCCCGTGTTGGTGATCAGCGCACTGCCTGTGGTGGGCGACAGCACCACCGCCGTGAAGCTGAGGCTGTTGCTGGAGCTGCTGAACGCCGGCGCGGGCAGCGCCGCCGTGCCGCTGAGCGGCGTGCTCAAGCTGGGTGGGTTGGGGTCGGTGCCAAAGCCGACGAAGCTCACGACCAGATTCGCGCTGCGTGTGCCTTCTGCGCCGTTGCTGGGTGCAAAGCGCACCGCCACCGTGCAGGAGCCGCCGGCGGGTACCACCCGCGTGGCGCAGGACTCGCTGCCGATCAGGAAGTCTGCGGCATTGGCGCCCCCAAAGGCCGTGCCGTAGGTGATGGAGTTGGCCCGTGGGTTGTTGATGGTCACCGTCCCGGCGGTGGGGCTGGTGGTGGTGACCAGCGTGGTCGGGAAGGCCGCCAGCGGCACGCCCGTGAGGGTGGCGTCGGCCAGCGGCACGCCCGTGCCGCTGAGGGCCACGGTGGCGTTGCCCGCATTGCTGGTGCTGATGGCCAGGGAGGCCGTCCGGGCGCCCGCGGCGGCAGGCGCAAACGTCACCGTCACCGTGCAGCTGGCGTTGGCGGCCAGGCTGGTGGTGGCGGTGCAGGTGCCGCCCCGGGTGAAGTCCCCGGGGTGGGTTCCGCTGATGGCCAGGCCGGACAGCTGCAAGGCGGTGGCACCGCTGTTGGTGTTGCTGTTGCGGATGGTGAAGCTGAGCAGTGAGTTGGCCCCTTGCAGCACGTTGCCGAAGCTCAGCTGGCTGGTGCCGCCCACGTCCAGCACCGGTGTCAGGGAGGCGTTGCCGGTGCCATTGAGCGTGACCACAGTGGCACCGCCGTTGGTGCCGCTGTCGTTGTGGTTGAGGGTCAGCGTCGCGTTGCGTGCGCCCTGCGCGCCTGGCGTGAAGGTCACGCTGACCGTGCAGGTGGAGCGGGGTGCGGCCAGGGTGCCGGGCAGCGAACTGCCGTTGGCACAGGTGCCGCCCAGGGCGTAGTCGCCGGGGTGGGTGCCACCCAGTGCCAGGCTGGTGAGGTTCAGCGCCGCCGTGCCGTTGTTGGTGACCGTCAGCGTGGCCGGTGACGACGGCGTGTTCTCGACCGACGCCAGGGTTAGCGAGGTCGCACTGATGGCAAATGACGGTGCCGTGGTGGCGTTGGCCGAAAGACTGAACACCAGCGGGCTGTTGGTGGGCGCCGGGTCCGTCCCGGTGGGCGTAAGCGCGATGGACACCGTGGCCACGCGGCTGCCCGCGCTCAGGGAGGTGGGCGGGCTGAATTGGTAGGTGATGGTGCAGGTGCCGGCGCCGTTGGCCGGCAATGACCGCCCGGCTGCGCAGGTCTCTGCCGACACGACAAAGTCACTGGCGTTGGTGCCGGTCTTGGTGATGGCGTAGGTCACCGGGTTGCTGCGCGGGTTGGTCAGCACGATGCTGGCCGTCGTGGCGCCGGTGGTGCCCACCAGAGCGGAGCCCAGCGACAGCGGCGTGGGCGTCACGGAGCTGCCCCCGGCGGGCGACGAGCTGGGGTTGTCCAGGCCACGGGCCGTGGCCGTCAGGTCCACGCTGGCCGTGTTGGTGGCGTTGACGCTGCTGAACGTCAACCTCGCGGTGCTGGTGCGTGTGGACGCTGCCGAGCCCAGCGCTGGGCTGGTGCTGGGCGTGAACTGGATGATCACCGAGCAGGTGACACCCGAGGCCAGCGTCGTGACTGTGCTGCCGCAGGTGCCGCCTGCCACGCCCGCCGGGCGCGTGAATTCGCTGGTGGCGTCGCTGGGCTGCCCGGTGGTCCCCACCGTCACCGTCGGCGCGGTCATGGACGAGTTGCCCGTGTTCAGCACATAGAACGTGCTGGTGGTGCTGGCCCCCTGCGACACCGTGGACGGGAAGGTGAAGCTGGTGATGGCCGGCGTGCCGGTCGCCGAAAGCGAGGCCGCCACCGTGCGTGTCTCGCCCAGGCCGGACAGGAAGACCTGGGCCGTGCTGCCCGTGTTGTTGGGGATGTTCAGCGTGGCCGTGCGTGTGCCGGCAGCCGAAGGCGTGAAGCGCACGCGCACGTTGCAGAAGCCGCCGCTGGCGCTGACGTTCTGGCTGGAGGCCACGATGCTGCACGACGAGGTGCTGCCGGACACCAGGGCAAAGTCCGCCGCGTGCGTGCCGCCCAGGCTCATCAGCGGTGTCAGGCTCAGGGTGCCGTTGCCGTTGTTGGTGATGCGGATGTCTGACGAGGTGACGGCCACGCCCACGGGCGAACTGAAGCCCAGAGGGCTGAGGGCTGACGTGGCCGGGCTGATGGCGATGGTCGGTGCCAGCGTGGTGGCCTGCAGCGGGATGCTGCGTGTCACCGGTGCGGGGTCGGTGCCCGAACCGGCAAAGGTGATCTGCAGGTTGGCGTTCTTCGTGCCAGCGGCCGTGCCCTCGGCCACGTTCATGGTCACCGTCACCGTGCAGGAGTCCGCGTAGCTGCCGGCCAGGGCCGCCGAGGTGCTGGCCCCGCTGCAGCTGTAGCTGCCCACGCTGAAAAGGCCGCTGTGCGTGCCGGTGAGGGTGGGCGTATTGAGCTGAATGGTGCCGGCCCTTGCGTTCTTGATGGTGAAGGTGCGGCTGACGCTGCTGCCGATCTGCAGCGTGGTGCCGTAGCTCACCGTGGCCGGGTTGATGGGCAGGATGCGCGTGCCCGGGTCGGAGCTGGCTTCGATGTAGGCGTCAAACAGGTCGAAGATGTAGTTGCGCAGCGTGTTCCAGTTGGCGTCGGTGGAGTTCGGGTTGTCGTTGTTGAAGGTGACCATGGCGTGGGGCGGAAAGCCCGCTTCGGCCACAGCGGCGCGCTGGGAGAAGTAGGTCTTCAGCGCGGCCACGGTGGCCACGTTCTGCCGCACGCCGGTGCGGGTGAAGGTCAGGTTGACGCCACCGTTGCCGTTCAATCCCCACGACAGGCCGGTTGCCGTGGCCACGATGGTGGGCGGCGTGGTGCTGGTGAAAGGCGCCCCGCTGTGGCATCCCCAGCAGCTGTACGTGGCACCGGAATAGAAGCTCGGCATGGTCTGGGCCGAGGCCGAGCCTGCCGTCAGGCTCGCCATGAGGCTCAGGCTTGCAAGGGCGACAGCCCGCGCCTGGCGTGCGGGCCCAGAGAGCCGGGTCAACAGGGTCAGCATCACCGTTCCATCCCCCTCGCAGTTGGCATGTCTTGCGCATGCCACGCGGCCAGCGTGCCTGGGGCACGCAGGCCTGTTTCTTGGTCAGACGCAATCCACCACGCGGAACTCCACACGTCGGTCCAGCGCGTCGCGCTGGTCGTCGGTGCCCAGGCCCACCAGCGCCTCGCGCGAGCCCACGCCGGCCGCGCTGAGCCGTGTCGACAGCGCGCGGTTGTTCTGCTCCAGCAGGCGCTGCACGGCCTCGGCGCGCTGGCGTGACAGCGTCTCGTTGCCGCGTGCGCTGCCGGTGCGGCTGGTGTGGCCCACGATGCGTATGCAGGTGTTGGACTTGCCGGCCTGCTCGGCCACGGAGGAGATCCACATCGGGTACTGCTGGCCCAGGTCGCCCACCGGGTTGAAGGTGGTGCGGCCGGGCTGGAACAGCAGCTTCACCGGCAGGCGCTTCTGCTCGATGCCGGAATCGACGATCTTGGCAAAGGAGTTGCGCGCCAGGTCGCGCTTGCCCAGCTGCCAGCTGGTGAGGTACAGGCCGTTGAGCACGCGCAGGTCGCCGGGGTCGGCCAGGCGTTGCGCGTCCAGGTACAGCTGGTGGGCCTGCTGCGTCTTGCCGGCGCCGTAGGCCATGATGGCCTCGTTGACCACCGCCGCGGCCGGCAGCTTGGCCAGGTAGTCGGGGTCGGCCGGGTCGCCGATCTTGGTGTTGATCTGGCAGCTGTTGATGTAGCCCAGCACCGTCTTGTCCTTGTGCCAGGTCGGGCTGTCGGCGTAGAACTTCAGCGGCTCCGGGTTGACCGTGCCCACGGTGGCGCGGTCCAGCTGCTTGGCTATGACGCGGCCGTCGCGCAGGTCGATCAGCGTCAGCCACACGCGGAAGGCGTCGGGCACGGTGTCCACCGAGCGCTCCACGTTCACCGGCGTGAGCGTGCCGATCATCAGCAGCGGCCGCTCGGCCAGCGACTCGCGGGTCAGCGGCTTCAGTTTCCAGCCGGCCTGCTTGGCGCGGGCGATGGCCTCGATCTGGTCGCCCATGCGCGCGGTGCTGACGGTCTGCGCGCCTGTGTTGGCGTCGATAAGGGGGTCGATCACCAGCGTGCGCACCTCGGCACCCAGGCGCTCGCGGGCCTGCGCAAACAGCTCGCTGCCCGAGCGCGCAATGGCTTCTTCAAAGGGCACGGGCTCCGGCGCCACGAAGGTGTTCAGCGGCGCGGCGGCCACTGCGGCCACCGGCCGTGCTGGCGTCGCTGCGGCCACTGTTGCTGCAACGGGTGCTGCAACGGGTGCTGCAACGGGTGCTGCAACGGGTGCTGCGGCCGCTGCTGCCGTTGCACCGCCGGTGGGGGCCGGCGCTGCAGCCGGTGTGGTGGCCGCGGCCACCGCGGGTGTCTTGGGGGCGGTGCTGTTGCAGGCGGCCAGCGTCAGCAGCGAAGCCGCCAGGGCCGACAGGGCCAGGCCCGCGCGCAGGCGGCGGGTGTGAGGGGTGCGCTTCATGGGCGTGGGTTTCCGTGTGTTGAGCGGGCCGCCGGTGCAGGAGCCGTCAGTGGCTCGGGTAGACGGGGTTGGGCCGTGGCGAGCTGCAACCCAGGAAGGTGGTCATGAGCGCGGCCAGGGCCGGGTCGGCGCGGGCCTTCTCGGCGATGCGGTCGCGTGTGATCAGGGCGTTGGGCATGCTGGCGTTGAGTGCCACATCCGAGGTCCCGCCGCAGAAGTGGGTGGCGGCGCGCGCCGGGCTGAGTACGATGGAATCCCAGTCGAACTGCGCACTCATCGCCGCGTGGCAGGTGCGGCAGGACTGGCCTATCACTTCGCGGTACAGGCGCGCAGCGCCGGGCGTGGTGACGTCGGCGGCCTGCCAGGCCGGTGGCACGTAGTCCTTGTTCTGCACGCGGGTGCCGTTGGGGTACCAGCCCGCAAACGTGCGGTTGATGGGGGCCGTGCCCGAGGGCTCGGTGGCGGCCACCAGCGCGTTGAGGCGGTAGATGGCGTCGCTTTGCTCCGCCTCGCCCAGGCCCGGAGCCGAGCCGAAGAAGTAGTTGGCGGTGTCAAAGCCCAGGAAGCCGGAACCCAGGAAGGCGCTGGGGTTGCCGCGGTCCGGGAAGCGGCCGTTGTACTGCGAGCCGCCGTGGCAGGCCACGCAGGTGCCAGGCATGTACTTCTCGCCGCGGCCGTCCAGGTTGACGGACGGCAGCAGGCGGCCGTCAGGCCCGAAGGTGAGGAACTTGGTGTACGGCCGACCGGCATTGACGCCGGTGGTGGCGGACCATTCCATGGCCACGCAGGCCACCAGCTTTTCGCCCGCCAGCGCGGTGTCGATCGTGCTGTCGATCTCGCGCTGCAGGTTGGTCTCGGGGCCCGGGTTGTTGCAGACGAAGAACGAGATGTCGTTGGGCCCGGTCTGCGTGGCCGTCATGCGCCGCACCAGGTTCAGGTCCATCTTGTTGATGTAGACCGCCGAGACTTCGGTGTTGCCCGCGGTGTAGGGCGAGAACTTGCGCGCGCGCTTCCAGTCGTCGAAGGTGATGGGGTCGATCATGCGGCCGTCGGCGGCGCAGTCGCGCGTGGCGCCCAGGGCGCGGTAGTACATGCAGGCCGACAAGGCCGTGTCGCGGCCCTTGAAGGTGAGGAAGTGGTCAGAGCCCGGCGAGGTGTTGGACGAGGCGTCCGTCAGCGGCACCACCATCTGCCCGCGCACATTGCCTTCCGGCCCGTTGGCCACCATCTTCACGACCTGCGGCCGTGTGTTGGGGATGGCGTGCGACAACTCCACCGGCACGGTGGCCGTGTAGCCTGCGGCCGGTGCCGCCGGCACGTCCAGCGTGCGCGTGTAGCCCTCGCAGGTGATCTTGAGCTTGAGCGCGCCGCGCACCGCCACGGCCGCGTCCAGCGCGTAGTCGCCAAAGCGGTTCACGCGCAGCGGGCGCGACAGCGACGTGCCGTCCGCCGCCTGCAGTTCCACGGTGGCCGCCGAGCGCAGGTTGAAGAAGTCGTTCTGCAGGCCGCAGACGCTGCCGTCGGTCAAGGCGACATGGCCGAACAGCCGCAGGTTGCGCGCATCGTTCAAGACCGGCGTGGCATTCACCGTGGCGCCGGCGGTGCCCACCGTGAAGGTGGTGCAGGTGACCAGGGGAGCATCTTCGCTGGTGGCGCAGCGCACGTCGTAGATGGCGCCACTGGGCAGCTTGGGCAGGCTCACGGTACCGTTGTGGTCGGTCGCGCCCGTGAACACCACTTCGCCGCTGCCCTGGCGCACCACCTGCACCTGCGTGTCGGCCAGGTAGACCTTGCGCAGGCCTGCGGTGCCGCTTGCCGTGGTGGCCGCAAACCGGCTGTCCGAGGGCCACGAAAAGCGGACCCGCAGCAAGGCGCCGTCGAAGTCGCTGACAGGCGGGGCGGTCAGCGTGAGCGGCGCCCTCGTGGCGGCCGCTGTATCCAGCGCATCCGTGGACACGGCGTACTGCTGCTCCACGTGGCCGCCCTTGCCGTCGCTCACGGTCACGTAGGCGAAGTGCAGGCCTGGCCCGTCCGGCAGGGTCCACACCGTGGTGTCGCCGTCGACGTTGTCTATGCTGCCGGCGTTGGTGCGCCAGCTGTAGTGCAGCGTGTCGCCGTCGTTGTCGGAGGCCAGCACGCGCAGCGTGGTCTTGTTGACCCCGCTGTCGCGCTCATTGCCCGTGCCGCCATTGCAGGACGCCAGCAGAACGGCACCCATCAACAAGCTGCCCAGGCCAGCACGGCGCAAAGGGGTGGAAGCGAGGACAGACGTGCGTGCCATGCGAGACTTTCTCCTGTGCTGGCCGGGTCTGCGCCCGTGCTTCAGAACCGCTTCAGATTCGCTTCATGTTAGGTCAACTGAGCCAGCGTGGCGACCTTCAAAGTGGCGATGGACAGGCCGCCCGCCCACAGGGATTCCCCGTAGTTGCGGCCGCTACAGCAGCGCCACTGGAAAGTCCGGCACGCCGCCCGGCGCCTGGGTCACCGGGCTCTGCTCGCCCTTGGTGAGTTCCTTGACGCGCTCGCTGACGTACAGGTCCAGCATCTTGTGCGTGATGCGGCCGCTCTTCTGGTAGTCGGCCGCGCCGCCCATGCCTTCCAGCAGCGCCTTGGTGAAGGCGCCATTGCCCCAGGCGGGGGACTCCAGGCTGAACTGCCGCCCGGTGCTGCTGCTGAACACCACCACGCCGTTTTCCGCGCTGGCCAGTTCGTTCACCACGCCGGCCACGTCGTTGCGCACGGCGCGGCGGGCCGGGCCCAGCACGTTGCCGGAGTGGCAGGTGTCCAGGAAGAAGATGGCCTTGCCGGGCAGGTTGGCCAGCGTCTTCTTGAACTCCTCCATGGGAACGACCGTGCGGCGCATGCGCTCGGGGTCGGTGTCCACGGGCAGGAAGGCGTAGCCCAGCGTGGGGTCGTTCATGCCGTGGCCGGCGATGAAGACCATGCCGATGTCGTGCTGCGTCACCTGGCGTTGCATCCATTCCAGCGAGTCGATCACCGCTTCGGCCGTGGCCTTCTCGTCGGTGAGCAGGCGCACTTCCACGGCGCGGTAGAGCTTGCCGGCCTGCTGCTGCAGGGCGGCGGCGAAGTCGCGTGCGTCCTTCACGGCCAGGTTCAGCTTGGGGATGTCGGCGTTGCGGTAGTTGCCCACGCCCACGGCCAGCACGTAGAGCTTGGGCTTGATCTGGAAGCCGGCCACCACGCCCGGGCTGTCCTTGGCGGCGATGCTGCCCTTCCAGCTGACGCGCACGCGCGCCGGG
>JACCDS011459953.1_pt1 | contig 11312 bp, 7 predicted proteins | sample 7446441 | NCBI WGS metagenome assembly JACCDS01 (sample SAMN15323445, study PRJNA562643) | freshwater metagenome | isolation source: river surface water | place: USA:Blue River Watershed | collected 2017-08-17 | reverse complement strand
GCTCATGGTTTTGTCGTAGAGCAGCATGATAAGCGCAAAAAATAGCGCGGTGCCGATGGAGAGCAGCGCTGCCACCAAATCGCGCGCCAATACCTGCGCGACCTGTTCGTTGATGCCGACCCGGGCTGCGATATCGCCGGTTGAACGCTGGTTGTAAAAATTGATCGGCAAGCGTAAGGCATGCCAAAGAAACTTGGCCGACGTGCTGATCAGAATACGGGCTTCAAGTTTGAACAAATAGTATTGTTGGAGCCAAATCAAGGTGGCGAGCAAAGCGGACGTGGTCAGCATGCCGATGACGAGCGGCAAAGCCCAAGACTTTAGCGAGTTGACCAAAACATAATCGATAAACACCGAAGTAAATACCGGAATGATTACCCCAGGGATCACCAGCAATAGGCCAATTGCGATTAAATAGACCAGTGCCGCTTTTGCGCCAATCAAACGCTTGCGTAAACTACCAAGGAGACTGCGAGGCTGACCTGATGGCAGAAAGTTGGGGCCAACGGCAAAAGTCAACACGATCCCGGTAAAGGATTGGTCAAACTCGTCCTCACTGACGACACGTCGCCCAAGCGCCGGATCATTCAAAAAAACCTTGTCGTTTGAAAAACCATCAACGACTACAAAATGGTGAAAGTTCCAAAAAAGAATCATGGGTGCTTGCATCTTTCGCAGGTCGGCAGGCTCCTTGCGCAACCCCATTGCAATGAGGCCATATTCGCGTGCGGCACGCACCACATTGAGTGCATTGCTGCCATCCCTCGACACGCCGCAGGCGACGCGAAGCTCTTCCAATGGAATAAATTTCTTAAAGTGCGCCAAAACCATGGCCAAACAGGCGGCACCACACTCCACCGCTTCCATCTGCATGATGGTCGGCGTTTTGACTCTACGCCGCAGTATCACGCTGCGAAATAGTGTGCTTATCCGCGCAAGCAGAAGGTTCGCCGGATGAAGGATTTTTTTGAACATCGGCTCGTTTTAGTTTAGCCCATTCCATTTTTTTAAGAATGGTATGATCAATTCGATTGGGCGCCGCTCTGAAAGGGTAATTGCTGCCACGCATGAGGTGCCGCTCTGTAGCGGAAAAGGCGGGCCAGAGCGGCTTGACCACTCGTAGTCGCTGGAATTACGGGAAGTTGGCTTGAGCGATGCCACAATCTGGATCGGTGCGCCAATGCCGCTTAATTGCTGCACTACCTTTTCGTTACCAAAAATTTGCATCAAACCCTGATCGGTTGCCGGATAGTTTGCAACCGTGGCAACTTGGGCTAAAAGGAAGCCGAATTCCTCTTTCGTGGCATTGCTGGGGCTGATTTCCACCTTCATGTTGGCGCGCACTTTTTTTCCGTCACCCGCTGGCAGGTAGATATACGCCTTGATGTCAGTATTATGCTGTCCGTGTGCCTCAATGCTAAGAAGCTGTATCCCTCGCTCAACAAGCTGCCCTTCGCTGGCCCTTAGTTCCACCACCCGTCCATCATACGCACTCGTAACGCTGCCAATTATGGGGCTATTCATTGCCCCACTATCGCTATTTTTCCTGGCATTGGGCGACTCATCTTCCACGATTTGCGCAATGACTTGTCCACGGCTGATCTGATCGCCAGCACTCACGAGCAACCTGGCCAAGCGGCCACTGGTCGTTGCCGTTATAATTTTAATTCCATCGCCATGAATCAAAATACACTGTTGCGTGCTTAATTTGGTGGGCAACTTGCTATATACAGCCCAGAAAAGCACCGCGCAAATAAAAAGTCCAATCCCGCTCAATGCAATCCACCCCTTTGACGAGGTTACCAGCAAAAAGCTATCAAGCTGCTCAGGAGACGAAAGCCGATTAAGCGCCACCTGCCTGAAAAGCTCTTTTTTTTCCATAGCTTTGCCCTAAAAATGGATTATGATACTGATCAGTCAGTGTGAGGAATTAAATTCAAGACATTTAGGCAGGCATCAAAATTCAATTCCGCCAATAATTTGGCAGCCTCAACAATATAACGTGAACTGGCGCAGTCAGAATCGTGTGGTGCCGCCAAGTTCAATTTTTTTCGGATGATGGAATAGGATGTATCGCAAAAGCGCTCCAATAATTCGGCATGGGGCAGTTGTTCCAGTGCCGAGAGCCGCTCCATCACTTCAAACAACAACACTTCGTCATTGGCTTCCTGCGCAATAGGTAAAGCAAATTGCAATAGTTCGACTTCAATTTCTGGCAGGCCAAGATGGCGAAACACCTTGGAGATGTCAAATATAAATTGCCCCCCCCGCGCGTCACGCGTGACATGGTCTTCTGATCGGATGGCTTGATCAACTTCGGCGATCAACGCTTGCGCATCATCGCGATGAAATTGAACATTCAGCGACATTTCCAATACCTTAAAATGCAACCAGTACGGATGATCTTTCTGAAAATTAAGTTCCGTCAGCAAAGAAAAAACCCGATTAGGCTTGCCAATTTTTAATTGATACAAAAACAAAATCTCAAATAGAGCACCCCTTATAAACAAAGAAGAATTCAATCCCAGACCAACTTGAATATGCGCCTGTAAATCACTGTGTCGATCAGAATTTAACAGCAAACGCCCATATTCATTCCAGTACACATTATCAATAACATCAATGACAACATTCGCGTTATCAAAACTACATAAATCGTACAAGCTAAAATCAATCTGGTGGAATTGACTTAAACCACCCAATTTCAGTCTATTTTGCGGCGATAGCTCTTGATATATGGAGGCAGAATTATCAATCTTGTTTTGCCACCTATTCAACCTAGCGACATTAATCCATGGCTGAATGGTGCAAGACAAATAATGGCGATTGCCAAACTTTGTAAAAAAATTGCGCCAGAAATTAATCTGCGCATGACACAGCGCCAGCGCATTGACATTATTACTTTGGTACGCCTCCAATAGCGCAAACTGGTTGAGGCAAGGCGCTATTTCTTCAATTTTGGCATCGCGCTCAAGAATGACACTTTTAAATGTATGCACCAATGCCCTGCGCCAGCCATCAATTGGCATCTTGACTATCCTGTCATTGCCACTGATCAGTGGTTGATGGAAGGATGTGTTTGCTTGCTGCGCCATACGATGCCTTGAATGAACTGACCGAACCAAATTTCAGTAATTAAGCCGCCTGCATTGCTGCGTCAGCATTTTTTCTTTCAAATTTGATGACTTTAACCTCATTCATTTTAGGCATTTCACGCATTGGGCATTCCAATTCGCTTTCAACCAATGTCGCAAATCCGCGCATAAATGGTTGCATTTTTTCATTTTCAATGGTCAAGGTACCATCGTCGTTAATGCGGCCAACATTATTTCTCTTGTCATTTAAAGCGACCGTACATTTTCCCAAGGTAGCATCGGCCCGAATAGTAAAGGCATTGGGTTTCGATGCATAACATGGGTCAATTGCCGTACTAGCGGCCAGGTCGTCATTAACTGGTCGATTGATAAACCAGCCCAAATCAGTTAATTGCTGTGTTAATTCGGTCAAAGTCGTGACTTTGTTTTTGGTTAACGACATTTGCTTTACACTTTCGCCGCCCCAGTTTCCAACTGGATATAGGGAAATGACAAAACGAGGATCGGAACCAAACTCTGCCTGAAGTTTTGGCAACAATTCGACGATGCTATCGACGTTTTCCGCATGAATATGCAGCCGCAATAGGATGGTAAAATCAGCTTCGTTTGAGCGAATGGCAAGCAAATTTTTCCAAATTTGCTTGAATGTTCCGCGACCCGACATCAACTTTCGGGTCTTATTATGTTCTTCTTCGTCACCATCAATTGAAATCTGGAAATGCCTGATATTTAATTCGACCAAGGTATCAAAGGTATTGCGATCCAGGCCGAACGCGTTGGTGGTCATGCCAGACTCGTAGCGGACATTAAATTTGGCACATTGTTGTTTTGCATAATCACCAAGTTCCAGCACAATATTCTTTGCCATTAACGGTTCACCACCAAACCATTTCAACCTAAACTGATCCAGCTTTGCTATTCGCGCATCAATCAATTTCTTAATAGCTTGAACGGTTTCTGGCTTCATCATACCAATTTCAAAATCTTCATAACAATAAGTGCAACGAAAATTGCACTGTTCTGTTGGGAAAATAATTAATTCCAGTTTCCGAGGATTCAAAAAGCCAGCCAGAGCAAGTTTATCCATTACTTTTCCAATTAAAATTCAGGGCTTATATGTATATTTTGCCGATATCGGGATTTCTGCCGTTGACATTGACAAACGACCATTACCCCTTATTACGCAACCGAAAAAAAATTATGTGCCGACGGAATCAGAAATCCCGACTCCGCCGACTGATGGATCAAGGCGAATTTATTTCAGACTACACGCCTTAAAATTACATCAATTAGAATTGGGCTTGCCGCAGCTGCTGTTGCAACCCACTACATTGACGGTTGCGGAAGTCATACCTTCCTCATTCTTAACGCCTGCACTGATCGAGGCTAAAACCTCGTCAGCCAAACCAATAATCTCACCGTTTGCATCAAAAGTAATGCTTGAAACGTCAAATCCGTTACTCATATTCATCTCCAGAAAATAGGCATTACAGCCCGATTGATGGCCACCATTGGCCTGATTCACTTTTACGATCCACTTTTTATGTGTGCAGGTAAAATTGCCTACTAAAAACACACCCATCAAGCATGATTGATGCGCAATGAACTAGACGGGGGAATTATATCCGAGATTCTTGCATTTTCACAAGAATTATTTTTCCTCGTAATGGTGATGGCAAATACTCCGCAGCAATCTTTTTGATACAAACAGATTGAAAAGGAACTCTTCCTGGCACAACAGATTTGGCATTATGGGCAAGTTTTTCAAAAAAACAGCAAGTAATATAGGATTGCTAAAAACTACTGCCATAAGTGTTGTGTCACCATCGTTTTGAGTAAATTTCACCACCTCTCCCTACAAAGGTTCACGCAAAGGCATCAAATTGATTGCCGCGGCGCACTTAGAATGTACCACGCTGGATGAGATGGGGGCGCATCGCTATTACGCCTCGTTTCGCTTGCGGGCGAAACTAATATCATCATTAAATTCTATTGAAATCTTTTGAAAATATGCCAAATACCATTGACGAGAGTTTGTTACTTGGGCAAAGAATTATCCGGTGGAGGAAGTGGTAAATACGGCGTTTTCACAACCATGGAAGACTGTTTAAAATTAATTATATATACATAAGTTCACCGCAACAATCAATTTGATGCCTTTGCGTGAACCTTCGTAGGGAGAGGTGGTGAAATTTACTCAAAACGATGGTGACACAACACTTAACCATTGAAACAATCTCCAATGTAGCGTGAAAGGGCGATCACCAAACCATTAAATCAATCGCGCAAGGCGAGCACGGGCGTAATCCGCATTGCAGTGAATGTGTGGCGCAGGGTCGAACATAGCGCGACCGCAATGGTAATGCCCAATGCGGCCGCCATGGCGAGCCAGCCGACCGGTGCTCTTTCCACAAAACTGGCGAGGTAGCGTTCAATTCCAATGTAAGCAATAGGTAGCCCGAACAGGGCGGCGCAGCCCACCAGCATGGCAAATTCACGCGTCACCAGCCGGGCAATCGCCAAATTGCCTGCGCCATACAATTTGCGCAGCACAATCTCTTTAGCGGCACGTTGCACGCTGTACGCAGCCAGCACATAGATGCCAAATGCAGCAATGATGATTGCAATTACGCTCGATGCTGCCAGCAGTTGGGCGATGCGCGCATCGTCTTGATAACTACTGGCCAAGTCGGCTTGCACGGTGTTCATTTGCAGCAGCGCGTTGGGGAAAAACCGTGGCCATAGTTTTTCAATTTCTTTTTGCAGCGCGCCCGGTTCGCCATTGCCGCGCACGGTAAAGGTATTGACTCGTGCTTTTTCAAGGAAATAAATGGTCGGTTGCGTGCTGTTTTTTGCTGAGTGGTGCCGTATCTCTGGCACAATGCCGATGATTTGAAACTGTGTGGGGTTAGTACCCGAGCGTAAAAACTTGCCGATGGCCGCTTCGCCAGAAGCAAAGCCCAGCCCTTTGGCCGCCGCCGCGTTCATAACAATGCGGGCATTGTCGTCGCCGGAATCGGTCGCCGTCGCGTAGAGCCGGCCAGTTTCTGGCTTAATGCCATACACTTCAAAAAAGCTGGCATTGACGGCCATCCAATGCATGTTTACTGAATTGCCACCTTCGCGCTGAAACGCGGTTGAGTTGGAATTTTGGGTGACGGTCTCATTGGAAAGCGCAACGCCTGCAACCCCGGGCAGCCGCTTTATGGCGTCATGAAAGGCACTGACATTGGCGTTGCGCATGTCGTCAGGCGTGGTAATGGTAAGCAGTTGCGAAGAATTGAAGCCGGGATTTAAATTGCTGGCGAAACGCACCTGCCAGGTTACGGCCAGCGTCATCGCAGCCAAACCCATGGCGGTGGCGAATTGCATAATGGTAAGAACGCGCCGCAGCCATAAACCACTCGCGGTTTCACTATTGCCGCGCCCAGACAAAGCTGCCGCAGGCAGTACCTTCAGCGCCGACCATGCGGGATAAAACCCGGCACATACGCCTAGCAGCCCCCCGAGAACAACACTCACCAACAGTACCCATGGCGAAAACAGATCGTTGAGGTTGCGGCTGATTAAGTCGGAAAAGGTCGGCAATAACAACTTTGCCAATAGCAGGCCAAAACCGGTCGCAATCAGGCAAACCAATATCGATTCAGTCAAAAACTGTTGGATCACGCGTGCTGCACTCGCCCCCATCACCTTGCGTATGCCAATTTCACGTTGACGGCGCAAGGCGCGCACCGTGGCAAGGTTGACATAATTGGTCGTTGCCAATAGCAATATCCCCAGCGCAATGGCGGCCAATCCGGCTAGGGCAGTGCGGTCGCGGGTGGCGGATTCGGGCTGGAGGTCCGGGTCAAGATACTGATCTTGCAATCGCCCCAGCTTAAATTCCAATAATTTCCTGTCCGGCGGCACACTGCCCATTTCGTCTTGGAGGTTTTTATAGAAAGGTGCCTTGAGTAGCGCGCCCTCAATGGCCGCAGCCACCACTTCATGCGATGTACCAGACAGCTTGAGGTAAACATAACCATGAGTAGAACCCCAGTTGGTGTTAACCTGGTTGCGATAGTCTTCGTTCCAGGTGTTGGTATTGATGCCGGTCAGAATGGTATATTCAACGGTGCTGGTGCTGGGTTGGTTGGGCAAGACGGCGGCAACCGTGTAGCTGGCGTTGCCAATGAGCATTGTCTTGCCGACTACATTGGCGCTGCCAAACAATTTGATGGCGCTATCTTTGGTAAGGGCCAGGCTATCGGGCCGGGTGAGCGCAACGGCCAGATCACCCTCAATGGCTTGCAAGCCAAATATTTTTCCGAACTCAGGATCGACTGCCATCACCTTGATCGATTGCACCCGATCACCAATGCGTGCATCCACATCGTGTGAAATCATGCTGGAGGCGATGATCGGCAAGCCGCTTTCAGTGGCGGCTTTGCGCGCCGGGATGCTCGACACCTCGCTCCAAAACGTACTATCGGCAAAGCGTTGCTTAAGAAAATAGACCTGTTCGTGATCCGGCACATGCTTGTCGTAGCTAAGCGAGTGGTACACCAGGCCCAGCAGCAAAAAACATGCCGCAATGCCGACAGACAGCCCAAACAGGGCGATGGCGGAATAACCTGGTTCATTGAACAGCAAACGCCATCCAATCTTGATGTCTCGAATGTTCATGACTTCCTATGCGGCTTGTAGTACATCGGTGACGATTTTACCATCGAGCAAATGCAAGACGCGGGCGGCTTGCGCGGCATGCGACGGCGAGTGGGTGACCATGATGACGGTGGTGCCTTCGGCATTAATGGATTGCAACAGTCGCATTACTTCGTCACCATGTGCGGTATCAAGATTGCCGGTTGGCTCATCGGCCAGCAGAATGGCAGGGCGCGAAACAAGTGCACGCGCAATCGCCACGCGCTGTTGCTGGCCACCCGATAGTTGGGACGGACGATGGTTGGCGCGGTGCCCCACCCCAAGCTTGTCGAGCATCGCACTCACCCGTTCGCGTCTTTCTTTGGCCGGTGTATTGGTATATTCGAGCGCCAGTTCCACGTTTTCAAATACCGACAACTCTTCGATCAGGTTAAAGCTCTGAAAAATAAAGCCGATGCGACCGCGCCGCAGTTGATTGAGTTTGCTCTCGCTCCAGATCGCGATGTTTTGGCCTTCAAACCAGAATTCGCCCTGATTCGGAATATCAAGCAAGCCAAGCAGGCTGAGCAATGTTGATTTGCCACAGCCGGATGGGCCAGTGATGGCGACATATTCGCCAGCGTTAATATGCAAATTGATGTGATCAAGCGCGGTTGTTTGAACTTCACCAGTGATGTGTGTTTTGCTAACGCCTACGAGTTTCAACATGGAAGTTCCCTGATTGCTAATGGTGTAATAAGGTAGTGGTGCAATAAAACCTGTCTTTATGATTATTTTAATAATTGCAATCGATTGGATTTCGAAAAAGACGCGTAGCTGGACACGATCACTTGTTCGCCTGCTGTCAGGCCGGACAAAATTTCGATTTGGCTGTTATTGCGTCGCCCGATCTTAATGTCGCGCCGTTCACAGGTTCTACCATCACGACCGAGAACAAACGCCCAAGTGCCACCGGTATCGTTAATAAAGGCACCATTGGGCAGCAAGTTGGCGGGAGTCGGTTCACCCAGCGTGATGGCGACATCCAGGCTTTGGCCGGGGCTAAGCACCTCTGGCCGGTTTTTGGCAAATGTCATTTCAATCGCAAAGCGCCCATCTTTTATTTGCGGATAGATTGCGCTAATGCCAACCGGATAACTTTGTTCGCCTTGTCGCACGTTTCCCTGGTGGCCAAGCGCAACCCGACTCAGATAAAACTCATCGACTTGCGCACTGAGCTTAAAGCGCGTTGGGTCATCGATACGACCAATGTGTTGATCGGGCTTCACGGTTTCACCTACTTGCAGGCGAAACCCGGTGAGTCGCCCGGTTGCGGGGGCGCGCACGGTCAGTGCTTTCACCGTTGCATCGACCAGTTGCAACCCGGTCTGCAGGCCCTTGGTTGCCGCTTCCAATTGCGCCAGCGCGGTATTTTTGACTTTGACTTCTGTTTCGTTAGTTTCTTTTTCTTCTTTTACGGTTCTTCGCTGCTGCGCCAATCGGTCGGCTGATTCTTCCAGTGCAACCGATGAAATATAGCCCTGGCTGGCTAATTTTACGTTGCGTGCATGTTGCTTTTCGGTCTGTGTCAACGTAAATTCGAGGTCGGACAAGCGGCGCTGATGGGCGGTGCGGCTGGCCTCTTGGGTGACCCGCAAGGTTGACAAATTTGATATTTGCTGCGCGTGTTCGGCTTGGCGTGCCAACAACTCCAGATTGCGCTGCGGGTTGGAAAGGCGAAATAGATTGGTGCCTTTCTGTACGATTTGACCATCTTGCGTGAACACTTCTTCAACTCGCCCTGATTCAACTGAATCAAGAAAAACCGAAGTCAGTGGCTCTACCTTGGCGCGAATCGCAATATTATCAAGGAAGACACCTTTTTCGACGCTTGCAATACGGACATCCTTGGCAGCAATCTGCAGACCATGTGGGATAAAATGCCAAATGGCGAGGCCACCCAGCAATACAGCACTTCCTAAGGCTATCATGAGGATAATTTTTTTCCCTCGTCGGCGAGGGACTACTTTATCCATGGCCGCACCGGAAGGCGGTAAGTGGGAAGTACTGTTCATTGGACTAGGCTGAATGTTCTGTTTGGGTGCTATTTGGAGCAGTGGAGTATAGCAAATTTTTTGTAAAAAAGGGAGACCAGGAAAATTCAAGTCAGCAAACCGAAACGCCCTACGCAAATAATTTCATAATAAAAACATTCTATTGCCATTATTACACGCAACCAAACCTCGTTGAGTTTCACATAGAACGTGCCATCCCCCGTCGGTTCAGGTTCGACTCCCCTAAAAAAACGCATGTACAAAGCCCCCCCCCGATAATGGCTCGGGCCAGCACGATTAATGCGCCTCTTCCCAGTTATTGCCCACGCCAACCTCGGCCAATAGCGGCACTTTCAGCTCGGCCACCCCAGCCATTAAGCGCGGCAGTTCGATTTTGACCCGTTCCAGTTCGGCCGCTGGCACTTCCAGCACCAGTTCGTCGTGTACCTGCATGATCATCAGGCTCTTCATCTGTTCGCGTTCGAGCCAGTCCTGCACTGCCACCATGGCCAGTTTGATCAAATCGGCGGCGGTGCCTTGCATCGGTGCATTAATCGCGGCGCGTTCGGCCCCGGCCTTGCGCGGGCCATTCGGCGAATTGATTTCCGGCAGCCACAGGCGACGGCCAAACACGGTTTCAACATAGCCACAGGCCTTGGCTTTTTGCCGGGTTTGTTCCATATAGATTTTGACCCCGGCAAAACGCTGGAAATAGCGCTCGATGTATTGCTGGGCGGCACTGCGCTCGATGCCCAGATTACTGGCCAGACCAAACGCGCCCATGCCGTAGATCAGACCGAAATTGATGACTTTGGCGTAGCGCCGCTGTTCGCTGCTCACTTCCGCGCCGTTGATGTTGAAAATTTCGGCAGCGGTGGCGCGGTGGATGTCCACCCCTTCGGCAAAGGCGCGCAGCATCGCTTCATCGCCGGAAATATGGGCCATGATGCGTAATTCGATTTGCGAATAGTCGGCTGATATGATTTTGCTGCCGGGCGGGGCGATGAAGGCTTCGCGGATGCGCCGCCCTTCAGCGGTACGTACCGGGATGTTTTGCAGGTTCGGGTCGTTGGACGCCAGCCGCCCGGTAACGGCCACCGCCTGCGCGTAGTTGGTGTGAACCCGTCCGGTGCTCGGGTTGACCATTTTAGGCAGTTTGTCGGTATAGGTCGATTTCAGCTTGGCCATGCCGCGATATTCGAGCAAGACTTTGGGCAGCGGAAAATCTTCGGCCAGCTTGTGCAACACTTCTTCATCGGTGGAAGGCGCGCCGGATGGGGTTTTTTTAACCACCGGCAACTTCATTTTCTCGAAAAAGATTTCGCCCAATTGCTTGGGAGAATTCAGGTTGAACGGTTGCCCGGCCAGTTCATATGCCTGCTGCTCCAGTTCCAGCAGGCGCTTGCCCAGTTCGTTCGATTGGGTCGCTAACAACTGGCTGTCGATCAAGACGCCGTTGCGTTCGATTTTTTGCAACACCACAGCGGTCGGTAATTCGATGCGGCGGTAAACATCGAGCAAGGCCGCTTCGGGTTCG
>JACCDS012481204.1_pt1 | contig 11316 bp, 13 predicted proteins | sample 7446441 | NCBI WGS metagenome assembly JACCDS01 (sample SAMN15323445, study PRJNA562643) | freshwater metagenome | isolation source: river surface water | place: USA:Blue River Watershed | collected 2017-08-17 | reverse complement strand
GAGCTGCTTTTTTAGCTGCTTTTTTAGGAGCTGCTTTTTTAGCTGCTTTCTTAGGAGCTGCTTTTTTTACTGCTTTTTTAGCAGCTGGTTTTTTTGCAGCAGCTTTTTTCTTAGCTGGTGCTTTTTTTGCTTTTTCCATGTTTTTTGTTTTAAGTTAAAAATTAAATTGTTTTGGTTTTTTGATGATTTATTTTTTACTTGTCGATATCACATCGATAATTATGAATCGGTCATCCGAAGATTTCCGTATCATCATTATAAACTTTGTCAAAGAACCTTGTGTTGAAAATGTGTTGAAATATTTTTTTTTAATTCTTTTGATTCAACTCAAATTCTTTTACAAATTTAAAAATATTTATTAAAAAAATAAATTTTAAAAAAAAGTTATCAACATGCCAACATTCGACATCGTAAGTAAAGTTGATTTACAACTTCTCGACAACGCCATCAACAATGCAAAAAAAGAAATTATTAATCGTTATGATTTCAATGGATCGAAGACTGAAATAGACTTCGACAAAAAATTAAATGTGATAAATATTCTCACAGAAAACGACATGCGTGTGAAAGCCATAAGCGATGTAATCATTGGCAGGGCTATGAAACAGGGCATCGATCCAAAATGTTTCGACTTCGGAAAAGATGAAGTTGCTTCTGGAAATATGCTTCGTAAGGAAGTAAAAATTAAAGAAGGAATTGATAAAGAATTAGCGAAAGTAATCGTGAAAAAAATTAAAGATTCTAAACTAAAAGTGGAAGCTCAAATTCAAAATGATCAGCTTAGAGTAAGTGGAAAAAAGATTGACGATTTGCAATCGGTGATCCAATTATTGCGCTCGGAGACCTTCGACCAAGCTCTTCAGTTCATCAACATGCGTTCGTAATTTTACAAACCTATTCCAATTCCGACTCTAATAATTGGATTACTGTAAGGAGTAAATGGTGTTTCGGTAAGGTTATACAATACCATTAAATCGAGTGTAGAATTATCGGATATGTATTGTCTGTAACCGCCACCAATTAACCAACTGCCAACAGTTGTACGCAATGATCCATCAGGATTACCAAGTGCGTTGTATTTTATATATTCTAAATTCAACGACTCATATTCCGTGTGTGCAATTAAAAAATCGGCAATTTGATACGTACCATACACTCTAGCACCATAATTATTGTAATTAAAATTGAAGTTCGGATAACGTACTCCATAGTATTGATATATAACTCCAGCACCTAATGTGAGCTTCTCAGTGAATCGATATCCTGCACTTGGCGACAAAGCAACGAGTGATTCATAACTAGAAAATCCTAAACCAAAATTACCACCAAACACTACCCTATCCCAACTAAATCCTTTTTGTGCATTCGCAGCATTATGTATTATAATGAACGATAGTAATACGAGTATAACCTTTTTCATGCCTTCAATTTTTGTGAATACAAAACGAACAAATTTACTTTTATGTATACAAAGGTAAAATAAAAAACGACGTGCCCATTGCTGGTACACGCCGTTCACCTAACCTAAAAAACCCAATTATGAGATCTTAATTTCTTTTACTGCTGGAATCGCTTCTTTCTTTTTTAAAATGCTCACATATAAAATACCTTCTTTGTATTCTGCAGAAATTTGTTCTTGATCTGCACTCTCTGGTAAATTAAATGAACGCTTAAAAGAATGGAAACTGAATTCTTTTCTTGTGTATTTTGTACCTTCTTGCACTTCTTCGGTTTTCTTCGAAGTTGAAATGTGCAAAACATCTTTCTCTAACTTGATGTTAAAATCTTCTTTCGCTAAACCTGGTGCAGCTAATTCAATTTGAAATTTATCTGCATCTTCCGAAATATTTACCGACGGTATCATCGATGTAGAATCGTGAGTTGCTGCTGCAAAAAATTCGTTGTACAATGGGTTAAACATTTTATTCAACATGCTATTTGTTAAATGTCCGTTGTTCTTAAACTTTACGTAAGTCATGGTATTTTTCTCCTTATTAATTTTTATTTGTTTGTTTGGCACAGGTATATCAATAGAAATACCAAATGATAAAAACAATCATTTTACCGACAGATTGTCGTTAATTAATAAAATGTTACTGACTATTTAGCAGAAAACACCCTTATATTAGAAAATTTTGCCAGGATTTAGGATTCCTTTGGGGTCGAAAACTTGTTTTATACCTCGCATTAAATTCAAATTTGTCTCAGCATATTTAATCGACATGTATTCTCGTTGAACATATCCAATGCCATGTTCTCCAGATATCGTTCCGTTTAATTGACTAGTGAGTTGAAAAATTTCTTTGATGCCTTCTTTCAATTGATGATTCCATGCATCATCACTCATGTTTCCTTTTATTATGTTGATATGTAAATTTCCATCACCCGCATGTCCATAACAAACTGATTGGAAACCATACCTATTTCCAATTTCTTTAATACCACTCAATAGTTTTGCAAGCTCTGCACGTGGTACAACAGTATCTTCTTCTTTATAAATAGAATGTGCTTTTACCGAATGCGCCATGTTTCTTCTCATACGCCACCATTCTTCTTTTTGTGAAGAAGAATCTGCAAACAATACTTCTTCAACTTTATGTTCATATAAAACTTCGGTAATGGTTTCACAATCTTTGTATAATAAATCCATGTCGTTACCATCCACCTCAATTAATAAATAGGCTTTAACATTTTCTTTTTGATCGAAACTAATTCCTTCGTATTTAACAACCCAATCTACCCCATCTTTTTCCATAAACTCCAATGCCGATGGTGTCATACCTGCTCTAAATATTGCTGATACTGCATCGCAAGCACTCTCAGAATCGTAGAAAGAAGCTAGTAATAATAAATTGTGTTTAGGTGATGGTACTAATTTGAAAACAATTTTTGTTACAACACCCAATGTCCCTTCGGAACCAACCATCAATTGAGTAAGATTATAACCCGATGCATATTTCAATGTATTTGCGCCAGTCCAGATTATTTCTCCAGTAGCTAATACCATCTCCATGTTTAAAACATAATCGCGCACAGTACCATATTTTACTGCACGAGGCCCACCACTCGACTCCGCTAAATTTCCTCCTAACATACACGAACCTTTACTCGATGGATCAACCGGATACATCAATCCATGTGCAGCAATTTCATCCATAAAAACTTGCGTAATAACTCCAGGCTCCACCGTTGCTTGCAAGTTCCTCTCATCAACATAAATTATTTTATTAAATTTTTCCATGCTGAGAATAATTCCACCATGCACCGCTAATGCCCCACCACTTAATCCGGTGCCACCTGCTCTAGGTGTTACAGGTATCGTATGTTCATTGCAATATTTTAAAATGCTTGAAACTTCTTCGGTATTCTGCGGAATCAAAACCAATTCAGGAATAAAGACATAATCTTCTGTCTCATCATGAGCGTAATTAAGTTTGTCTTCCTCAGAAAGTATTATTTGCTCTTTATTCAAAATCGAATGAAAGTAATCAATATGTTGTTGGTTAATCTTTGTGTACATTTTAGTCTTTAGTCGTTAGTCTTTAGTCATTAGACCCGATTGCTATTGGGATTAGTCCATTGTCTTGTGTCCTATGTCCTGTATCTTGTATCCTATGTCCTCATTGTTACCTTTGCTTCCCCAACCATTCCTGGAATAGGCACATGTTTTTTACGTAGGCTAATTTCTATATTTTGTATGGATGGATGAAGTTTATTTACTTTATCGTATATATTTTTCACTACGGTTTCTAGTAATTTTTGAGTATTACTCATTTCCTCTTTGGCAATGGTGTAAAGTAATTCATAATTGATGGTGCTGGCTAAATTCTCCCTTTCAAAAAGTTCATCAGGTATTTCAACAAACATATCCACTACAAAATCGTTTCCTAGTAGATTTTCTTCCTGATAAAAGCCGTGAAAGGAATGAAATTCTAAATTATTTAAGGAGATTTTATACATATTATCGACCTTTTATTTTTTTGTTACCTTTGTTTCGATTTAACAAATATATAGAATAGCGATGGCTAAAACAGATTTATTTGAAGCTCCAGATTATTATTTACTCGACGAGTTATTAACAGAAGAACACAAATTGGTGCGTAACTCTGTGCGCGACTGGGTGAAGAAAGAAGTGAGCCCTATTATTGAAGATTATGCACAACGTGCAGAATTCCCAAAACATTTAATTAAAGGCCTAGGTGAAATTGGTGCTTTTGGCCCTACCATTCCTGTGGAATATGGAGGTGGCGGATTAGACTATATTTCTTATGGTTTAATTATGCAAGAAGTAGAACGTGGTGATTCAGGTATCCGTTCAACTGCATCTGTACAAGGATCATTGGTAATGTGGCCTATTTACGCATACGGTTCCGAAGAACAACGCAAAAAATATTTACCAAAATTAGCAACGGGCGAATTCATGGGATGTTTCGGCTTAACAGAGCCTAACCATGGATCGAACCCAGGTGGTATGTTAACTAATTTCAAAGAAGATGGCGACCATGTAATATTAAATGGAGCTAAAATGTGGATTTCAAATGCACCTTTTGCCGACATTGCTGTTGTTTGGGCTAAAAACGAGCAAGGAAAAATAAAAGGTATTATCGTAGAACGCGGAATGCCGGGCTTTACTACTCCAGAAACGCATAACAAATGGTCGTTACGTGCATCAGCAACAGGCGAATTGGTATTCGACAATGTACGTGTTCCAAAAGAAAATATTTTACCAAATGTAGAGGGATTAAAAGGCCCATTGGGTTGTTTAAATCAGGCACGTTACGGTATTGCTTGGGGAGCTCTGGGTGCAGCGATGGATTGTTATGATACAGCATTACGTTATTCAAAAGAGCGTGTTCAATTCGATCGCCCTATTGGAGGTTTCCAATTACAACAAAAGAAATTAGCTGAAATGATTACCGAAATCACCAAAGGACAATTATTAAATTGGAGATTAGGTGTTTTAAAGTCGGAGAACCGTGCTAGTGCGGCGCAAATTTCGATGGCTAAACGTAATTCGGTTGAAGTTGCTTTAAATACTGCTAGAGAAGCTCGTCAGATGCTTGGTGGTATGGGAATCACAGGCGAATATCCAATTATGCGCCATATGATGAACTTAGAATCGGTAGTAACCTACGAAGGAACACATGATATCCACTTGTTAATTACAGGTATGGATGTTACGGGATTAAATGCCTTCAAATAAAAAACATTTTCTAGTGTGCCTATTTTCAAGGCACACTATTTCTTTCCTTAAAACTGTTGAACTGAATTTATACTTAATTCTTTTTATCAACTATCCTTGCTCTTAATCTGCTTAACGATTGTGGTTTAATGCCAAGGTAACTTGCTATTTGGTGTTGAGGTACACGTTGTAAAAGATCTGGTCTTTTTTGAATTAAATTCAGGTAACGTTGTTCGGGTGAAAACAATTTAAATTCATCGAAATCTATTTGTTGTTTTACTAATAATTCTTCCGATAATGTTTTGCAAAGCGATTCAAATTTGGGGAACTTACTATTTACCTCCATTCCCATTTGCTCGTCTGATATCAAAAGAATACAATCTTCTACACAGCTTACATAATATTCAGCAGGTGTTTTATTCACTACACAATGTGGCGTTAATGCATCTAACTCTGTATAAAATGCTGTTGTTTTTTCTTCACCATCAACAACGTAATAGGTACGAATACATCCTTTTAAAACAAAATAGCTGTATTCAGATTGTTGACCTTCTTTAAGTAAAATGGTTCCCTTTTTAACAGAGTGGAAAATATCTAAAGAAAGTAATACATTTTTCTCTTCATCTGTTAATTCAACGTATTTCGACAAAAAGTCGAAAAGAATAGAATGCATTTCTTTCATAGTAATAAGATGAGCTTTAATTTCAAATCAAAGATAGAAAATAAGCTGTATAATGGAGTTAATCAGTAAGTAGTAACGAAGATGTTATTGATAAAACGAATGTTATCTCTTGAAATCAAGACCTACCCCTATTAATAACTCTTTCAACTTAGGAATACTACTTTTACCCATTCCATGTAAGTCGAGAATTTCTTTTTCAGAATACTTTGATAAATCTTTTAATGTAAGAATGTTCTCACGTTCCAAGGCTCTTCTTGCAGGGGCTGCTAATGAAGACAAGAAACTATCTTTAGGTTTTCGATTATTTTCACAAATAGGACAAGTTGGGCAATCGCTGCTTTTATAAAATTGATGGCCAAATTTGCATGTTTTTAATACTTTTTTTCTATCCATCGATTAAATAATATCTATAGCCTATTAAGATTTATGTATTCTATGAAAACATAAAAAAATCGATATTAAAGGTACCGAATTTATAATAAAAACTAAAAATTATCCAATTACTTTTTTGTCTTTGGCTACAAACTTTGCAAAGGCTAACAATGCTCCTGTTACCATAATGTTTCTAAAAAAATTGACCATTTCCAATTCTTTTTCCCTCATTAACTCAGCAGTCATCATTTCTGTTCCCAATTCATAACCCATAGCTCTTGGCAAATGAACTAAAACTGCCATAAGAATTACATACAATGCCATAAGCGTGTATGCTAGTTTATCGTATTTGCCAAGAACAGCACTTATTATAAACAGGAGGGTACATACTAAGGTAAAATAATTCCAAAAGAATGGAAATGGTATATAATCGGGCACGAATGAAGCACCAACTTCTGGTTTACCTAAGTGCAAACCAACATAAAGTAAAAAGGAAAGTGGGAAAACGTATCTCCCTATGTTTAAAATTTTATCCATCGAATTATTAGTTAAGTTGAAAGAATTTGCAATGCCAGGCTATGTTAATAATCTGTCGTTGTTTATAAAATTTAAATGGTAATTGATACATCAAAATTCAAAAATTATAAAGCTATAAACGATGACAAATGTCGATGTTTTATAATTTGGATATTAGACGACTAAAAACGTCTTTATTGATTCCTAAATACGAAGCAATAAGTTTACTAGATAATCTAGTCATGAGGGTTGGACGATAATCCATTAACCATTTTATTCGTTCTAAAGCCGATAAAGAAACGAAGGTATTTATGCGATAAACAGAATTTGCATACGATGCCTCGAGTATTTGTTTATAAACTTTATCGAACTGGGGTACGGTTTCCATCATCAATTGAAATGATTGACGATCTATTGCAAAAAGTTCAGAAGGTTCGATGGTTCTTATGTTTTCAGTTGCAGGATTTCCACTTCCAAAACTAAGTAATTCAGAACACCAATTATCTTCAATTACTATATCACGGGTGGTTTCATTAAGTTCTTTATCATAAACATATACCTGTAAACATCCTTTTACTATAAAATATACATATTTACAAACTTCTCCTTGTGTTAACAATTGCTCGTTTCGTTTGGTACTAATATGCTTAAAGTTCGAAAGCACTTTATCCAAGTTTTCCAAATCAGTACCAAGTCTTTTTGTGATATGATTAATTAGTACTACTTGCATAATTTTTTTCTAATCCATTCTAATATGTTTACAACTCAGTTCTAAAACTTGAATTTATTGCTGTCGGACTAATTTCAAATGATCCGTTTTACTTTTTTGTTTTAACCAACGATTAATTTTATCTGTATCGATTTTTTGTTTTGCATTATCAGTATGATAAAGTAATACTGTAATTACTTTTGTAGAATCGGTATTCATATTGGTGATATGCTTACCTATAGAAACATCTTTTAACTCTGGAAATAAAATAGATATCTCTTTAATTATATCTGAATGATCTACTTTATATTCTTTTAATTCATTTTGTAGATTATTTATCAAAATATCTTTTTCCATTAATATTTTATTTTGATAACCGAACTAATTCAAAATCTCACTTTTTATATCCTTAGTATCTTGTCTTATAGATAACTCTGTATTTTTTATATCATAATAAATGAGATTTTGATTTAATATTTTCAGTTCATTATCTGTGAACTTTTTTGTTAAGAAAGCTAGTTCAATTTTTTTAGGTTTTGCATTAAACTTTGTTTGTTTATAAATTAAAGTATAACCATTATTTACAAATTCGTTTGTAATAAATTTATCTACGCTTTGAATATATTTTTTTTCTTGAAATAAGTTATAAGCTAGGTATAAACTTGGTAAAATCATTACTAGCATAAGTATAGTTATACCATAAGTAATTTGCTTTTCAAACTTAGAATTAAATAATTTTATAGGTTGATACCTTAAATACTTCACAATTAAATAAGTTGAAACACATATAAAAAAGCAATTAATTGTATAAAGGTAAATTGCACCAAAAAAATACGGAAAATTACCAGTAGCTAATCCATAACCTGCCGTACAAAGTGGAGGCATCAAAGCTGTAGCAATTGCAACACCTGGTATAGGATTCCCTTTTTCTACTCTTGTTAAAGCAATAACCCCTACCAAACCTCCAAAAAATGCAATTATGACATCATAAAAATTTGGAGAAGTTCGAGCTAATAATTCCGATTGTGTTTCTTTAAACGGACTTATGAAAAAATAACATGAAGCAACTATTAAACTAACGATAGTAGCAATGAGTAAATTTTTTCCAGATCTTTTTAATAGATTAAAATCATAAATAGCTAAAGCAAAACCAGCACCAACTATGGGGCCCATAAGCGGAGATATAAGCATGGCACCTATAATGACTGCTGTTGAATTAACGTTTAAGCCAACAGAAGCAATAACAATAGCACAAGCCAATATCCATAAGTTCGAACCTCTAAATGAAATATTTGATTTGATTGTTTCTAAAACCTTTTCTTTTTTTTCTTCACCATTTTGAAGATTAATAAAATCAAAAAATTTTCTCATTATATGCAATATTTAATTTAAGCAATTATGACTATTGGTTTAATAAATGATATTATTTTTTCTACTTAACTAGAAGAACTACTGATGTTGATGAAAAGAAACGAAATGCTTAACAAATATAAACAAAAAAGCGTCAAACTATGCTATAAAGCAAGCCTGGCGCTAATCCTATTAATTACTAGAATTTAATCTTATAGTTCTACTGCATTTTATTAAACATGTAACGAGCAATTTTCCATTGGCCATTTATTTTCTGTAGAACAAATAGTTCTCTGTTTTCCTCAGGCACAGTTTGTCCATTCGCATGAATTAATGTAGTACCTTTTGATGTAGTACGAGCATACGCATATTCTCCATTTATTACAATCTCATCTATAAAAAAATCAATAGTTAATTGGATTGTATTAAATACAAACTCGTAAGATGATTTAACTTGTTCTTGTTCAATTGCTGATGGACCGTTTGATGGCATAAATACACCGTCTGAAGCATAAAGCTCTAACACATCATTTACATCTGATTTGTTTAAGGCATCGCGGTAAGAGAATAGTAATTTCTCAATGGATTGTTTTTCTGAAGTCTGTTCCATATTGTTTTCTTTTAATTTGATTGATTGATTTTTGGGTTCGTTTTGGCATGATGTTAATGAAAGTAGAAACAATGCTGCAATTATTACATTTTTCATCGCATAAAAAGGTTAAAAATTGTGTGTCAATATTGGCATCACAAAAATGCGATGAGAAAAATACTTACACGTATAAGATAGTTTAAGAAAAACTCTTAATGTAGTTTAAGAGTTTGCTATTTTGAAACCCGTTCATTCCTGATTTTACTAAGAAATTCGGGGGTTATACCTAGATAGGAAGCAATTTGTGTGTTTGGTAATCGGTTGGCAAGATTGGGGTATTGTTCTATAAAACTTTCATAACGATCATAAGCTGTAGTACTAAATGTTTGAAGAAGTCGATTTTGAAGTTCAATGAATTTATCTTCAATAATAACACGAAAATTCCTGTCAAACTTTGGAAAATAGGTATATAAATACCAAAGATCTGCTCTTGAGATTTGAAGAATAATGGAGGGTTCAATAGCTTCGATATACAATTTTGAAGGTCGTTCTTTGTGTAGACTATCAATATCGGTTATCCAATCATCTTCAGCGGTAAATACTAAATTATGTTCTACTCCAGAATTATCAACACCATACATTTTAAAACAACCTTCAACCACATAAGTGAAATATTTACAGATATCACCTTCTTGTAAAATAAATTGCTTACGTTTTATTTTACGCTCTAATAGTCTGCTTGTGAAGGCTTCTATTTCATTATCATCCAAGGGAAGGTATTTTTCGAAATGTTTAATAATGGTCTTCGTCATATTATGGTTCTCTCAAACATTAACATTCCAAATCCATTATACTGCTATTGGCATTTGTATAAAGATATGTTATCCAACAAGTTTATCTATTAATATTAAATATAATAAGAAATTCTGAAGTTTAGAATATTTTACAAAAAGATAACCTTTTGAAGCCTAGAATCGCTATTAAATGATGCTGTTGAAATTAGAATTATCAACGATATAGATTAATAATAGTTGCGGAGGATTTATAATATGTATTTAATTTCATTTTGATAGTTTCAATATTTGAAATGCACCACGACCTACGATCATAAACACGATTGTACCAACAAAAAGATCAGGATATTTTGAATTTGTTAAGTAAACAAGTCCGCCCGCAATAATAACCCCAAAATTTACGATTACGTCGTTGGAAGTGAAAATCATACTAGCTTGCATGTGTGCCTCTTTGCTTTTACTTTTTTGAAGTAGGTACAAACATAGTCCATTGCCTATTAGGGCAAGCATAGAGATTATTATCATTGTTTGAAATGTAGGGACTATTTCCACTCCTAGAAAACGCCTTATAACTTCTATGAAACCAAATATGGCAAGTGTTAATTGGAAATAACCTGCAGCTTTAGCAATGTTCTTTTTTCGTATCATCGTCCCTCCTACTGCAAAAAGTGCGAGTCCGTACACAATGCTATCGGCAAGCATATCTAGGCTGTCGGCAACAAGTCCCATTGAATTGGAAATAAAGCCTGTTATAATTTCTAGTGCAAAAAAGAAAAAGTTTATGATTAATACTTGCCTAAGTAACTTTTTCTCTGCATTTGAATTATCTGTAGTAACAATGAAATCTTCGACTGGAATACTACTGATAACTGTTGTGTCGAAGTTTAAACTATCGAGTCGTTGAAAGATTTGATCGTGATTATCGGTGTGAAAAATGTTCAGTTGTCTATTAGCAATATCAAAATCTAATGAGTTGATGTTAGATAGGTCTGCAAGTTTCATCCGAATCATTTGTTCTTCAGATGGGCAGTCCATTTTAGCTATCTTAAACGTCGTTTTCTGCATTATCAATTGATGCAATCTATATGTAAGTTTGTATTTAAGGTTAGTGAAATAACCTAT
>JACCDS011822429.1_pt1 | contig 11316 bp, 5 predicted proteins | sample 7446441 | NCBI WGS metagenome assembly JACCDS01 (sample SAMN15323445, study PRJNA562643) | freshwater metagenome | isolation source: river surface water | place: USA:Blue River Watershed | collected 2017-08-17 | reverse complement strand
GGCTCGATCGCTTGCCACCGCTGCCATCCTCCCGCGCCGGCCGGCTGGCCCGCATCGTCGATCGCGTGTTCCGCCGCGGCCTGTCGCCGCTCGAGCAGAGGATCAACGCGCTGGACAACCGCGTCGGCTCGCTGAACGACGATCTGTACGAGCGGCTGAACCACCTCCAGTGGGCGCTGTCGCGGCTGGAGGGCCGGCTCGCGGGCTCGATGGAGCGTCTGCATGAGCAAGTCGCGGGGCCCGGCCCGTCGGGCGCCACCGGCACCGAGGCCCATGGTCCGGCCACGCCGCTCATCCTCGAACTGGCCTACAGCCGGACGGCCTCGCCGATGTCGGTCGGCCAGAGCACCGACACGCGCCAGCTGGCCGTGGGCTACCGTCGCATCGACCTCGTCGAGATCGGCACCGGCGAGACGCTGTACCGGCTCGACCTGCGCGAGAACGGCAACTCCGCCAAGTCCACGCTCTTCGGCTTCAGCGGGGCCGAGCCCTGGGGCAGCTGGTCGACGGGGGCCAAGTCGGCCCTGGCCCTGTGGCTGCCGCGCGCACCCAAGGGCGGGCTGATGCTGCACATCGACGCCTCGGTCTTCGACGCGGGCTTCCCGACCGTGGACATCGAGGTGAACTCGAGTCTGGGTCATGTGGGCCGCGCCACGCTGGTGGCCGGCACCCGGAGCGTCGACCTGGTGCTGGACGCCCCGCCCCGCGACCAGGCCCGGCCGATGTTCTTCGGCGACATCAGCGCCGCGCCCGACCCGCTGAACGTCTCGCTCACCGACGCCCAGCCCGAGGTGTCGGTGATCATCCTCAACTTCAACAAGCCGGTGCTCTCGGCCCTGTCGGCGCTGGCCACGGCCACTTCGCGGATCAGCGTGCCCTACGAGGTGCTGATCGTCGACAACGGCAGCCAGCCCGAGCACTGGGCCACGCTGCAGCAGCTCAACTCCGTGGCGCGGCTCGTCCGCATCCCGGTGAACCGCTACTTCGGCGAAGGCAACAACCTGGGGGCCGAGCAGGCCCGCGGGCAGTACCTGCTGTTCCTGAACAACGACGCCTTCCCGGCCCCGGGTTGCGTCGACACCCTGCTGCGCGGCATGGAGGCCGCGCCAGACTGCGGCGCCTGCTGCCCGGTGTTCGTCTACCCCGACGGCCGCATGCAGGAAGCGGGCGCCTTCGTCCGCGTCGATGGCACGGCCTACCAGCGCGGCAAGCAGGAGCCGGGTTTCGATCCGGCCGCGCTGCCCGAGTTCGGCGCGGTCGACTACGGCTCGGCGGCCTGCCTGCTGATCCGCGGCGAGGACTTCCGCCGCGTCGGCGGCTTCAACTACCGCTACGACCCGGCCTACTACGAAGACACCGATCTCTGCCTGCGGCTGCGGCTGATCGGCAAGCAGGTGGTCCTGGCGCGCGACGCCCGCTGCACGCACATCGAGAACGCCACCACCTCCGACAAGCAGCACAACGCCGGCGCCAGCAACGTGGTCGAGCTGAACCGGATGGTGTTCCTGTCGAGCTGGCAGCCCTACCTCGAGAGCCGGCACGACGAGCAGCTGCCGAAGGACCTGCTGCCCCCGGCCGGCCTGGCGCGCGGCCCGCAAGAGCCCGCGGCCACGCAAGCCACCTTCTCGCCGTTTCCCCTGACCCCCGGCGGCGGCGAACGCTACCTGCTGGCCACGGCGGACGTGCTGGCCGGCATGGGCCCGACGGCCTTCACGACGGCCGACCCGTACAGCCAGCTTCGCCTGGACAACGTGCTGGCCGGCCTGGGCCTGCCGGTCGGCCGCGTGCGGGCGGCACCTTGGTCGGCGATGCCGGAGCGGGGACTCGAGCGCCTCGTCATCATGGGCAACGAGTGCCTGCCGCGGGTGGCACCCCGGGCGGAGCGTTCGCACTTCCACTGCCAGTTCCCGTTCCCGTGGCCCGAGGCGAGCGCACGCGAGATCGCCGACGGCATCGCCTGGCTCCGGGGCTACCGCTCGATCATCGTCAACTCCGACTTCACGCGCCGCGCCGTGCTCGAGGCGCTCGAAGCGCGCGGCACCAGCGCCCGTGTCGAGGTGGTGTTCCCGCCGGTGGGCGCCAGCCGGCTGCTCGAGGGCGGCCTGGCGCGCCGCAAGCCGCAGATCCTGTCGATCGGCCGCTTCACCGACCGTGGCCATGCCAAGCGGCAGGACGTGCTGATCGAAGCCCTGAAGGCGACATCGGCAGCCTTCCGGCGCGACTGGACGCTGGTGCTGTGCGGCAGCGTGCCCAACGACGTGCACGCCAAGGCCTACTTCGAGAAGCTCCAGGCCAGCGTCGGCGACGGCCTGCGGGTGGAGTTCGTCATCTCCCCCACCCGGCAGACGCTGGACAGGCTGCTGTGGGAAAGCGCGGTCTACGCGCACGCCACCGGCTTTGGCGTCAGCGCCAGCCAGGACCATTGGCGCTGCGAGCATTTCGGCATCACGATCGTCGAGGCCCAGGCGGCCGGCTGCGCCACGCACGCCTACGGCGTGGGGGGCGGCCCCGAGATCGCCCGCACGACCGGCAGCGGAGCAACGTTTCTCAGCGTCGAGGAGCTGGCGCACCAGTTCGAGCGCGCGTCGCTCGATGCTCTGCCCGTCGCACAGCGCGAGCATGCCGCAAGGCTGTTCGGTGACGACGCGTTCCGCGTCCGGCTCTCTTCCTTGCTTGCCTAGCCCCACCCATGAGCCGCCAGCGGCAGCTGCTCGCCAAAGAACCCAAACCCATGTCGAATCCAGATGGCTTTGTCTGCTCGGTCTGCGGGCACGTCAACCTTTCGGTCACGGCGGAGCCACACCGTGAGTTGCTGGCCTGTGATCGTTGTGGATCGAACATGCGCTTCAGGGCCATCGCGTGCGCCATCACCACCGCACTGACGGGACACGCTGGCGTGCTGGCCGACGTGCCTGCGGACCGCGGTGTGCGCGCCGTGGGCATCTCGGACGCGAGCGCCTACGCCCTGGTGCTCGAGCGCAAGTTCGACTACACCAACACCTTCCTGCACACCGAGCCGCATCTCGACATCGAGGATTCCCGCTCGTTCCAGCGCTATGGTCCGCTCGATCTGATCGTTTGCAGCGACGTGGTTGAACACACGCTTCGCCCGCCTGCTCCGGTGCTGCGCAACCTGGCAGCGGCCTTGAAGCCTGGGGGGCATCTCGTGCTCTCGGCACCGACCTACCTGATGGCGGACACCGTCGAGCGCTACCCCTCCCTGGCTGGGTTCGAGGTCGAGCCGGCCAGCGAGGGCAGCTTCCGCGTCGTGTTCCGCACCCGGTTTGGCACGACGGGCATCGACCCAGCGCCAGTCTTTCATGGTGGACCGGGACGTGTGCTGGAGCTGCGAGTCATCAGCCATCCTCAGCTCCTGGAAGAGATCCGATCGGCGGGACTCGAGATCCTGCCCCTGGTCGAGTCCGCGATGGCCGCGCATGGCGCGGCGTGGCCGCGCATGGTCGAACGTGCGGACCTTCCCTTTCCTCTCGACGGCAGCGTGATCCTGGCCCGCAAGCCCGGCTGAGCCCCGGTCAGCCGCATCGGCGCAGCTAGACTCCACGGCTCCGCCTCCCCCGCTCCTGACACGACCTTGTCCCCTTCCTTTCCTGACCGCCACGGGCGACTGCGCCTGGTCGCCCTTCTGGCCTTGTCATGGGCTCTGGCCCTGGCCGGCTGCGCCAACTTCCCGGCCAGCGGCCCCTCGGGCGAGGACATCGAAAAGGGCGGCTCGGCACAGGAACAAGGCCTGATCCAGGTCATCGAGATCGACGAGGCCGTGGGCCGGCGCCTGGCCACGCTGAAGCAGCACCGCGGCTTCCACGAAACGCTGGGCGCGGGCACGCGCCACAGCGGCCGCATCGGGCCCGGCGACGCCATCGAGGTCAGCATCTGGGAAGCGCCGCCCGCCACGCTGTTCGGCGGCGGCGTGGTCGACGCGCGGGCGGCGCAGACGTCCCGCTCGACGACCTTGCCCGAGCAGGTGGTCGACCAGGACGGCGACATCGGCGTGCCCTTTGCAGGCCGCATCCGCGCCGCCGGGCGCCAGGCGCACGAGCTCGAGGCCGACATCCGCGAGCGCCTGCGTGGCAAGGCCAACTCGCCCGAGGTGATGGTGCGCGTCACGCGCAACGCCTCGTCCACCGTCACCGTCGTGGGCGAAGTGGCCCAGAGCCTGCGCATGCCCCTCACCCCCGTAGGCGAGAAGCTGCTCGACGCGCTGGCCGCCGCCGGCGGCGTGCGGCAGCCGATCGGCAAGGTCACGCTGCAGGTCACGCGCGGCGAGCGCTTCGAGTCGATGCCGCTGGACCTGGTGATCCGCGATCCGCGCCAGAACGTGCCGCTGGCCGCGGGCGACGTGGTGACGGCGCTGTTCCAGCCGCTGAGCTTCAGCGTGCTGGGCGCCACAGGCCGCAACGAGGAACTGCCGCTCGAGGCGCAGGGCATCACGCTGGCGCAGGCACTGGCGCGCTCCGGCGGCCTGCAGGACAACCGCGCCAGCCCGCAGGGCGTGTTCGTGTTCCGCTTCGAGGACGCCGACGCGATGAACTGGCCCCGGCAGCCGGTCCAGCGCACCGCGGACGGCCTCGTCCCGGTGGTCTACCGGCTCGACCTGCGCTCGCCTGCCGGCTTCTTCCACATGCAGAACTTTCCGGTGCGCCACCGCGACGTGCTGTTCGTGAGCAACGCGCCGACGGCCGAGCTGCAGAAGTTCCTAAACCTGATCTTCTCCATCGCCTACCCAGTGCTCAGCACGATCAGCCTCACGCAATAGGTGCGCCGCAACCACATGCCCCGCCCGCTCGACATCATCGTCCCGGTCTACCGCAACGCCGAGTTGACGCGGGCGTGCGTCGAGTCCGTGATGGCTCACTGGGCCGAGATCGCCGAGCGGCGCCCGCGCCTGCTGCTCATCAACGACTCGCCGGACGACCCGGCGGTCGCTGCCGTGCTGGAGCGCTGCGCGTCGGGCCGCGACGACGTGCTGCTGATGGCCAACGAGCGCAACCTGGGCTTCGTGCAGACCGTGAACCGCGGGCTGGAGCTGTCGCGGGCCGCAGGGCATGACGTGCTGCTGGTGAACTCGGACACGGTCACCTTCCCCGGCACCCTGCGCGAGCTGCTCGCCGCCACCGCCGCCGACGAGCAGATCGGCTTCGCGAGCCCGCGGTCGAACAACGCCTCGATCTGCTCGCTGCCGCACTTCCACGGCGGCACCCTGCCCACGCCGGACACATCGTTCAGGCGCTGGCAGCGCATCAGCGCGACGCTGCCCCCCTGGCACTTCGTGCCCACGGCCGTCGGGTTCTACATGTTCATCGCCTACTCGGTGCTGGCCAACCATGGCCTGCTGCGCACCGACTTCGGCGTGGGCTACGAAGAGGAAAACGACCTCGTCATGCGAGCCGGCAAGGTGGGCACGCGGGCCATCCTGGTGAACCGCGCCTTCGCGTACCACGCGGGCTCGGCGTCGTTCTCGCTCACCGGCATCGACCTGGGCCAGCACCGCCACGCCAACCACCTGAAGATGGTCGCGGACCACCCTGAGTTCCTGCCGCTGGTGCGGCGCTACGAGGGCTCGGCGCACTTCAGGGCGGAACGCATGCTGGCCGGCCTGCTGCCCGATGCACGCGGCCGCCTGCGCGTGTGCTTCGACCTCACCGGCATGGGCGAGCACCACAACGGCACCAACGAGCACATCGTCGCCGCGCTGCGCGCCCTGACGCCGGGGTGGAGCGACCGCCTGTCGTTCACCGGCCTGGGCACGGAGGCCTCGTTCAGGTTCCACGGGCTCGACCGGCTCGAGGGCCTGCGGCGCGAAGAGCCCGGCTCGGGCGGCCTGCACGCGGTGGCGGTGCGGCTGTCGCAGCCCTTCGACCTGCACCACCTGAACGTGCTCGACCAGCTGGCCCCGGTGAACCTGTACGCCATGCTCGACACCATCGCCGAGGACTGCGGGCCGCTGGCCAACGACGGCGGCTTCGTCGAGATGTGGGACTTCGTGGCCGAGCATGCCAACGGCTTCCTCTACAACAGCGCGTTCTCGGAGCGCCAGTTCCTGACCCGCCATCCCGCCGCCCGCGGCCGGCCGAGGCTGCCCATGCTGCTGTCCACGCACGTTGGGGAGTACGCCGCGCAAGACGGCGACATCGAGCCCGCGCAGCAGCACCTGCTGGTGCTGGGCAACCACTTCCCGCACAAGGCGTCGGAGCCCGCGGCGCGGCGGCTGGCGGCGGCGTTCCCGTCGTTGAACGTCATCGCGCTGGCGGCCGCGCCCGGCGGGCACGCCAACCTGCGCACCGTGCGTTCGGGCTCGCTCGGCCGCAGCGTGATGCGGCGCCTGTTCCTCGAGGCTTCGGTGGTCGTGCTGCCGTCGCACATCGAGGGCTTCGGGCTGGGCCTGATGCACGCGCTGGCGGCCGGCAAGCCCGTGGTCGCACGGCGCATTCCGGCCACGCTGGAGATCCTGGCCTGCTTCGAGCAGGTCGAGGGCGTCGAACTGTTCGACCACGACCCCGACCTGCCGGCCGCCGTGAGCCGCGCCCTGGCGGCCGGGGCCAGCCGCGTGCAGGGTGAGCGCGGGCCCCGGTGGGCCGACTGGGCCGACGGCCTGGCGAGGATGTGCCTGGAGGCCGCTTCAGCGCCCGATGTGTTCCAGCGTCTGGTGCGCCGCTTGCAGCAGGGCGACCTGCTGCGCCAGTCGCGGGCCTGGCGCGAGTCCAGGGCGGCAGCAGGCCACGCCGAGCCCGCCGCCGCCGAGCCGGTGACGGCGGAGCCGACGGCCCCGCCGCCGCCGCTGTTCGACCTGCCCGCCCTGCTGGCCATGGACGGCGGCGGCTTCGTCGAGGCCGCCTACCAGACCCTGCTGCTGCGCGAGGCCGACGCCGAAGGCCTGGCGTTCTATGTGGCCGAGCTGGAGGCCGGGCGCCACAAGGCGCAGATCCTGCAGGCCCTGCGCGAGTCGGTCGAGGGCAGCGCCCATGGCGTGACGCTGGCCGGGCTCGATGACGCTCTGGCTGCCATCGAGCCGGCCGCCGAGGGGGCGCCTGAAGAATCGCCTGCGCCAGCACCGGAGCCGGCCCCTGAAGCGGCCCCTGAGCCCGCTGAGGAACCCGCTGCTGAGCCAACCCCTGAGCCCGCCGCCGACCCAACCCCGGTCGCATCCAGGCCACCCCCTAACCCGGCCGTTGAATAAGCACTGGCCGGGCCGGCGCCGCACGGAGGCTGGCCCCTGGCCTGCGCGGCATCAGGGGGCGCCTATGCTAGGGTTCACGCGGCAATTCCGCCCTCCCTTCCGAAGACTCCGATGCAGCACCCCCCACGGCCGCGGTTCGCCATCACCGCACTTGCGTTCGTTGCCGCCTTGGCGGTGCAGGGATGCAGCCAGGAGTCGCCGCAGACCCTGCTGACCGAAGCCCGCGCCGACCTGGCCAAGAAGGATTCGGCATCGGCCATCGTGCGCCTGAAGAAGGTGCTGCAGGAAGACCCCGAGTCGGGCGCCGCACGCGTGCTGCTCGGCGAGGCCCTGCTGAACTCCGGCGACCCGGGCGCCGCCGCCGTGGAACTGGGCAAGGCGCTCGAGCAGGGCGCTTCGGCCGACGAGGTGATGCCCACGCTGGCGCGTGCGCTGCTGCTGAGCAGCCAGCACCGCAAGCTGATCAGCAGCCATGCCGACGTGAAGCTGAAGGACGCCAAGGCTGACGCCGACTTCCGCACGTCGCTGGCGACGGCCTGGATGGTCAACGGCAACAAGCCCCGGGCCGAGGAAACCTTGAAGGCTGTGCTGTCGGCATCGCCGGACTTCGCCCAGGCGCGGCTCGTGCAGGCCCGGTTCACCGTCGGGCGGGGCGAGGTGCAGCCGGCGCTGAAGCTCGTGGAAGAGCTGCTGCGCGACAACCCCGGCCTGCACGAGGCCTGGCACCTGCGGGGCGAGATCCACGCCTACGGCCTGGGCGACATGAAGGCGGCCGAACCCTTCTTCGCCAAGGCCCTCGAGACCAACGAGGCCCACTTTCCGTCGCGGGTGGAGATCGTGCGCGCCCGCATCCAGGCCGGCGACATGGCCGGCGCGAAGACACAGCTCGACCGCCTGCGCAAGCAGGCGCCGACCCACCTGTCGACGGTGTTCCTGCAGTCGCAGATGGCCTACTACGACAAGGAGTTCGCCAAGGCCAAGGAGCTCACGCAGGCCATCCTGCGCGTGCAGCCCGAGAACGTGGGCGCGCTGCAGATGATGTCGGCGGTGGAGTGGGAGGCGGGCAACCTCGTGCTGGCCGCGCGGCCGCTCGAGACGGCGCTCAAGATCGACCCGGAGCTGGCGGAAGCCAGGACCAACCTCGCGTTCATCTACCTGCGGCTCGGGCAGCCCGCGACGGCCATGGACTACCTGCGGCCCTTGCTGGCCGGCCGGTCGGCATCGTCCCGCGCACTGTCGGCCGCCGCGCAGGCGTCCATGCAGCTGAACAGGCTCGACGAAGCCGAGGCGCTGTACGCCCGAGCCGCGGAAGCCTCGCCCGACGACGGGCAGACCCGCACCGCCCTGGCCCTGACCCGCCTGGCCAAGGGCGAAGCCTCGCAGGCCTTTGCCCAGCTCGAGACGCTGGCCACGAAGAGCCAGGAAGCCTTCGCCGACGCCGCGCTGATCAGCGCCCGCATGCGCCGGGGCGAACTGGACGCCGCGCTGGCAGCAGCCCAGGCGCTGGCCAAGAAGGCCCCCAGCAACCCGCAGGGCCACGAGTTCCTGGGCCGCGTCCACCTGATGCGCGACGAACTGCCCCCCGCGAGAGAGGCTTTCGAGAAGGCGCTGGCGCTGGACCCGCGCCTGCTCACGGCCACGGCCAGCCTGGCCGAGATCGATCTGCGCGCCGGGCAGCCGCAGGCCGCCATCGGCCGTGTCGAGGCCGTCGTGAAGGCAGAGCCCGGCAACTACGCCGCCCACATGCTGCTGGCCGAGGTGCGCCGCCTGACGGGTGCATCGGCCGAGCTGGTGCGCGAGTCCTTTGCCAACGCCGTGAAGGCCGCGCCCACCCAGGCCCTGCCGCGCCTGCGGCTGGTGACGTTCCTGGAAGGCCGGCGCCAGTTCGGGGCGGCGCGCACCGCCGCCCAGGATGCCCTGGCGGCCGTGCCGAACAACGTGCAGCTGCTCGACGCGCTGGGCCGCATACAGGTGGCCTCGGGCGAGCGCCAGCAGGCCATGTCGACCTTCCGCAGCATCAAGGCCGTCGATCCCAACAACGCCACGGCGCACGTGCGGATGGCCGAGCTCCACCGCTTCGGCGGCGACCTGGGCGCCGCCGCCGCCGAACTGCGCCGGGCACTCGAACTGGACCCCAGCCTGCGGCAGGCCCGCGTGGCGATGGTGGACACGCTGGTGCAGCAGAAGCGATCGGCCGAGGCGCTGGAGATGGCCAAGCAGCTGCAGCAACGCTCGCCCAGGTCTTCGGCGGGCTACCTGCTGGAGGGCGCGGTGCAGACCCGGCTCAAGAAGCAGGACGCCGCGCTGGCGGCCTACAAGCAGGGCCTGGCCAACGCCATCGACCAGGGCGAGCTGGCGCTCAACTACATGGGCAGCCTGGCGCTGGCGGGCAAGGCGGCCGAGGCCGAGCGCTTTGCGCTGGACTGGCTGGCGCGCAACCCGGGCGACGCGGCCATGCACGCCAGCCTGGGCGAGTACTACCTGGGCCTGCGCCAGCTGAAGCCGGCTGCCGAGCAGTTTGCCAAGGTGGTGGCCACGCAGCCCGACGACGCGTCGGCGCTCAACAACCTGGCCTGGCTGCTGGCGCAGCAGCGCAGCCCCCGGGCCGTGGACCTGGCGCGCCGGGCGCTGGTGCTGCAACCCGGAAACCCCACGTTCCTCGACACCCTGTCGACCGCGCTGGCGCTGCAAGGCAAGCGGGCCGAAGCGCTCGAGGCGCAGAAGCAGGCCGTGGAGTTGGCGCCCAGCGACCCGGTGCTCCGCTTGCGCCTGGTCAAGCTCGCCAAGGACACGGGCGACCTGGCCCTGGCGCGCAGCGAGCTCGAGAAGGTGCTGGCCGCTCCGGGCGACAAGGCCGTTGCCGACGAAGCCAACATCCTGAAGAAGCAGTTGTGACGGCCAGGCGGCTGTCGAAATGGCGCCGGGAGCTGTCGACTTTCTTGACACGCCTGGCCCGCCAACGCCGTCACCCCTCTGCAAGTTGTTGTTCTAGAACATTTTTTCCAACTGGCACGCCACATGCTTACTGAAGACCGCGACGGGGCAGGTCAGCAACATCGGTCCCGCAGGCAGCAACTCTCATCTGGAAGGCAAACCATGAACCAACTTTCTCGTCTGGCGGCTGCTGCGGCACTGGTCGCTGGCGCCCTCGGCTCCACCAGCGCCGTCGCTGGCCCGACCTGCGGCACGCTGTGCTCGTTTGTGGGCGCTGGCCCCGCCGGCCAAGCCAACACCTACGTCGGCAGCTTCAACGTCAACACGCCGCTGGCGGATGGCGTGTCGTTCACCCGCCCGCTGGGCAACGCCTCCCCCCCGGTGCCCGTCGGCAGCAACCTGGCTGACGTGTGGATCTTTGAACTGAACCCGGATCCGGGTGCCATTCAGATCAACGCCAACTTCACGACGTTCCCGAGCGGCATCACCAACTACAAGGTTGAGCTGTTCGAGGTCACCAGCACCTCGGGTTGCGGCCTGACGATCGCCGGCCCGTTCACGCTGGCCGGCAACTGCACCGGCGGTTTCACGCTGGGCGCCACGGCGCTGGCCACCTCGGTGGCCGACGGCACGGGCCAGAAGATCAACTTCACCGGCCTGCTCGACGCCCCGGCCTACTACGCCTGGTACATCACCGGCACGACGACGTCGACCGCCGTCTCGTACAGCGGCAACACCGCCCTGCGCGGCCTGCCGGAGCCGACGAGCCTGGCGCTGGTGGGTGTTGCGCTGCTGGGCGCGGCCACCAGCCTGCGTCGCAAGCGGGCCTGAGAGCCGAGCCTTGCGCTGGCATGCCCCTGAGGGCATGCGCAGCCAAGCGGCAAGCAGGCAGACACGCGGGGCCGAACTGGCTCGCGGCGTCACCAAGAAATCGGGGCCTAGGCCCCGATTTTTTTCCCCAGCCGTTGCTGCGTGGTGGGTTGACCGGCCTGCCGACACCACGGCTGACCGTGGCCGCACCGCCGTCAGCGCGGCCACCGGCCCGGGCGCCTCCTGTCAGGCCGTCCGCTTCAGCACGAAGTGGCAATCGAGGCGCTCGTGGCCATAGCGGAGGTCGACGAGCTCGAAGCGCGACGCCAGGAACTTCCGCGTCTGCAGCATCAGTTCCACCCAGCCGCTGAAGCCGT
>JACCDS012403103.1_pt1 | contig 11317 bp, 13 predicted proteins | sample 7446441 | NCBI WGS metagenome assembly JACCDS01 (sample SAMN15323445, study PRJNA562643) | freshwater metagenome | isolation source: river surface water | place: USA:Blue River Watershed | collected 2017-08-17 | reverse complement strand
GTTCCTCGCATCGGAGCTGTCGTCCTATGTGACCGGAACGACGATTAATGTGAGCGGAGGAGGGTACATCGGATGAGCTTGGTATCAATCAGCGAAGCGCGCGAGATCGCCGTGCGCCGTCAGGCACTGTCGGATCGGTTGAAGCGGATGCTTATCGATCGATTGTCGTTGCAGCTCGAGGTCGATGAGATTGCCGACGACAGTCCTCTGTTCGGTTCCGGTCTGGGGCTGGACTCCGTCGATGCACTGGAGGTCGCGATCTCGGTGGAGACGGAATTTAATGTGTCGATCACCGATGAAGATCTGCACGCCTTCCGATCGATTAACACGGTACTCGATTTCATCGAAGCGCATTCGGGAGACAAGCAATGACATCTATCGCCATCGATGACGCGGCGCTCGCTGCAAACCTTGTCGCCGAGCCTGTCTGTGCCGTGCATCCCGATTATGCGGCGATACGCGAGCGGGCAGCGTTGATCGACCTGTCCTGTGAAGGGCGATGGCAGCTGACTGGCGCACAGGCGCTGCAGGCGCTGAACCGTCTGTTTTCGCTGGATCTCGAGATCGTGCCGCGCTGGCAGGGCGTCAGCGGCCTGTTTCTGCAGAAGGATGCATCGGTGATTGCGATCGCCACCGTCTTCCGAGGCGATGAGGGCTGCTATGTCTTTACCGAAGCGAGTACCGCGCAGGCTTTGCACGATTACCTGTTTGCCGAACTCGGCGACACGGACGTCAAGCTCACCGATCTGGTGGAAAGCCACGACTGGCTCTGCGTGCTGGGCCCGGCAGCGCAGGCAGCGATGGCTGTCGCCGCAGGCGACGATATCCTTGGGATGCGCTACCTGTCGTTTGAGCACAGCCCGACCCTAGGGCTGCCCATTTTTCGAATGGGATCTTGCGGCGAATATGAATACCGGATGCTGTGCCCGAAAGAGCAAACGCAGAAACGCATCGAAGGCCTGCTTGCGGCGGGGCGCGATTGCGGAATCGCGCTGGCCGATCCAGCGATCTTGCCGCTGCTGATGATGGAAATGCGTTCGCTGTCCCGACAAGATATCCCTGCAGGCGGCAATGCCGTCACGCTCGGGATGCACTGGATGGTCAGCTTCCGTAAGCCTTCGTACCCGGGCAGCGATGCTTTGCATGACACCAAACGCTCGCCTGAGTACCGGGCGCTGATGCTGCGCTTCGACCAGGCCGGTATGGCGTCGGCAGGCGACAGGCTGGAGATCGACGGCACCGAGTTGGGCTTCTGCGTGAACGTACATTTTTCGCCAACCGTGGGCACGGACATTGGCCTGGCCTACGTGGACGCGGCCTTTGGCTGGGTGGGCGTACCGTTTCGGGTGGTCTGCGCGCGCGGCACGATGGATGCTGTCGGCGCCATCGGAGCCATCGGTGTCTCGGCGCCCCTGTTCGTTACCAAGACCGTCAGCGCTGCCTGAGCCTGCCATGGTGAATGACATCGCAGTCCAGCCTGCATTCCTTCGCGTGCAGCTTTTGCCGGTACAGATGCTGTTGGTTGTGGTGACCAATGTGCTGCTGATTTTTTTTCCGCTGCCCTGGAATACGGCGATGCTGGCCAGTGCGTATACCGCATTGATGTTGTACGAGTCCCGGGTGGGCGAACGCAATCTGTATAGCCTGGCCGTCCTCGGCGCCAGCCTGATAGCGACCGTACTTACCGGGCTGCGGCTGTGGAACGTGGATCTTCCTCTGGTGCTCCTGGTCTATAACGTCATGCTGCTGCTGGCGAGTGTAGGCGAGCTTGCCGGTGGTGGTGCTGTAGCCGACGAAGCGGACACAAGACAGGGGTCGCCGGCGCTGTTGCGCAAGACAGTCTGGTTATGGGGCGGGATTCACGCGTCGGCCACGGTGTTGCTTGTTTTTATACTCGTTGCCGAGCAGCCTGTCCGAAGCCTGATCTACCTGTTGCCCTTGCTTCCGCTGACCGGCGTGGTGCTGACGCTGTGGATGCACCTGGGCGGGAGGGCCCGGCCGCTTGCGGACAACGTATTCGACACCGGCGATTATCGTTTTGCCCGCATTGCGCCGACTGCGGACGCGTTGCGGCCGTTTTATCAGGTCTTCGTGCGTGAAGCGATGCCCTCGATACGACAGGGTGCCGGAGCAGAAGCTGATTCCATCGACGCATTGGTTTCGCTGAAGATGTCACTGGATCGTGATAACTGGCCGCACACCCTGTTTTTTGCGGCCTATCGAGGTAACGAGATCGTTGGCACGATTTCGTGCATGTTGAAGCGGCCCGGCAATGCGCTGGGCTTTGAAGTGGCTCACTCAAGTCCGTTGTGCGTGCGCGCCCTGTGCCGCTACGGAAACGTGCTTGAAGTCGGGCGCTTGTCCGTCGACCGAGATCATCGTTACGGGCGCGTGGTGCTGCAGGGCTTGCTGCGTTGCGTGATTGAACAGGCTTTTCGTGGGGATGCGGCGTTTCTGGTTGTCCAGAGCTTTTTGTCAGTACAGCCTGTGTATCGGAAGATCGGATTTTTTCCGGTGGATGAGCGCCCGTCGTATCAGCTCGGTATCGGCATTGCGATTACGCCGATGGCATTCAACCTGGCGGCCAGAGTGGTTTGCGGCGCGTCGCGCACAGATGCAACGGATACGATTTCCGAGGCGCTGACTCCGTACTGTGCCGAGCGCTATTTTAAGCGGCAAGCCGTGCGCGCCTTGTTTGGCCGTGCTTGCGCATGGAAGCTCTCGTCAAGCGATATTGTGGCCTTGCTCAGGCCCGCCGGCAGGCTGGCGCATACCGATGCGGGGCAAGTGCGTGCGCTCTGAACTCGTGATCACCGGCTTCGGTGCGGTCGGCGTTTTCGGCGGCTCCTGCGATGCACTGTGCGCGGCGGTCGCCAGCGGCAAGCCGTATGCCGCACCCAGCGTTCGCCTTGGCGACAGCTATCTGAGCGCCGAAATTACCGACTTTGATCTGCGCCGTTATCGTCATACCGCGTACGGTCATCGTGCGCCCCGGATCTCGCAGTATGCAATGGCGGCGGCGGCACAGGCGATCGATGAAGCGCGCCTGGAAGACCGGCGTTGCGACCGTGATGAGGTCGCCGTCGTTTTTGGTACCGGCAACGGGCCGGCCGAGGTCGTGACACGCAATTTGCACGCGATCACGGCCGATGGCCTGGGCGCGGTCGAGCCGCTTGCCTTCCAGGAGAGTGTGTTTAATGCGCCGGGCAGTCGGATCAGCATCGAATACGGATTTCGCGGTCCGTTGCTGGCTCTTCCAATGGGCTGGGCGGCCGGGGGCCATGCGGTTGCAGCTGCGGCGGAACTGATCGAAGCAGGGCATGCCGAGGCCGCACTCGTGGTGGCGGCCGATGAGATCACGCCGCTGACGCACGGCGCTGTCGCCGCGCTCGGGCTGGCGCGTGGCGCTGAGGCCGCTGCCAGTCACGGAGGTCGTCCGCGCATTCCTGTGTATCCGTCTGAAGGTGCGGCAGCGGTGGTGATAGAGACGCGCGTGCATGCGGCCCGCCGCGACGTCCGTCCGGTGCTGGAACTGGCGGGCTGGGGAGTGCGCTCGGACACCTTTGGCGTCGGCGCCAAAGGCCGGGGACCGGCCTCCTTGTCAAAGGCCATGCAGTCGGCGCTCGCGCGCGGGCCCGGATCGCCCAAGACGCACGTAACGCAAATAGCGCGGGTCTATGCGGGAAGCTATTGCAGCGCAGACGCGGACCAGGCTGAAGCGGATGCGCTGGCCGAGGTATTCGGCGAAGCGGCGTGCCCGCCGCTGCTGAACCTGCGGCCGATCATTGGCGAGACGAAGGCACCGGCCGCGCTGTTTAACCTGATCGTTGCAGCAGCAGCGATAGGCGCTTCGCAGCGGCCTGCCGATCCACCAGGTGGTGATTGCAGCGAGACACAGGATGCGGTTCTCTGTAATGCGTTCTGGGTCAACGGCACCAATACCTCGTTGCTGGTTCGGAGGCCCGGATGAAAGCCGTCTTTCTGTTTCCGGGACAAGGGGCGCAGGCGGTCGGCATGTGTGCAGGGTGGCGCCGGACATCGGCCTGCGTTGCAGGGCGGCTGGCGCAAGGCAGCGCAGCGCTGGACATCGATCTGGCGAAGCTGATAGATGCCGGGCCAATACGATTGCTGACGCAAACGCTGGTGGCACAGGTATCGATCTATTGCCTGAGCTTTGCGATCTATGAAATCCTGAGGGAACGGGGGATTCATCCGACACTGCTTGCTGGACACAGTCTCGGACAGTTCACCGCGCTTGCGGCGTCCGGCGCAGTGAGCTTCGAGGAAGGCCTTGCGCTGGTCAGAGCGCGTGGCATCGCGATGCATGCGCTGAATCAGACTATGGACGGCGCCATGCTGGCGCTGCAAGCCGGTGATCTGCAGCGGCAGTTGTCCGGGCTTGTCGGCGGCGGTGGATCCTGGTGGATCGCCAACCGAAACGCGCCGGGCCAGTGGATTGCGGCAGGCCTCCGGCCCGATTTGCGGCGCTTGCAATCGACGATGGCCGCGTCCGGTATTGCTGTGCACTGGCTTGATGTCGCCGGGCCGTACCACACGCCATTAATGGCACCGGCGGCAGCCAGCTTCGAACGGGTGATTCAGCGATACCGGCTGAACGATGCGCGCGTGCCAGTCGTGTCGAACTCGACTGCCACGATGTTGACCACGCACGAGCAGTTGGCCAGCGACTTATGCCGACATATGGTGTCTCCGGTTGACTGGACAGCCACGATGGCGCTGATCGCGTCGCAAGCGCCGGATCTGCTGATCGAAGTGGGGCCGGGGCGTACGCTGAAGGGCCTGGCGCTACGCAACAAGTCACAGGCGACCTGCATGACAACAGCATCGCCGGAGGAACTGGAGCGTCTGTGCGAGGCCTGCAATTGACGGACGAGCGCATCCTGGTGACCGGTCTGGGCGCATTGTCGTGTCTGGGCGCGGGCATCGTCGTCCACCGGCAGGCATTCGCGCAGGGGCGCAGCGGCGTGCGTCCGGTGCCGGACGGGCATCCGAGGCTGCCCGCCGGCATCCGCGCGGGTTGGGTCGAGTTTGATATTGCGGAAGGCGACGCAAGGGTTTGGCAGTTTCTGCAATACGCGTTGTGTGATGCCCTCGATGACGCGGGCCTGCCAACCGCAGGCGATGTTCCGGTGTTCGTGGGTAGCGTTCACGGCCACCTTGATGGTTGGCTCAGCGAGCGCCGTGGCAGTCGCGGCGCGAGCGAGCTCTGGCAGCCTCACTACCGAAACGATCCGCGGCTATCGTCACTTCGGCCGCCCGTCATCGTCAGTACCGCTTGCACAGCGTCATCAGTAGCGCTGGGGCTGGCATTTGACGCGCTTCATAGCGGCGACCATCAGATAGCGATCGTCGTCGGCGCGGAATCGCTGACCGGCTTTTTGCAGGCAGGCTTTGAGGCATTGCGAGCGGTGTCGCGCGAGCGCTGCCGTCCATTCGATCGCCGCCGGTCCGGTCTGGTGCTCGGTGAAGGCGCGGCCGCCGTGGTGCTGGAAACCGAGACGCATGCCCGACAGCGCGGTGCCAGCGCGATTGCCGAAGTGGCGGGCTACGGCTTCGCTGCCGATGCCGCCTACCTCACCGCGCCGGATCCTTCCGGAGCCGGCGCAGCGGCTGCTATGCGGCAGGCGCTGTCGCAGGCGGGCTTGACGACCGCACCCGATTTCATCAACGCGCATGGGACCGGAACGCGGCTGAACGACCACATGGAGTGCGTCGCGCTCAGACAGGTGTTTGGCGCTGCGGTACGTTCGATCGCGATCACATCGATCAAGCCATTGACGGGACATCTTTGCGGCGCGGCGGGCGTGATGGAGGTCCTCAGCTCGGTGCTCTCCTTACAGTCCGGCACGGTGCCGGCCATTGATGGCTTTGACTCTCCGGATCCTGAATTTGGCGGGTGGGATTTTGTCAGCCGGCCCCGACATATCTCCCGTATGGAAACCGCGGTGTCGATGAACAGCGGCTTCGGCGGTACCAATACGGCGATCGCTTTGCGCCGGGTGGGTGTGCGATGAACATGGCGATAGGAGCTCAACTGCTGATGGATATGGACATTGCTGCGATTGACGCCGGCTTCCGTCATGAGCTGCGCTGGCCTGCTGCACAGCGCGTGAACCTTGATACGCGCTTGCTGCTGCTGGGCTTCCAGCGTCTGAGGAGCCGGCTCGACTGGACTGACGAAGCCTTCCGAACAAGTGCCGTCGTTCTCGGATGCCGGCTCGGGGCCATGGACAGTTACGAGACCTTTGATCGTAGCCTGGAGGAAGGATGGCCTGCGCCACTGTCATTTGCGCATGCGCTGCCGTCAATCCCGCTGGCTTGCGCGAGCCTGTGCTTCGGATTCCGTGGCCACACGGTGACGCTGACCGGCGATGCCGAGGTGGGCGTGCAGGTGCTGGCGCAGGCGGTGCGTCTGATCCGTGCCGGACGTGCCGAGCGGGCGATCGCAGGTTGCTGGGAGACGTCCTCCGACACCCGGCGCCGCCGCTATGGTGCCGGCGATCGCGGCCGCTGCCTGCTCGTGACCTTAGGGGAGGGTAGTGCGGCTCGCTGCGGGATCGGCGATAGCAACGACGCCGGTGACAGCGGTGATGCCTGCGATCTCGCTGCGGCGCTCGCAGCCGATGACCCCGTCGCGCGGCTGGCGCAGTGGCTATCCAGCTATCGAGGAGATGGTCATGCATGAACAGCCCAGCCGGGCAGTGACTCGCCCGATCACGCTTTCCGGCCGCCATACGCTGAAGGTACGGTACGGCGAGACCGACCAGATGGGCGTGGTGTACCACGCCAATTATCTGGTGTGGTTTCATGAGGCGCGCGATGCCTTGCTCGCCGGCGCCGGCATCAGTATCGCGAGACTCGAGCGGGACGGCTACCGCTTCCCGCTGGTCGACGCGGGCTGTCGTTATCTGCGGCCCGCGCATTATGGCGATGACATCGCGATTGACGCGCACATGTCGTTCGAAACGGTGGCACGCATGCAGTGCCGCTTCGAGGTCAGAAATGCGCGTACGCGCCGCCTGCTATCGGTCGGCTCCAGCTTGTCTGTCGTCACCGATGCCCGCGGCAAGGTGCTGCTGAGGCTGCCGGAAACCATCATTGCGCGGGTGGCTGCCGTGATCACGGACGCGCCGGCCCGCGCACGGGCCGTCTGGAACCGTCATGACTGAGCGGGTGTTCGTGACGGGCGTGGGCATCTTATCGGGCATCGGTAATGGCCTGGATGCCTTTTCGCAGGCGCTGGCGGAGGGCCGCCACGGGATACGGGAGGTGACTTCCTTCGATGCCGGCGCGTTGCGCGGCCGTTTGGGCTGCGAGGTGCGTGATTTTTATCCGGAACGGCATTTTGATCGGCGCTTGCTGCGCCGCATGGACCGGTGTTCGCAATTCGCGCTGGTGGCCGCGCGCGATGCGATGGCGATGGCCGGCATCGATCAAACATCCTACGATCCGGCCAGGGTCGGCGTCAGCCTCGGAACGACGCTCGGCGGCATGGTGAATGCCACGACCTACTATGAAGACTGGTCCCGAACCGGGCATCCGTTCGTGACCCGTCTGCACGACTATCCTCTGTATTCTGCTGGCGCGAGGATCATCGGTGAATGGGGCTTTAGCGGACCGAACTGGGCATTCAGTACGGCCTGTTCTTCGGCGAATGTCGCGATCGGTTATGCCGGCGATCTGATCCGTATCGGACGGCTCGACCTGGTCATCGCCGGCGGTGTCGACACAATGGCGAAAATGACGCTCGCCGGATTCAACGCGATGCGCAATGTCAGCGATGACGCGATCCGGCCATTCGACCGCGATCGCAACGGCGTCATTCTGGGCGAGGGGGCGGCGATGCTGTGCCTCGAGAGCGAGCGAGGCATGCGGCGGCGCGGGGCACACCCGCTTGCGGAATGGCTGGGTTATGGGATGAGCAATGATGCTTACCACATGACCGCACCCGACGCGACCGGCCGTGGTCCCGCACTGGCAATGCAGCGGGCACTCAGGCGTGCCGGCATTGACCCGACCGAGGTGGACTATGTGAATGCCCACGGTACCGGCACCCGGCACAACGATGAGATTGAGACGCGTGCGCTGCGTAAGGTATTCGGGCCGCATGCAGATGCGCTGGCGGTCAGTTCGACCAAGGCGATGCATGGTCACACGCTCGGCGCGGCCGGCGCGATTGAAGCGGTGGCGGTGATCGCGGGCATGCGGGGCGGATTCGTTCCGCCGACCATGAATTATCGAACGCCCGATCCCCGTTGCGATCTCGATTACGTTCCAAATTCCCCTCGGGCACAGCGTTTTAACGTCGCGCTTTCTAACAATTTCGGATTCGGAGGTAACAATTGCGCAGTCATTCTCAAGCGTGTGTAAGCGCCGCTAGCGGCCTCTGCCGTGCCAGGCGAGCGGGGCAGTGCCGGCATCGCCTTGGCGCCCCCAGACGCCGCAACGTTCCCGATGCTGACAGCGGCGTGTGGCTTGACGCCGTGGGGGGCAAGCCATGAGCGCGCCAGACCATGCACTGGCAACGCTCGATCGCCTGTCGTCCGCCGGGACGGCGGACAAGCCCCGCGACCTGGTGTGCGGAACGACCCAGGCGCCTTTGGACATCAAGGCGGTCATGCGCCGGCTTCCGCATCGCAATCCGTTCTTAATGATCGATCGGGTATTGCGTTATGGTGGAGACGAGGTGCTTGCAATAAAAAACGTCACCTTCAATGAAAGTTTTTTTGACGGCCATTTTCCGGGCGAGCCCATCATGCCAGGCGTGATGATCGCCGAATGCATGGCGCAGTCGGCAGCATTTCTCGGATCGGGCAAACCCGGCGGCGAGGGCGAGCCCAGCCCGCTGAGGGCTCGGCTGACGGCGCTGGATTTGAAGTTGAAACATCCGGTTGTGCCCGGCGATCAGTTGAAGATCTCGGCGCGGGCGGTGAAACGTCTGGGTAATGTCATGCGTGTGACGGCCTCGGTGTCGGTCGACGACAAGGTTGTTGCCTGCTCGGCGTTCACTGTGGTGTTCATGTGACCCGCCCCGAAGGCCAGCTGTTTCCGCCGCAATTGGCCATTGGTCAGGCGCAGCGGGCGGCGATCAAGGGGCAGCGTCCGTTTGTGTTATGGCTGACAGGGCTGTCGGGAGCCGGCAAATCGACGATCGCAGATCGCATCGAGCAGCGGCTCTGGTCGCAAGGCCGCCACACCTATCTGATCGATGGCGATCACATACGCTGCGGCATCAATCGGGACCTGGGCTTCAGCGATGTCGACCGGATTGAAAATGTCCGCCGCGTTGCGGAGATTGCGCGATTGATGGTCGATGCCGGATTGATCGTGATGGTGGCCTGCATTTCTCCGTTGCGGTGCAGCCGTCAATTCGCGCGCTCGTTGTTCTGGCCATCCGAGTTTGTCGAGGTCTACGTCTGTGCATCGGTCGAACTGGTCACGGCACGCGATCCAAAAGGCCTGTACCGCCAGGCGCGTTCAGGTGGTGTCACGGAAGTGACTGGTATGGTTTCGCCCTATGAAGCGCCGACCAATGCGGACATTGTGATTGATACTGCCAGCACCGACCCCGATAGGGCTGCTGACTGTATCCTCGACTGGGTAGGCCGGCACGGCTACCTGTAGTTGCGCCTGCGCAGCCGCAGCCACAGCAATACCACAGCAATAAAGATCGATGAGGTGCCCGGTGAGCAGATGCCGGGCGCTGCCTCGGGAGCACGGCTGTCGCGGTGTCCGAAGGACGGAGCGCCAGGAATCCGGCGAGCGGATTTATCAGGTGAGCAGATTTTCCAGCGTGCGTCGATAGATATTCTTCAACGGCTCAATTTCCGCGACTGCGACATGCTCGTCGATCTTGTGAATACTCGCATTGGTCGGCCCGAATTCGACCACCTGCGGGCAAATCTGCGCGATGAAGCGGCCATCGGACGTACCGCCGGAGGTGGACAGTTCGGTCTCGATGCCGGTCTCGGCGCGGATCGCTGACGACAGCGCATTGCTCAGTTCGCCCCGCGGCGTCAGGAAAGGCAGGCCGCCGACCGTCCACGTCAGATCGTAGTCGAATCCATGGCGATCGAGCACCGCATGCACGCGCTGCTGTAGGCCGTCGACCGTGCTCGCGGTGGAGAAGCGGAAGTTAAAGTCGATCACACATTCACCCGGAATCACGTTCGACGCGCCGGTACCCGCATGAATGTTCGACATCTGCCAAGACGTCGGCAGGTAGTATTCATTGCCCTGGTCCCATTCGATCGCCGCCAGTTCGGCCAGCGCGGGCGCGGCCAAATGGATCGGGTTTTTCGCCATGTGCGGATAGGCGATATGGCCCTGAATGCCTTTCACCACCAGTTTGCCGGACAGGGTGCCGCGACGGCCGTTCTTGATCATGTCGCCGATCTGCTTGACGGACGTGGGCTCGCCGACGATGCAATAGTCGAGCTGCTCGCCACGCGCCTTCAGCTGGTTGCAGACGATCACGGTACCATCGATGGCCGGACCTTCTTCGTCGCTGGTGATCAGGAAGCCGATCGATCCCGAATGGTCGGGATGGGCGGCGACGAATTCCTCGACCGCTACCACCATCGCCGCCAACGAAGTTTTCATATCAGCGGCGCCGCGACCGTAGAGTTTGCCTTCGCGATGGGTCGGCACGAAGGGATCAGAGGTCCATTGTCCGAGCGGGCCGGTGGGTACCACATCGGTGTGGCCGGCGAAGACCAACAACGGCTGTGCGGTACCGCGACGTGCCCACAGGTTAGTCACGTCGCCAGAGGCGAGAGTCTCGCAGGCAAAGCCCAGCGGTGCGAGGCGCGCGGCCAGGGTCTGCTGGCAGCCGCCGTCAGCCGGCGTGACCGAGCGCAGGGAGATCAGTTCTTCGGTCAGGGCGAGAGTCTTGCTCATGCTTTTAATGTCTTGTCATAGAGGGCCGCATCGAACCCGACCAGCACCTGGTCGCCGACGCACAGCACCGGGCGCTTGATCACGCTGGTCTGCTCGAGCATTAGCGCCGTGGCAGCGGCGGCATCGATGATGCCGGCCTTGCGCTCATCTGGCAGCGCACGCCAGGTGGTGCCTTTTTTGTTGACCAGCGTCTCCCATGGCACCTGCCGCAGCCAGCCGGCCACGGTGGCTGTATCGAGGCCGGCCTTCTTGAAATCGTGAAACTGGTAGTCAAGGCCCGCCTGGTCGAGCCAGGTGCGGGCCTTTTTCACGGTATCGCAGTTGGGGATGCCGTACAGGGTGATCATTAATCCCGCAGCAGCTCGTTGATCGAGGTCTTCGAGCGGGTCTTTTCATC
>JACCDS012086456.1_pt1 | contig 11321 bp, 10 predicted proteins | sample 7446441 | NCBI WGS metagenome assembly JACCDS01 (sample SAMN15323445, study PRJNA562643) | freshwater metagenome | isolation source: river surface water | place: USA:Blue River Watershed | collected 2017-08-17 | reverse complement strand
GTGACATTATCGGCTATCCTCAGGCGCTGAGCTTTGACACGGGCCGGCCCGATGGCGCGCCACGCAAACTGGTCGATAGCAGCCGCTTGCGCCAGCTGGGCTGGGCCCCACAGATTTCGTTAACAGCAGGTCTGACCCAGACCTGGCGCTGGTATCAACAACATCAGCAACAGCTGCGTGGCGCTGCCGATCGTGGGCGTTGAATACAGCACAGACATGGTCATTCATGGCGGCCGCTTGCAGTCTGTGGCGCAATTGACAGCAGCGCAGCGCTCCATCAGACTAACCCAAATCAGTGATTTGACAGGATTTCAATAATGTTCACACCCGTAATTATGGCCGGTGGCTCAGGAACGCGGTTATGGCCACTCTCACGTGGTAACTACCCGAAGCAATTTTTAGCGCTGACCGGTGATACCACCATGTTGCAGCAGACCTTGTTGCGTCTCAAAGGTCTGGCGCATCAGGCGCCTTTGCTGATCTGTAACGAAGACCATCGCTTTATCGCTGCCGAGCAGGTACGTCAGCTCGGAGTGCAGGGCGCATCCATTCTGCTGGAACCGGTCGGACGCAATACAGCGCCGGCCATTGCACTGGCCGCTTTGCAGGCTGTCGCGACGGCGCCGGACGCAGTGTTGCTGGTGCTGGCGGCAGATCATGTGATTGACGATGAAGCGGCGTTTCGTGCCGCTGTCCAGCAGGCAGAACCTCTGGCTGCAGCTGGGAAACTGGTCACTTTCGGCATAGTGCCAACGGCGCCGGAGACCGGGTATGGTTATATCCGCCGCGGGGCTGCCTCTGGCCTCGGTTTTCAGGTCGATGCTTTTGTCGAAAAACCCAATCTGCCGACCGCTGAGCAGTATCTGCAAAGCGGCGAATACTACTGGAACAGCGGGATGTTTATGTTCCGCGCCGACCGATACCTGCAGTTATTAGGTCAGTATCAGCCTGCGATGCTGGCAGCCTGTCAGGCAGCCATGGCTGAGCTGAGTCCGGATTTAGATTTTGTCCGGGTGAAAAAAGCGGCATTTGAAGCCTGCCCGGATAATTCAATCGATTACGCCATCATGGAGCCATTAAGCCGCGACGAGCCGGCCAGTGTGGTGGTTTTGCCTTTAGCCGCCGGCTGGAACGATGTCGGCGGTTTCGCTGCGTTATGGCAGGTCAGTGGTAAAAACAGCGACGGTAATTCGCATCACGGTGATGTTTGGTCCCATAACAGTCAAAACTGCTATGTACGTGCTGAACAACAGCTCGTCGCAACCGTAGGTGTACAGGATTTAGTCGTGATCAGCACCAAAGACGCGGTACTGGTTGCACACAAAGATCAGGCGCAGGATGTCAAACACATCGTCGCACAGCTCAAAGCCAAGCAGCGGCCAGAAGTCACCTTCCATCGTGAAGTGTACCGTCCTTGGGGTAAATACGATTCGGTTGATCACGGTGAACGCTTCCAGGTGAAGCGGATCACAGTCAAACCAGGCGCGAAATTATCGGTGCAGATGCACCACCATCGCGCCGAGCACTGGATTGTGGTATCGGGTACCGCCAAAGTCACTATCGATGGCCAGGACCAGTACCTGACGGAAAACCAGTCTGTGTATATCCCAATTACAGCGGTGCATGCGCTGGAAAACCCGGGCAAAGTAGAGTTGGAACTGATTGAAGTGCAATCCGGTTCATACCTTGGCGAAGATGACATTGTGCGGTTTGAAGACCGTTATGGGCGGGCCTGACATGTCCCTGAAAACTGACACGGAGCGGAAAACCGAGATGTACCGCAAAATTAATTGCGTCAAAGCTTATGATATCCGTGGTCGTCTCGGTGATGAACTGGACGAAGACGTCGCGTACCGGATTGGCCGCGCTTTTGGTCAATACCAACAGGCCAAAACTGTGGTGGTCGGTGGCGATGTGCGCGCAACCTCAGAAAGCCTGAAGCTGGCACTGGCTAATGGTCTGATGGATGCCGGTGTCGATGTGATAGACCTTGGCATGACTGGTACTGAGGAAGTCTATTTTGCCACTTTCCATTTAGGTGTCTGTGGTGGCATCGAAGTGACGGCCAGTCATAATCCACTCGATTACAACGGCATGAAGCTGGTGCAACAAGGCGCGAGGCCAATCAGCGGTGATAGTGGCTTATTCGACATCAAAGCCATTGCCGAACAAGGCGATTTTGTTGCGGTCGCAACACGCGGCGCTTATCGTCAGCAGTCAGTGCTGGCCGATTTTGTCACGCATTTGCTTGGTTACATCCGCCCGTCACTGTTCAAGCCGATGAAAATCGTGGTGAATTCGGGCAATGGCGCCGCTGGTCATGTCATTGACGAGCTGGAAAGTCGTTGCGAAGCATTGGGGTTGCCACTGCAGTTTATTAAAGTCCATCACGAGCCGGATGCGACCTTCCCAAATGGCATCCCAAACCCATTGCTGCCGGAAAATCGCGCCGATACCTCTAAAGCCGTGCTGGCACATCAGGCTGATTTTGGCGTGGCCTGGGACGGCGACTTTGACCGTTGTTTCCTGTTTGATGAACAGGGCCAATTTATCGAAGGCTATTACATCGTTGGTCTATTGGCTGAAGCGTTCCTGCAACAGCACAGCGGTGCCCGTATTATTCACGACCCACGGTTAACCTGGAATACCATTGATTTAGTGCAACAGGCGGGTGGTGACGCCATTCAGTCAAAAACCGGCCATGCCTTTATCAAAGAGCGGATGCGGCTGGAAGATGCAGTCTATGGCGGTGAGATGAGCGCGCATCATTATTTCCGTGATTTTGCTTACTGCGACAGTGGCATGATCCCGTGGCTGCTGGTGGCTGAACTGATGTGCGTGAAGCAAAAGGCATTGTCAGCGTTAGTCGCGGAGCGGATCGCCGCCTTTCCATCCAGTGGTGAAATCAACTTCACTATTGCCGAGCCTAAAGCCAAACTAGCGGAAATTCTGGCGTTGTATCAGCCATCAGCCGACAAGCTCGACACCACAGATGGTATCAGTCTGGAATTTGCCGATTGGCGTTTTAACTTGCGCAGTTCCAATACCGAGCCGCTGGTTCGGCTCAATGTGGAAAGTCGCGGCGATATCGCGTTGATGCAGGCAAAAACAGCGGAGCTATCCGCTTTATTGCAGCAAGGCTAAATGCTATGAGTACAGCGTCTCCCGATGATATCCGCCAGGATCCGGCCATGCAGAAGCTGCTGGAACGGATGCCTGAGGATGTGCAGCAAAGCTTTACTGAAGCGCAGCTTAGCTATCTGCGCGTCGCGTTGGGGGCGAGGCAATGGGGTAAACACCGGCTGGACTTACGCGGCACTGTCGGACTGGGGCGCTGGCGTTACTACTATGTGATTGTAGGCGGACGCAATCATCGCGGCGATCCGCGGCACGGCCAGCTCAGCCGGCTGATGCAAGCTGTCGTGATCAGTATGTTTTTGTTGGTTGCCGCTTTGATGGGGCTATTGCTGCTGTACCTGCTGAAATCGGCACTGGGGATTGATTTATTTGACGATTATTCTTTTGGCGTCTGGCATTGGTTTAAAGCGCTGTTTGCTGGCTGATGGTCGTTTCAACCTCAAACCTCAAACCTCAAATCTCAAACCTGAAGCGCAGGTTAGCTACTGCGCTTCAGTCTGATCTTCGCACGGTCAAAGGCTAATTTCGAGCCGTTGTACCACCACGCCGTTTTGTGGCTCTTCATCATCATCTTCCGCCAATAAACCGACTGGTTTTGCCGGTACTGCTTCTTTATCAAAAGCAGTGTCACCGGCAAATTCGCCAGCACTCGCCTTACTGACAGCAGCAAAATCGAACAGGTTTTTATCGACCATGTGCGATGGTACGATGTTTTGCATGGCCTGGAACATCGTTTCAATCCGGCCCGGGAAGCGTTTGTCCCAGTCCTGCAGCATTTCTTTCACTACCTGACGTTGCAAGCCATCCTGTGAACCACATAAATTGCACGGAATAATTGGGAATTCACGCGCGGTGGCATATTTTTCAATATCTTTTTCGCGGCAGTAAGCCAGCGGGCGGATCACGATGTGTTCGCCATTGTCGCTAATCAGCTTCGGTGGCATCGACTTCATTTTACCGCCGTAGAACATGTTCAGAAACATCGTTTCAATCATGTCATCCCGATGGTGGCCCAGTGCGATTTTGGTCGCGCCCAGCTCTTTGGCGGTGCGGTATAAAATGCCGCGACGCAACCGGCTGCATAAAGAACAGGTGGTTTTGCCTTCAGGAATTTTTTCTTTGACGATGGAATAGGTGTCTTCTGTGACGATTTGATAATCCACGCCGATGCCATCTAAGTAAGTAGGCAACACGTGCGCCGGAAAGCCCGGTTGTTTCTGGTCCAGATTGACCGCCACAATGCTGAAGTTGATCGGGGCGGATTGCTGCAGATTCAGCAGAATGTCGAGCAAGGTATAACTGTCTTTGCCACCGGACAGGCAGACCATGATTTTGTCGCCTTCCTCAATCATGCCAAAATCAGCGATGGCCTGGCCTACGCCACGACGCAGTCTTTTGTGCAGTTTGTTCAGATTATATTGCGCTTTGGCTTCAGCGGAGTGTGACATGATGCTACCCAGACAGTAAAAAAGGCGCACATTATAGCGGATCACGCCCGCTTGCCAATTCCAATTCTTGGTTACGGGCGTGGAACATCAACTGTTATGCGACTGGCGCGTCCGGTTTTAGCGCCAACACGTCGCAATCGAGCCGGTCAATCACATGTTCGGCGGTATTGCCAATAATGGCTGCCGACAAACCGGTGCGACCGATAGTGCCGATAATCACCATCTCTGCGTCCAGTTGTTTGGCCACACGCGGGATCACATCTTCCGGCATGCCTTCCTGCACGTGGACAGATCCAGCGGTGAGATCAAACTGACCAGCCAGCGCGTTCGCTGCATCAACATGGTGATGGCGCATGCTGTCGTTGTATTCAACCGGATTAAATTCCGGGATCTCAATCGCCACATGAATAGGCGTCCCCGGATACGCATTGACCAGATGCACTTTGGCGTTCAGCATCGCGGCCATCGCCTGCGCCTGGCGAATAATAATGTGATTCAGCGCTTTGTGATGTGGTTTCTCACTGCCGGCATTGACCGCTGCCAGTATATTGCCTTGCGCCGGCCAGGCATGTTCTTTGACCAGTAATACCGGGCAGGGGCATTTACGCAGAATATGCCAGTCGGTTGGGGTAAAAATCATTGATTTGAGCACATCATGGTCATGGGTGCCTTTGATCACCAAATCATAACCATGTTCGGTAACTGCCTGCACAACCGCCTCAAACGGGCGGTTGTGCCAGACCACTTTGGCGCTGCAGGCTATGCCTTTGGTGCGGGCCTGATGCAATAATTCCTGGATCCAAATCTCGCGGTCGGTGATCACGGCCTGACGCATCGATTCGCGTTCTTCACCGGATAACATCGTCGTCATTTCGTAAGAGAAATCGTAGATGGATAAAAAAGCAGTGATTTTACAGGCGGTGTGCTCGGCCAGTTCTATGGCTCTTGCCAACGCTTTTTGCTGATCAGTACTGGGATCGAGCACCACCAGCACATCCTGATATGTCGCCATCATCATTCTCCTTTGCGGTCACAGGTACAGAATCATTGTAGCTAAGTTAATCCGCTTCGCGTTTGGTGATGTTGTGTTGGATCAATGAAGCGCCGATTGGTTCCCGGAAGAAGTCTGCGTTCGGTGCTGTCAGGGGCAGAAACAACAAAACCGCCCTAAGGCGGTTTTGCTGGCGGTCAACACAACATCAGCGGCCGATTTGCGCCATTCCGGCGATACGGCTTAATTCTTCAAAATTGGCGATAGTGATCAGTTTACCGTCGACATGAATCAGCTCATCTTTGTGAAAGCGTCCCAGCAGGCGACTGATAGTTTCGACGGTTAAACCGAGATAGTTGCCAATCTCGCCGCGGGTCATCGTCAGACGGAATTCTTTGCGTGAGAAACCGCGGCTGCCGAAACGTTGTGCCAGATTGGTGATAAATGCAGCCAGTTTTTCTTCAGCGGTTTTTCGGTTCAGCAACAGCATCATTTGCTGGTCACCGTGGATATCCTGACTCATCAGCCGCATCAGTTGCTGACGCAGCTTAGGCACCTGATCTAACAGACTATCGAGGTTGTTAAACGGGATCTCGCAAACCATCGCGGTTTCCAACGCCTGAGCATAACTAGGGTGGTGCTGATCACCGATGGCGTCAAAACCAATGACATCGCCAGGTAAATGAAAACCGGTGATTTGTTCTTCACCTTGTTCGGTCAGGGTATAAGTCTTAAAAGAACCTGTGCGTACTGCGTACAACGCCTGTAACGGTTTTCCGGCTTCAAATAAATGATCGCCTTTGTGCGACGGACGTTTACGCTGGATGATTTGATCAAGCTTATCAAGCTCTTGGTCGTTGAGAGTGAAAGGCAGGCACAGCTGACTGAAACCACAGTGCTGACAGTTAATACTTGAAGGTGAACTCATCGCAGGTTTCCAAACTCCATCCAAAGTATGCCCAGCTTAAAAAACCAGAGCCCGAAGTGCAAGGTAAATTGTCTGTAACGCGTAAGCTGCCAGGACGGCAGCCAGTCCATATCGCACCCATTGCTGTTGCTGTAACTGCCTTAGCGCGTCTGCTGTCTGACCCGCCAGCAGCACAGCCGGCAGCGTGCCAAGACCAAACAGCGCCATCCACAAGGCGCCCTGACTGGCACTGCCACTGCCGAGGCTCCAGCTCAATGCTGAATACACCAGACCACAAGGTAAATAGCCCCAACATAAGCCATACGTATAAGCTTTGAGAGCAGAATCCAGTGGCAGTAGCTTTTGACTCAGTGGCTGGACCCGGCGCCATAGCGCTTGTCCGGCACGTTCCAGTTTCAGCAAGCCAAACCATAATCGGCTGATATACAGCGCCATTGCCAATAACATCAAACCAGCGAACAGCTGCAGCCATTGCGGCGTTAAACCGGTACTGCCAATCATCGTGGCGCCAAGACCGCCAAATAAGGCACCGGTCAGCGCATAGCTGCTAATGCGACCGAGGCCCAGCATCAGCTGCAGCGCATAGCGGCGGGGACGTGATGGTGGCATCAGCATCTGCAGTGCACCGGCCATCCCGCCGCACATTAACAAGCAATGCGCGCTGCCAAACAGGCCGACAAAAAATGCGGCGAAAATATCAGGGTTCACGGGATGGCGGCGTGCTGTCGGCTGGTGGTGTTGTAGACGCTGGTTTTTCGTTAAACAGGATGCTGAAACCTTCTTTATCCAGGTCGTCAAACTGTTTAGAACGCACCGCCCAGAAAAATACTGCGATGCCAATCATCACAAAGATGATAGCTATCGGGATCAAGACGTAGATAATACTCATGATTTGAGCAACCGTAATGAATTAGACACCACGAGCAATGAACTGCAGGACATACCGATCACTGCGACATAAGGCGAGACAAAACCACAGACCGCCAATGGGATAATAACCAGATTGTACCCGGCTGCCCACCACAGATTTTGCCGTACCACGCGATGTGCCTGACGCGCACCATCAATCAGGGTTTGCAGCTGCTGTAAGTCGTTGTGCAGCAACACCACGTCAGCCTGGTTCTTTGACAGTTCGGTGCCACTGTCGAGTGCAACAGACACATGCGCAGCATGAAAACACGGACTGTCGTTGATACCGTCACCAACCATTAACACAGTTTCACCGACTTGTACCGACTGCTGGATCGCGCTGACTTTTTGCTCCGGGCTGCAACCTTGCCACAGCTCGTTGATACCTAGCTGCGTGGCAACTGCTGGCGCTGCGGCTGAAGCGTCACCGGTCAGGATCGCCAGCTTGAGACGACGTTGCAGCAGAGCAGGGATCAGCGTCGAGACTTCTGGCCTGAGCTGGTCCGCCAGTTGTACTGTTGCTGCTAACTCCCCGTTGATTGACAAACATACCTGAGCGCCCGCCAGTCGAGGGTCTTGTGGATCCAGGCCACAGAAATCCGGCCGGCCAATGCGTAGCTTCTGTTGTAGATAAACACCTGACAAACCGGCACCGACACTGAGGCTAACGTTCTCCAGCGGTAAGGCTTGTTGAAAGAAAGGGCTAAAGGCCCGGGCGATTGGATGCTCAGATTGCTGCTCCAGATTGGCCATCAGATTCAGCAGTTGTGCTTTGTCATACAGCTGCGTGAAGATTTGCAGATCGGTCAAACTAAACCGGCCTTGGGTTAGGGTACCGGTTTTGTCGAAGAAAATTTTACTGAGTTTTGGCAGGACATCGAGCACATGCTGGTTTTTGATCAAGATGCCTTTGCGATTGAGCTGTGCCAAAGCGCAAGTCACTGCTGTCGGAGTGGCCAGACTCACTGCGCAGGGGCAGGTGGCGACCAACACGGAGAGCGTTACCCAAAATGCCCGGTCGGCATCAATCCAGAAATACCACGCACAAAAGGTGACAGTCGCAATCACCAGCAGTCTTTGTACGAAGAAACGGGCGATGCGATCCGTTTTTTCCAAAATGGCCGGTTTTTGATGCAGCGTTTGTTGCTGCAGCGCAATAATTTGGCCCAAACGTGATTCGGTCAGGGCGCTACGGACCTGTACCACCAGAATGCCGTCATGGTTCATACTGCCGGCAAGCACTAAATCACCGGCTTGTTTACTGACTGCTTTGTATTCGCCGGTTAACATTGATTCATCGGCTGAGCTGATACCGCTTTCAACCAGGCCATCCGCAGGAATGGTCTCACCTGCTTTCACCAGAATATGGTCACCGCTTTGCAGCCGTCTGGCTGATGTGGCAATACCCTGTTCACCATCCCACAAAGTGGCGCTGACCGGCATCACTTTAAGCAAGTTACTGGTCGCGTCGCGCGCTTGTTTTCTGGCACGGAATTCAAAGAATTTGCCAAGCTGCAGCAGAAAGACAAACATACAGACCGACTCAAAATAGACTTCGCCGGTATCAAAGACGGTGGCATACAACGAAGCGATAAAGGTGTAATACAGTGCCAGTGTAATGGGCACATCCATATTGAGCTGGCGGGCCTTTAATGCGCGCCAGGCGCTGCTGCTAAAGGGCAGGGCCGCATAGGCCATCACGGGTAAAGTCAGCAGCAGGCTAACCCAGCGCAGGTATCCTTCGTATTGTGCTTCGATTCCGCTAAATTCGCCGAAATACAAACCAAAGGCCAGCATCATTACCTGCATCGTCATGATGCCGGATACTGCCAGGCGTTTCAGATAAGCGTTTAATTCCTGCTGGAAATTCTGTTCTTCGAGGTCAGCGACAAAGGGGCTGCCCTGATAACCCAGTTCGCTGATTTGGCTTAATATTTGGCTGAGTGGCGCTGTTTTGGCATCCCAGACAAGTTCACAACGGGCTGTGCCTGAGTTGACGCTGACGCGTTGTACTGCACTATTTTGCTGTAGCTTACGTTCAATCAGCCAGGCGCAGGCCGCGCAACTCATGCCGTTGATCGAGAGCTCAATGCGCTGGGCTTCACCCACTTGTTGGGTCAGGTCCTGTAAGACTTCGGCACTGTCGTAGCTGGTGAGTTGTGCCTGCAGTTCTGCCGGTATCGCATTGGCTTTGCTGGCGGCTTTACTACGGAATTTATAGTAATCACTGAGGCCTTGCGCGACGATAGTTTCGGCGACGGCCTGGCAGCCGGCGCAGCAAAAGACTTGTGTCTCAGCAAGCACTTCGCAGTGAAAATCAGTGCCGGCCGGGACAGGTTCATGACAATGAAAGCAGCGCTGTTGCAGCATGGGTCAGGTAAAGGTCTCAGTAGGTCAGTTTAATTGCATCTATAGCTGGCAGGCTTAACGACGCACGCAGTTTCCACTCGTTGGCGTTATCGTGCACTACCAGATTCCATCTACCGGTGGGTGTCAGCGGCAGTTCGGCGACATACATGGATTCACCGCTGCGATGCGCGATGACTTTAAAATCTTGGGCAGCAAGCGTGTTGTGGACAAAATCCAACGTCAGGTCTTCATCCAGAATACTGTTTGCATTAAAAGTCAGAATGGCTTTATTACCGGCCAACAACACTGTTGCATGCAGATTACGTGCGGCGGCTTCACGGTAAAGAGATAAATTCTGGTTGATGGCTTTGCCTTCGGCATAGTAGTCGTCGACAACTAAATCCGGACTTTGCTGGTTCATGATGTAAACCGTATGCACGGCTTTGAGGACCGAAAACACCGGCAGGCTGATCAGGATCCAGGGCCAGACTTGTTTATACCAGGGTTTTGACATCACAACTTCCTTTCTCGAATAACTTCAGGCAGATAAAACGAAGCCCCACGAGGGGGCTTCATTACAGTGCCGGATCCAGCAATTACTTCGCTTCATCCGGACGAGACAGACGGTATACGTATGCCGCAATCACGTGGATTTTATCTTCACCCAGTGTGTCTTTGAACGCCGGCATCTGACCGTTACGGCCCTGACGCAGAGTCTGTTCAATTGAACCGGCTGAACCACCGTATAACCAGATGCTATCGGTCAGGTTAGGCGCACCGAATGGCAGGTTATGGGCCAGCGAGCCTTTACCATCCATACCGTGACAGGCCGCACACATACCGAACTTGGCTTTACCAGCGGCAGCGTCATTGTCGTTGACTTTACGGCCAGACAGGCTCAGCACGTAAGCGGTCATTTCTTTAACGCCCTGCTCACCCAGTGCTTCGCCCCAGGCTGGCATTGCGGCCTTACGGCCATGACGCAGGGTCTCAACGATCTTGTCAGCAGTACCGCCGTATAACCAGTCGTTGTCAGTCAGGTTCGGGAAGCCACGCTGACCGCGGGCATCTGAGCCGTGACACTGAGCACAGTTTTGCAGGAACAGACGTTGACCAACTTTCAGTGCGTCTTTGTCAAATGCCAGTTCTTCAACCGGACGGCTGGTGTACTTAGCAAACTCTTTGGCAAAAGTACCTTCCGCTTTGATGTATTCCGCATCCAGCTGAGAAGGGGTACCTGCCGCTTTTTTCGCTTCAACAGCTGCTTTTGATTCAGCCAGAGACTTTACGCCCTGGTTTGAACTGGTCCAGCCAAACAGACCTTGCCAGCTACCCAGACCCGGGTAGGCTGCAAAGTAATACACCGCCCAGACGAAGGTGGCGTAAAACATAATGGTCCACCATCTTGGCAGCGGATTGTTGATTTCTGAGATCCCGTCAAATTCATGACCGGTGGTTTCGTTTTCTGCAACGCCAACATGGTTTTTCAGGTTCCATGTCAGCAACACGAAGCATACAACCAGACATGCCAGTGTTAATACAATGATCCAAGCACTCC
>JACCDS010200296.1_pt1 | contig 11322 bp, 7 predicted proteins | sample 7446441 | NCBI WGS metagenome assembly JACCDS01 (sample SAMN15323445, study PRJNA562643) | freshwater metagenome | isolation source: river surface water | place: USA:Blue River Watershed | collected 2017-08-17 | reverse complement strand
TGCAGCGCGCCATCGGCATCCCCGTGCCGCTGTTCACCGCCATCTTCGCGCTGGCCCGCACGGTCGGCTGGATCGCCCAGCTCAATGAGATGATCGGCGACCCCGAGTACAAGATCGGCCGCCCGCGTCAGCTGTTCGTCGGTGCTGCGGCACGCGACGTCAAGCCGATCGCCCAGCGCTGATCACTCAACGGCACTGACGCCGCCCGCGAACCCCTCGGAGCCCCGAGGGGTTCTTTGCTTTTGGAGACCTGATGACCGCAGCCGCCGAGATCCTTGTCCTGGGCAGCGTCAACCGCGATCTCATCGTGCACGCGCCGCGCCTGCCGCTGCCGGGCGAGACGCTGCGCGGTCAGCGTTTCCGCTCGTGCCTGGGCGGCAAGGGTGCCAACCAATCGGTCGCGGCCGCGCGGCTCGGGGCCCGCGTGGCGCTGGCGGCGCGCGTGGGCCTGCTGGAGAACGGTGCGGCGATGGTGGAGCAGCTCAAAGGCGAGGGCGTCGACACGCGCGCCGTCGCACAGCCGGCCGACGAGGTGCCGGGCGTTGCGCTCATCGTCGTCGGCGCTGAAGACGCAGAGAACCAGATCGTCACCGTGGCCGGCTCCAACGGCCGGTTGCCGCTTTCGCAGGTGGAGGCGCTGGACGTGGCCGGCCTGCGCTGGCTGGTCGCCCAGCAGGAGCTGCCGCTGGAGAGCGTGGCCCGCGCCTTCGAGCGTGCCCATGCGGCCGGCGTGAAGACGCTGCTGAATGCGGCGCCGTACCGCCCCGGTTGCGAGGGCCTGTTGCCGCTGGTGGACCTGCTCGTCGTCAATGCGCTCGAAGCCCAGGCCCTGGTCACGACGCTGGGCGGCGGCGTGGCTGAACCCGAGGCGCTCGCCCAGACGCTGCGAGCCAAGGGCCCGTCGGCCGTGCTGGTGTCGCTGGGTGCCGCGGGCCTGTGCTGGGTCGACGCCGAGGGCACCCGCCGGGTGCCGGCGCGGGCCGTGAAGGCCGTCGACACCGTCGGTGCCGGCGACACGCTGGTCGGCGCCCTCGTGACGGCGCTGGCCGAAGGCCAGTCCGTCGATCGCGCGCTCGCGTTCGCCCAGGCCGCTGCAGCGCTGGCCGTGTCGCGCCCTGGCGTGCAGGACGCGATGCCGCGCCGTGATGAGGTGGAGCAACTGCTGGCCACCCCGAACTGAATTCGCAAGGAGAAGAAGACATGACCCCAACCCTGCTGCTGCCCCGCTGGGTGCTGACGATGAAGCCCGGCGAAGCCACGCTGGAGAACCACGGCCTGCTGATCGAGGGCGAGCGCATCGCCGCCATCGGCACGCATGCCGAGCTGATCGCGAAGTACCCGCAGGCCGAGCGCGTGGCGCTGCCCGAGCAGATCCTGATCCCCGGTCTCATCAACGGCCACGCGCACTCGGCGATGACGCTGCTGCGCGGTGTCGCCGACGACGTGCCGCTGATGGACTGGCTGCAAAACCACATCTGGCCGCTGGAGAAGAAGTGGGTCAGCGAGGCCTGGACGTATCTCGGCTCCAAGCTCGCGGCCGCTGAAGGCCTGCGCAGTGGCACGACCTACATCAACGACATGTACTTCTTCCCGACCGCGATGGCCCGCGCCGCCGTGGATTCGGGCGTGCGTGCCGCCGTGTCGATGAACGTCATCGACTTCCCGACCGGCTACGCCTCCGGCCCCGACGACTACATCGCCAAGGGCGTGGCCGCCTACGAGCAGTACAAGGGCGAGAAGCTGCTGGACTGGACCAGCGCGCCGCATGCGCCCTACACGGTGTCCGACGAGACCTTCATCAAGCTGCGTGACCTGGCCGAGAAGCTGGACATCCAGATGCACTGCCACATCCACGAGACGGCGGGCGAGGTGAGCGACGGCCTCAAGGCCCATGGCGTGCGTCCCATCGCCCGCCTGGACAAGCTGGGCCTGTTCAGCGAGCGCATGATCGCCGTGCACATGGTTCACCTGAACGAGGAAGAGATCGAGCTGATGGCCAGCAAGGGCGTGCACCTGGTGCACAACCCCAACTCCAACCTCAAGCTGGCCTCGGGCGTGATGCCGCTCAAGGCACTCGAGGCGGCGGGCGTCAACACCATCCTCGGCACCGACGGTGCGGCGTCCAACAACCGCCTGGACATGTTCGGCGAGATCCGCTCGGCCGCGCTGCTGGCCAAGGGCATCACGGGCGACCCGACGGTGGCCTCGGCGCGCACGGCGCTGGAGATGGCGACCATTCGCGCCGCCAAGGCCATGGGCCGCGCCGACGACCTGGGTTCGCTGGAGGTCGGCAAGCTGGCCGACGTGGTGGCGGTGTCGCTGGACAGTCTGGAATGCCAGCCGGTCTACAACGCCGCCGCGCAGCTGGTCTACGTGGCCGGCCGCGAGCACGTCAGCAACGTCTGGGTGGGCGGCCGCCAGGTGCTGAAGGACCGCCAACCGACCACCATCGACGTGCCGAGCCTGCTGGCCGAGGTGCGCGACGTCGTCGGCCGCATGCAGGCGGGCTGATGGCCGGTGCGGCCGGTGCGGCCGGCGCGCGACGTTCGCGGTCCACCGGCCGTGTGACGCTGGCCGACGTGGCCCAGGCGGCCGGTGTCAGCCCGATCACGGTGTCACGCGCGCTGCGTGGCGAGCGGGCCGTGGCGTCCGAGCTGTGCGAGCGCGTGCGGGCGGCGGCCGCGGCGCTGGGCTATGTGCCCGACCCGGCGGCGCGCGCGCTGGCGTCCAGCCGCAGCTCGCATGTGGCCGTGCTGATCCCCAAGCTGAGCAACACGCTGTTCGTGGACCTGCTGGACGCCGTGCAGAACACGCTGGTGCCGGCCGGCTACCAGACGCTGATCGGCGTGACCCACTACAGCGCCGCCGAGGAAGAGGCCGCGCTGCGCAGCTTCCTCGCGCACCGGCCGGCCGGCTTGATCGTCACCGGCAGCGATCGCAGCGCGGCCGCCAGCGCCCTGATCGACGGCAGCGGCGTGCCCTGCGTGCGCGTCATGGAAGTCGGCCGCGAGGCGGGCGGCTACAGCGTGGGCTTTTCGCAGCGCGACGCCGGCCGCGCCATCACGCAGCAGCTGCTGGACAGTGGCCGGCGGCACATCGCCTACGTGGCCGCGCAGCTGGACCCGCGCACGCTGGAACGCGGCGAGGGCTACGCGGCCGCGCTGGCGCAGGCCGGGCTGGCCGACCGCACGAACCAGGTGCTGAGTGCCGAGCCGTCCTCCATGGCGCTGGGTGGGGCGATGCTCGAGCGCGTGCTGCGCGAAGCGCCGCAGACCGATGCGATCTTCTTCTGCAACGACGACCTGGCCCAGGGCGCGCTGCTGGCGGCGCTGCGGCTGGGCATCGCGGTGCCGGGCCGTGTGGCGGTGGCCGGCTTCAACGACCTGCCGGGCAGCGACCAGATGCTGCCCGCGTTGACCACCGTGGCCACGCCGCGCCGCGAGATCGGCGCGCAGGCGGCGCAGATGCTGCTGAAGCTGATGCGCGGCCAGCCGGTGGACGCGCCGCACCTGGATCTCGGCTTCCAGGTCGTGCGCCGCGCGAGCGCGTAGGCCTCGGTCCTTGAGGGGCCGGCTTGGGAGCGGCCCGGCGACCGGCCTGAAAGCGCAATGCATCAGGCCAATTCAACCTCCAGCCGGTACTCGCGGCCGGGCTCGATGCCGCGCACGAGGCCGTCGGGCAGCGCTTGCCCGTCCAGCAGCACGCGCGCCTGGCCCGTGCGCCGCACCTGCAGATGGAAGCGGGCACCCCGGAACTCGCGTTCGGCGCTCAACCGATCCCAGCTCGACGGCAGCTGCGGCCGCACGAGCAGGCCCTCGGCGCAACCGCGCAGCCCGCACAGGTCTTCGATGACGCTGCGATAGGCCCAGGCCGCCGTGCCGGTGTTGAAGAGCTGGCTGGAGCGGCCCGCCGTGCGCGGGTATTGCTCATGCGCGCCGCGGTAGTAGTTCGGGATGAACACCGGCAGCTGGCCGCGCTGCAGCAGGTCGGCCTCGTCCGGCCCGGGGATCATGCGGCGCAGCGCGCGGTAGGCCCGGTCGGCGTCGCCGATGGCGTACAGCGCGTGCACGTAGAAGCTCGCGGCGTGGTTGTAGACGGCGCCGTTCTCGGCGGAGCCCGGGTGCTTTTGCGTCACGCGGCCCACGTCCTCGCGCATGGCGGGGTAGGGCGGGTTGAACATCGCCACGCCGTGCGGCGTCTCGAGCTGCGCATCGATCGCCGCGATCATGCGGTCGCGCTGGCGGGCGTCGGCGGCGCCGCTGAGCAGCGCCCAGGACTGCGGGTTCAGGTACAGGCGCCCCGCCGTGTCGGTGCTGACGCCGAAAACCACGCCGTCGTCGGTGATGCCGCGGGCGAACCAGTCACCGTCCCACAGATGGGCGTTGGCGGCGTCGTTGAGCTGCTGCGCGGCGGCGCGCCAGCGCCCCGCGGCGTCTGGCCGGCCGGCGTCGGCGCTGATGCCGGCCCACAGCGTCATCGCGTACGCCGCCGCCACCGTGAGCCAGCCCGACACGCCCCGGCCTTTGTAGCCCACCATGTTCATCGGGTCGCACCAGTCGCCTTGCGCGATGTAGCTCAGGCCGCGTGCGTCGCGGTCCTGGTGCAGCCAGGCCATCGCGGCGTCCAGCCGCTCGGCCACCGTCAGGCCGTTGACGCGCTCGCCCAGCAGCGCGAAGTCGGCGGTTTCGTTGAGATAGGCCTGCAGGCACACGGGCAGCCACACGCAATGGTCCGTGTGCGGCACCTGGTTGATGTATTTGAGCTCCGCGCCTTCGACGAGCAGGATGCCGTCGGGCATGGAGCCGTTGGCGTGCTGCTGGCTGAGCGCGAGCAGCAGCGCGCCACGCGTGACCTGCGGCGCGATGAAGGCCATGCCAAGGTTGTCCTGCAGGTAGTTGCGGGTCTGCGGGTCGGTGCTGAGGCGGTTGACGTCGCCGTGATAGAAGACCTGGCGCGGCAGCCAGTGGTTGACGAAGCGGTCGAAGTCGGCGTCGGGCGTGGTGATGCGCAGGCCACCGCGGCCACCGTCGATGTAGGCCGCGTAGGCGGCGCGCGTGCGGGCGAAGGCGTCGGCGCCCAGGTAGGTGTCCCGCATGCGGGCGATCTCGGCATCGTCCAGCGCCGGCCCGAACAGGAAGCGCCGCACTTCGCTCTGGCCGGGCGCGAGCGTCAGGCGGTATTGCACGCAGGCGGCGGGCGTCTCGTAGCGGGCGTCGCCGCAGGCCAGCCGGTCGGGCTGCAGCGCGCTGGGGGCGTGCAGGCCGCCTTCGCCCTCGAACGCGGCCTGGCTGGCTTCCCAGGCGTCGGGCGCTTGCTCGCACAAGAAGTAGGTCTTGTCCTTGAGCTGCTGGTTCTTGAAGTAGTCGGCAACCTTCTGGTAGGGCGTCACGCTGCTGGCGACGATGCCGCCGAGGTCGGCGCGCCATTCGGCGGACTGGTTCATCCACGACATGTAGCCGATCGGGAAATAGGGCACGACGCTGACCCGCCGTGCGCGACCCGACAGGTCGGTGACGCGCACTTCCCACAGCTCCACGACGTCCTCGACGGGCAGCCCGAGCGTCATCTCCACGCGCAGGCCCAGGTGCTCCACCGTCCAGGCCAGCTCATGCCGGCCGACCGTGAACCGGAAGGCGTCGGCCCGCGCTCGTACCGGCTCGTGCGGCGCGGAGAACAGCTGGCCCGTCTCCTCGTCCTTCACGTAGACGAAGCGGCCCGGGTGATGGGCGTAATAGGCCTGCTCGGGCTGCATGAAGGTGCGCGCCTCCAGCCCAGGGGCATGCGCGTACTTGGCCGGCTCGGGCTGCATGAACTGCGCGGTGGCGTAGCCGCGGCAGGTGGCCTGGATCATCATGCGGCGGTTCCACAGGAAGCCGGCGGCCAATGGCATGGCGGTGGGGCTGGTCAGTGCGCAGCAGGCGCCGCCGTCGAGGTGATGGAGCATGGGTGTCAGGGCTGCAAGGGGGAGGACTGGCGGGCGGCGAGGTCGGCCTGGATGCGTGCCATCGCCGCGTTGTCGAGCGTGTAGAAGCACATCAGCACGGCCGCGATCAGCGTGAATGCGGCCGGAATGACCGACATCAGCAGCACGATGCCGGCCTGGGAGTCGCCGGACTGCACGGCGTTGGGCACATAGCCCAGCGCCGAGAACAGCGCACCGATGACGGCCACGGCGAGTGCCGTGCCCAGCTTCTGCGCGAACGAGCTGGCCGCAAAGGTCAGGCCCGTGGCGCGCCGGCCGTGGCGCCATTCGTTGAAGTCGGCGGTGTCGGCCAGCATGGCGAACGACAGCGGCGACTTCGGCCCGAGCGTCAGGCCCAGCGCGATCTGCAGCGCGTACATCCACCCGATCGCGTCGCTGGGCACATACAGGAAGGCCGCCGACAGCGCGGTGGACAGCAGCATCAGCCCGATCATCAGCCGGCGCTTGTCGATGAAGCGTGTCAGCAGCGGCGTGCAGGCCGTGCCGGCTGCGGCGGCCAGCAGATAGGCCGGCACAAAGCTGCCGAGCAGTTCCGGCCGATGCACCACGTACTTGAAGTAGTAGGCCGCGCTGGTCATGCGCAGCGTGATGCTGCCCATGATGATGAGCGCCAGGAAGAACAGCAGCACCCAGGGGCGGTTGCGGCGCAGGTCGGCCAGGTCTTGCAGCACGCCGGCGGTGCGGGTCGGCGGCGGGCGCACGCGCTCGGTCGTCGTGGCGAAGGTGATGGCCAAGATCAGCGACGCGGCCAGGCCCCAGACGCACATCGTCCAGGTCCAGCCGCGCGCGGCATCGCCCTGGCCCAGCCAGGCCACGAGCCGGGGCGACGCGGCCGTGACGAGCGTGCCGCCCGCGAAGCCGGCGACGAAGCGCGCCGCGTTGATGGCGTTGCGTTCGCGGGCGTCGCCGCTGATGACGCCCGACAGCGCGCTGTAGGGCAGGTTGACGCTCGTGTAGAGGGTCATCAGCAGCAGATAGGTCACGCTGGCCCATGCCAGCTTGCCCGCCGGGCCGAGGTCGGGCGTGGAAAACGCCAGCACGGCGACAACGGCCAGCGGCAGCGGCATGAAGAGCAGGTAAGGCCTGAAATGGCCCCAGCGGGTGCGCGTGCGGTCGGCGAAGGCGCCGATCAACGGGTCGGTGAAGGCATTGGCGATCTTCACGACGAACAGCATGGTGGCCGCCGCCGCCGCGCTGATGCCGAACACGTCGGTGTAGAAGATCAGCAGGAACGTGGCGATGTGGGTCCAGTAGAAGTTGAACCCCATGTCGCCGAGGCCGTAGCCCAGGATCTCGCGCCGGGTGAGCGGGCCGCGGGCCATGGTGTCGGGCGCTGTGGGCATCGATCGCCCGACGCGGCTCATGGCCGCGGCGCCGGCGGGGCCTGGCGCAGCCAGGCCCAGGTCTGGGCACACAGCGCGTCCACCGGCAGCCGGCCGTCGAGGTGCAGCACGCCGGGTTCGGCGGTGGGCGGCTCGAGGGTGTCGAACTGGCTGTCGACGAGGCTGGCGGCGAAGAAGTGGCTGGCGCGCGCGCTGACGCGGCGGCGGGACTCGGCCTTGTCGATGTCCAGGAACGCGAAGCGCAGGTCGGGTGACGCGGCACGCAGCTGGTCGCGGTAGGCACGCTTGAGTGCGGAGCAGGTCATCACGAGGCGGGGCTCGCGGCGCAGTTCCTCGCACAGCCGCGCCAGCCAGCTTGCGCGGTCGTCATCGGTGAGTGGCTCGCCGCGCGCCATCTTGCGGCGGCTGGCCTCGCTGTGAAATTCGTCGCCCTCCAGCCAGCGCTGCGCCAGCTGTGCCGCCACGGCGGCGGCGAGCGTGGATTTGCCGCAGCCGGCAACGCCCATGACGACCAGTGAGCCAGGTGAAGGGGCGGTCATGTCGATGGGCGGATTCGGGTTGGTTGGATAGCGCTATCCTAACTTCAGCCAGGCACTCACGCGTCGGTGGGCTCGGCGGCACGTGGCCATGCGACGGTTTCGAATTTCCGGTGGTTCATGAGCTTTGTAGTCAACGTACAAGCTGGCTTTGGCGGCGGGTTCGCAAGAAATGATCGTCAACCTCCGTTGATTTCGACGGCCTGTGAGAGGATTTTTTGGAAATGGAACTTGGTGTAGTGCAACTACATCAGCGGTTTGCACGCTGAGGCTTGGGGCCGTGATGTCGCTCCGGTAGCATCGGCTCGCGAGTGACTGGACTGACGGGCGGCGGATGCCGAGGCCGCCGTGCCGCCTCGCCGGCGCCGTGCCAGCCGTTGAACGCACTTCCGAGGTTCCAAGGTCACCGCGATGAAGCCGCTTGCTGCCCCTGACGTCTGTGCCGACACCTTGGCGCTGCGTGCCGCTTTCGAGGCGGCGTACGAGCGCGAGCTCTCCCAGTCCAGCCATGGGCCGACGCCGCAGGCTGCGCTGCACGCCGCCGCCATTGCCTGCCGCGAGACGCTGGCGCGCCGCTGGGCCGCCACGCAGGCCGCCGACGCGCAGCGCGGTGACGACGCGCCCGTGCGACGCGTGCACTACCTGTCGATGGAGTTCCTGATGGGGCGGGCGCTGTCCAACGCGCTGGCCGCCTTGAAGCTGACCGAGCCGCTGGCGGCCCGGCTGGCCGAGCAAGGCCTGGCCCTGGGTGATGTGCTGGAGCACGAGCCCGATGCGGCGCTTGGCAACGGCGGCCTGGGGCGCCTGGCGGCCTGCTTCCTGGACTCGTTCGCCGAGCTGGGCCTGCCGTCGTTCGGCTACGGCCTGCGCTACCGCTACGGCACGTTCGCCCAGGTCATCCAGCAGGGCCGGCAGCAGGAACAGCCCGACGACTGGACGCGCGACTCGCCGGCATGGGAGTTGCCGCGCCATGACCTGCGCTACCCGGTCGGCTTCGGCGGCCGCGTGGAGGTGGATGCGGGTGGTGTGCGCCGCTGGCTGCCGGCCGAGCGCATCGAGGCGCAGGCGTTCGACTTTGTCGTGCCCGCGCACCACAGCGCGCGCGTCTCGACGCTGCGGCAATGGCAGGCCACCGCCGCGCCGATTGCGTTCACACCGTTCTGCGAGGGCGACTACCCGCGCGCGGCGCGCCACCAGGTGCTGGCCGACGCCATCAACTGGGTGTTGTACCCGGACGACTCCACCGAAGCCGGGCGCGAACTGCGCCTGAAGCAGGAGGCCTTTCTCGTCAGCGCCTCGCTGCAGGATCTGCTGGCGCGCCATCTGCGCGAATTCGGCAGCCTGCAGCAGCTCGGCACGGCCAATGCCATCCACCTCAACGACACCCACCCGGCGCTGGCGCCGGCCGAGCTGATGCGCCTGCTGCTCGACGAGCATGGCCTGGGTTGGGATGAGGCCTGGCAGATCACGCGCCAGGCGGTGGCCTACACCAACCACACGCTGATGCCCGAGGCGCTGGAGACCTGGCCGGTGCGCATGTTCGAGCGCCTGCTGCCGCGCCATCTCGAGATCATCTACGAGATCAACCATCGCTTCCTGGGTGAGCTGCGGCGCCGCTTCCCCGGCGACGACGGCCTGGTGGCGCGCGTGTCGCTGATCGACGAGGGCAGCCAGGGCGGCGAGCGCCGCGTGCGCATGGCGTCGCTGGCGCTGGTGGCCTCGCACCGCGTCAACGGCGTGGCGGCCCTGCACTCGGCGTTGATGGTGCAGACCATCTTTGCGGACTACGCCCGCATCTGGCCCGAGCGCTTCCACAACGTGACCAACGGCGTCACGCCGCGGCGCTGGCTGCAGCAGGCCAACCCGGCGCTGTCGGCGCTGCTGGACAGCTGCATCGGTGACGGCTGGCGCCAGAACCTCGCGGCGCTGGCCGAGCTCAGGCCCCTGGCCGCCAACCGCGAGCTGGGCGAGGCCTTCCTGGCCGTCAAGCGGGCCAACAAGGAGCGGCTGGCTGCGCTCGTCCAGCGCGAGCTGGGCCTCGCGGTCAGCGTCGACAGCCTGTTCGACATCCAGATCAAACGCATCCACGAGTACAAGCGCCAGCTGCTGAACCTGCTGCACGTCATCGCCCGCTACCAGGCCATTGGCGACGACCCCGACGCGGCCTGGGTGCCGCGCACGGTCATCCTCGCCGGCAAGGCGGCGTCTGCCTACCAGATGGCCAAGAGCATCGTGCAGCTGGCGCACGACGTGGCCCGCGTCATCAACAGCGACCCGCGCGTGGGCGACAAGCTCAAGCTCGTGTTCCTGCCGAACTACGGCGTCACGCTGGCCGAGAGCATCATCCCGGCGGCCGACCTGTCGGAGCAGATCTCGACCGCCGGCACCGAGGCCTCGGGCACCGGCAACATGAAGTTCGGCATGAACGGCGCGGTGACCATCGGCACCTGGGACGGCGCCAACATCGAGATGGCCGAGGCTTGTGGCGTGGAGAACATGTTCGTGTTCGGCCTGCGCGCCGATGCCGTCGGCAAGATCAAGCAGCTGGGGTACGACCCGCGCCGGTACGTGGAAGAAAATCGTCAGCTCAAGCGCGTCATCGAGGCCGTCTCCTCCGGTGCCTTCAGCGATGGCGATGCGGCGCGCTATCGCCCGCTCGTCGACAGCCTGCTGCAGCGCGACACCTACCTGCTGATGGCCGACTTTGCCGACTACGTGGCCACCCAGGCCCAGGTCGACCGGCTGTTCGCCGACCGTGCGGCCTGGGCCGAGCGCGCGCTGCGCAACATCGCGGGCATGGGCCCGTTCTCGTCCGATCGCACCATCGCCGAGTACGTGGACCGTGTCTGGTCCGTGAAGAGCCTGAGCTGACGCGATGCTCAGCGACGCCGATCTCGACGCCCTGCTGTCCGGCCGCCACGCCGACCCCTTTTCGCGGCTGGGGCTGCATGCCGACGCCGCCGGGCGGCTGTGGGTGAGGGCGCTGCTGCCCGGTGCGGCCGAGGTGGCGCTGCTGGACGCCGACAGCCACAAGCGCATCGTCGAGCTGGCGCCGCGCCGCGACGGCCTCTTCGAGGCCCAGGTGCCGCGGCGCAAGCACCGCTTCGACTACCGGTTCGCGGTGCCCTGGGCCGGGGGCGGCGAGGGCGTCTATGCCGACGCCTACGGCTTTCTGCCGCAGCTGGCGCGCGACGAGCTGAAGGCATTTGCCGAAGGGCGGCACATGCGGCCGTGGCTGATGCTGGGGGCGCATCCGGTGCAGCATGGCGACGTGAGCGGCGTGCGCTTTGCGACCTGGGCGCCCAACGCGCGGCGCGTCAGCGTCGTGGGCAACTTCAACAACTGGGACGGCCGCCGCCACCCCATGCGGTTGCGCCACGAGGCCGGCGTGTGGGAGATCTTCGTGCCGCACGCGGCCGAGGGTGATCTCTACAAGTTCGAGCTCATCGCCGGCAACGGT
>JACCDS010865015.1_pt1 | contig 11327 bp, 9 predicted proteins | sample 7446441 | NCBI WGS metagenome assembly JACCDS01 (sample SAMN15323445, study PRJNA562643) | freshwater metagenome | isolation source: river surface water | place: USA:Blue River Watershed | collected 2017-08-17 | reverse complement strand
TTGCACGCACCTGAGTAATCCCAGGATTGAAATCTGCAGCAGCCTTTGGCGGACAAACTCCCGCCTTCACTGAAGCAACCTTTTTAACCTTTACACCCTTGTTCCAAACAAGCTTTCCACCGCTTTTCACACAAGTAAATTTCTTACCGGCAGATGTAACCGTCGCCCCCGCCTTGGTGCACTTTCCGCCAGCCTTAACAGCGGCCTGTGCAGGTGCAAGACCCAATAATGAAATTGCTAGAACAAGAACGATTAATTTACGCATGGCCTAACCGTATCTCGTTAAAATAAAAAAATGGCCATAGATAAGGAATTCACTCTTGGAATATCATGTGAATATGACCGAGCAGATCGGCTGATTATTTGATTCTGGGTGTATCAAAACCTCAAAGGGACAGGGATTTAATCGCGTTCTCGATTTGCTTAAGCTCCGCAGCATCGACGTTGCCGTCCGCCTCTGCCTGCTTTTTAAGTTGAGCAACAAAAGATTCATGCAGCTTTACTAACTGAGTTCTGCCGAGCCCTGCTTCGCCGGCCAACTTGCTCAAGGCCTTAGCTTCATCGCCAATGATTTTGCCATCTGCAAGTACCTGTGAAAGTAGATCAAGGTAGTCAGATTCGATTTCACTCGAAATTGCAGTGCCACTCTCTGGCAACTTCTCCAAAAGGCTGTTAATCCAACCCTTCTCGCCCTTTCTTAGGTTTGTGACACGAGTCTTTTGCTTACCTGACGGCGCAACCAGGGGTAACTCTGAATGCCCTGTTGGATACACAATCGCTGAAGCCTGACTAATCAGAGTTGGCAAAATCTTGTTTAGTGCCCGTACATCACCCAATGCAGTGTGCAAGTCAGTTTCTTCTACGCCAAAATGCTGCAAAACAGTTTGCATTTTATAATTAGGAAGATCCAAAACTTCACGAGACAACCAGAGGGTGTCCAGCGCAGGCATAGGTGGAAGTTTGATTCCTGCACGTTTGAACTCGGCAGCTAAGAATTTGTCCTCGAAAGCAGCGTGGTGAGCAACTATAATTCTGTTTTCAAATCTCTTAAGAATGTCACCAGCTACCTCCTGAAAGGTTGGGGCTGTTAGTACAGCCTCTTCAGTAATGTGGTGAATGAAAGTTGGACCTACCTGTCCGTTACCTGGATTGATTAAGGTTGCATATTCTTCATGAATCTCTCCCTTTGAATTCACAAGAAGAATTGCAATTTCGATAACTCGTGCACTTCCAGGCTCTAAACCAGAAGTTTCTAGGTCAACGATTGCGAACTCGAGAGGCAGCTCGTTACCTTTTGAGTTCGAGGCGTAATGGAATAGAGATCCTTTGCCAGAGTCTTGGGCAAAACGGGAACCAGAATATGTAGGCTTTTGAATAGCTGGAGCACTTGAAACATTCTCAATTGCCGACCCTGTTTTATCCTTAACAAAATAAATCACGGCCATTCCGATGATGTTTAAAAAGCCACCAATGAAAAAACCAACCATCGGCGAGCGACCTTTGCGCTTCATCCAAACCGCACCCAAAGTTCCAAAAACTATAAACGCTAGCAATACATCCATTTTTGCCTCCTGGTAGGAGTCTATGGAAACCGACTGACAAATTGAATGAAGCTCATGACATACCCAAGGTTCATACAGCTAAAATCTGGACATGACCGAGCAGATCGACCAGTTCTTCAACTCCGATGGCACATTAATCTCCATCCCCGTTAAATCCGCCAAGAAAATCGCAGTCCTGCTCCACATTGCCCGAGATCTATCCCCCGCCACCAAGTATCCCGAGAAGGAACTCAACGCGATTATCGCCAAGTACCACGATGACACCGCAGCTATCAGGCGTCACATGATCGAGTATGGGATTTTAGAGAGAGATAGCGAGAGTGTTTATTGGAGGAAGTAGAGACCATGCAATAGTGAATGAAAATGCAATATTCATTTCTCAAAATGTCAGAGAATAACTATTGCTTAAAGTCCCAAATTTCGTTTTAGTCAGCCCTTAAAAGTCTTGTAGAACTTCGATACTTTCTTGCAACATCTAAATCTTCTGCAAAGAATTGTACTTTTCCGCCATTTCCAAACTTTAGATGGGAGAAATCTATATCTTTTCTTAACTTGTTAGCTTCAACAACAGCTCGGGCTTCTTCGAGACGTATCCAACCAATGACTCGCTGATTTTGATTGTTAACCCTAATTGCTTGAACATTTGCCTTGAATTTTCTTCGCTCTTCTGAATCATCTGTGAAATAAAGACATTTCAACACTAAAGTTGAATCATCAGATCTAAGTTCAAAATCAGATTTTGACTTATAGGCATGAATTATTGCTTCGGCTTCATAGTATCTAATCCAAGAAATACTTCGATATCCAGAGGGTATCGGGGCATCCTCATTACCTCTTAAATTCTTACGCAGTATCGCAAATGGCCTCGTCGAATTAAGCTCCGTGGTTTCCTCTGTTGCGGAAGATTGATCACCGAAAAAGATCTTCAAGTGACCTTGCGTTTTCACTGAGTCATTAGAGTACTTCTCTAGTCCATCCTCGAGAACAAATTTGTACTTGTCTGACAAATAAATCTGTTGCGCCATGGAAAAATCCACGAATCTCTTTTGCTCTAAACAAGAAACGCAGAGAAATCTGAAATCGGACGGAAAGACACTTTCGAGTTTTGGTGAAATCATGAATCCGAAAATTTCACAGTTAAGGCAAGGAATGTCGGTCAGTCCGATGAAAAACCACTCAGATATGCTGTCATCCCAGCCTTCAAGTGAATTAAGGCCCAACTCTTGAAGCGTTAACAAGGCCTAAATCCCTTCAATTTGCCACAGACTCCAATTATGCTTCGCCTGTCGATTATTTACTAGGGGGAAACGTGGAAAAAGTACACATCAGGCCAGGCGTGGGCATGTACTCATTATTTCCACATATGAACTACAAGCCTTGGTTTGCTTTGGGAGAAATGGTCGATAACTCGATTCAAAGTTATTTTAAGAATAAGGAAGCCCTTAGGAAGATCCATGGTCCTGGTTACCGCCTGCAAATAGATATCAGTTTTTCACAGGGCAATAATCCAATGATTGTTGTTGAAGACAATGCCGGCGGAATATCGGCAAAGGATGCAATTAGAGCATTTACCCCGGCAGCACCGCCAAGCGACAAAACTGGAATTAGTCAATTTGGAATTGGCATGAAAAGCTCAGCCACCTGGTATTCACATTTTTACGTCATTTCAAGTTCAGCCTTGGGGGAGAATATAAGCAGGACGGTCACTTTTGATATCGAGAAGATTATCGCGGAAGAAATTGAAGACCTAAGCATCGTAACTGAATCAAAGGATTTGAATTCGCACGGCACTCGAATTGTTATGAGCAAACTTCATCAGGGAATCCCCACTGGTGGAACTTTAGGAAAGATTAGAAGTTACCTGGCGAGTATTTATCGTGAATTCATTAAATCGGGCGAAATAGTCATGACCGTAGGAGATGAGAAACTGTCCTATTTTTCTCCAGAATTACTTGAGGCAAAATATTGGGACAAGCAAGGTGAAGTTAAAGAAAGTCCAGTAAAAACATGGCAACTTCCGATTGACTTCACATTAAGCGACTCCTGGGATGCGGATATTTCGCCTAACAAACCAGCCACTGCACCGAGAATTCGTGGATGGATTGGAATATTAAAGGAAGGTTCAACGAAGTATTCAGGTGCGGCATTAATATGGAAAAAGAAAGTAGTTGTTGGCGCTGGCAGTCTTGCACAAGGTGATGAAGATAGTTACCGCCCCAATTCAATATTTGGCGCTAGTACTACCTTTCCATTCCAGAGACTTATCGGAGAAATAGATGTATCCGAACTGCAAGTCACTTCCTTTAAGGACCAAATTGATTGGCGAACCGGACAAGAAAATGAACTCCAGACAAAATTGAGGGCTTTGCTCGAGAGCACTGAATACCCCATGCTTAAAATGGCTCAAAACTACCGCTCAACATCCAAATCACCGAGCGCGAAAAATACTGTGAAAAGGAGCATGGAAGAAACCTCTGACGCCCTCGAAAGAATGTTTGGAAATGCGAACATAAGTGAATTAGAAAGACCAACTCCGGAAGATGTATTTACTCCTTTAAACATCGCAGATATCGAGGAACGCTCAATTACCCTGCCTTTTGATGGAAATCCGACATTAAAATTTAGAGTAGTAATTGAAGAAGGGGACTCGAAGCTTTTTAGAATGAACTACGAGGATGATGAAGGTTACATATTCACTATTAATAGGGCGCATCCCTTTATGAATTCCTTTGCAAATCTTCCAGGTGCGGACCTTGATCCTATATTTAGAATGTCTTTGGCTCTTGGTTTTGCTGAACTGCTTGGCAAGAATGCGGGACTTGACCACCCTGAGTATATTAGAATGAAAATAAACAGAATTCTGAATGATGCATTAAGCAAGAAATCAGAATAATGACAAATACACAACCTAGACCCCTAGTAACTTGGGAACCAGTTACTGGAAATGGGATCTACTCATTTATTTCAGGCATAGATTTCCTTAAGAATGACGCAGGTAGGCAAGCAGTCGTCGTTCAACAAGCCAAAAGAATCCTCTCACGATGCGCTAACCCCGTAAATTCTGTTGATAGAAAATGCTCGCTTGTACTTGGCCAGGTACAGAGTGGAAAAACTCTATCTTTTACGAGCGTGATTGCACTTGCACGGGACAATGGAATTTCTCTTACTGTACTTCTTGGCGGAACCAAAAGACCTTTAATGCAGCAAACCTATGAAAGACTTACAAAGGACTTAACTCTGGATTCACTTGGTAGTGCATCAAAATGGCTAATAATAAAGGATTCCAAGATTTCCGATAAATCCGAGATATTAAAAGCCCTAGCGACGCAATCCGATGCCTATGTACCGGACGAATATAAGAAGTCCGTAGTTTTGGTTGTAATGAAGAATCGAGCTGGAATTAAGAAGGTTGAAAACCTTCTCCGTTCCATCCAGAAAGATATGGGGAAAAACCTCCCCGTGTTAATAATTGATGATGAAGGCGACCAGGCTTCACCCAATACAAAACATGAGAATGATGAGCAATCTGCAACCTACTCGTCAATCTGGGACCTTCGTGATGCGCTTCCAAACCATTCTTTTCTGAGCTATACAGCAACACCAGAAGCTAATCTTTTACTAGAACTCGATGACATCCTCTCGCCTGATTCCGTAGTCGTACTTACACCAGGTGAAGAATATGTGGGCGGCTACGAACTGTTTGCTGACCGTTCGTCCAAATTCGTAAACGTAATTCCTGAGGAGGAATTGGAAGTCGCAACGGCTCCTTCCGAAAAAGACTTGCCGCCAAAATCCTTGGTAGATTCCTTGGCTTATTTTCTAATAGCAATGGCTGTGGCTCATAAGTCCTACCCTGCCGTGCGTCCGATAAGCATGCTTATTCATCCAGACTCCAAAATAGATTCACACACCAAATATCGCAGGTGGGTTAAATCAATTCTGGATAGGTGGATTATGCACTTTGAGGAAAATGAAGATTTCGAGTCGATTAATTATAAAACTCCTTTAGATTTTACTAGGGCGATTCAAGAATTAGAAAAGACTTTGAGTCTTTCGGAGGTATTTGAAGGTGCCCAAGAACCAACCAAAGAGCTTCTTCGCTTGGTTCGATATTGGTTAAACTCTGAAGCAATTGAAGTAAGGGTTGTGAACAGTGAGAAGCCTGGCCACAATGTATCTCCAGATGATTGGAAGAATAAAGCCGGATGGATTTTAATTGGTGCAGGAAAACTTGATAGAGGTTTTGTCGTTGAAAAACTAGCTGTTACTTATATGCCTCGCGGAAGAGGTGGCGGAAACGTCGACACCATTCAGCAGCGAGGCCGCTTTTTTGGTTACAAGAAATCCTATCCACCTCTTCTGCGGGGTTGGGTATCTGAAGATTTAAAGGCAGCGTATATAGATATCGTTGAAACTGAATCAGAGATGCGAATTGAGCTCGAGAATTTCGATAGAAATTCATACCAACTGCAGGACTGGGGTCGAAATATGATTCTTGCCCAAGGCCTTTCACCGACGAGAAAGAATGTCATAAGCATGAACTACTCCATGCTGGACTTACGGGATAATGCGTGGTTCCAGCAAAAGAGACTTTTTGACCCAGTACTTCGTTCCATGCAGTCGGATATCGAAAAGAGAATTCTTGAGTTAATGCAAGATTCTGAAGTGACGAGTTTAGATAACCGAATGACATCTAAACGGCATATGAAGACCCTAGTCTCGATTCCTGAACTTCTGGAGCTTTTAGTAGATTGGCCTAGAACGGGTGAAGATAAAATAACCTTTAGTAAGCACCTTGTCCTTCTCAGTAAGTATGCGAGGAGCCACAGGGACACAAATGCCACAATATTTTTCATGAATCAGCTTGAAGAAGGTAAGCGCAGTGCTGAAAAAGGAAGCACCGGAGAGAGAAAATATTGGGCAATTAACAACTTGCACGAAGGTAGAAATGAATCTTCGAAGGGCGCGTATATCGGAGACAAGGAAATTAAGAGCCCAGACTCCATATCCTTGCAAATTTACAAAGTTGCTCCAAGGGACGATAGAGGAGCAACCCCTGATTCACCTGTTTACGCGATTGCGCTTGCTTGGCCAAATGGATTTAGGAAAAGAGTTCTAGAGCAACTTTAGGGTTTTTGCTTTAGGTAAGAATCAGGATTATTACCGGAGGCTTGGATGCTCTTAAGGAGTTTTGGATGTGACACTTTCAAAACGCCTTCATCGCGGACTGCTAGCCCTCTAAGTACTTGGAAGGCACAGCCAATAGATATTCCATTTCCTAGTTGTTTATAACTTTTTGCAAGTGGTTGAGTCCGAAAACTAAACCAGGAAGGTAGCCCTTGCAATTGCGCAACTTCCTTAACGCTTAATCTTCTTCGCAATGGACCTACAATTGTTGTTTGAGTAATTGCAACTAAAGCGGGCGCGTAATTCATTTTTTTCACTCTTATTCCGGAAGGGCGTAATTGAATCAGGCATTTATAGATAGATTTAACTTCCCCGGCTTGCCATTCAAGTTTTCTGCGAGAAGGAGGAAATTCCTCCAAATAATTGTTCCTTTTTAACCAGGTATCAATAACTCGCTTGTGGTCAGCATAAAACTTTCGATTCTTGTTTATGAACTCAGTCTTCCATTCTGGATCAGAGGATGATTTCTTGATGTTCCCGAGCCAAACATCAGCCCAAAGCGGAAATCCTGGGAGCTTTTCATTGTTTCTTTCGATAAGAACTTCTCGTACAAATTCATCCCAAGTATTTAGCCATAATTTCTCTGAATTTGTAATCTTTAATTTCACGAAATCTTCGCCGTTTGAAATCTTTTCCATTTTGATATCAGATAACAAATCCCAATTGTCGGGATGCCAATCAAAGTTCTCAAGCTCAACTTGTTCCGCCTCAAGAGGAAATTCTCGAATTTTTGTTTTTGGAACATAAGTAGCAGCTATATAGATTCTCTTACGTGTTTGGGGGCGCCCTCCAAAATTCTTTGGGATTTTGTGGGGAGAAACCACAAGTGGTTCTGAAGAGACGCGATATCCCAAATCTCTTAAGGTTTTAATTATGACTTTCCAGTCGTCCTTATGCCTTGGGCCAGCCAAATTTGGTACGTTTTCCAAAAGAACGACAGCGGGCTTATGCGCCTCAATCGTTTTTGCGATATTCCAGAATAACGTCCCTCTGGCTTCATCCATTCCATTTTGTTTGCCACTCTTTGAAAAGGGCTGGCATGGAAATCCTGCGAAAAGTACATCATGAGCAGGAATTCGCATGATGCCATCATTAGCGTCTTCAGTAATGTCCATCGCTGGAATAAACGACCAATTGTGCTCGTAAATCTCACGGGCGTGTTCGTCAATATCGCACGCATAAACAGGCGCCCATCCGAATGCATGACCCACCGCATGAAACCCACCTATTCCGGCAAATAGGTCTATAAATCTGATTGGCATAGGCTTAGCTTACGGGATACCGGGGACATTTCTAGTTAAGGGGCAAAGGTTGTGGAAACAAAAGCTGACATTGTTCGTGAAATCTGTGATTTAGTCTCGATACCTGAGTACACGACCACGTCAGGCTCGTCCATTCCGAGAAGGTTTTTTTCTGACCTGCTAGATACTTTTGGAATTGCTGACGAGGGTGACTCAGTCACTGCCAGCAAGAAACTCTTTGAGCTTACGAACGTCAATTGGGATGCATCTTTTGCCAGTGAAAACACACCCTCCGGTGGCGGAGGGACGATTACTTTAGAAGGCTTAAAAGCATTGCGAAATGTCGTTATTTATCTACTTGATGACATCGAGGTTTCCCAATACGAAGTGGAGCGTCAACTCGACGTCGCCCAACCCGAAGAGTGGACCCTCCTGAGAGGACAGGCCATACTTCGCGCCCGTCTTCACGATAGGTATTCAGGAATTAGACAAGGTGGAATTGCACCATCAAGAAAAACGAAAAATATCTTCCTATTCACCGATGACTCCTCAAACAATGAACACGGGTATGAACGAGACTACTGGGTTGATGACTTCACATTTCTATATTGTGGGGATGGTCAAACGGGTGACCAAGAATTGAGTCGGCGGAACCTCCAAGTCTTAAACCATGTTCAAGATGGTAGAAAACTAAGATTATTTAGTCCGGTGGCAGGAAAGGTTACCTACCTTGGTGAATTATCTATCGACGCCGAGAAACCGTATGAGTTAGCGGATGGAATTGGCAGAGATGGCAAACCACGCAAAGTAATTATGTTCAGACTCCATCGGGTTCTTGAACCTAATGAACTTGGCACCCAGGTTCCAGATAGCCAAGTTACTACAGATGATTTTGGGAAGGAGTATATTTTTGCAGATGAAGAATCTAGAGATGTGGCAGAGTCGGAGTTATTCTCAGCTGATCCAAATTTGTTAGATAGGGCTTTGCAAATTCATTCACTAACCCAAAACACTGTCGCTAATTGGGTTATTGGGAATTCACTTACACCTCATTCGCCGGCGTCTACATATTGTGACTTCGATATTGCCTGGGAGTCTGACTTTGGAAAGGTTGTTTGTGAGGTAAAAAGCTTAAGCAATGAAAACGAAGTGCATCAATTCCGATTGGGCCTTGGGCAAGTCTTAGAATATGCGCAAAAACTAGAAGCCTTACCGGTGCTTATGTTCAGCAGACGTCCAACACAATCAGCCTTAATCGACGCAGCAAATAGAGCGGGTGTTGTGGTTTTGTGGCCCGAGATTCTAAATAATTACACGGCCCGCGACCTTAGAATCCTAAGAAACTCCTAATCTGTTTGTCATTTCGATACGAAGTCTGGCCATTGAGCGTTTACGAGGCTTAGTACATGCGCTAATGTGCTTGATTAGTAGTGCGTAAGACCTTACTTCCATTAACTCTTAATCAACGGGCCTGAATAGAGTGTGGGACTAACCATTCCTCTTTGAGCGGGCCTGCAAGAAGTGGTCCAAGTTGTTCGGGCATTCCAGTTTCTGTCCGCCATTGCATGTATTCAGCTTGAGAGGCTTTGTTATCCCACTCTTCGATCAGGATTACGTCATCTGGATTAGCTGCACTCGTGTAGGTCGTGACAGAAATACAGCCCTTAAATGCTTGGGTATCTGCCAGGGCGGTCTTGAAGGCTTCGAGTAGAACTTGTCCCGAGCCTGGCTTGCAAGGGAATGTGAGTATCAAAGTGTCCATATCGAAGTTAAGCACGGTTATTTCAAGTTGGATAGATGTGTCAGATTTGTCAGCCCTGCGACCTACTCTCGCTTCATGACTACAAAGAGGCGCAAAAGAATCGGCAGTTTGGTGTGTCCTGGGTGTTCGGAAATCGGAACGCTACGAAAGATAGTTTATGGAATGCCAGATCCTGAAAGCTTCGACTTCGAGAAGTATGCAGTGGGTGGATGCTGCATGAACGGTGACGGAAGCGATCCAGACATTCAATGTAAGGCATGCGACTGGTCAGGTTTCCGAGCAATGATGGAGGAACAATGAGCGAGCAAGAGATGCAAGAGCTGCAGAATCGCGTGGTTAAGGGCATTCAGGATTTCTTTGAAAGTTATAACTGGGATGGAAAGTTTATTGAACACTTCGGTCAGTAAGTGTTGCCGTTATTTGTCAGTCACTCACAGTAAGTTTCAATCATGAAACAAGACGCCAATAAGTTCATCGCCTACCTAGCCATGATTGCTACTCCCTTTGCTTTGGGAGCCTTTGTCTTGGCCTGGTCCCCTGCTCAGCAATTTAGCAATGAGGATCCTGCAGGTGATGGCTATGTGCCTCCCCGCAGTATTGAGCGGCTGGTTGAAAGAACTCAGGAATCGACTGTGACTGTTTGGTGTGAGCCTGAAGATGGCAAGGGTTCGCAGGGAACTGCGTGGGCGATAGAGCTACCAACAACTCAATCAAAGAATTATCCAACGACCTTGATTACAAACCATCATGTTATTGATACCTGTATTGGTGAGGATGAGTCGGTGGAGATTGCGCTTCCGGGTGAGGATCCATCGGTGGCTGTGATTGTGAAGTGGGATAAGGAGAATGACTTAGCGGTACTGACAACAGGTCGTAAGTTGCCAGCGTTGGAGCTATCAGAGAATGCGCCGTGGCCTGGTTACTGGGTGATGGCGTTGGGTACTGCTGATGGGTATGAGGGATCTGTTTCCTTTGGAAATGTGATCAACTTCTTCAATAACGACATCTTCATTACCAACAATATTTCAAGCGGAAGTAGCGGTGGGCCTCTGATTGATAATGAGGGTTACGTTATTGGCGTGACCTCATGGGGGCACAAGGTTCAGCAATACAACGGAGCTATGTCGCTAGATGGATTCTGCACAAAGATTCTTGAGTGCGAGTATGAGTACAAGGGCGAAAAGACTTGGTGGGATTACTCGAACTAAGGCTTCTCGGTTGAGTTGCTGAACAAGTGTTTAAGGGAGCGGAGGCAGCTCCAGCTTTGGTTTATCTGTAGCGCCCTCATTTAGCTCATCCTGGATTGCTTTAATGGTGGCGGGGATTCCGTTTTCATAGGAGTAAAGGCCCATGGCAAATAGGTGGGCAAAGGTGTAACCATCTTCGGGAGAGAATCTAAGGCCAGATGATTTCTGTCGGTTTGAAACTCCGATGATGAAATCTGTTCTCTCTGGATTTGAAAATGTAGAGAGTATTTTTGCAAATGCCCACTCGGTTGTTGCAATGGGGCCGGCGAAGATAAGTCGTTGATTGGTTAACTTCACCATTCCTTGATCCTTATCCATCTGCATCTCT
>JACCDS010583790.1_pt1 | contig 11334 bp, 7 predicted proteins | sample 7446441 | NCBI WGS metagenome assembly JACCDS01 (sample SAMN15323445, study PRJNA562643) | freshwater metagenome | isolation source: river surface water | place: USA:Blue River Watershed | collected 2017-08-17 | reverse complement strand
CGGTCTAATTTATTGATGAAAACAATAATCGGAATGTTTCGCATTCTACATACCGAAACCAATTTTTCAGTTTGTTCCTCGACTCCTTTGGCAACGTCAATCACTACAATTACGCTGTCCACAGCAGTCAAAGTTCGAAACGTATCCTCGGCAAAATCCTTATGCCCAGGTGTATCCAGAATGTTGATTTTTTTCTCTTTGTAATTGAATGCCAAAACCGAAGTCGAAACCGAAATTCCTCTTTGACGCTCAATTTCCATAAAGTCAGACGTAGCGCCTTTCTTGATTTTGTTATTTTTTACCGCACCCGCTTCCTGAATTGCCCCTCCAAAAAGAAGTAATTTCTCGGTTAGTGTTGTCTTTCCGGCATCGGGATGCGAAATAATTCCAAAGGTTCTTCTGCGTTGTATTTCTTCTAAAAAACTCATAATTTACTTTATAGGAGTGCAAAAATACTATTTACTTCACTAAATAACTAATCTCAAATTTTTTTCTAGAATTTAGATATGAAGCTGGTTTAGATAAATAAAATATTCTTAATAATTTTTTGTTAATAGTACGCATAGTACTTGCTTTCTCTAATTGAATTGTTATTTTTGTTGGCAATAATAAATTAGGGCTTCTGTAGTTATGCTATAGGAGTCTGAATTACTTGATAATGTTTCAGGTACAATGAGCTAAAATCCAGTTGTAATGGGGGTTTTAGAATTAATCAAAAAATAAAAAACAAACAATGCTATTTCAATTTCCATCGGTTACCACTTGTATAAATAAAAAGACACTTTCTTTTTTCTTGGTTCTTTTTTCAGTAGTTACTTTAACTGCTCAAGAGGTAATTAAAGAGCAATCAACACAAGAAACTCCTAAAATGGATGCTACAAAAAAAATGAAAGTAGATGGAGTAATTGCAACTGTAGGAGATTATATTATCTTAGATTCAGATATTGACAAAGCCTATTTAGAAATTTCGAGTCAAGGAGGTTCTATTAAGGATATTTCAAGATGTCAGATGTTAGGAAAACTAATGGAAGACAAATTATATGCGCATCAGGCAGTTCAGGATAGTGTTAAAGTTACTGATACCGAGGTAAAGACCATGATGGAGGAGCGTTTAACGTATATGACTGAGCAATTAGGGTCTATGGATAAAGTGGTAAGCTATTACAAAAAAAATAATGAAGAAGAATTTAGGACTTATTTTTTCGATATCTTAAAAGAAAATAAATTGACTTCTGAAATGCAAAAGAAAATTGTAGATGATGTTCATATTACACCTGAAGAAGTTCGTAACTTTTTCAAAAAAATTCCTAAAGAAGAATTGCCTGCTTTTGGTGCTGAAATGGAAGTAGCTCAAATTGTAGTCAAACCTAAAATCTCAGATGCTGATAAGCAAAAGGTAATTGATCGTTTGAATGGGTTCAAAAAAGAAATCCAAGAAGGGTCCAGTTTTGCTACTAAAGCTGTTTTGTATTCGCAAGACCCAGGCTCAAGAGCAAGTGGCGGGTATTACAAGATGAATCGTAAAACGCCTTTTGTAAAAGAATTTAAGGATGTAGCCTTCAGTTTAGCTGAAGGAGAGATTTCAGCTCCTTTCGAAACAGATTTTGGATACCATATTATTTATGTTGAAAAGATTAAAGGTCAAGAAATAGAATTGCGTCATATATTATTAGCTCCTAAAGTTACTGAAGAGTCGTTGCAAGAAGCTAAAGAAAGGATAACCTTGATTCGAAAAAGAATTATAGATAAAGAAATCACTTTTGCAGAAGCAGCAAGAACCTTGTCTGATGAGAAAGAAACGAGAACGAATGGAGGAACTTTAATTAATCCTAAAACACAAGATACACGTTTTGAATTGACTAAAATGGATCCTAGCTTGTATGCTCAAGTTTCTAATTTGAAAGAAAATGAAATTTCATCTCCAATTGCCGAAGAGTTACAAGAAGGTAAAAAACAATATAAACTGATTACAGTGACCAACAGAATCAATGAGCATACCGCTGACTATGCAAAAGACTACACAAAAATTAAGGAGTTGGCACTGAAAGAAAAACAAATTAAAGCAATTGCTAAGTGGTTCGACGAGAAAATCAAAGATACTTACATTAAAATTGTAGGTGAATATAGGGATTGTGTGTTTACCAATAATTGGTTGAAAAAATAAATTTTAAAAAAAATCAAAAAAGAGTTAGCTTTATGAAACTAAAATCATGTTGCTAACTCTTTTTTAATTTAAAATACTTTAAGAATGTCTGATGTTGCTGCTATACAAAGTTTGGTTCAAAAAAGAACTGCGTTAAAAAATGAAATTGCCAAAATTATTGTGGGGCAAGAGGCTGTTATTGATCAAATTGTATTGTCCATTTTTTCTGGCGGACATGCTTTGTTGGTGGGGGTGCCAGGTTTGGCTAAAACCTTAATGGTAAATACGCTGTCTCAAGCATTAGGATTAGATTTTAAACGCATTCAATTTACACCTGATTTAATGCCTTCAGATATTTTGGGAAGTGAGATTTTAGATGAAAACAGACAATTCAAATTCATTAAAGGCCCAGTTTTTTCTAATATAGTTTTAGCAGATGAAATTAATAGGACGCCTCCTAAAACGCAAGCGGCTTTGTTGGAAGCAATGCAAGAAAGATCGGTTACGATTGCCGGTCACCAATACCGACTGAATTTGCCGTATTTTGTTTTAGCTACTCAAAACCCGATCGAGCAAGAAGGGACCTATCCCTTGCCAGAAGCACAATTGGATCGATTCATGTTTGCTATTAAATTGGAATACCCCACTTTTGAAGAAGAAGTACAAGTGGTAAAACAAACTACTTCAGATAGCAAAGATAATGTTCAGCCATTGTTTACGGCTCAAGAAATTATTGATTTTCAGCAATTAATCCGTCGAATACCAGTCGCAGACAATGTGATTGAATATGCGGTTACTTTAGTAAGTAAGACACGTCCAGACAATTCTTTTTCGGATGATTTTGTAAAAAATTATTTGGATTGGGGAGCAGGACCAAGGGCTTCTCAAAATTTGATCTTGGCAGCCAAAGCACATGCTGCGTTTAACGGAAAGTTTTCTCCAGATATTGAAGATGTCAAAGCTGTTGCTGTTGGCATTTTACGCCATCGAATCATTAAAAACTACAAAGCTGACGCCGAAGGAATTACAGAAGAAATCATTATCGCCAAATTACTCTAGTAGTTGGTTTTTGATACGAATTAATAGTAAGAAAAAGTATTTTTTTGTTTTTTCTTAAATAACTTGTTGATTGTCTATTATTTATTTGGTAAAATTTAATTATTGTTAATAAATCAAAAGATTATTTGGTTTTTTGTAATAATAATGATAAACAAGATGAGTTTTGTTAAGTTGTTTTTAATTCTCATCTTAAATCCTTAAATTTGCGAAAGAGAAACAAAAAACACCAAATATATTATGGCTTTCGATAACGAAATGAATCTTTACAAAGAATATATTAAAGAAATTGAAGAGAGAAAAGGTCAAGGATTGCATCCAAAACCAATTGATAGTGCTGAATTATTAAGCGAAATTATCGCTCAAATTAAAGAAGCAAACAACCCAAATAGAAAAGAGTGTTTACACTTTTTTATCTATAATACGTTGCCAGGTACTACGAGTGCAGCAGGACAAAAAGCAAAATTCTTAAAAGAAATTATTCTAGGGCAAGAAGTTGTGAGTGAAATTACTCCTGCTTTCGCATTGGAATTACTGTCTCACATGAAAGGAGGGCCTTCTATTGAAGTGCTTTTGGATTTGGCATTAGGGAATGATGAAACTATTGCAAAAGAAGCGGCGGCAGTTCTTAAAACTCAAGTGTATTTGTATGATGCTGATATGGCACGTTTGAAAGACGCTTATACAAAAGGGAGTATCATTGCAAAAGAAATATTAGAAAGCTATGCTAAAGCAGAGTTTTTTACCAAATTGCCTGAAGTACCAGAAGAAATTAAAGTAGTTACGTTTATTGCTGGAGAGGGAGATATTTCAACTGATTTATTATCGCCAGGAAATCAAGCACACTCTCGTTCAGATCGAGAATTGCATGGAAAATGCATGATCACACCTCAAGCGCAAGAAGAAATTAAAGCACTTCAAGCGCAGCATCCAGATAAAAGCGTGATGCTGATTGCAGAAAAAGGAACTATGGGAGTAGGTTCTTCAAGAATGTCAGGAGTGAATAACGTAGCACTTTGGACAGGTAAACAAGCAAGTCCTTATGTACCTTTCGTCAACATTGCACCTATTGTGGGTGGAACCAACGGAATTTCGCCTATTTTTCTTACCACAGTTGATGTAACTGGAGGTATAGGAATCGATTTAAAAAACTGGGTTAAACAAACCGATGCTAACGGTGAGTTAGTTCGTGATGCGAATGGAGAGCCTGTTTTAGAGCAAGTATATTCAGTAGCTACAGGAACCGTTTTAACGATTAATACAAAAACTAAAAAATTATACAACGGTGCACAAGAGTTGATAGATATTGCCAAATCTTTCACACCGCAAAAAATGGAATTTATCAAAGCAGGTGGCTCATATGCTATCGTATTTGGTAAAAAAATACAAACATTCGCTGCTCAGACATTAGGTATTCAGGCACCAGTAGTTTTTGCACCTTCTAAAGAAGTATCTAATCCAGGTCAAGGGTTAACAGCTGTAGAGAAGATTTTTAATAAAAATGCAGTGGGTGTAACTCCTGGAAAAGTATTGCATGCGGGTTCAGATGTTCGTGTGCAAGTAAATATTGTGGGTTCACAAGATACAACAGGTTTGATGACCGCTCAAGAATTAGAATCGATGGCTGCTACAGTAATTTCGCCTATTGTAGATGGGGCGTATCAATCAGGTTGCCATACGGCTTCGGTTTGGGACAAAAAAGCACAAGCGAATATTCCAAAATTGATGCAATTCATGAATGATTTTGGTTTAATTACCGCTCGTGATCCAAAAGGAGTGTATCATGCCATGACAGATGTTATTCACAAAGTATTGAATGATATTACAGTAGACGATTGGGCTATTATCATTGGAGGAGATTCGCATACAAGAATGTCAAAAGGGGTAGCTTTTGGTGCTGATTCAGGAACTGTAGCCTTAGCGTTAGCAACAGGTGAGGCGTCAATGCCAATTCCTGAGTCTGTTAAAGTTACTTTCAAAGGAACCATGAAAGATTATATGGACTTTCGTGATGTAGTGCATGCTACTCAAGCACAAATGTTACATAAATTTGGAGGAGAAAATGTTTTCCAAGGTAGAATTATTGAGGTGCACATAGGAACATTAACTGCTGACCAAGCTTTTACATTTACCGATTGGTCTGCCGAAATGAAAGCGAAAGCGTCTATTTGTATCTCTGAAGACGAAACCTTAATTCAATCTCTTGAAATTGCAAAAGGTAGAATCCAAATCATGATTGACAAAGGAATGGATAATAGCAAGCAAGTGCTTCAAGGTTTGATTAATAAAGCGAATAACAGAATTGCTGAAATCAAATCAGGATCAAAACCAGCTTTACGACCAGATGCTAATGCTAAATATTATGCAGAAGTAGTGGTAGATTTGGATTTGATTAATGAACCAATGATTGCCGATCCAGATGTGAATAACAAAGATGTATCAAAACGTTATACGCACGATACGATTCGTCCACTTTCTTTCTATGGTGGTACAAAAACGGTTGATCTTGGATTTATAGGTTCTTGTATGGTGCATAAAGGCGATATGAAAATCTTAGCTCAAATGCTTAAAAACATTGAGAAACAACAAGGTAAAGTGGAGTTTAAAGCGCCTTTAGTGGTAGCACCACCAACATACAATATTGTTGATGAATTGAAAGCAGAAGGAGATTGGGAAGTATTACAAAAATATTCTGGTTTTGAATTTGATGATAATGCACCAAAATCAACTGCCAGAACAGAATATGAAAACATGTTGTACCTAGAGCGTCCAGGATGTAATCTTTGTATGGGTAATCAAGAAAAGGCTTCAAAAGGAGATACGGTTATGGCAACATCAACACGTTTGTTCCAAGGTAGAGTTGTTGAAGATTCTGCTGAGAAAAAAGGAGAATCGTTATTGTCTTCAACTCCAGTAGTAGTTTTATCTACTATTTTAGGAAGAACACCTTCTATAGAAGAGTATAAAAAAGCAGTAGAAGGTATTAACTTAACTAAGTTTGCGCCATCTCATAAGTTATTGGTTGGATAATTTATATTCCTATCATATAAAAAAAAACTCCTCAGAAATGAGGAGTTTTTTTATGCATTTTGTTGTACTATGTACTAGCTTAATTATTTAGAAATCCTGTATAAGGGCTTTTTTATAAATGCTTTAACTTTTTTGAGTGTAAAAAAAGGCTATATTTGCAATTCTTGAAATATTCCCGATATTTAATAAATAAATGATAATGATTTCATATTTTTTTGTTTTAAAAATAAGATATTAAATCGGGTCGAAAATTAAAAACAGAATGAAGTATTACAAACTAATTTTAATTTTATCGCTCATTAACTTTTCAGTTGTTTTTTCCCAAGAAAAACTAATAAAACATACGGTTAAAAAAGGGGAAACTATTACAGCTATTGCCCAAAAATATAACGTAGATCCTAAATCTATTTACGAACTTAATCCAGATTGCAGTCGAGTATTAAAATTTGAATCAATTATTTTAATTCCGCGTCAAAGATCAAAGGGAATAAAAACAAAGTTGGAATCAAAATTGTTTATAAATGAAACTTTACATGAAGTTCAACCAAAAGAAACTTTATTTGGGATAGCAAAACAATATGAGATTTCTTTAGAAGAATTGAATAAGGCAAATCCTGAATTGGCAGAAACAGGTTTGAAAGCAGGGCAAAAAATTAAAATTCCACTCAAAGGAGATTTAAAAGGGACTTCATTTACGGTTAAAGAAGCGGTTAAAGAAGTGGTTAAAGAAGCGGTAAAAGCAGAGACAAAAAAAGAAATACAGAAAGAAAAAATCACAAAAGTTGAACCTAGTTTGCAAACAGAGACTATAGTTCATGAAGTGATGCCTTCTGAAACAAAATTTGGAATTGCTAAACAATATGGTATTTCAGTAGCCGATTTAGATAAAGCCAATCCGATATTAGAAAAAGAACCGCTCAAAGCAGGTCAAAAAATTATAGTTCCAATGAAAGAAGGAACTTTACCTGCAACTACAGTAACTAAGCCAGTTGAGGTGGTTGTTGCAAATAAAGTAGAATCAAAAGAAAAAAATAAGGAAATCATTACTGTTGTGAATAAAGAAGCCCCTATTGGGCAAACAAAAGAAACTATAGTTCATGAGGTACTTGCTAAAGAAACAAAATACGGAATTGCGAAACAATATGGGATTTCGGTTGCAGAATTAGAAAGTCAGAATCCAGCAATAGTTAAGAATTTGTACGTAGGTGCTAAATTGACTATTTTGGGAACAAAAACTGTACAAGAAACTACTATAGATAAAAAAGATGTTATTGTAGAAAGCAGTAATAGTGGCGTAAAACAAGAAAATTTAACTATTGCAAGTAGTATTGCTAAATGGAATACGAATGAAGAACTAGCAGATGAATTGATTCGTATGGCATCTGACAATCTAGGTTCTCAATACCGTGCGGGAGGAACTTCAAAAAACGGATTTGATTGTTCGGGCTTAATGTATTCAACCTTTAGTTCTTTGGATATCAAATTACCAAGGTCTTCATACGAAATGGCCTCAATAGGAACCAAAGTAGAGCCTAAAGAAGCAAAAAAAGGAGATTTGATTTTCTTTAAAACTAGAGGTGGGAATCAGATCAACCATGTGGGAATGGTGGTAGAGGTTTGTGATGGTGAAATTCGTTTTATTCATTCTTCAACGCAGAGTGGAGTTATTATTTCGTCTACTAAAGAGAAATATTACGAAAAGAATTTCACTCAGATAAATCGTGTAATTCAATAATACAATTTAAACTCCTCTTTTGAGGAGTTTTTTATTTAAAGGATGTTTATTTAGGAATCATTTTTCAAAAAAAGTATATCTTTAACTAACCAAAAAACTAAATAAATTACAGTAATGAAAGTAAATCAAACAGAAGATTTTAAGCGAGAATTAGGATTGTTAGACGGAACAATGTTAGTAGTAGGATCGATGATTGGTTCTGGAATTTTCATTGTAAGTGCTGATATTGCTCGACAAGTAGGCTCTGCCGGATGGCTAACTTTAATATGGCTAATCTCGGGAATTATTACAATGATTGCTGCGGTAAGCTATGGGGAGTTGAGTGCCATGTTTCCTAAAGCGGGAGGGCAATATGTCTATTTGAAAGAGGCATACAATAAGTTGATTGCTTTTTTGTACGGTTGGAGTTTTTTCGCAGTAATCCAAACAGGGACAATTGCTGCAGTGGGTGTTGGTTTTTCAAAATTTGCAGCTTATTTGATTCCGTCGTTAAGTGACGAAAATATTTTATATGAACTAGGTTCTTTTAAATTGAATGCTGCACAAATAGTTTCAATTATTACTATAGTTTTACTTACCTATGTGAATAGTAGAGGGGTGAAAAATAGTAAGATATTACAAACTGTTTTGACAGTGATTAAGATTTTATCCTTATTTGGGTTGATAGTTTTCGGATTCTTGTTGGCTGCTAAAGCTGAAATTTGGAACGCAAACTGGTCGGATGCATGGAATACTCGTTCGTTTACTCTAGCAACAGGTTCTTGGATGCCAATTGGAGGTACTGCTTTGTTAACAGGAATTTCGGCTGCAATGGTTGGGTCTTTGTTTTCGAGTGACGCTTGGGTTGGAGTAACTTTTATTGCGGGTGAAATAAAAAATCCGAAACAGAATGTAGGGTTGAGTTTATTTTTGGGAACGTTTATAGTGACTCTTATTTATGTACTGACGAATCTGATGTATTTAGCTGTAATTCCATTAGACGAAATTGCTACTGCTAAATCAGATAGAGTAGCGGTGGTAGCCTCTCAATATACGTTTGGTGATATGGGTACTATTATCATTGCTCTAATGATTATGATTTCTACGTTTGCCTGTAATAACGGATTAATAATGGCAGGAGCAAGAGTGTATTATACAATGGCTAAAGATGGTTTATTTTTGAAAAAAGCTGCCAATTTGAATTCAGCGAGTGTGCCCGAATGGGCGCTTTGGGTACAGTGTATTTGGGCTTCTTTATTGTGCTTGACAGGTAAGTATGGTGATTTGTTGGATTTCGTGATTATCATCGTATTGATTTTTTATATTCTTACCATCTGTGGAATTTTTATTCTTCGCAAGAAAATGCCTTATGTAGAGCGGCCATATAAAGCATTTGGTTACCCGGTGCTGCCATTAGTATATGTTATGATTGCTTCTGCAGTATGTATTTCATTACTCATCACAAAATTTTCTACTTGTGGTTGGGGAGTGTTGATTATGTTAACAGGTATTCCAATTTACTATGCTACAAAACCCAAAGAGCAATAATTACAATAGCCGACTTTATTTAGTAATAAGGCCGGCTTTTTTTAAAGTATGTAGGGAAAATAAAATTTATAAAATAGAACTAACTTCTTCAAAAGGTAATCCCCAAGCTTCGGCAACTCCTTTGTAGACAATTTTTCCGTTAGCAATATTTAATCCTTTCTTCAGTTCTTCATTATCGATACACGCTTTTTTCCAACCTTTATTGGCTAATTGTAAAGCATAAGGTAAGGTTGCATTGGTTAGTGCCAAAGTCGAAGTGTATGGTACCGCTCCTGGCATATTGGCTACGCAATAATGAACAATTCCGTCAATAATGAAGGTTGGGTTTTCGTGTGTAGTTGGGGTACAGGTTTCAATACAACCTCCTTGGTCTACTGCTACATCCACTACCACAGTGCCAGGACTCATTAGTTTCAACATTTCTCTAGTAATGAGGTGAGGTGCTTTAGCTCCAGGAATTAAAACAGCTCCAATTACTAAGTCGGCTTCAGCAATAGCTTCGCAAATATTGTAATGATTTGACATTAAGGTAGTAACATTGGCAGGCATAATATCAGACAAATAGCGTAAACGAGCTAAACTCAAGTCCATAATAGTGACTTTGGCTCCAAAACCTGCTGCCATTTTAGCGGCTTGAGTTCCTACAATTCCGCCGCCTAAAACTACTACTTTAGCAGGATTTACACCTGGAACTCCTCCTAAAAGAATTCCTTTTCCTTGCATTGGTTTTTCTAGGTATTTTGCGCCTTCTTGAATAGACATTCTTCCTGCAACTTCAGACATTGGGACTAATAAAGGTAAGCTACGGTCTGCTTTTTCTACAGTTTCGTAGGCCAAGCAAATAGCTTCTCGTGCTATCATCGCTTTAGTTAACGCTTCTGATGATGCAAAATGGAAATACGTAAATACCAATTGGTCTTTTTTGATCAAGTCATACTCAGAGGCAATTGGTTCTTTCACTTTGATAATCATTTCGGCAATTTCATATACTGCTTCAATGGTATGTAGAATTTCAGCTCCAGCATTTGCGTAAGCGCTATCGCTAAAACCACTGTTTTCTCCTGCACTCGATTGTACATAGATAATATGACCATGTTTTTTGAATTCAGCCACGCCTGCTGGAGTTAAGGCTACACGATTTTCGTTGTTTTTGATTTCTTTTGGAACACCTATAATCATAATTGTAGTTTTAAAGTTGGATTAAAATTCAATAACAAATGTATGTATAAAGAAAAAAATAGGGTTATTTGTGCTTAAATTTAGAAATAATTTCTTTAAATTTGAAATTATAAATTATTTATTTCTTTTTGCTTTGTATTTGTAAAGTTTAAAAAGAAAAATAATCGTTTAATTCAGGATGTTATGATGAATATAGATGCTACCGACAAGAAAATTCTTCGTTTGCTTCAAGAGGATGCCCATTTAACTCTTAAGGATATTTCCAACAAAATCAATCTTTCTTTGACACCGGTTCACGACCGAGTAAAGCGTTTAGAAAGAGAAGGAATTATAGAAAAGTATGTTTCTATATTGAATAAAAAGAAATTAGGGATGCATCTTACGGTCTATTGTCAGGTGACTTTAGTGAAGCAAACTCATGATGTTTCCGAAGGATTTAATGCCTCTATTTTAAGTATGCCCGAAGTGGTAGAGTGTAATTTTGTGTCAGGTAATTTTGATTATCTTCTTAAGGTGGTATTGCCAGATATGGATAGTTATCATTATTTCCACCAACAAAAGTTGTCTGTTTTGCCCGAAGTTTCGTTGATTAATAGTTTTTTTATTATTTCAGAAGTTAAGACCACCACAGTTTTGCCGGTTTAATAACAAAAAAACCGTCTTG
>JACCDS010015335.1_pt1 | contig 11339 bp, 5 predicted proteins | sample 7446441 | NCBI WGS metagenome assembly JACCDS01 (sample SAMN15323445, study PRJNA562643) | freshwater metagenome | isolation source: river surface water | place: USA:Blue River Watershed | collected 2017-08-17 | reverse complement strand
TACCGCCATTTCTACGATTGATAACAATACCGGGTTGCAACTCCCTAACCACTTTGTTGGGAATTTCGCCTTTGCCACCATCAAACCATATCAAATCAATTTTACCATATTGGGTAAGCAATTCTGTTACCTGATTTTGAATGTATTCGATGCGTTTTTGTTCAAATTCGGCGGTTCTTTTCGGCAACACGGTAGGTTGATGGTTCATATCGAGTTGTACTTTGCTATGAAAAGAAAAATTTTTATACTGTCTTTCAAAATACCAATCGGGAGGTGAATAATATAAGCCAACTCGAATATTGTACTTACGGCAAGCGGTTACAAATTCTTTCACAAAATCGCGCCCGCCAAATTGAAACTTGGTTCCTTTTTCGCCGTATTGAGAAGGCCATAACGTAAATCCATCGTGGTGTTTGGTTACAAAAACAGCATAGGTAATGCCGGCAGCTTTAGCAGCTTTCAACATTTTATCAAAATCCATTTTTTCGGGCTTCCATTCATTGGCCAAAGCGTAATAATTATTGGGGGTAATGGTTGCATCTTTCCAAGATTTATTGGCAAGCATACTCCACGACAAATCGCCCGTACCGGTTACGGCAGTCATTCCCCAATGAATAAATAAGCCCAAGCCCGCTTTGGGAAACCACTGTGCCCCCGGATGATTGCTTGAATAGGCAATAGATTTTGCTGTTTGCTGCAGTTGTTGGGCTTGTAACAAAGCAACAGAATCTACCAACGGCTTATTTTGCTGAGCCCCTAAATGGCTTATTGAGAAAATTAGCCCCACTAAAATCGCCAATCGTATACTCATTTTTTATACTTTATAAAAGTCGTACTATTTACCATCCATTCTAAACCAATCAAAATCTGCCGCAATTCTTTTGCCTGTACCTCTGTTAAATGAATACACACCTACCATCATACCCATAAAACCCCAATTAGGTGTGCCTTGATCGCTGAGGTAAGCAGCATCGGCAATTACGCCTGCCGATAACCATTTTTTATTATCGTAGCTATAATAAAATTCTCTACGTAGCTTATCTACTGTTACTTTTAAATAAAGGTTTGTTTGTTTGATATTTGAAGTGATGGTATGGATGGATGGAACACCATGTTTCATTTCTTCTAAAACTAGTTGTAGTTTGCCTACACTATCACGTTGCAAACCCAATTTGGCGAAGGTTTTGGTATCGTAATGGCAAGTGATACCAGCTTGTTCTTTCGTTTTTGGATTGAAGGATAATTTGGTTACGGCTGTGTATTGCAACCAACGCTCTCTTTGCAGTAATACATTTCTTCCTAGCAAGGTATCTAAATCGTAATTACCACTGTAAATTCTTAACCAACCTTTGCGTTGCGTTAAACTGATATTGCTATCGATAGGATTACGACGAAACTGCCAAGGCAAGCCGATTTTTGTTCCATTAAATTCATCTGACGTTTTGTTTACAACAATATGTTCGGGCAAATTGGGTTTTACATCAATATCCAATGCTTGACGGCTTGGTTTGTCTTTTGGCCAACCGTCGGCTGTCCATTCTAAACGAATTAAAGATGTTTCTCTACCTAACTGACTAATGCCTTTACTAGCCGGCTTTCCTTTTAAAAATCCAGGCAACCAACGTTGCGAAATCACCATCGTAAACCACTCATTGTTTTGCGTAGCAAATATTTTTCCATGTCCTTGGTGAAAGTTAATAGCATTGGGATTTTTTTGTGTTAAAGATGGATTGTAAGGCGAGTTTACATAAGGACCATATACATTCTTCGAACGTGCCACCAACATGTGATGCCCATTGAACAAACCACCGGATGCAGCCATTGTTAAGTAATAATAGCCATCTTTTTTAATTAAATGCGGTCCTTCGGGTGCAGCTTTTTTACCTTCGGTTTCTAACCAAAAAGGCCCTTCCACAATTTTGGTGCATTCTTTATTCAGCTTTACAATTTTGGTACCATTACCTTGTGGAATGCCTGCTGCATAAAGCATGTAATGTTCGCCATCGCTATCTACAAAATGCGAAGGATCGTTGCCATTATCGGTTAATTGTACAGGTTTTGACCAAGGGCCGTTGATACTCTTCGATTTTACCATGTAGTTGCCACGTACATTGTAGCTTCTATCTTTTTTCAACTGAACGGTACAGTAAAAAATATAAAACTCACCATTGTAATACGAAATATCGGGTGCCCAAATACCCATGCCATCCCAAAATTTGGTCAGGTCTAAATCTTCACTTTTAGAAAACACATGGCCAATTTGTTGCCAATGAATTAAATCTTTGGAATGTGAAATGATGATGCCGGGAAAATATTCGAACGTTGAATTAACGCAGTAATAATCGTTCCCTACTCTAATTACCGAAGGATCGGGGAAAAAACCAGTGATAACCGGATTGACATATTCGTTTTTAGCAAGTTTAGGATACCAACGAGCATTGGTTGAGTCTTGTGCTGTTGTTATTGTACAGACACAAGTAGTCAAATAAACAGTAGCTAAACATAGAAGCACACTTTTTTTCATACTATAGATAAATTAGTGATTTATTTGATAATTGAAATAATTAAAAAAGGCCGGTTTTGTACACTGTTGACCATTGCCAGTAGCATACAATCCAATGTATAAGCCTGTATAACTTTTGGCTACTTCGGTTGACAAATACCTTGTTTCGCCCTTTGCCAAATACTTAAATGATTGATTGTTAAGGCTATATGAAAAATGAATCCACAATGGCTCTGTCGTTACTTTCAATTGTACATTACCCTCAGGAATTTCTTCTTTAACCACAATTGCAGATAAACTACCTATTGTTTTTCTTACAATCAGGTATCTTTTATAGTTTAGTTGTGTTATAGCAATTTCATAGTGATGCTCATCCTTTTTATACACCACCAATCCTGATTCTTCCCCATTTTTTGCTGGCGAAAAATCAATTTCAGTAGTACAAGTAGTATTAAAATGTTGTAAGCGTCGGCCAATAAAAGTGGGCGAACCAATGACATCTAAGGTTTGTGCTTGCCCTGTAAGTGACAACCATCCTTTTCGAAGATTGAGCGAATAATAATTATCAATGGGTTTACGTAAAGTATTCCAATAAAAGGCAAGCTGTGTGCTATCAAAATTGTCAATCGTATTTGCGATTAGGTTTTGCTTGGCCATTTTTCTATTGGTAACCATTTCAAAACTTAAACCCTCATTATTATTCACTACAGGCCAATCATTTTTCCAACTTACTGGTGCTAAAAAAACTTCCCTACCTAAGTGATGAAATTGTTGAAAAGATGCCACTTGCCGATAAGCTAAGCAAACCACCCACCAATTGTTTTGACTATCGCAAAATAAATCTGCATGCCCTACCCCTTGAATTGGATGTGTGCCTTTATTGCGATGCGTTAAGATGGGATTACCCTGAAAAGATTCGTAAGGTCCCCACATCGTTTTGCTTCTAGCGATTGTTTCCATATGTCCGTATTCGGTACCGCCTTCAGCAATCATTAAATAATAATATCCATTTATTTTATATAAATGTGGCCCTTCGGGAAATCGACCACCTGTACCAGACCACAACTTTTGGGGGGCTTGTACAATTTTTCCTGTTTGAATATCTATTTCCGAACAAAGAATTACATCCGATGCTGTAACAAAATAGGCTTTGTTGTTTTCAAAATACAAGGCAGGATCGCCGCCAGATTGTTTCACTGTAATGGGTTCAGACCACTCGCCAGCAGGATTACTAGCAGAATAAATTAAATTTTTTCCTGTAGTTCTATTGAACACCGCAACATAAAACTTACCGTTGTGGTAACTAATATTGGGTGCGAAAATACCATGTGAATGCTTGGCAGAATCGAGAAAAGCTTGACTAGCTTTTGTAATGACATGACCAATTTGTTGCCAATTCACCAAATCATTTGAATGAAAAATTGGAATGCCAGGAAAATATTCGAATGAAGATGTAACTAAATAAAAATCGTTATTCACCTTAACAATAGAAGGATCGGGATAAAACCCAGGTACAATCGGATTGATGTATTTATAGGTGGTAGATTTAGAAAATGAGGGTGCGTTAGCGGTTTTTTGTGCAATTACAGATTGAAAAATCACCATTGCACTCCAAAAACAGACTCCATATTCCAGTATTTTACCTAGCCTCATGTTGAGAGATTGTTTTGACTTTTACAATTTTTCTTCTTTACCAAATACCACTTTCACCGGCCCTAACAAACCCGAAGGCAATAAGGGGTCGTCTTTTCGATAATAATTCCAAGTACTAAAGGTGTATCTGCCAACTGAAGGACGAGGCTGACCATTGATAAACCAATCTGGGTATTTCAATAATTTTCTTCCCTTATATAATTTATCCCCCGAAAAAGATGGTTCAGACCAAGTCATATCTTCCGGTTCTTGTTCATCGCCAATCATTCTATTGGCCAAAAGATTGGTTACTTTTACTTCAACCGAATTGTTACCTACTTGCACAAAATTACTAATATCGAATACGTATGGCGATTTCCACAACAAGCCAACCGATTTGCCATTGATGGCTACTTCTGCAAAATTTTTCACATTGCCTAAATCTAGCTGCACCAATTTGCCGATACCTACTTGCTGTTCGTTTAATACAATTGTTTTGGTATAGGTAGCGGTTCCTGAAAAATATTGGATGTTTTTATTGGTGTGGTTTGTCCACGACAACAAAGAAGGAAAATCTATTTTACGTGGTGTACCTTGTACCTGCTTAAAATCTACTTGCCAATCGCTGTTCAGTGAAAGCGGTTGGGGTAAATTAGCTACGGTTACAATTTTGGGGTTACCTTCTTTTTTTACCAATTTGTAAGACCCATTTTCGAAAGATTGAAAGAACAATTGATTTTGTTTAAAAACCAACCCATTTGCAACAGTACCATTTTGAATAGCAACAACCGGATTGTTATTTTGTGTTGTTGGTTTGAAAATTACAAACCAAGATTGCAGCGATTGAAAAGGTATAGTAACCGATGTTACACCCTCTTTCTCATTCCAAATAACCGCTTCGGTAATAGTGCCAGTTTCGGCATTCCACAACTGCGGCACTTTACCACTTACCCTAAATTTGATGGTCATATTTTGCGGTTTATTCAACTGGTTTGCCACAAAATAAATATCGGTGTCGGTGGTTTTACGGTGCGTCCAAACGATGCTTTCTTTAGGCGCTTTATCTTCTACAGCAACATCTTTTTTAACACCTAACAAGTTCAATATATCGGTTACCTCTCTGTTCCAAAACACTTTGCCTTTACCAAACGTGGTTTCGGTTACCGATGTGCCATTGCAATTGTTCCAAACGGTTTCGCCAATTTTCTTAACCACAATATCAGCAGTTGGATAATTTTCTAAACTCGGTGTTTGCAATGGTTTGGGTCCAATAACCACACCACCTTCAGCAATTAACTGTTGTAATTTTTCGGCTAAAGCCAACGTCATGGTTTGCGTATTGGTTAATACCAATACTTTATAACGCATACCGCTTGGCAATACCCACTCACCATTTTTAACACGCATTAATTTTACAAAACTCACTTCATCTATCGCATCGCCATTGTACCCTTCGGGCACTGAAAAACCACGCTGCCCACGAGGATACAAATAACACACATCGCCTACAAACTTGCCCTGACGCAACAAGTATTGAGCTCTTGCTAAATAAGTATTCCAGGCTAACGATTGCTGCCAAAAAGTGTTACCTGGATTTACCTGTAATCCATAATTACCGCCAATCATACCTGGTTTAATGTTGGTAGGCCAAGGTTGGTGTGCCTGTATGTGCATTTCCATGCTGTTGATGCCTTTAGAAAAAGCCAAGTCAGCTTCGGCTTTTAATTCTTCCAATCCCACGCTCCAATTGCCATGTTGCGGTTCGGTAGTAAAAGCCTCCGCACCAACAATTGCTTCGCCTCTAATATGTGCTGCGGAAGCTGCCAAACTCAATGTCCACCAACCATAATTTTTATTGTTGTGCCAAAATTCACCAGCAGGAAATTCATTTTTTACCGCATTTTCTACCAAATTAAAAGGTGCATTGTAAGACTGCACTTCGAAACGTACTTTAGGAAATTGATGCACCAAGCTGTCCATGGGTGAATAATATTCATCCATAAACAATTCGGCTATGGTTCGTTCAAAATCGTAGATAAAACGTTCTGATATATTTTTATTTTCAATAATTAATTCAGGTCCTTTGGCTTTGTTACGAGGATCGTAATCACCATGACCCACCGGTGCTCTCAATACAGGCAACCATGGCAATGGATCATAGCCTCTGCGTTTGATAAACTGTTCTCTAAAACGATGGTTCCAATTTTGTACCCCGCCTTCGTAGCTATCAAATGCAATGGTGGTAAGCGATTTACCGGTTAATGATCCTGCATCTTTCAATATTTTTCCGGGATAATTGTCGAAATGAATTTTTACGGCGTTTCTATCCATTTTATCGCATTCTAAACCCTCTCCTTCTGCTGGACCTTGCACAGGTGTTTTGCCCGTAGTAGTATGTCCATAACGGATGATTTTCCACTTCCCTTCAGGCGCTTGCCAAGTTAATACACCTTGGGACGACATATATTTTGAAATATCCAATACATCTGATTTTGCTACGGTGGTAGAATCTGCCGGATTGATTTTAATGGCAATTACCGCTACATCTTTATAAAAATTCCACTTTGCATCTACCTTAGGTTGAGGTAATTGCAGTTGTATAGCTTGATTGCCATTTACCCATGCATTTGCCCAAATCAATTTTTGCATTGATTTTTCGGGTGTTATCCAAGGGCCACCGCTTGCACTCCAACCAAGCGAGTTGTGCACTCTAAATTCTAACCCCAATCTATCAGCTTCTTTTATTGAAAATTGCATCAAATCCCACCATTCTTTACTCAATGTTTGTACATTGGGCAAAACCGAGTTAGGATTGTTGGTAACATCGGGTAAGTTGGGTTTTAATTGAAAATGGTACACGCCGCCAATGCCTACTTTTTTCATTTCCTCAAAATCTCTGGTAATGCCTGCTTTGCTAATTTGCCTGCCATACCAACGCCACCAAACAATAGGACGGGTACGTGCGGGTGGATTTTTGAATTCTTTTAATAACAAATCCTTAATTGGCATTTGACTTAAAACCATATTTTGCACACCGAATTGAAAAAGCAACATACATGCCGCTAGGTTAAATTTTTTCATTAAAACAGCTCTTTATAATAAATTATTGCGAAACGAATGTCCATGTATCTAAAAATAGCCAGCGCAATTAGCAGACATTAGTTTTATAGTCTGCTAATTACCCGCTGATTCTGATTCACCAATACCTATCTAGCTCCCTTTACGGCATGGCTACTACTCTATTTAAATATCAATTAAGAAATTCATTTTAACGTCAATCAATTTAAATTATATTAAAATAATTATAAAATACTTCTAAAATAGAAATGAGAGAAACATCCCTTATTCAATCATCATGAAAGCGCTTGGTACTCCTTTTATAGCGTTTCTTTTATTCGCCCCTATACAGAATAAGCTCTCCCAACCCTGGAGTTGTATTGGCATTTTCCAACATAAGCCTAAACTTTTGTGCTAATACCGGAGAAAACTGTTCTGTACTGCCGGTTCCATCGGTGGTAGATTTGACGATCGAAATCCAAGCCTGACCATTCCAATATTGCAAATCGTGCGACTGTTTAACATTTGACCAAGGATGCCACAATTCAATTAACGCCATTGATCCAATACGATAAGCTTGCCCTAAATCTATTTCTACAGAAGCCGTTTTCTCACCTTTTTTGGCAAGCCATTTGGTATTCGGCTCTCCATCGGTGAGAGCTGCTATTTTGGTGGTACTATCAAGCGACGAAACCAATGCTATTTTTCCTTTTGTAGGAATAGGCAATACTTTTGGCTCACCTTCAAACTCCACTGCAATGACAGATGCTACTCTGTCCGGTGCATAAGGAGGAATAGCAATAGTACTGCTACCTTTCCCCTTAGTAATGCGTAAAGGTGTTTTTTTATCTACCAACAGATACGCTTTCGATATTTTATTATCCAATGGCACTGTTATTTGACCATTTTTTGGGTAATCAAAAACGTGTAAATAGATGGTTTGTCCTTTGCGTGTAGCTCTTCCAAAAGACAAATACGGAAAGGGACTACCTGTAGTGCCATAAATAGATTCGCCATTTAGCTGCAACCAATCGCCTATTTCTCGCAGATTTTGCTGACACACTTCCGGAATTACACCATACTGATTGGGGCCAACATTTAATAAAAAATTGCCTCCTTTGCTAACAATATCTATCAATTTTTGTAGTAAATCTTTGGTACTTTTCCAGCGGTCATCGAATGCATTGTACCCCCAATGCCCATTCATAGTCATACACACTTCCCAATTTCTTCCAGGAAAGCCCGTAGCCGGAATAAATTGTTCAGGCGTTTCCAAATCGCCGCCCATGCCTGCACCCAAACGGTTGTTGGAAATGAGGTTTGGATATGCTTTTAATTCATTAGCCAATTTCTGACACATTTCTTTGGTCATATTGGAAGGCGTATCCCACCAAAGAACCGCTACATCGCCATAATTTTTCAATATTTCTTTTACTTGTGGTAGGGCAATACTATCTATATACTGCATCATACTGCCCAAATGCGTGCTATCCCATTCTTTACCACCCGAAACAGCCCCTCCGGGATGGTACCAATCTTGCGCTTGGGAGTAATAAAAACCCAATTTCATATCATATTTCCTACAAGCATCGGCCAATTCTTTTACCACATCTCTTTTAAAAGGCGTTGCATCTACCACATTGTATTTAGAAGCGGCAGTTTTGTACATGGCAAAACCATCGTGGTGCTTGGTAGTGAATACCATATATTTTTGCCCTGCGGCTTTAGCCAATTTTACCCACTCTTCTGCATTAAATTGTTTGGGATTAAATTGCCCTGCCAATCCTGCATAAGTTGCACGAGGCACTTTTGCTTGATGCATTAACCATTCGCCATAGGTAGTTTTGTTTTCCCACTTTCCGGCAGCTTGTGCATAAATTCCCCAATGGATAAACATACCAAACTTGGCATCTTTCCACCATTGCATTTTAGGATCAGTTTGTTTAGTGGTAATTGTGGCAGCTACATTTTGTGCATGCATTTGTAAGCAAGAAAATGCAACAATCATTAAGGCAAGACTTTTTTTCATAATCAATGTTTTGTTCAAAAGTTAAGTTATCATCCCGAAAGTACACATAGTGTTTCCAAGTATGCGTTCTTTGTACGTTCCTTTGGCATAGTAAAATCTATTGCATCAATAAAGGCACTCCGGTTGACATCTATAATTTTTATCAAAAAAATGGCGCAATACCATATAACCTGTCCGAACATTCCTACACAATAGGAGGCACTTTATTTATTTCAAAAAAAATGCATTGTGCAAGCAATTGTTAGGCTTTAGCATCATTGGCAGCATTCAGCAGCAGATTTTACATGAATGAAGGTGGTTTACATGGCACATTCGCTGATTTTATCAATCTGCTTTATTTTTTTGTAGCACTAAATTAGCGGATAGCATGCATGCCCAACATTTTTGAGCAAAGCATCTTTTGTTCAAAACTTTGAACTAGTTTGTTCACGTGAACATATTTTACAAATCAAACAAAATGAATAACAAAAAAATTATTTTTATTATATAAAATACTTTACCACAGCTCAACGAAAGCTAGGATTATGAGCCATGGGCCAGTGCAACTATTTAGCCACATTGGCGTTGGCACCATTCAACATAGGTACACAATTGTAGCAACAAAACGGCCTTAGCAAGATGCTTACATCTTAAACTAAGGCCGTCTTTTGAGCGATAAATTAATTCAACAAATGGTACTAATAAGCAATGATTGCTGAACCTTTTGCATTATTGTATTTTGTCCATTCTACTTTATAACCATAGGCGCAGCCACTTGTTACTGCATTACCTTGGCTATCTACCCCATAAGTTACCGTTACCGTTCTATTGTCAGATGTAAACACGCGAACTCCGGATTGAGGCTTACCTACGCAAGTTGTGGTATTCACAATTTTTAGGTCTATTGGCGCCTTTACCACAAATGCATTACCGAAACGTGAAATACCGCCCATTGCACATGCTTCGCTATTAATTAAAGTATCGCCACTACTGATGAAATTGAGTGAAAGCAATTTGATAAAATAGGTATTTCTGCGCGCAGCCCACCAAGTTTTGGTAGCTCCATTTTCAAAAGTAACGGTACCATTTACACGCACTTGATGCACAATTGTGTCGCCTTTAAGATACAAACCGGCAAAAGTGCCGCCTTTTACGTTGGTGACATACCTTGTGCCATTAAAAACAATCGTTTTATTGTTTCGGGTTATGCTACAAGTATCAAAAGTTTGTTTTATTACGGCACCTGCATCGCGCCATTTACTTCCCGAAATTAATTCAATGGTAATTTTACCCGTCTTAATAACACCATTGATGTTTTTACCCCAATAGCTGAGCACCACTTTTTTATTCAATAAACCACGTTTGTCAATTACGGCTCCTTCTATTGTAGCGCTATCTACATTTTTGGAAGGCACGGTACCAAATTCTGCATCGTTATCAATAGCTTGGGCTGCATCATTAGAAAAAACATCGTCATCGTTTTGTAAACGCGCTTGGTCGTTGGCATTGGTTTGACTAGTAACTTGTAGTGCTAATTCTTCTTCGGTACTCACAGTATCCTTTTTACAAGCATTAAAAAGTAAAATAAATGCTACGGTAGAAGCAAAAAGTATTTTTTTCATAAAACTTCTTTTTGGGTGGCTAAAATATAGTTGGTTATCAAAGGTTACAGACCTACAAAGGTGTGTAAGGTTTAAAATTAGCTTATAAAAACTTTTGTAGAGTAATTAAATGGGGAAAGGATTTTGCTCAATAAAGCTATTGCTGTTGAACGGTGCCAACGCCACTACAGCTACATACGTGTACATGTAGTCCGGCTCATCATAAAAAAAGGCTACCGTGTAGCCGTATCTGCCTGTAAAACGCAATAATTTGAAAGGGATAGAATATTTATTATTACTAGAACACAAAAAAAGCCTCAATAAAAAATTGAGGCTTCTATTATAAAGTATTGATTATCAACTAACCCAAGTACGCCTTTAATGCATTGCTATAGCGTGCTTTTTGTAAACGTTTAATAGCACGTTCTTTAATTTGACGTATTCTTTCTTTGGTAAGGTCGTATTTCATGCCAATTTGTTCAATTGTAACTCCATTTTCGCCATCCAAACCAAAATAAGCATTTACGATTTCGGCTTC
>JACCDS011206099.1_pt1 | contig 11340 bp, 7 predicted proteins | sample 7446441 | NCBI WGS metagenome assembly JACCDS01 (sample SAMN15323445, study PRJNA562643) | freshwater metagenome | isolation source: river surface water | place: USA:Blue River Watershed | collected 2017-08-17 | reverse complement strand
CCGAGTTGTCGGTGTAACTTTGCACGGTCATGTATTGGGATTTATCCAACGGATCGGATAACAGGAACTGCTCGGCCTCGGCTTTTTTGCCCGCCTTTAACAATTTTTTGTAGCGCGCTTCCATGGACTTCACGGCAGCACGCGCATGCCCTGGCATATCAATTTCCGGAATTACTTCGATATGACGGGCACTCGCATATTTTAAAATTTCAATAAAATCTGCGGTGGTGTAATAGCCATTTCCCGAACCTGTTTTGTGTGGGCCAGTCCCCAGCTGCGTAAGCAAACAGCGTTGTTCACTCAGATCAAAACAGCGATAGGCACCTATGTCTGTCAACTCTGGCAAGCCGGGAATTTCGATCCGCCAACCTTCGTCTTCGGTTAAATGCAAATGCAACTTATTGAGTTTGTAGCGTGCCATTTGCTCGATCAACCGCAGCGTATATTCTTTGCCGTGGAAATTGCGCCCCATATCGTAGTGCATACCACGCCATTGAAACCGTGGTGAATCCACCGCAGTAAGCTGTGGGATTGTGTAACTGCTCGCGGTTTGCGCGGGCAATAAACTCAGTACGCTTTGAATGCCGTAGAAAGCACCGGCGTTGTCGCCCCCCACAATAGTAATTTTATCGGCGCCGATTGTGAGTGAATAACCTTCGGCATTGCCGATCGATTTATCCACCGTTACTTCAATTACCTTGCCTGATACCGGCAAATGATCCGCGACAGTTTTTACCGTTAAGCCATAGGTTTTTAATTGATCCGCGAAATATTTTGCTTCTCCGGTTAGACGCCCGGCAAAATGAATTTGCCAGTTACTATCCAACAGCGTTGTGTCTTTGCGATATTTAATTTCCGCAGGCGTTGGAATAATTTTCGCGCTGGTATCGGCTTTTATCGCAGCGGCATTTACTGCGAGATTATCCTGATAACGCGTCGCCGCTGTCGCGATTGGATACTCATCATTGCTCGCACGTAATTGTTGCTCAGGTTTACTAAATGGCTCGACAAATTCACTCAATTTTTCAGTATCGGTATTCGCAAAAACTTCTGCTTGCAAACCCGCCTGGGCGATAAACGCACGCGGCATAAAATCGGTGTAGCTAACCAAATGTGCGCCCGCCGTGTAAGGAACTTCCAGCTTTGCATTGGCCGCCAAACCTTTAAAGGCTGACGTCGGCGCCAACTCATGTAAATCACCCTGAACATGACGCAAACTCAAACCGTCCACCTGAGTGGAATCCAGTTTGCGCACCGAGTGAAAATAAATTTTCCAATCGCCGGCTCCGGCCGGTATTGCGGAAGCGCCATTGGTAATAGTGACGCGAGCTTGCGGTTTGGTAGCGAAGTTGCTGATCACACCAAAGCCCAGCTTGGTGTCGCGCGCGATGTCGTTCAGTTGTTGCTGGCTCAAATTGGTGGCACTGGCACCCTGCGCAAGTCCGAGCGCAAGCGCGAGCAGCGCAAGGCACGTACTGGTCGCCCTAAAAGTTTGAATGGGTAATTTCACTAAGGTTGGCTTCATTCATTGGACTCCTGCCACATGGAATTGGGGTTGATAAGTCATCCAATAGTCATTATTGGCGTTAGAATTGTTCTGACAACGTTGTCCAGATTACACCAAAATCTGCAGACCGCCAGTGCCTGAACATAAATTAACCCTTGGAATAGAGGTAGATTAAGAATAGACGTTGTAGTAAAGAACACGCTGGAAAGAAAAAAGGGCGCCAAAGCGCCCTCTGTGGATCAGCTACTTGCCGATTAACTCAAGAAAAACTTAAACGCTTCATTCTGGGTCTCGTCCCAGAAGGGGTAATTGAGCTCGCTCAAAAATGTTTTCAGCTCTGCGTAATCTTTCTTGGGCACCTGCATGCCAACCAATACCCGCGCAGCGGCCGAGCCGTGGTTGCGGTAGTGGAACAGCGAAATATTCCAGCGCCCCGCCACTTTGGTTAGGAAGGTCATCAAGGCACCTGGACGTTCCGGGAATTCAAAGCGATAGAGCACTTCATCGGTAATCTGCGGCGCGTGGCCACCGACCAAATGACGAATATGCAACTTCGCCAATTCGTTTTCGGTCATGTCCACCAGGTCATAGCCCTGGGCTTTTAACTCGCTCACCAAATCAGCACGGTCCTTACCCCCCGCCGCCACCTGCACGCCAACAAAAATGCGCGCGTCTTTGGCATCGGCGTAGCGATAGTTAAATTCGGTGATATTGCGTTTGCCCAGTGCCTTGCAGAATTCCTTGTACGCACCCGGACGCTCTGGAATAGTGACTGCGAGAATTGCCTCGCGCTGTTCGCCGATTTCCGTGCGTTCGCTGATATAACGCAGGCGGTCGAAATTAATATTGGCTCCACAGTCAATTGCGATCAGCGTTTGTCCACTGATGTTATGTTCCGCGACGTATTTTTTCAGCCCGGCAATACCGGTTGCGCCGGCCGGCTCAGCGATGGAACGGGTATCTTCAAAAATATCCTTAATACCCGCGCAGATTTCATCGTTAGTCACAGTGATGCATTCATCCACTGTCTTGCGCAAAACACGGAAGGTCTCTTCCCCAATTTGAGCCACGGCGATGCCGTCAGCAAAGATGCCAACCTGTGGTAACACCACGCGCTTTTTCTTTTCCATGGCAGCTTTGAGACACGCAGACTCTTCCGATTCCACGGCGATAATCTTGATCTCCGGGCGCACATATTTCACATAAGCGGAAATACCTGCCGCCAAACCGCCGCCGCCAACCGCGATAAAGATCGCGTCAATTTTGCCGGGATACTGACGCAGAATCTCCATCGCGATAGTACCCTGGCCCGCGATCACATCCGGGTCATCAAAGGGGTGCACGTAGGTCAGGCCTTTTTCTTCAACCAACTTTTTAGCGTGCGCTGAAGCCTCATCATAGCTATCACCATGCAACACTACTTTTGCGCCGCGCGCTTTCACCGCATCCACCTTAATGGCAGGCGTAGTCCGCGGCATTACGATAGTGGCTTTAATACCCAAGTGCTGCGCGCCGAGCGCCAAACCCTGCGCATGGTTGCCAGCCGAGGCAGCAATGACCCCGCGATTGCGCTCTTCGTCGGAAAGCATTTGCAGCTTGTTGTAGGCGCCGCGCAATTTGAATGAAAACACCGGCTGCAAATCTTCGCGCTTGAGCAACACTTTATTGCCGGTGCGGACCGACAGTAAGCGCGCTTCATCAAGCGGGGTTTCGACCGCCAAATCATAGATTCGGGCGTTGAGGATACGTTTTATGTAGGATTCAGGCATAACCGCTCGTGCTTTTACCAAGTGAAAAAAGTCGCCGCAGTGTAAACAATTTGCCCGCCGCTGGCACGGCGATATCCGTATAATGCGGCAAGTTTTTTAGCCTAATGAAGAACTGCTCCCGGGTTCACTTTTTTTCGAGACCACCATGACACAAGATCAACTCAAACAAGCCGTTGCGCGCGCCGCGATTGAATACATCAAACCCAAGTTGTTTAGCGACTCGATTATCGGGGTGGGCACCGGCTCGACGGCCAACTTTTTTATCGATTATCTGGGCGAGATCAAATCCCTGTTTGCCGGCGCCGTTGCCAGCTCCGATGCCTCGGCCGAGCGCTTGAAAAAGCTGGGTATTGAAGTGCTCGACTGTAATTCGGTGAGCGAGTTGGTGGTCTATGTCGATGGTGCCGATGAGAGCAACGCCCAACTCCATTTGATCAAAGGGGGCGGCGCCGCCTTGACCCGCGAAAAAATTGTGCGCGCCGTTTCCAAAGAGTTTGTATGTATCGCCGATGGCAGCAAATGGGTGGACGTGCTGGGCAAATTCCCGCTGCCCGTAGAAGTCATTCCCATGGCGCGCTCCTATGTTGCACGCGAGCTGGTAAAACTGGGGGGCACACCGGTCTATCGTGATGGGGTAGTGACCGATAACGGCAACGTCATTCTTGATGTGCACAACCTGCAAATTGTTGACCCCGTTGGATTGGAAAATTGCATCAATCAGATTACCGGGGTAGTAACCAATGGGCTCTTCGCCGCACAGGGCGCGGATGTGTTATTGCTCGGCACCAACGAGGGCGTAAAAACCCTGTATCCTCGTTAAGCGCGATTAATAGCGCGCTAGCGTTTCGCAAAAAAGCGCCAGCTAATGCAGTTGGCGCATTCTTTCCTATACTCGAATAACCTTCCTTCGGTTCTTTCGGGGCATTTCTTATGTTTTCCTTTTCCAGCATCCAGGGTCGCCTGATTTTTGCCGTTAGCGCCGGCGTAATCTTATTTGTGATTATCAGTGGTATCGCCATCTCGCTGCTGAGCCGAACTAACACCGCCTACAACCAACTGATTGCCGGCGCGGTTACCCAGGAACGCAGCATCAACACCATGAACTTTAAATTTAAAGTCCAAGTGCAGGAATGGAAAAACGTGCTGCTGCGAGGGAAAGACCCGGCCAAACTCACTCAATACTGGAACCAGTTTGAAACCCTGCATAAAGAAATCCAGCAGCTGGGTATGGTGCTGAACAAAACACTGGATGGCGCGGCGCGCGAGAAAGTCGACGCATTCCTGAAAGCGCACAACCAGATTTTTGGCCGTTATAAGGCAGGCCTCGAAGCCTTTAAAAATGCCAATTTTGATCCTTCTGTAGGCGACAAGGCCGTTACCGGCATAGACCGGGAGCCGAGCGCACTGCTAGAGGAATCCGCAAAATTGATTAGTGACCGGGTAGCCAAAGATACGGAACACAACCTGGCCGTCAGCAACAGTGTTTCCATATGGGCCAACGCGCTGATTATTTTTGGCGCTATCTCGGTGGTATTCCTGGTCCTGCTTATTTTGCGCAAAAGCCTGATAGTGCCGCTCGCGCAAATCAATTCACACCTGAGCCTGCTGGCCGAAGGCAACTTCCGTCAGCCTTTGCATTTTTCGGCGTCGGGCGAACTGGGGCGTTTGAGCAACAGTATCCAGCAAGTGCAGCAAAGCATCGTAGAGGTAATTACTGCCGTACAAAACTCCATGAGTAGCCTGAGCCAAGCATCCAATGCCATCACGCAAAGTTCATCGTCACTCGCTACCTATGCCGATGACACTCACCATGCCACTGATCAGGTATCAGCGGCTATTACCGAAATGAGCGCAACCGTTCAGGAAGTTGCCGGCAATGCCAGCGGCGCAGCGGATGCGGCGCAATCGGCGGATAACAATGCCCGACAAGGCTTAAAGGTTATGGACAATACCCTAAACGCCATCAACCAGTTGAGCAACGAGGTCAACCACGTGGGTAGTGCCATGGCGCAATTAGAAACAGACACCTCCCGCATCGGTAGCGTATTAGATGTCATCAAAAGTGTGGCCGAGCAAACCAACCTGCTCGCGCTCAATGCGGCGATTGAAGCGGCGCGCGCGGGCGACCAAGGGCGCGGGTTTGCGGTAGTGGCCGATGAGGTTCGCTCGCTGGCCAAACGCACGCAGGACTCCACCGCTGAAATTCAGCAGATTATCGAAGCAGTCCAACAAGGCGCGGCCAAGGCCATGAACGCCATGAAGGTGAGCCAGGAAAAAACCGGTGTTACCCTTGAGATGGCCGGGCAAGCGGGCCAATCAATTAACCAGATCACCCAATCCATTTCGGCAATTCTGGGCATGAATATGCAAATCGCCACCGCGGCCGAAGAGCAGAGTTATACGGCTGAAGAGATCAACAAAAACATTGTGAAAGTGGTGGGACTCATTAGCAATTTGAATCGCGATGCGCAAAAATCCGCGCAAATTGCACAGCAACTGGATGGCACCGCAAAAGGACTGGAAACCCAAATCGCCCATTTCACCATCTAATTGCCAACAGCTATCTCGCCATAAAAAAACCGGGCATTTCGCCCGGTTTTTTTCACTAAATCCCCACAGATCTTACTTGCGGCGACGCAGACGGCTAAACCCAATCAGGCCCAAACCGCTTAACAACAATACCAACAACGATGGCTCAGGCACTTCGACTTCAGTTTCTGGCTCTGGTGGAGTCCAGAAATAGCCGTGCACTTCGCGCAAACTGCTGTTGGTGTAAGACTTGGCATAAAGAGAACCATCAAAACCCGCTGCATCAAAAACGTTGGCGTTGGCAGCTAATACTGAACCGCGCACTGCCATGTAGTTGAAGTTTACGCTGGTGGCGTTATAGAAGTTCCACAGGGTGTTGGAGTAGTTCCAGGCACCAGTAAGGTTGGTGTTGGATACACTCACATTACCAGACACGTTGATAATCGCCTTGGTTGCAGAACCCAACAGCAATTCAATGCCCGAGTTTTGGAAGAAGATATCTGTAGCATTCAGATTGAAAACTGCCAAATCTTCGGTGCCGGTATAAATCAGTTTTACCTGATTGCCACTTACATTGGCGGCGGCATTCGCACTGAGGCTCTGATAGCTGCTCGCCAAGCCAGTCATTTCGGATGTCAGCGCTGTCTTTTTCGCAGACAGGTCAACACCGCCGGTTGTGCAATTTACGCTACCTACACAATCGATCTGCGCGCCTACACTCTTGGTACCGTAGGATGCAGTTTCGCCGTGCATAATTTTCATCTGGCCGCTGACGTTACCCGCCACTTCGAGACCATCAAAACTTGCCGGGTCGGCAGGTGTGAAATCCTTGTGGTTGAACTCAGACATTTGCGTAGAAACCAGGTTACCGCCCACGAAGGTTGCCCCTTCAACGTGAACTGCACCCGTGAGGTTTCCGCTCAATACCAGATTGTAATCCAGCAATCCTGCGCTTGCGGTCAGCGAGCACAGACTCAGACTGGATGCTGCTAACAGCTTGGAATAAAAGTTCATAAAAATCCCCTTGCTTGTAGTGTCGTCTTATTTTGCTTTTTCAGTACAGCAGGAAATGTGCCTATTTTATTTTCTTCTTTAAGATCAATTATTCGCGCCATTTAGTGCTAAGCGCATCACAAAAACGTGTCAATTTAACCGACAGTGATAAATTGACAGCGAAGGACATTATTTTATTGATAAAAAATTTCAATCATTATTTTTTATCAATCACCCACCATTTTTCAGTAAAAAAGCCACCGTTTCAGGGTGGCTTTTGGGCAAAACGCAGAAACGCTTACTGGTAAAGGTTGGGCAATTCGCTTTCAAACATTACAAAAGGATTATCGAGAAACGCTTTGAAATTATCTGCGGAGGCGTGCCCTGCATAAGGTGCATAAAACTGTTCGGCTTTTTCACGCGCGCTATTGGCATTGCGCCACACCAATACATAGGTAATTAATTGCGCATCCGGGTCAGCCAACACCGGCCCAAGGATTCGGTCAGTCCAGAGGTTGGGCAGCTTCACCCCGTTGTTACCCGTTTCCGTAAGTGCGGCGATTTTGCGGCGTAATTGCGCGATTTTGGAAATACCGCGCAAGGCTGCGGTGAAATTGGCTTTTTGCTCGTCGGCACTGGCAGTGTTGGCCTCATGACCGAGATCCCAGTAGTTGTCCAATCCAATGACATCCACGTACTCATCCCCCGGGTACCCATAAAAATAATCACTTTCGAATTTAGCCATGTCGATACGACTGCGATCGGGTGAGAATGCAAAAATCAGGTTGTGCTGATCTTTTTCATCGCGCAAATATTTCACGGTAAATTGATATAGCGCGATGTAATCCTGCTCGCTCGCATGGCCTCTCCCCCACCAAAACCAGTCGCCGTTGTGCTCATGCCAAGGCCGGAAAATAATCGGGATTTGCTGCTCCTTGCCCTGCGCATTTGTCACCACTAAAGCTTCATTAAACTCGACAAATGCATCCAGGTATTTTTTCAATTCTTCATGCTTGGCTCCGCCCGGAACCAATTCGTGGACCGTCGGTGTTTTATCCCAGGAATTACCGCCGGACACCGGGCTGTACATATGCCAGCTGATGGTAATTACACCACCCCGGTTAAAACCGGCCTTAATCCATTCCTGCATTTGTTTGAAATTAACGCCGTCCAGATTTTTTTCATGGCCCAATTCCAAACCGCCAATTTCCCACCCGTAAACCGCCGGGTTTGAACCGGTGACGTCGCGCACGTCGGAGCGATCCAGGTCACCCTCCCAATTAACACCATAGGCCAGGCTGTCTTGATGGCCAAACAGAAAATGTTTGCCGCGCAGTGCCGCCAGATTGTTGTAGAGCGCCACTGACGCCGGGATGGCATCTTTATCGATCAATTTAAACGGGCGGTTGGCAGAAGTGGAATCCTGCTCCTGCAACGCCCCCTCTGTCAGCACTAACGATGAGGAAGAAGGCGCAGATTGGTTGTCACAGCCGGCCAGACCAGCCAGGAGCAAAAGCGCTACAAGGGGATGAAAAAGAGAGGTTAATCGGGACATGAGAGCTCCTTACGGGGAATAGCGCAGAACGTGGCGTTTTGCAGGTTTGTTATCAGTGGTCGTTATTATCAATGTAACCGTTTTCATTTGGCGCATACTACCAGCCAAAAACCTGAACAGGCAAAAGTATCCGGCAAATAAATGTTGAGCAGGGCTGCTATTTTGCCTAGCCTTGCCGTTTATTTGAGTGACCGGCAACCTGTTATGGACTTTAGCTTTCCCGCCATCGGCATAGTGCATTCCTGTTTCAAGGAAAAATTCGGCATACCCCGTCAGCCGGGCTTAGCTCCGCTAGCAGAGGCGGAAATCGAAATTCTCCCACCCTTTGATGATATCCAGGCCTTTGCAGGCTTAGAGGGTACGTCTCACCTGTGGGTTCAATTTGTGTTTCATGCCAACAAGCGCGAGGAGTGGAAAGCCAGGGTAAAACCGCCCCGGCTGGGGGGCAATAAAACCCTGGGCGTATTTGCCACCCGCTCGCCGACTCGACCAGCGCCAATTGGTTTGTCGGTAGTGCGGCTGCGCAGCGTCATTGAACGCGAAGGGAAAATCTTTGTGCAAATCAGCGGGGTGGATTTACTGGACGGCACACCGGTGTTGGATATCAAACCCTACGTGCCCTATGCGGATTGCGTGGTCGCCGCGGAAAACAGCTTCGCGCCAGAACCACCGCCGCCAATTGATGTGGATATTCCCGCCGCGTTGATGGTGTTTTGTGTGAGCTATTGGAGACAGACCGGAACGGATCTGGCCGGATTAATCACCCAGGTGTTGCAACAAGATCCGCGCCCGCAGTATCAGCAGCCTGACCAAGGGCGAGTGTACGGGATGAAGTTGCTGGATCTGGATGTGCGCTGGCAGTATCGACTAACGGGAAATAGCTACAGTATTTGTCTTACGCAACTATTGCCCTGCCAGCCCTAAAAAAACCAGTCAGCCTTAAGAGGTCGCTTCACCGGTACGGGGATCGGCACCCGCACTGCCAATTAGCTCCGGGTTGCGTCGCGCATCAATAATCATCCAGTAAAACATACCCATTCCCGCCATAGACAGCAGCACGCCGACCCAGCCAGTGGCGGCGTACCCCAAACCGGCGTCAATCACCAACCCACCTAAAAAGGCACCGGCGGCATTGGCAAAGTTAAAGGCTGAATGGTTCATGGCGGCTGCCATGGTCTGCGCCTTGCCGGCCACATCCATCAGGCGAATTTGCACGGCCGGACCAATCACCACCACGGTGCCCACACAGAATACCGTGACGCAGGCGAGCCAGAGATTCGGGGCAACCAGCGCGAAAACCGCGCAGACTATCATCGACCAGATCAGACAGCGCTTGATGGTGCCGAGCAGATCGCGGTCAGCCATGCGCGAACCGAAAATATTGCCCGTCACCATGCCCGCACCGAATAGCGCCAGCACAAAAGGCACGCCCATTTCGGTCAATCCTGCCAGGCTCATCAGCGTGGGTTTGACGTAGGAATAGATGGCGAACAACCCGCCCGAACCAATTGCACCTATCCCCAGGGTGATCCACACCTGACGATTGGTGAACATCGACAATTCATCGACGACGCGCCCACCCACTTGCGGCGACTCATAGGGGACAAACTTTGCTATGCACACGGCTGACACCAGCGCTATTCCTCCCACCAAAACAAACGCCGCGCGCCAACCCAGCCACTGCCCGAGGGCTGTCGCTATAGGTACACCGGCGAGCGTCGCAATCGAGAGCCCCAACATCACATAGGCCACCGCGCGGGTGCGCATATGCGAGGGTGCCAGCGAGGCCGCCACCAGTGAGGCAATCCCGAAAAAAGTCCCGTGCGGCAAACCACTCAACAGACGCAATGCCAACATAGCTTCATAGTTGGGAGCGAGCGCACTGGCGATATTGCCGAGCGAATAAAGGGCTATTAACACCACCAGCATGCGCGTGCGCGAACGGCCGGTACTGAAGATCGCCAACAGCGGCGCGCCTACCACCACCCCCAGTGCATAGGCGCTGATAGTACGCCCCGCTTGCGGAATACTGATGGACAGCGAAGAGGAAATTTCGGGCAACAAGCCCATGGAGACAAACTCGCCAACACCTATCGCGAAACTACCCAACCCCATGGCGAGGAGTGCGATAAAAAATGTTGCAGAAGGTGCTTCGTTCGATACCACTGAAGACGATGACAAACCTTGAACCTCGAAGGACGTGATTATCTACCGCAGATAATCGGTGCCGCCATTATAAGAAGTTCAGGCGCCAAGAGTAATATAAATATTGACTATAAGCTGAGTAAAACCACTCGTGTCAACGCAACTCACCGCGCCCCTAGCGTTAAATATCCGTCATCTGCTCGCGGCGGCGGCTGCTTTTCCCTCGGGTGGCTGTGGTATGATGCGCGCCTTTTTCAGCCTCCGCCGGCTCAGGTTCCGGCCCCTCCGTCTCCCGTTTGATGCCGTTGCTCCCGGAGACGTCGCTGTCCCGCTTTCGATTTTAAATTTTAGGTGCCTCGCACTTTAGGAGTTTGTTCCATGAGCAAGACCTCGTTAGACAAAAGCAAAATCAAGTTTTTATTGCTGGAAGGCGTACACCAATCGGCGGTGGATACCCTCCATGCCCAGGGTTACACCAATATCGACTACCTGAAAACCGCACTCGGTGAAGATGAGCTTATCGCCCGCATTCAGGATGCCCACTTTGTTGGCCTGCGCTCGCTCACCCAGCTGACCCGCCGCGTGTTTGAAAACGCGCCCAAGCTGATCGCCGCCGGCTGCTTCTGTATCGGCACCAATCAGGTAGATCTGAAAGCCGCACAAGAGCACGGCGTTGCGGTATTTAACGCGCCCTACTCCAACACTCGCTCGGTGGCGGAATTGGTAATCGCTGAAGCGATTCTGTTGCTGCGCAATATTCCGCAGAAAAACTTTGTCTGCCATCGCGGCGGCTGGGACAAGTCTGCAACTGGCTCCTACGAAATTCGCGGCAAGACCCTGGG
>JACCDS011763596.1_pt1 | contig 11342 bp, 1 predicted proteins | sample 7446441 | NCBI WGS metagenome assembly JACCDS01 (sample SAMN15323445, study PRJNA562643) | freshwater metagenome | isolation source: river surface water | place: USA:Blue River Watershed | collected 2017-08-17 | reverse complement strand
GCGCGATGAAGTTGCCCGCATTGGTCACGGCCACCCCTCCCGTGCTCACGATTTGACTGTTGTCACCCAGCAAAATCGTCGAGGCCCCATTGAGGCTGATCCCTCCCAAGCTCAGCGTGCTGCTCCCAATCGAGAAATCAAGCGTTCCCCCGCTCATCGTCAGCGTGCTCGTTCCCAAGGCCGAGGCATTCGATGCCACAAGCGTGCCGCCACTAATCACCGTTGCCCCGCTGTAATTGTTGGAAGCGGTGAGGATTGAGGTGCCGGAGCCGAGTTGCTGAACGGTACCGAAGCCGCTAATTGATGAGGTCAGACTAAAGGTGTTGGTCTGGTTGAAATTGATGGTTCCTGTGCCGCTTCCGAAGGTGATTGTTGCCGTCGTGATGCTTCCGGCTCCATTATTGCTGCCAAATCCACCGATATTCAGGGTACCGACATCGGCAGAGTTATCAGCAAGGAGAATAGTTCCCGCTGAGAGACCACCACCATTGGCAACCGTCAATTCACCTGAACTATTTCTTCCAATTGTTAAATCACTTACCACACTGAGCAAGGCCCCTGAACCGTTCACCCTTACAAAGTTATTTGTAGTGAAATTACCAAATCCAACAACCAATCCCTGCCCAAAGGTTGCAGTAGCTGATCCCTCAAGTATTAGCGAATTTGTTACACTGGAGTTGCTTCCAGGATTATTCCCTACATACCCATTAAAAACACTCAGACTTCCTCCGTTACTGAGCACCAACGTGGCGCTGGAGGCAGTACCCTCGATGGAGAGATCTGTCCCCGTTGAGGAGACTGCCCCGGTAATGATCAAGGATCCACCCTCTACTGCAGTACCTCCGTTGTAGCTATTGGAACCACTCAGCGCCAACGTCCCCTCTCCTACCTTGGTCAATCCACCGGCCCCGCTATTGTTCCCGGCCAGCGTCAGAAGGGTGCCGCTTGCATTGGTAACGGTGGTATCAGCAGCAAAGGTCAGAGCATTGCTGATCACTTGACTTCCAAGGGTCGTCGTGATCGAGGGCCCGCTACTTCCCTGGACAAGAGAGATGGTTCCCGATCCGGCCAAACCATAGGCGGATGCGTTGGAGAAGATCAGGGCATTGAGGGCTGCGTTGGTGTTCAGCGACACGACTCCACCCGCACCCGAGCCAAAAGTAGCACTGTCATTAGTGCTCAGGCTGCCGTCCAGACCGGGAGTGCCGCCGATGGCGCTCCAGTTGGCGAAGTTAGTCCAGTTGCCGCTTCCTGCCGTCCAGGTCGATTGACCCGAATAGACCAAGCCGCTGACCGTCAGGATGTTGGTCCCGACGTTGGAAAGCGCTCCCTCAAGGCCACTTGAATCCCCAAACACCACGTTCAGCGTGTTGGTGAAAGCTCCCACAGACTGACCCGTGGCAAAGTTGAGAAGTGCGTTGGAAGATGTTCCGGCTACCACGTTGGTGACTCCGCCAAGGGTCACGCCCCCGTTGGTCACCGCGTCGGCACCCAAGGCAACCCTAAAGCCCGCAGCATTGCTGATACCGATGTTGGTGGTTTGGGTATTGGTGTAGCCGACGTGAACCGCAGCCAAGGCCACGTTGGACACGGAGAGACTGCCCGACGCATGGTCATAAACATCCACGGTGACCGTGCCCGTGCCCGAGGAGGTTGTCGCGTTGGAGGAGTTCACCGTGAAGGTGCCAGTCTGGTTGGATCCCACGTTGGTCCCGGTGAAGGCCAGGCCACCTGCGTTGGTGCCGCTCTGCGGGGTCAGCGTGGTCGATCCGATCGATCCGGTGACATTGCTCGAAGCGCTTGCCGTGAAGACGAGGTTGGCCGCTCCGGAGGCGGCGGTGTTGGTCACCCCGGTCAGGAAGTTGGTGGTCCCTCCGGTGATCACTGCATTGGTGCCGCCAAAGGTGGCCGTGATCGGACCGAGTTGCGCCAATGCCTGCAGGATCACCGAATTGGTTGAGTAGACGACCTGGTAGCCACTTGGCAGCGCGTTGGTGGTTGCGAATGTCCCGCTCAAGAGTCCCGTGCTCGTCAGGAAGTTGTAGCTGCCATTAGTGAGCGCCGCGTTGGTGCTGAAGTTGAGCGTGCCGCCGAGGCTGGCCGTTCCGTTGACGGAGAGGAGGCTCGTGGAGCCTCCACCCAGCAGGATGTTGAGCGTGCCGCCGGTGATGGAAAGACTTCCGATCGAGAGTGTTCCCACAGTCGAACCATTGCCCGGGTCAATCGTTCCCGAGGAAAGCGTGACTGCAGAATTGGAGGCACTTCCAATTCCTCCCAAGGTGCCGCCATTCACGGTAATCGCGCCGCCGCCGGTGATACTGCCGTTGAGACGGAGCGTGCCGCCGCTCACCGTGGTCGTGCCGGTGTAGGTGTTGGTTCCCGAAAGCGTGGTCGTCCCGCTACCGCGCTGATTGACCGCACCACCAATGCCGACAATGGCATTCGAAAGAGTCATGGCGTTTGTCTGATTGAAATTGACCGTGCCGGTACCAGAGCCAAAAACGAGTTCGTTGAATCGGAGCGAACCGGAAGCATCCGTTCCTCCATAGGATCCGAAGTTCAGCGTTCCTGCGGAATTTGAGGTGGCCGCAATCAAGATGCTGTTGGAACCTCCACCCACGGAAACGGATCCACTGCCTGAAACGGTTAGGGTGCCAGAGCCACCAAGCCCCAGGGTGATGTCGCTGCCATTGATCCACGAACCTCCGCTGACCGTGACATTGCCGACTGATCCGGCATTGTTTCCAATATAGGCGGTGTCATTGAAAAAAGTTCCCCCTGAAATGCTCAGGTTGCCGATGCCGTCAGATCCCACGGTTAGATTTCCCGCATTGGTCCAAGTTCCTCCCGACATGGTCACGGTTCCCGTGGATCCGGCGCTATTGCCGATCCAAGAATTGACCGCAGAGATGCTTCCGTTGGTCATTGTCAGCACCCCGGTGCCGGAGTCAGCGACCGTGAGATCACCTAGATTGATCCAAGATCCGGAATTAATAGAGACGGTTCCGGTCGATCCCGCACTATTGCCGAGCCACGAATCGGTGTTTGTCACGGTTCCACCATTCAGGACAAAGGTACCATTGCCAGCGGTTCCCACAGAGAAGTAACCATCGGTTACGAAAGCACCTCCGTTTACGGTGAGGATACCTGTGGAATTGTTGGATGCACCGATCCAGGTCTGAGAATTGGAGACTGATCCCCCATTCACGGTCATCGTGCCGGCCCCATTGAGACCTATCACGTTGGTAACACCAGCAAGAGTGCCATTATTCACTGTAATGCTTCCCGAGGAACCAGCATCGTAACCCAGCAGAATGTTGGACGCAGTCACGGAACCACCATTGAGGATAAGCGAACCGTTGTCGGCGGCATTGGTCCCCACAATCAAGTCTGCAGTTCCGTGATTGATTACACCTCCGTTGGCAATCGAGAGAACTCCTCCCTTGACGACCGTGCCGCCAGTATAGGCATTGGTGGCCGAGATGGTCACGGTGCCTGCACCATCCTTGGTGAGAATTCCTGAACCTCCCAGTGATGCGGCGATGGTTCCATTGGTCACGGCATAGCCGCCGGTGGCAGTAAAGGTACCGTTGGTGAGGATGCCTCCACCCAGCGCGAAGGTACCGTTGGTCACATTGAGTCCTCCCAGGTTGATGATACCGTTCACCAGCGCCACACCCGAGGAGGTGGACCCCATTGTGCCCCCACTCGTCAGAGAGAGTGTGCCATTGCTGACAATAGTGGAACCTGCATAGCCATTGCTGGCGGAGAGAATCACTGTTCCCGTTCCCGACTTGACCAAGGAACCGCTACCGCTGAGCACTCCGGAGAGAGTCGTATTGGAAGCGCCGTCCACTGTCAGGATCGCCGTATTGGTGACAGTTCCCGCAATGGTGAGATTCCCCGAGGCAGCATTGAAAGTCTGGTCGGCCGCAAGGTAGAGGGGAATAGTCACCGTCTGGCTGCCGGTAGCGTTGTTGACGATGCCACCCTCCCCGTTGGTGACGCCCAAGCCGGTCAGGTTGTAGGTCCCGGTCAGGGCATTGCTAAAGGTAATTCCCTGCAGCGAGGTGACTTGGGCGTCGTTGGTCACAACACCGCTGTTGGTTCCGGAAAAGACCAGCGTCGATCCGTTGGTGATGCCGATTGTGCTGAGGGTACCTGATCCCGCGGTCCAGACATTGGTACCAGAAACAGCAACCAAATAACTCAACAGAAGGTTGCTGCCATTGGTGGCAATGGAAAATGTGCCGACCATCGGGTTCAGGAAATCGTTGGTGTTGACCGCAAAATTGGCGGCATCGAATCCGATGATGCCACCCGCGAAGGAGGCGATCACCCAGTTGGTGGAGGCATTCTCATTGAAATTCGACGCCGCTCCGGGAACGTCTGGATTGACGCTCGAAAGTGTCTGGAGGTTGATGGTGACCTGGTTGCTGGAGCTGATGGATCCGAAGGTGAGCGAACCGCCGCCGAGGATCTGGTCATAGCCGATTCCCGCTGCCGCTGACCCGTCGAGAAGCTGCCAGTTGTAGGTGGCTCCTCCATTCCAGATCATACTCGACACCGTCAGGGTGCCGGGGCTGTTACCCGGGGCGACCGTCGCACCGGAGGAAAGGATGGTCGTGTTGGTAGGGTTGGCCGCGCTGATGGCGAGCGTACCCGATCCAGAGAGGGTCACGCCGTTGCCGATCGTCAGGGTGGAGCCTCCGAAACGTCCGTTGACCACCAGCGATCCCGCGCTGATGACAGCACTACCGCTAAACGTGTTGGTCCCTGTGATCGTAAGGGTACCAGCACCGAGCTTGGTGAGTGATCCCGCACCGAAGATCTGCGACCCCACGGTGATGTTGTTGGTGGAGATATCGAGGGTGCCGCTCCCGCCGACATTCAGCCCCACCCTGGCATTGGTCATGAAGTTGGTGGCTGCACCGGCCCCGGCAACAAGTGTGCCGCCATTGGTCAGGATCACGCTATTAGTGCCGCTCTGCGCGGCATTGGATCCCTTGTCGATCTGGAGGACGGTGGCCGTTCCACCGTCAAGAAGAAGTTGGTTGGTACCACCCGAACCCAGGGCCGTACCATTGGTGTTGGTGCCGACACCCATTGTCAGCACTCCGAGGTAAGCCGAGCCCCCGGCATTCACCGCAATCCTGTTCACCATGTTGGTGCCGCCATTACCGATCTGCGTCAGGCTCCGGTTGGTCGTCAGAATCGTGCCGTAGAAGCTGTTGGTTCCCACGTTGGTCACCGTACTGTTGGTCGAGATGGTACCTGCCAGGGCATTCGATACCGCCAGGTAACCGCCCGCACCGACAGTCACGATATTGGTCGACTGAATCCCCTGTCCACCGACCGTCAGGGTCGGGGTCGTCAGCGTGCTTGATCCAATGTTGAGCGTGTTGGCGACGTTGCTGCCTTGGTTGACGTAATCGGTGGGAGCATTTCCGATGAGGACGTAGCCGATGGCACTGTTCGTGCCGTAATTGGTGCTGATGACGCCGAGGTTGGTGCTCTTGTATTCCACACCGGTCCTGTAGGAATTATTCACCGTAAAGGTGGATCCGTTGGTCAAGGTCACCGTGTTGACCCCGTTGGTGCCACCCTCACCGATCGTGAATCCACCCGCTCCGAAGCTGTTGGTAGACCCCACGTTGCCGTTGGTGGTGCCGGCGATAACTGTGGAGTTATCAACAAACAGATCATTGGTGTTATCCGTCGATCCACGGCCGATATTGATGAAATTCACCCAGAGGGTGGATCCGTTGGTCACCTTGATGGAGTTGTACTGGCTGTTGGGCGTGCCCGTGAAGGCCATGCCGACGTAGAAAGGGCTCCAGCGCGCATCAATCGTGCCCCCGTTAAGGACCACGTTGTTGGTGCCGTTGTTGTACCAACCTCCGCCGCGGGAGGTGTTATAATCGCCGATGAAGAAGCCTCCGACGCCGCCTCCACCGTTGGCATTGGTGTTGAAAATCAAGGTGGAGCCGTTTGCGACTTCCAAAGTAGAGGTGAATCCACTGGCAGCCATGACAAACATATTGAAAGCAGCCTGGGTATTGGTGGTTCCACTACCATTGAAGGAAATCGTGCCGCCGTTGACCTGAACCACGTTGGTTCCCGGAAGAGCCCCGCTGGCAGCGAGATTGATGGTTCCATTCACTACCTTGGTGACGCCTGTGTAGCTGTTGCTGCCGCTCAGGGTAATGCTTCCTCCCGTGGGTGAATTCGCAGTGAGGCTCCCGGAACCGCTGATGCCGCCGGAGAGATTGAGAGAGGATCCGTTGCCATTAAGGGTGAGGATCCTACCCGATGCTATCGAGATAGCATTGGTGGCAGTCGCCGTGGAGGCTGCCTGCAAAGTTGTATTGCCTGTGACCGAAATACTGCCGCTGCCAAGAGCGTTGCTACCGCCGATGCCGAGAATTCCCGAGGCAAGGGTGGTGCCCGCACTGTAGTTGTTGCTACCGGTGAGGTTAAAGGTCCCGGAGTTGGAAACGGTCACACCGTAGCTGCCGCCGTTTTCGGCGAAGTTGCCGGAGATCGTGGTGGTGCCATTTCCCAGTCCACTCAGGAGGAGATTCCCTCCAATCGTGGAGTTGATGGCCACCTCATTGTTGCCAAACTGACCATTGATACCCACCTGGCTTCCATTACCCGCATCGAGGATCAACTGCGAACCTCCGGAGGACACAAGCACATAGTCAGCAATGGCAGGGTCGACACCATTATTACCGCTAGCCAAAACAAGATTCTTGATTGTGCGATCCTGTGACACGGTGACCGTCCCACCGCCACCTTGGTAAGCGAAAAGAGCCCCGTAGTTGGTGCCGTTAGGATTCACTCCGGCGCTCCAGTTATTTGTTGAGGTGGTCCAATTTCCCCCAGTGAACTGATTGACCGTATAGGTGAGGTAGAGGTTGTTGAGATCGCTGGAAAGACCCGTTGTAGTAATACCATCGGCAGCAAGGATTTGACCATTGGTATCGGAACCGGCAAGCGTTGCGGAACTTATCAGAAGCGTGGTGGCGTTGACTATGTTCAGGGAACCAGATCCCGATGGTGTGTATGTTTGGTTCAACGTGATAAGCCCGGATAAGTTTGCAAAACCATTAACCTGCAGCTTGTCAAAGGATCCGGCCGGATTCGTAAATCCCGTCGGCATAGTTGCTCCGAAAACATCAATGTTAAGATTCCCCCCTGCACCTTGAGTATAGTCGCCGTTGATGGTCATGAGCCCCGCATTTCCTAGCCCGCCGGGGGCAAGGGTGGCGTTCGTGTTGCTGAGAGCGGTGGCGCTAACGGCCCCACCAGTCCATCCGGCTCCAGTGTTCAGAGTACCAAAGGCGAGCGTACCTCCCGTCCAGTTCAGGGCATTGCCAATATCGGCGGCGTTGCCGGTGTTGGCCGTAAGGTCACCCCTCACCTGCAGGCTGCCACCGCTCAGGTCGATGGCATTGTCGTTGGCACCGCCACCGGAAGCGGCTCCCAGAGTCAGAGCGCCGCCGATAATGACGTTACCACCGCTCACATTGAGGCGGTTCACGTTGTTAGTACCGAAGGCACCGATTGTTGAAGCCGTCGCACTGCTATTGCTAAGCGTGCCTCCGTAAACTGCCACCGCGTTGGTCGCGCCACTTCCTCCTGAGGTTCCGGTTCCGGCTCCTCCAACCGTCAGGGCTCCCGTATTGGTCACAAATCCTCCACTCATAGCGAAGGTGTTGGAGTTGTTCGCCGTCTGGCGGGCTCCGACCAAGATGCCGTTGATGGTGGCATTGCCTCCACTGTTGGTGAAGAGGTTGTACGCGGCACCCGTCCCCGAGTTATTGCGACCGACAATGATTTGCTGGCTTCCCAACAGCGTGGATCCCGCTCCCCCCAACTCAAAGATGTTGGTCCCGCCTGTGCTGTTAGCCAGATAGCCAATCGAGATGATTCCCGCATTGGTCATAACAGCACCGTTGGTCAAGGTTACCTTCGCCACGCTGCTACCGCTACCCCTCAGATCAAATCCTCCCGACACGAGGTTGGTCGTTCCAGCCGCATCCATGAGGATCGTGCCGTTGGTAATAAACACGTTGTTAGTGCTGATGGCCCTGCTGGCCCCGAGTCGAAGCGTGCCGCCTCCGGTCACCGCCGTGGTGCCGATATAGCTGTTGCTCGCAGCCAGGGTCTGGGTGCCGCTTCCGGTTATGATCACCGACCCGGCTCCGCCGAGTGTGCCACCAAAGCTGTTGGAGGTTCCATTGTTGCTCAGAGTCAGAGCCACCGCCACCGCACTGGTATTGGCGAGCGTAATGGCGCCGGTGCCGGCCAAGCCTCCTAGGGTGGCCGCCGTCAGACTGCCGAAGCTGAGGGTACCCGCACCTTCATTGAGCACGCTGTTCTGCAACGTGGTCGCACTACCGAGTCGGAGGATACCGTTGTTAAGGAAGGTCGCGCCGGTGTAGCTGTTGGCGGCATTCATGACCAGGGTACCGCTGCCAGAAAGCGTGACCGATCCGGTGCCGCTGATCGCAGAGTTGTTGGTCGACACATTACCGAGGCTAAAGATCACCAAACCGTTGTTGAGGGTAGCGCCGGAACCGAGCGATCCCGTCGTCCCGTTCGTGCCGACCTGCAGAGTGCTACCGGAGTCCACTGTCTGCCCCCCGCTGAAGCTGGAGGTGTTGTTGATGATGAGGGTGCCCGCTCCGGCAGCCGTGAGGGTCGCACCTGTCAGATTGCCACCGCTCAGGATGACCGAGGTCCCGGCTCCGTTGCTCGAGGTCAGGTTGCCGACCGTGATCCCACTGTTGGTCACCGTGATGTCGGCGCCGGATGTGAAGATGGCGTTGTCATTGGGTACGAAAGCCACATTGGCTCCCGTATTATCCCTCTGCCATGAGAGGCTATTGGTATCCCAATCACCACTTGCGCCGCCATTCCAGTAGAGATTCCAAGCTCCTCCAGAGACATCAAGCAAGAGGGAGGTGCTGTTTGTATTGAACGTGTAGGTATTGCGCGTGCCGGGCACCGAATAGCTCTGCCCGGTGGTCAGCGTCTGCCCACCCAAGGTGCTGCCGGTCAGCGCTATGTTGGCTTCCCCGATGAGGTTGGTTCCTGAAAGCAGGGTGTAGGTGCCGGTGTTCAGGTAGTTCCCTGAGAGGGAAATCAGGTTGTTCGATCCGCTGATCGACACTTCATTGGTCGTGGTGACTGTATTGGTCCCCGAGAGAGCCAGCGTGGAGAAGCCACCGAAAGCAAGGGCATTCAGATTCAGCGCTGCGGCACCGGTGTAGCCAAGCACCGCCTGATTGGTGGAGACACCAGTAAGGGTGATGGATCCTGTACCGAGATTATTGGCTGCGGAGATCGTGATGCCACCCCCGTTGATAATGGTACCGCCGGAGTAGCTGCTTGCTCCCGAGAGAGTCAGAGTGCCCGTCCCCACCTTGGTGAGGGCCATGGTGTTCGTCGCTCCATTGACAATTGTTCCGGCATAGGTGGTATTTCCCGAGCTGCCCGCTCCGACCGTGAGGATGCTGTTGGTAGTGCCGCTGTTGCTCACCACGCCGGAGGAAGAACCACTGAAGTTACCCACCGTGGCGCTGAAGCCAGCCACATTGAGAACAGCATTATTGGTGAGGGTATTGTTGGTGGCACCAAGTCCGCGGGCATTGCCCAGCGTGATGGTGCCAACACCGTTGGACACGCCGCCGGTGAAGGTGCTGAGACCATTCAGCCTCAAGTTATTCACGCCCAGTTTCACCAATCCTCCCGCACCACTCACCACTCCACCCAGCGTCGTCGTGCCCGTTCCCACTGTCGAGTTGAGGGTCAGGTAAAATGAGCCAAGATTCAAAGCTCCATTCACGTTAATAACGCCGGTACTCGCCGTAATGATGAATTGCTGACTAGCTCCCAAGTTCACCGTAACAGCTGAAGCAATGGTGAGAGTACCAGTGTTACCGTTGTTAAGAATACCGGTGTTGGTTCCACTTGAGAGAACTCCATTCAGGGTCAATGATCCTCCGGTGTTGCCATTAATCAGGGATGTACCACCAGCAGTTTTGGACAACTGCCCAACAGTGACTGAACTTGCTCCAATGGTTACCGTGCCCGCACCTGTAGCAGTTGAAGAGTTTGTGAATGTAGCGGTGCCATTGGTGGCCGGAACAACACCGGTGCTCCAACTTGCAGGATTAGTCCAAAATCCGCCGTTGGTATTGGTGTAAGTCTGTGCCTTGACCGTGGCAGCGCCCATGCCCAGTAAGGCCAAAAAAGAGAGGATGTGGCGGGAGATTTTCATGAAAGGAGTGGAGTCATCCGTGAACATGGGAGCGGATTTTTTGAACATCACGGCCTGGAGTCGGTCAAAGATCATGAGGAGAGGGTGTCGGGGGTAGCGAAAAACAGCGGGGCCAAGGGGGACTAGAGGCAGTGTGTTCTGATGGGAGGTCAGGGGGAAAATCTGGATTTTTCGGGGTTTATCTTTTTAGGTGATCGCATCACAGGGTGTCAACGATCTTGGCCTATTTTTTTCTCTTTCAACGGCAACTCTCCAACTAGGACCAAGCTTTGGCAAATTGACTCCCTACCTCCCCTGCCCCACGATGCCTCCATGGTTCCCAATATCGTCCTGATCGGCTTCATGGGATGCGGCAAGAGCAGCATCGGCCGCCGCTTGGCCACACGCCTCGGCCACGAACTCCTCGACAGTGACGACCTGATCACCGCCCGCGCCGGCAGAAGTGTCGCGGAGATCTTTGCCACGGAGGGAGAATCCGGGTTCCGAAAGAGGGAGACGGAGGAACTCCAGGCTCTCGAAGGAAACCAAGGTGTCGTTCTCGCCACGGGTGGAGGGGCAATCCTCTCCCCGGACAACCGTGAGATCCTCCATCGGATCGGGCTTGTAGTCTGGCTCCATGCCGACATGGAGACGCTTTTTGAACGGGCCACCCGCAGCCGCAAGCGCCCCCTGCTGGAGGTGGAGAACCCCCGGACAGCCTTCACCACCCTGCTGGAGTCCCGCCTCCCCATCTATGAGGCCACGGCCGATCTCAAGGTTGACGCCACGGGCCTCTCCCATGAGCAGACGGTCGAGACCATCATCCGGGCCATCGAGGCCCGGGGCTAAGTGCTAGGCTGACGGGAAAAAATCTGAAACCCGCAAGCGGTGCCGACGACTCCGCTGATCCATTTGGAATTGACTCCCGGCCACCCCTCTCCTAACTCTGTACGTTTCTCCGAAGGTTCCCCCGCCTCGGGCAACCCATACCAATCATCATGCCAAACATTGCCATCAACGGGTTCGGTCGCATCGGCCGCCTTGTCTTCCGTGCCATCGCCGAACAGGGGCT
>JACCDS010010321.1_pt1 | contig 11343 bp, 10 predicted proteins | sample 7446441 | NCBI WGS metagenome assembly JACCDS01 (sample SAMN15323445, study PRJNA562643) | freshwater metagenome | isolation source: river surface water | place: USA:Blue River Watershed | collected 2017-08-17 | reverse complement strand
GTCAAGCATAGTGATTATCTGGTGTTTGATTTTTCAGGTAATGCTTTTTTGCATCATCAAGTACGAAACATGGTGGGAGCATTGGTTTATGTAGGCAAGGGCAGTTATTCGCCTGACTTTATTAAAACCTTGCTGGCATCTAAAGATAGAACAAAATCGCCTCCAACATTCTCTCCCGATGGGCTGTATTTAACTGGCGTTGATTATGAGGATGCTTGGGGCTTACCGCCAACTAGACGGTATTTAAATTTTTTAGCTTAAGTGAATTAAAACGTAACTAACCTGTGACAGCTTCAGGGCTTTCAGTTACGCTATTGACTTTCAATGGATGGTTTATTTGTGCGAACACGAGTGAAAATTTGCGGGATTACCCGAGTGGAAGATGCGCTGATTGCTGTGGCTCAGGGTGCTGATGCGATAGGCTTGGTGTTTTATCCACCGAGCCCACGTTATGTGACGCCAGCACAAGCTGCAGAGATCGTGAATGCACTACCTGCTTTTATCACATTAGTTGCCCTATTTGTGGATGCGAGTAGAGCTGATGTTGAAGCCGTGTTATCTCAGGTCAATATTGATTTAATCCAGTTTCATGGCCAAGAAACGGCAGATGAATGTCGTCAATATGGTAAGTCATATATGAAGGCAATTCGCGTCAAAAGTGACACAAATTTGGTACAATACATGACTGAATATTCAGATGCTAAAGCCTTGCTATTAGACACTTACGCAGAGGGTGTGCCGGGCGGAACGGGGCAAGTGTTTGATTGGACTGTAATTCCTAAAAATCTTAGCAAGCCTATTGTATTGGCCGGCGGCTTAGATGCGGAAAATGTGGAACAAGCCATTCGTCAAGTTAAGCCGTACGCTGTAGATGTCAGTGGTGGGGTGGAGTTTAAAAAAGGGATTAAAGATGCAGCTAAAATAGCTGCATTCATGCGAGGAGTAATTAATGCAACTGTATGATATGCCGGATGAACGTGGTCACTTTGGTCCTTATGGCGGCATTTTCGTCGCTGAGACTTTGGTGGAAGCGCTTGAAGAATTACGCGTCATGTATGAAAAGTATCGTCATGACGAAGAATTTTTAGCTGAGTTTGCCCACGATCTTAAACATTTCGTTGGTCGTCCAAGCCCAATCTACCATGCAAAGCGCTGGTCAGATAAAGTGGGTGGCGCTCAGATTTACTTAAAGCGTGAAGATCTTAATCATACTGGCGCTCACAAGGTTAATAACACCGTTGGTCAGGCGCTGCTCGCTAAGCGCATGGGTAAGCCTCGCGTGATTGCTGAAACGGGTGCCGGTCAACACGGTGTTGCAACAGCAACCATTGCAGCACGTTTGGGTCTTGAATGTGTTGTTTACATGGGTTCTGAAGATGTCAAACGTCAAGCGCCCAACGTTTACCGCATGAAGTTATTAGGTGCAACCGTGGTACCTGTGGAAAGTGGCTCTAAAACGCTCAAAGATGCGCTTAATGAAGCGATGCGTGATTGGGTGACTAACATTGAAAATACTTTCTACATTATTGGAACTGTGGCTGGTCCACATCCTTATCCAATGATGGTGCGCGATTTCCAAGCGGTGATTGGCGTTGAAGCAAAAATCCAAATGAAAGAGATCGTGGGTCGTCAGCCAGATGCAGTGATTGCATGTGTGGGTGGTGGTTCAAATGCAATGGGAATTTTTTACCCATACATCAACGAAGAGAATGTACGTTTAATTGGTGTTGAAGCTGCAGGTCATGGCTTAGAAACAGGTAAACATGCAGCACCATTAACGACCAATAGCGCGGTGGGTGTATTGCACGGCAACCGCACTTACTTAATGCAAGATGAAGATGGTCAAATTATCGAAACACATTCAGTGTCTGCCGGTTTAGATTATCCAGGTGTAGGTCCTGAACATGCTTGGTTGAAAGATACTAAACGTGCTGAATATGTTGCCATCACTGATGATGAAGCGATGGCTGCTTTCCATGGTCTGTGTTTGACAGAAGGTATTATCCCAGCTTTAGAGACAAGTCATGCATTGGCATACGCTGAAAAGCTTGCAAAAACAATGAGTAAAGATCAAATCTTACTTGTTAATCTCTCAGGTCGCGGTGATAAAGATATGAATACCGTTGCTCAACTTTCTGGAATTACGCTCTAATTTATGTCACGCATTCAAACTACTTTTGAAAATCTCAAACAATCAGGCAAAAAAGCCTTAATTCCATTTATTACGGCAGGTGATCCTCATCCTGATAAAACCGTTGAAATGCTGCATGCACTCGTCAAAGCCGGCGCTGATTTAATTGAGTTAGGGGTTCCATTCTCAGATCCAATGGCAGATGGCCCAGTGATTCAGCGTGCAAGTGAGCGTGCTTTGGTTCATAAAGTTGGCTTGCGTAAAGTGTTGGCGCTAGTAAAAGAGTTTCGTCAGCAAGACCCTAAAACACCGATTGTGTTGATGGGTTACGCTAATCCTATTGAAGCGATGGGCGTTGAAAAATTTGCCGATGCTGCTAAAGATGCTGGTGTTGATGGCGTTTTAACTGTGGATTATCCACCTGAAGAATCTATTGAATTCAACGCGATGTTAAAAGCGCGTGATATTGATCCTGTGTTCTTGTTATCACCAACAACAGATGCTTCTCGAGTAGATGTCATTGTTAATCAAGCGAGTGGTTTTGTTTACTATGTTTCACTGAAGGGTGTGACAGGTTCAAAGAACTTGGATGTTGATGAAGTGGCTGTTCGTGTTGCTGAGATTCGTGCAATAACAACATTGCCTATTGGTGTTGGTTTTGGCGTACGAGATGCCGCCGCAGCTAAAGCCGTTGCAAAAATTGCTGATGCGGTTGTTGTTGGAAGCCGCATGGTTCAAGCGGTAGAGAGCTCTTCGTCAGAGAGCGTAGTGGCAAACTTAGCAGCGCTGACTGCAGAGTTACGTCAAGCAATTGATAGTCATTAATTCTGATATTTTCAGAAAAATAAGGAATACATTATGAGTTGGTTAAAAAAGATTCTTCCACCAAAAATTAAGCGTGTCATTGGTCCAAGTAAGAAAAATGTACCTGAAGGCTTGTGGAGTAAGTGTCCTAAATGTGACTCAGTTCTTTATCGTACAGACTTAGAAGCAAACGCAGAAGTTTGTCCTAAATGTGAATATCACAACCGTATTTCAGCAAGAGAAAGATTGGATTTTCTTTTGGATGAAAACGGTCGCAAAGAAATCGGTGCTGATGTTCAGCCAGTTGACCCATTGAAATTTAAAGACACCAAAAAATACGCTGACCGTATTAAAGCTTCACAAAAAGAAGTGGGTGAAACAGATGCGCTTATCGTGATGAAGGGCAGCATTAAGAATGTCCCTGTAGTGGCCGCATCATTTGAATTCAAATTCATGGGTGGTTCTATGGGTTCTGTTGTTGGCGAGCGTTTTGTTCGCGGTGTACAAGAGGCCATTAAGACTAAGTCTGCTTTTATTTGTATCTCTGCCAGTGGTGGAGCACGTATGCAAGAAGGTCTTTTCTCTCTCATGCAAATGGCAAAAACCAGTGCTGCACTGACTAAATTAAGTGAAGCTGGCTTGCCATATATTTCTGTATTAACTGACCCAACCATGGGTGGTGTATCAGCAAGTTTTGCGATGTTAGGTGACATTATTGTTGCCGAGCCTCAAGCTTTAATTGGCTTTGCTGGCCCACGCGTAATTGAGCAAACAGTGCGTGAAACTCTACCTGATGGTTTCCAACGTGCCGAGTTCTTAGTTGATCATGGTGCTGTTGATATCATTATCGATAGACGCCAAATGCGCGATAAATTGTCAGTATTAATTGCAGGTTTAATGAAACTGCCTGTTGCTGCATAAGTGTGATGGGCGTGAGCCCATCAGCTATTACTTTTAGTTCTTTATTCATCTACACAGGGTTTTACTTCCACACGTGTCCCCAATTGAGCAACTGCCAACCAACCTCGCGGCATGGCTAGATTACATTGAGGCTTTACACCCTAAGTCCATAGCTATGGGTTTAGATCGTGTAAATGAAGTAAAGCAGCGATTAAATCTAAACCCTCAATTTCCTATCGTGATTGTTGCCGGAACCAACGGCAAAGGCTCGACTTGTGCGATGCTTGAGCATATTTATCATGCAGCCGGTTATCGTGTTGGCACCTATTCCTCTCCACATTTATTACGTTATAACGAGCGAGTTCGCTTAAATTCTCAAGAAGTCAGTGATGAGGATTTGGTGAAGGCTTTTGTTGCAGTTGAGCAGGCGCGTCAAGATACTGAACTGACCTATTTTGAATATGGCACCTTGGCAGCAGTTTGGCATTTTATGCAAAAGCAGGTGGATGTCGCGATACTAGAAGTGGGTTTAGGTGGGCGTTTAGATGCCGTTAATGTATTTGAGCCTGATTGTACCGTTGTCACCAGTATCGACCTTGATCATATGGAGTTTCTTGGAGATACGCGTGAATGCATTGGAGCAGAAAAAGCCGGAGTTTTTAGGGCTAAAATTCCTGCAATATGCGGAGATGAGGACCCACCAAATTCCCTCATTGATTATGCAAACCATATCGGGGCTCCACTTAAACTAATCGGTCGAGACTTTAAAGTCGAAGCCGATAAAAAAACCTGGACCTATCGTGCAGATCAATTCTCGATCGAACATATGCCAATGCCAGCTTTAATTGGTGAATTCCAGCTCAATAATGCAGCCTCTGTTTTATCAGCCATACAATCACTTCAGCATTTGTTGCCTGTGCAAATTAAAGCTATTGAAACAGGCCTAAAAACAGTCAAGCTCGCAGGGCGTTTTCAAAGGTGGGCTGCTAAGCCAGACATCATTTTAGATGTCGCACATAATCCACATGCAGCAAAGTCACTGGCAATTAATCTTAAAAATTCTCGTCATCAAGGCAAGACGATTGCGGTCTTTGCGATGTTGGCTGATAAAGATATTACAGGGGTGATCAATGCCCTCTCTGGAGAGATTGATGCCTGGTATGTCGCCACGATTGACAATGTGAGGGGTGCAAACGCAAGCACTCTCTCTAAAATGATTGTTGATACGCTACCAAGTGCTGAAGTAAAAATATTCAATCAAGTGGTCGATGCCTTTCATCAAGCCTGTATTGATGCCAATGAAAATGATAGAATTATCACATTAGGCTCATTCTTCACGGTGGCTGAAGTCATGCATGAATTGCAAACTAAAAAAACAAAATAGGGTGATAAACAATGGCGCAAGATAAGTTGCAATCACAAGACGAACAAGAGATTCAGTTCAAAAAGCGTGCAAGAAGACGTTTGGTTGGATCAATTGCCTTGGTTTTATTCATGATTGTTGCGCTACCAATGGTGCTTGAAGATCGAAACGCCCAAACACCAAAATCACCTGTCACCATCTCTATTCCTAGCCAAGACGGCGAAGCTTTGGTGCCAAAAGCAGAGCCAGTCGTTCCTGCGCCCGAGCCGCAAGTTCAGCCAGATCCAATGCAGCTAGATTCCGAGCCGGAAGTAGTTGCTCCAGAACCAGCGCCTGTCGTTGAGGAAAAAAATAAGCCAGAGCCAGAGGTCAAGCCAGCGAAATTGGAAGCCAAACCAGAACAGGTAAAAACACCAAATAAAGAAGAGGAGAAACCAACACCTGAAAAAGTAAGCGGTAATTACTTTATTCAAATTGGTGTGTTTTCAGATCCTGAAAAAGTAAAACAAATGCAGGCTAAGTTAAGCGGTGCTGGCTTGAAATCAAATGTTGATTTGATTGATACTGCAAAAGGCCAGAAGTCACGTTTAAGAGCTGGTCCTTACAGCAATAAGAGTGATGCTGAAGATAAGCTGGCTAAAGTAAAATCCTTAGGTTATTCAGATGCGCGAGTTGGTAGTAATTAATGACCATTTTTGACTACATTGTTTTAATAATTCTCGGCCTTTCGATTCTTGTCGGTGTTATGCGAGGCTTGTTACGTGAAGTCTTATCAATTGCCGGTTGGGTCGCTGCATTTTTGGTTGCTAAATTTTACACAGCACAATTATCTCCATTGCTGCCCCAAGCAATTTCATCTGATTCATTCCGATATATAGCTGCTTTTATCATTTTATTTTTAGCTACCTTAATCATCACTAGTCTATTAGCAATTGCACTGTCTCAAGTATTTAAAGCAACTGGCTTGGGTTTGATTGATCGTATTTTTGGTGCAGTGTTTGGGCTTGCACGCGGCTTAATGATAGTTGGTGTATTTGTCATGCTCAGTGGATTAACAGAGTTCCCAAAAAAATCTAGTTGGAGTGATGCAATGTTCAGTGCGCCTTTAGAAGCCATGGTGTTGACTGCTCGGCCTTGGATGCCTCCGGTTGTAGCTGAGCATATTAAGTACGAATAAGCAGCACGCCATTAAAGTGTGTCGCATTAGTTTTTTTAGAGTGTAAGTTTTTTAAAAGGCCTTAAAAATAATGTGTGGAATTATCGGTATTGTCGGTAAAAACCCTGTTAACCAATTGTTGTACGATGGTTTGCTCGTCTTGCAACATCGCGGTCAAGATGCAGCAGGGATAGTGACTTGTGATGGCAATACCTTTTACATGCATAAAAATAATGGCTTGGTGCAGGATGTATTCCAAACACGACATATGCGTAGCTTGCAAGGTAATGCAGGTATCGCTCATGTGAGATATCCAACTGCAGGCTCATCGTCAGCTGCCGAAGCACAACCTTTCTATGTCAATTCTCCTTTTGGTATCGTGCTTGGACACAACGGCAACTTAACCAACTCTGCGCAGTTGAAACAAGAAATGTTCCGCCAAGACTTACGTCATATCAACACCAATTCTGATTCTGAAGTATTGTTGAATGTATTGGCTCATGAAATTGAGCAAACAGCAAAAAGTGCGGTGCTGAATTCAGACATGATTTTTGATGCAGTTGCTGGCGTCCACCGTCGTGTTAAAGGCGCTTATGCAGTTGTCGCGATGGTAGCAAACTTTGGTTTGATTGCTTTCCGTGATCCAAATGGCATTCGTCCTTTGGTGATTGGTAAATCGCAAACTGAAAAGGGTGTGGAGTATATCGTTGCTTCTGAAAGCGTGGCGCTTGATGTGCTGGGTTTCACTTTAGTCCGTGATGTAGAACCTGGTGAGGCTGTATTCATTGATATGGATGGTAACTTCTCATCACGCCAATGCGCACCGAATGCTAAGCTCAACCCATGTATTTTTGAATACGTGTATTTAGCACGCCCAGACTCACTCATCGATAACGTGTCTGTTTATCAAACTCGTTTGCATATGGGCGAGAGTCTTGGAGAAAAGATTAAACGTGAGTGGAATCATCTACAAATCGATGTCGTGATTCCAATTCCAGATACCAGCCGTCCAAGTGCTGTGCAATTGGCTAATGCGCTGAATCTGACTTATCGTGAAGGCTTCATTAAGAATCGCTATATCGGCCGTACTTTCATTATGCCTGGCCAAGCGCTACGTAAAAAGTCTGTGCGCCAAAAGCTCAACCCAATTGGTATGGAATTTAAAGGTAAAAACGTATTGTTAGTGGATGATTCTATTGTTCGCGGTACAACTTCACAGCAAATCGTGCAAATGGCGCGTGATGCAGGTGCAAATAAAGTGTTCTTTGCTTCTGCGGCGCCACCAGTTCGCTTCCCTAACGTTTATGGTATCGATATGCCTAGCCGTGATGAATTGCTTGCAACAGGCCGTACTGATGAGGAGATTTGTAAAGAAATTGGTGCAGATGCGCTCATTTATCAAGATCTTGATGATTTGGTGAAAGCCGTTCAATTAAACAATCCTAAAATTAAAGTATTCGATTGCTCATGTTTTGATGGTAAATACGTGACGGGTGATATTGATGAAGCGTATTTAACCGCGATCGAGTCTGCACGTGGTGATGTTCAGCAAGCGAAGCGTCCTGCCAATTCGATTACCCAAATGGATTTGAATTTAGTGAATGCTAAAGAGCAAGAGGAAGAGGCTAGTTAAACCATTTCGTCCTGTCGCTTGACGATTGCAAGCATGAGGGATAACATGGCCATGCGCTGATTTGAGTTGCTGTAAAGCATAGCTCAGCTTGCGGGCGCTAAATAAATTCAGCTAAAGCGAGTGCTAGCAAAGCAAACCCGTTTTAGCCTAATCGCAAAACGGGTTTTTTTATGTCTCAGATGAGGCAAGCAAAGGTAATAAGATGGCAACAGATATCGATTTAAATGGCTTTGATGAAAGTGCATGGCACCCTGAAACTTTAGGTGTGCGTGCGGGTAACCAAATGACAGAATTTGGTGAAAACTCAGAGGCATTATTCCTGAACTCAAGTTTCCGCTTTAAAAGCGCAGCGCAAGCTGCTGCACGCTTTGGTGGCACCGAGTCTGGGAATATCTATTCTCGCTTCACTAATCCAACTGTAAGCATGTTTCAAGACAAGCTAGCTGCCCTAGAAGGCGCTGAGCAATGTGTTGCAACATCAAGTGGCATGTCTGCTATTTTGGCTTGTGTGATGGGCCTATGTAGCGCTGGCGATCATATCGTTGCTTCACGTAGTATTTTCGGTACTAGCGTTCAGCTTTTTAGCAACATTCTTAAGCGCTGGGGCTTAGAGGTAACTTTTGTATCACTCACTGATGTGAGTGCTTGGCAAAGTGCGATTACGCCAAAAACAAAACTCTTTTTTGTTGAAACGCCTTCTAATCCTTTGACTGAGGTGTGTGATATTCCAGCCTTGGCTAAAGTTGCGCATCAAGCAGGCGCTTTATTGGTGGTGGACAATTGCTTCTGCACGCCGGCGATTCAACGTCCATTAGCTTTGGGTGCGGATATTATTATTCATTCTGCGACTAAATATATCGATGGCCAAGGTCGCTGCTTAGGTGGTGCGGTATTAGGCTCTAAAGTGCATATGGAGCCTGTTTATGGATTCTTGCGGACTGCAGGCGTCACCATGAGTGCATTTAATGCTTGGGTGTTCCTAAAAGGCCTTGAGACATTGTTCATTCGGATGGAAGCGCACGCTAAAAATGCTTTAGCCTTGGCTACTTGGTTAGAAGCGCAGCCACAAGTAGCACGTGTTTATTATCCAGGCCTTAAATCACATCCGCAGCATGCGCTGGCAATGAAGCAGCAATCGAATGGTGGTGGCATTGTGACTTTTGAAGTAAAACCTCAAGCAGGCCAGACTCAACAAGAAGCAGCTTGGGCATTGATTGATGCGACTAAGTTAATTTCTATTACAGCTAACTTGGGCGATGCTAAGAGTACGATTACGCATCCTGCAACAACAACGCATAGCCGTGTGACGCCTGAAGCGCGTGCGGCGGCAGGTATTGTTGATGGCTTAGTTCGAATTGCTGTTGGCTTAGAACATATTGAAGATTTAAAAGCTGACTTAGCGCTGCTATCAAAGTAGCTGAGTGATTGTAGTAATAAAAAAGGGGCTTTGAGCCCCTTTTTTTTGTAATACTTCTTTTTTTACACTTCTTATCTCAATGTGCGACCAAACATTTGTAAGGCTAATTGATAGCCAGTGGCAGCCAATTGTGGGTCATAACGTTCACCTTCGTCACGCATGAAAGCGTGTTGACCGTTGAATTCATGCCATGTGAATTTGAGGTCAGTTGCATTGAGTTTGTTGTAAACCTCTACGCGGCCAGCGGTTGGAATGTGCGGGTCTTGTTTACCCCAAATCATCAGTAGTTCACCTTTGATTTTGTCTAAATTTTCCATGCTGTGTTGACCAGGTTTATTTGGAATCACTTGTGTATGTAGGTCAGTTGCATAGAAGCATGCAGTCGATTTAACTTCAGCATGCAGCGCTGCACGGAAAGCTAAATGGCCGCCGATACAAAAGCCCATCGCACCAATATCGCCAGTGCACCAAGCTTGTTTCTTAACAAACTCAATCATTGCTTGATTGTCCGTATCGTAGCCCTGAACATCTTTTGCGGCTTTATCTGCATTGCCTTTATCGCGACCTGCATCATCGTAGCCAAGCACCGTGCCGATAGGATTGAGTTCATGGAACACCTCAGGCACTAACACTGCATAACCGTGGCCAGCCATAAAGCGAGCAGCACGTTCAATCGGGCCTGTTTGTTGGAAGATTTCAGAGTAAAACAAAATTGCTGGATAGCGACCCTCGCCAGCAGGACGGTGCACATAAGTGCGCATCACACCGGTAGGGGTTGGTAAATCAACAATATGACTTTGAATATTCACAACGAGCTCCTCAGCAACTTGATTGGTGCGTAATGGTTTACGCTAATTTAATTGAGCCGATATTCTACAATATTTCAGCGCTAGCCTCATCTTGAAAATGCCTCGTCGATATCAAAGAATATTGGTCGCTTCAGGTATAATTCAAGCATGTTAGAAACCATCACATTGATTGTTGTTTTACTTTGCCTTGTCTTACTGCTTTGGCTATTGCGCCAGCTTAATAATCGGCAAGATGAAGCTATTATGCCTGCGCTTGAAGAAAAGCACAGAGCCATGCTGCTTGATTTAAATGACGGCCTAAATAAATTAGGCGATCGTTTAAATGCCGCTTCTAATGAATCTGGTGAAAGACTGCGTGCTGCTGTTGCCTTGGAGTTGGCGCAAACCCGTGAAGCCATGCAGGCATTGCAGTTAGCGCAAACAGCAAGCCTTGCGCAAACCCGTGAAACCGTCCTTGAGAAGCTACATATTACTTTGGCCGATCAGGGTAAGGCTGAGCAGGAATTGATACAGGCGACCATGCGTAATGCCACCCTGCAGTTAACAGCAACGATTGAGGGCTTAAGTAAAGTTGTCGACACCCGCTTGGAAGAAATTAGCGGCAAGGTGACTGAGCGTTTGGATGAAGGCTTCAAGAAAACCAATGATACTTTTGTGCGTGTCATGGAGCGTTTAGCGACCATTGATAAAGCACAAGAAAAAATTGATGGCCTTACTAGCAATGTGGTGAGTTTGCAGGCCTTGTTGGGTGACAAACGTTCGCGTGGCGCCTTCGGTGAAGTGCAGCTAGAAGCCTTGGTGCGTAATGTCATGCCAAATGATGCTTACGCCATGCAATATGCCTTACCGAATGGCACGCGTGTAGATTGCGCTTTATTCTTACCTGAGCCTACTGGCATGGTGGCTGTAGATTCTAAGTTCCCACTTGAGAATTACCATCGCATGTATGAAATTGGTATTAACGAAGTCGACAAGCTATCAGCGCAGCGTCAATTTAAAGCCGATATTAAAAAGCACGTGGATGACATTGCCAGCAAGTACATTATTGCTGATGTCACTTCAGATGGCGCCGTGATGTTTATTCCTGCAGAAGCAGTATTTGCGGAAATTCATGCTTACCATCCAGATCT
>JACCDS010134928.1_pt1 | contig 11346 bp, 9 predicted proteins | sample 7446441 | NCBI WGS metagenome assembly JACCDS01 (sample SAMN15323445, study PRJNA562643) | freshwater metagenome | isolation source: river surface water | place: USA:Blue River Watershed | collected 2017-08-17 | reverse complement strand
CTCACACAGGTCGACAAAGTTCTGCTGTCGACATTGATCCCGCTGGAGGACTTCGGGCGATACACATTGGCCAGCGTCGCCGCTGGCGCCATCTTTACGTTGATCTCGCCTATCTCCGTCACCATCCTGCCCCGGTTGACGCAGTTGAACACCGCGGGCCAGGAGCACGAGTTCGTGACCACCTTCCACAGTGGTGCCCAACTGGTGGTGGTGCTGGGTGGCAGCGTCGCAGCTGTCGTCATCTTCCATGCCGAGGCCTTGTTGCGCATCTGGCTACGCGACAACGAGCTGGCGCGTCAGACGTCGACCCTGCTCGCCTTGCTGTTGGCCGGCAACCTCATGAACGGCCTGTGCCATATGCCTTATCAAGCGCAGCTGGCCCATGGCATCACCCGGGTTGCCCTGCGGGTAAACGCCTTGGCCGCCGCTGTCTTGGTGCCCTTGATTTTCATCGTCGTGCCTGTCTACGGCGCCATCGGTGCTGCCGCGATCTGGGCCGGCTTGAATCTCGGTTACCTGGTCATCATTGCCATCTTCGTCTTTCGTACATTGCTGCAGTCCGAACGAAAGGCGTGGATCGTGGGCGACGTTTTGAAACCCTTGCTGCCCAGCATGGTGGTGGCCGCTTTGGGGCGTTGGCTGATGCCAGACGATCTGGGCGTGTTCTTCACCTTGGCGAGTCTGGCGCTGCTCACCGCATTCGCCAGCGTGGCCTCCTTGTTGGTCAGCGGCGAACTGCTTGGCCGCTTGCTCCAGCGCCTGCACGCCAAGCCCTCGCTTTCCTGAAAGGCAGATGCATCCATGACGTCCCATGCCCAGACGGCACCCCGACTCAGCATCGGCATGCCGGTCTACAACGGCGAGGCCTACGTTCGCGAGGCCATCGATTCCCTTCTCGCTCAAACCGTTGCCGATTTCGAACTGGTCATATCGGACAATGCCTCGACTGACGCGACGCCGACCATCTGCCAGGCCTATGCGGCGCAGGATTCACGCGTTCGCTACATCCGGCAAGGGGCGAACCTTGGTGCGGCGGCCAATTTCAGGTTTGTTCTGCAAGCCGCCCACCAGAGCGAGTACTTCATGTGGGCTGCATGCGACGACACCTGGTCGGCCAACTGGGTCGAGACCTTGTTGAAGGATTTCCGGTCGACCGACGTCGGCCGCTTTGGTGGGTATCGGGAGGGCAATGGGGAGTTGATCCACCCGCCCACCTACCCGCAAGACAGTCACTTGCGGTTCTTCCTGGATTCGGACCGCACCGGCAAGTGCCTTTACTCCTATGCCATCTTTCGGCGAGACATTTTGCTGCGCTCGGACAAGCGTTTCTTGGAGTGCCCCGTGGGCAGCGACCAGGTGTACCTGCTGCACCTGCTTTCCTTTGGCGCCCTGCGCTGCGTACCCGGCGGCATCCTGAACTACCGGGTTCACGACGCCAGTGTGTCCGTCCAGCAGCGCAGCACGCGCAATCGACTGAAAACCGTGTTCAGCCGATTTCCCTTTGTCTACTACCGCATGGCCTTTGAGGCCGTGCCCGGCCGGCTGAAACTGGCAATGCCACAGCTTATTGCCTGGAAGTACATCAAGGAGCAAACCCCCTTGATGCTGGGCTTGGTGCGCTCCGTCCTCAGGCGCGGCCGCATGCTTTTCAGAACGTGACCTCCTTCGTGAAGACTGAATCGAAACCGCGCTTGCTGGTTCTCACGGCCAGCTACCCCTTCTCGGTGGCAGCCGAGAGCACGTTCCTGGCGCCTGAAATCCAGCGCTACCTGGGCCACTTCTCCCGGATCGTGCTGGTACCGCAAGACGTGCACGGCGCGCGTGCGCCCATCGCCGAGGGCGTTGAGGTGGACACGTCGCTGGCTGAAGGGTTGCGGGCCATGCGGCGCCTGCCGATGCTCATCAGGGGTTTATTGTCCTGGGGCTTCTACAAGGAGATTGGGTCGCATCCCCGGCTGATGAAAACGCCGGTCACGTTGTTGCGCATGGCACTCACTCGCGGCCGCGTCGAATGGATGGTCGGGTGGTTCAAGCGCCTGCGGCCCCCTCCCACGGAGCAATCACCGATGGTCGTTTATGCATTCTGGCTGGACCCGGCCTTTCTTGCGGCGGGCATCTTCCGCTCGCGAGGGGGGCAGGCCAGCGTCGTGGCGCGCGCGCATGGGGGCGACCTTTATGCAGAGCGCCATTCGCCCGCGCACATTCCGTTTCAGGAAGAAATGGTCACTCTGGCAGACCACGTCGCCCCGGACTCCACTGCCGGAACGGCCTACCTGAGGAACAAGTACCCGCGGCACGCCGGCAAGATTGATGTGGCGCTGCTCGGCACGGATGACCCCGGGTTTCGCACGGCCGCATCCGCCGATGGCGTTGTTCGCATCGTGTCCTGTGCGTTTCTCGTTGGCGTCAAGCGGATCGACCTTCTTGTCCAGGGCATCGCGGCGCTGGCTGACAGGAACCAGGGCCTGTCCATCGAATGGACGCACTTCGGCGATGGCCCCCTGATGCCCAACATCCGCTCGCTGGCGAGTTCTCTCCTGCCGAGCTACGTGCGATGGCAGATGAAAGGGCACGTCGAGACGCGCGCCATCTACGACTGGTACCGTGAACACCCGGTCGACGTTTTCATCAATGTCAGCAGCTCCGAGGGCACTCCGGTGTCGATCATGGAAGCCATCAGTTGCTCAATCCCGGTGATTGCCACGAGCGTTGGCGGCAACCAGGAGATCGTCAATGACTCGCTGGGCCAGCTGATTCCAGCTGACCCAACAGCACAAGACATCGCCGAGGGCATCGAGAAAGTCTGCCTTCGCCACCAGTACCGAGATACCTTGAAACGGGGAAGCCGCGCCCAATGGGAAACCAACTACAGTGCAGAGAAAAATTATTCGGCCTTCGGAGTGCTCCTGAGGCGCAGTCACTCGCTTGAGCACAATAAAATGGCATATCGGAGATGACATGGCCCCTCTCTCACCGCACAAGCGAATAAGTTGCCTTCTGACAGGCGCGAATGGCAATCTCGGTCAGGCCATCCAGCGTACTGGCGCGTTCGACGTTACTTGCGTCACGCGGGATACATGGCCCGAGATCCGACGTGATGTCAGTGCGCGCTATGACTTGGTCATCCATGCCGCTGGCGCCTTGCGGGTTCGACCCGGTAGCCAGCCGACGGCCTTCGTCGATTCAAATGTTCGGGCCTTGTCCGAGCTTCTCGAATGGGTCGGCCCGTTGTGCAAGCCGCGGGTGTTTTTTGTCAGCAGCGGGGCGGTTTACGGCGATTCGACTTCCACCTCCGAGTCGTCCCCTGCCTGCCCCGTGTCAATCAACGGAATTGCCAAGCTTCTATCGGAGAAGCTGTTGCACGCCTATTGCGACGAACATGGCATGGACTTCGTCTCATTTCGCATGTTCAACATATTCGGCGGTAACGACCAGTTTTCGGTGATCTACCACCTTCAACAGGCGGCCCTTTCTGGGCGCGCCTTCGTGTTAAACAACCAGGGACGGGCACACAGGGACTTCGTGCATGTCGATGACGCAGCAGACGTGTTGGCCCGGTTGGCCGCCATCGATAATTTGCCGCGCTACATGAACTTGGGAACGGGCGTGACCACCCGCATATCGGATGTGGTCGATACCTTCGCTCGGTATTGTTCGGCTTTGAAGATCGAACACCGCAACTGTTCTGAAGCCGAATATTCGCGTGCAGACATCAGCTTGCTCCGGCAATATCTCACGCACTCGTTTCGGTCGGTGCTGGATCAAATCCCTATCGTTGCCGAGAGTGCACAAGCTGCCGCAACCCTTCCCGCGGGGCCCGCATGATCGCCATACTGGACTATGGCGTGGGTAATTTGGCATCGGTCTGCAACATGGTTCGCAAGGCCGGCGGTGACCCGCATATTGCCCGTACCTCGGCAGAGGTTCTTCAGGTAGCAAAACTGTTGCTGCCGGGCGTTGGCAACTTCGACCATGGGATGAAGATGCTGAATGCCTCGGGGCTGCGTGAGACGCTGGACCAGTTCGCGCTGGAGCTGAAGCGCCCGGTGCTTGGCATTTGCCTGGGCGCGCAAATTCTTGGCAGGGGCAGTGAGGAGGGGGATGCCGCCGGACTCGGCTGGATCGACATGGAATGTCATAAATTCCAGACCATGCCAGGCATACGCGTGCCGCACATGGGGTGGAACCAGATCGTGCGCAAGAAGTCTTCGCCTCTGCTCGACCAGATGAGTGAGGACGCCCGGTTCTATTTCGTCCATTCGTACAAGATGCACTGCGCAGATGCCGAGGACGTGCTTGCGACGGCCACCCACGGCGTCGAGTTCACGTGCGCGGTTCAGCGGGGGAATATCTTCGGGACCCAGTTCCATCCGGAGAAGTCCTTGCGCCACGGCCTGGCCTTGATGAAGGCGTTTGTCGAGATGCCGCGCACATGAACAAGACACGCGTTATCCCGGTCCTGCTGCTGCGGGGGAAGGGCCTGGTCAAGACTGTGAAGTTCAAGGACCCCAAGTACATCGGGGATCCCATCAACTCAGTCCGGATCTTCAACGAGAAGGAGGTCGATGAACTGGTGTTCCTCGACATCACGGCCACGCCCGAAGGCCGGGGGCCGGACTTCGACCTGCTGGCCGACATCGCGGGTGAGGCTTTTATGCCCATGGCGTATGGGGGCGGGATCACGACACTGGAGCAGGTCCAGCGGATCTTCGCCCTTGGCTTTGAGAAGGTCGTCATCGATACGGCTGCCTATGTCGCGCCCCAGTTGATCCGGGATGCCGCCGCCATCTACGGATCCCAGAGCATCGTGGGTTGCGTGGATGTCCGGCGCACCCTTCTGGGGCGTTATGAGATCAGTTCCCATTCGGGAAAAACCAAGCAGTCCGTCGGCCTCAAGGAGCATGTGCAGACGCTGGAACGGCTGGGCGTGGGCGAGATCATCGTCAATGCCGTGGACCGGGATGGCACCCAGTCGGGCTACGACCTCAAACTGATCCGCGAGGTCTCGTCGGCGGTCAGCGTGCCCGTGGTGGCCTGCGGCGGCGCTTCGGGCATCGACGATTTCGTAGCGGCGGTGCACGAGGGCGGGGCGTCCGCGGTGGCCGCCGGCAGCCTTTTTGTGTTCGTCGGGCCGCATCGGGCCGTGCTCATCAACTACCCCGCGCGCGCGGACTTGGCCCGGCATCTGCCCTGAGTAGGCCGCCGGGGCAGCGGCTGTGCTTCGCGAATAATCTCCGGGCCTCGTACCGAGTCTGCGGCTTTCCCACCTCTCTCTTTCCGACACTAGCTTATGCAAAATCCAGATTACAGCCGCCCAGTGGATGCGATCCGCGCGCCCGTGGACGGGCGTCCGATCCAGCAGGCTGCGTTTGTGCCCAAGGGGCGCGGGTATCAGGTCTGCACGCGCTGCGTAATGGACACGACCGATCCCGAGATCGAATTCGACGAACATGGGGTTTGCAGCCATTGCCGCAACTTCGATACCAACGTCAAGCCGGCCTGGCCTTCCGTGGACGGCGATCCGGCCAAGCTGGAGGCGATGGTCCAGGCCGTCAAGGCCTATGGCAAGGGCAAGCGCTACGACTGCATCATCGGCCTTTCCGGCGGCATCGACAGCTCCTACATCGCGGTCAAGGTCGCCGAGTGGGGGCTGCGGCCGCTGGTGGTGCACGTTGACGCCGGCTGGAACTCCGAGCTGGCGGTGATGAACATCGAGCAGATTTGCCGTCGCCTGGGCTTTGATCTAGTCACGCACGTGGTGGACTGGGAGGAGATGCGCGACATGCAGCTAGCCTTCCTGCGCTCCAACCTCGCCAACCAGGACGTGCCCCAGGATCACGCCTTCTTCGCCGCGCTCTACGGCTACGCCGAGAAGGCCGGGATCAAGTACGTGATCAACGGCAGCAACTTCGCGACCGAGTGCATCCTGCCGGCCTCCTGGGGTTACGACGCCATGGATGCGACGCATGTGAAGTCCATCCACGCCCGTTTCGGCTCCCGGCCCCGCGGCGATTTCCCCGTGGTCAGCTTCTTCGATCTGTACGTGAAGTACCCCTTCCTCCTGAAGATGGAGGTGCTGCGGCCGCTGAACCTGCTGCCCTACAATAAGGAAGAGGCGATCAAGATCCTGGAGAAGGACTACGGCTGGCGCTACTACGGCGGCAAGCACTACGAATCGCGCTGGACCCGTTTCTTCCAGGCCTACTACCTGCCCTACAAGTTCGGCTATGACAAGCGCAAGGCGCACCTGTCCAGTCTAGTCGTGTCGGGCCAGATGAGCCGCGCCGATGCGCTGGAAGCGCTCAAGGCGCCTCTCTACGACCCAACGCTGCTGGTGGAGGACAAGATCTTCATCGCCAAGAAGCTCGGCATGTCGCCCGTCGAGTTCGAAGCCTTGGTCGACCAGCCTGCGCATCATTTCAGCGAGTTTCCCAATCACCAGCGCAAGCGTCGTCTGGCGGTGATGGTTTACCGGACGGCTAAGTCGGTGCTCGCACCCGTGCGGCGGATGCTGGTCAAATCGCGGGCTTGAGCTTGACGGGCGTCGGGGTGGGATCTGTGCGGAGCCGCGAGACAGGGACACAGGAATTGCCTTGAACATCCATATCTATCCTTCCACCTTCGCGAACGAATCTAGGATTCTCAAGATAGTTCGCAGCCTGCGAGGGCAGGCCGTTTTCACGCGGGTGATGGTGCTGGCCTTGTGGAAGGAAGGCTTACCCAGCCACGAGGTGCTGGACGACGGCATCGAGGTGCTGCGGGTGGCGCCGCTCTTCGGGGGCGCGCTCCAGGGCGGGTTGGGGCGTCTGCTCAAGGCCGTCGGCTGGTATCTCGGCATCCTGTGGGCGCTGAAGGGCATGAAGGTGAGCTGCTTCAACTGCCACAGCCTGCCCGTCCTGCCGCTGTCGGTGCTCGTCAAGCTCTGGAAGCGTTGCGTGCTGGTCTATGACCCGCACGAGCTGGAGACGGAGACGGTCGGTCTGCGCGGCCGGCGCCAATGGCTGGCGCGCCGGGTAGAGGGCGCGCTGATCGGGTGGGCTGACGCCGTTTGCGTGGTGAACCGTTCGATTGCCGACTGGTATGCCGCCTGCTACCGGCTCCAGCAGGTCTGGGTGGTGCGCAACGTCCCGTACCGCAGCGAGCTGGAACCCGTCCGCACTGGCGCGCTGCGCAAGGCAGTCGGGCTTGCACTCGAGGCGCAGCTTTTTCTTTACCAGGGGCTGCTGGCGCCCGGACGCGGGGTCGGCCTTCTGATCGACGCTTTCTCCGGGATGTCGGACCGGCATCTGGTCTTCATGGGCTACGGGGAGCTGGAAGGCCGGATCCGCGAGGCCGCCGCGCAACATGCCAACATCCATTTCATGCCGGCCGTGCCGCCTGAGCAGGTCAAGGACTACACGGTGGACGCCGATGTCGGCATTTCCCTGATCGAGAATGTGTGCCTCAGCTATTACCTGTGCCTGCCCAACAAGCTGTTCGAATACGCAGCCTGCGGCGTACCGGCGGTGGTGAGCGATTTCCCCGAGATGGGGCATTTCGTGGATGAATACGATTGCGGGTGGAAGGTGGCGCCTGAGGCGCAGGCCCTGCGCGGCCTGGTGCAGGGCTTGACGGTTGCCGAGCTGGCGGCCAAGCGTGCCAACACCCGGGGTTCCGGCCAGCTGTACTGCTGGCAGGAGGAAGAGAAGATGCTGCTGGCGATGTACCAGACGCTGGGTTTCGATGCGGAGGGCAGCCGTCATGTGCCCCGCTGAAATCGGAAGGGAGAAGCTGTGGGTCGTGTTGCTCACCTGACGTCCGCGCATCCGCGCGATGACATCCGGGTCTATCTGAAAGAGTGCCGCAGCCTGGCCGCGCATGGCCATGAGGTCGTGCTCGTGGTGGCCGACGGGCGCGGTGACGATGTGCGCGACGGCGTCACGATCGCCGACGTCGGCCGTTCCGCGGGGCGGTTGGATCGCATGTTCAAAGTGACCGGGCGGGTCAGCCGCAAGGCCGTGGAGCTGGATGCGGACATCTATCACCTGCACGACCCGGAGCTGCTGCCGGTCGGCTTGAAGCTCAAGCGCCGGGGCAAGAGGGTGGTGTTCGATGCGCACGAAGACGTGCCCAAGCAGATCCTGGCCAAGCATTACCTCCATCCCTGGGTGCGGCGTATCCTGTCCTGGGGCTTTGCCCATTTCGAGCATTACGCGTGCAGGCGTTTCGACGGGGTCGTGGCTGCCACGCCCTATATCCGGGACAAGTTCCTGGCGATCAATCCTCGCTCGGTCGACATCAACAATTTCCCGATGATCGGTGAGCTCGTGAGCGCGGTGTCCTGGCAGGACAAGGCCGACGAGGTCTGTTATGTCGGCAGCATCGCGCAGGTGCGGGGCGTCAAGGAGCTGGTGCGTGCCATGGAGCTCACGCGCACGCCGGCACGCCTGAACCTGGTTGGCGGCTTTGCCGAGGCTCAGGTCGAGGCCGAGGTCCGGACGTATCCGGGCTGGGGCAAGGTCAACGCCCTGGGGGTCCAGGATCGCCTGGGCGTGCGCGAGGTGCTGGGGCGCTCCGTGGCGGGTGCGGTCACGCTGCATCCTGCCCCCAACTACTTGGATGCGCTGCCGATCAAGATGTTCGAGTACATGTCTGCGGGCATCCCGGTCATCGCTTCGGACTTTGATTTGTGGAGGACAATCGTTCAGGAAAGCCAGTGCGGCCTGTGCGTGGACCCCATGGATCCCGCTGCCATTGCCTCGGCCATCGACCATCTGGCGAGCCACCGGGACGAGGCTCAGAATATGGGCCGGAACGGCCGACAGGCCGTCCTGTCCCGCTACAACTGGGGTCGAGAGGAGGCCAAGCTAATCGAATTTTATGATCGGCTTCTGTCTTGATGAGCGTGACTATTTTAATTTCAGGGTAATCTAAAAAAATGTGCGGAATTTTTGGCGTCATTTCATCCTCGCCGGTGAATGAGGATGAGCTGAATGTGCTGGTCAAGCATGCCCAGCAGCGGGGGAGAGACTCCAGCGGTCTGGTGACCTTCATCAACGACGCTTATCACATCTATCGCGCCGACTATCTGATCACTCGCCTGCTCAAGGAAGCCCGGCCCCAGGCCAGCCACCTCGTGCTGGGGCACAGCCGGCTGATCACCAACGGCCTGGGCGACAACCAGCCCGTCGTGCGTGACGGCGTGGCCGTTCTGCACAACGGCATCGTCGTCAACGACGATGCCCTCTGGGCCGAGATCGGCAAGGAACGGGCCCTGCAGATCGACACCGAGATCATTGCCGGCATTGCGGCGGCGCACCTGGAATCGGGCGGTACGCTGGAGCAGCTGCCGGCGCGCATCCTGGGCCTGTGCCGCGGCGTGGTGGCCTGCGCGCTCATCCTGCCGCGTCTGGGCAAGCTCTGCCTGTTCTCGAACAACGGCAGCCTGTACGTGGGCCGCAAGGGCGGGACGACCTATTTCGCCTCCGAGTGCTACCCCCTGACCGTCATCGGCTGCGAGCAGATCGAGCAGGTCCGCGACGCGGTGTTCATCGATATTCCTGTTTCGCAGGCCACGCTGGACATCTCGGATCGCAAGGAGCGCAAGACCGATCTGATCCCGGCCCTGTCCTTGTCTGGGGCAGCCGAAGAAGAGAAACTGCTCGGTTATCGCAAATACGAAGGTCGCCGCTGCACCAAGTGCCTGCTGACCGAGACCATGCCTTTCATCAGCTTCGACGCCGACGGTGTCTGCAACTACTGCCGTCACTACAAGCCGCGCAACAAGCCGCGGCCGAAGGAGGAGCTGTTCAAGCTGGTCGAGTCCTACCGTCGCGCGCACGGCGATGACTGTCTGGTGCCCTTCTCCGGCGGGCGCGACAGCTGCTTCGGTCTGCACCTGATCGTCAAGGAGCTGCAGATGAAGCCCATCACCTACACCTACGACTGGGGTATGGTAACGGACCTGGGGCGGCGCAACATCAGCCGCATGAGTGCCGAACTCGGCGTCGAGAACATCATCGTCGCGGACGACATCGCCAAGAAGCGCGAGTACATTGCCAAGAACCTGCGTGCCTGGCTCAAGTCCCCGCACCTGGGCATGATCAGCATCCTGACGGCGGGCGACAAGCATTTCTTCCGCCACATCGAGACCATCAAGCAGCAGACTGGCATCAGCCTGAACCTGTGGGGCATCAACCCGCTGGAGGTGACGCATTTCAAGGCCGGCTTCCTGGGGGTGCCGCCCGACTTCGAGGAAAAGCGTGTCTACTCGCATGGCGCGATGAAGCAGCTGCGCTACCAGGGCCTGCGCCTGGGCGCCATGCTGCAGAGCCCGGGCTACTTCAACAGCTCGCTGTGGGACACGCTGTCAGGTGAGTACTACCGCAGCTTCACGAAGAAGACAGACTACTACCATATCTTCGATTACTGGCGCTGGGACGAGAAGCAGATCGACGACACGCTGGCCACTTACGACTGGGAGCGAGCGCCCGACACCAAGACCACCTGGCGCATCGGCGACGGTACGGCGGCCTTCTACAACTACGTCTACTACACGGTCGCGGGCTTCACCGAGCACGACACCTTCCGCAGCAACCAGATCCGCGAAGGCGACCTCACGCGCGCCGAGGCGCTGGAGATGGTGGAAGAGGAGAACGCGCCGCGTTACCCCAACATCAAGTGGTACCTGGACGCCGTGGGCCTGGACTTCAAGGAAGCCATCCGGGTCGTGAACGCCATTCCGAAACTGTATTGAGCCGTTTGTGAAACCTTGCATCTGGTACGTCTCCAAATACGTGGCACCGCCGGCCAAGGTCGGCGCGGGCGGGCGCGGCTATCTCATCATGCGCGAGTTCGCGCGCATGGGGTATCAGAGCGTCATCATCACCTCGGACTCGAACCAGCTCACCGAGGTGCACGTGCTGGAGGAGCCCTATCTCTTCCAGGACGTCGACGGCATGCAGCTGTGCTGGGTGCGGACCATGAAGTACACCGTGGCCAAGTCGCTGCGGCGCATCCTGAGCTGGTTGGACTTCGAGTGGCGGCTCTGGCGTCTGCCCAAGGACAAGCTGCCCGCGCCCGACGTGGTGATCGTCTCTAGCCTGTCCCTGCTTACCATCCTCAACGGTTTCCTGCTACGCCGGCGCTACAAGTGCCGCCTGGTACTCGAGATCCGCGACATCTGGCCGTTGACCATTACGGAGGAGGGGGGCTTCAGCCGCTGGAATCCGCTGGTGCTGGGCCTGGGCTTCATCGAGAAGCTGGGCTACCGTCACGCCGATGCCATCGTGGGCACCATGCCCAACCTCGGTGAACACGTGGCCGGTGTGCTGGGACGGCCCAAGACGACGTATTGCATCCCCATGG
>JACCDS011381298.1_pt1 | contig 11347 bp, 11 predicted proteins | sample 7446441 | NCBI WGS metagenome assembly JACCDS01 (sample SAMN15323445, study PRJNA562643) | freshwater metagenome | isolation source: river surface water | place: USA:Blue River Watershed | collected 2017-08-17 | reverse complement strand
GGATCACGGCAGCGGCCACCACTGGCCCAGCCAGAGGCCCGCGCCCAGCCTCGTCCACCCCCGCCAGCAAGCCGGGGACATCCCAAGGCAGGGAGGGCTGCTCAGCGTGCAAGAAGGCTTTCGATCGCATGGGCAGACAAAGTCGGTGTGTCCCGCAACAACTGGTCGTGCAGGTCGGTGAAACGTTGCGTCAGCTCACGCACTTTTTCAGGCTGATCCAGCCACGCCAAGACCGCTTCCGCCATGGCATGGGGCGTGGCCTTGTCCTGGAGCAATTCAGGCACCACAAAAGATTGGCACAAGATGTTGGGCAGGCCCACCCAGGGCTGCAGCTTTTTGCCCTTCATCAGCCACCAGCTGAACCAGTGCATGTTGTAGGCAATGACCATGGGCCGCTTGAACAGCGCGGCCTCCAGCGTGGCGGTGCCGCTGGCCACCAGGCTCACATCGCAAGCCGCCAGCGCATCGTGCGACCGCCCGTCCAGCACTTGCAAGCCGGGCACGCCTCCCACATCGGCCACATGCTGTTCAATCACCTGCCGCAAAGAAGGCACGGCCGGCAAGACAAATTGCAAGCCTGGTCGCTGTGCAGCCATGCGCTGGGCTGCCCGCAAGAAACGAGGGGCCAGGTACTGAATTTCGGAAGCACGGCTGCCAGGGAGCACGGCAACCACAGTAGCGTCCAAAGCCAAACCTAAGCGCGCGCGTGCTGCGTCACGGTCGGGCACCCGCGCAATGGTTTGCGCCAGCGGATGGCCCACATAGGTGGCCGCAATGCCATGCTGCGCCAGCAACGCGGGCTCGAAGGGAAACAGGCAGAGCACATGGTCCACGCTCTGGCGAATTTTTTCCACCCGCTCGGCGCGCCAGGCCCAGATGGACGGACAGACGAACTGCACCGTGGGGATGCCGGACTGGCGCAAATCACGCGCCAAATCCAGGTTGAAATCCGGCGCATCGACGCCCACAAAAATCTGAGGCGGTGCAGCCAGCAAACGCGCCTTGAGCTGCGAGCGAATGCCCACAATTTCCCGGTAGTGGCGCAGCACTTCCACATAGCCGCGCACCGCCAGTTTCTCGTGAGGCCACCATGCATGAAAGCCTTGCTCGGCCATGCGCGGCCCGCCGATGCCCACCAGCTTGGCATGCGGCCAACGTGCGCGCAAGCCACGGATCATCAAACTTGCCAACAGGTCGCCAGAGGCTTCACCGGCCACCATGGCCAGGGTGGGAGCTGTGTCAACCATGGGCGCACGCGCAGTCATCTTGAAAACGCGCGGCCGACTCAGCGAACGATGCCGCGCTCAGCGGAAGTTTGCCCCAGGAAGTCCAGCATCATGTGCACATCGGGCGCGGCGTCTGGCGTGTCCGCCGTGATGCTGGCAATCTGCGCCTGCGCCTGTGCCAGCGTCAAGCCGTCGCGGTACAAGGCCTTGTGCATGGCCTTGACAGCGCGCACCCGCTCGGGCGAAAAACCACGACGCTTCAAGCCCTCGAAGTTCATCGAACGCGCTTGGGCGGGTTGTCCCTGGCACATGACAAAGGGTGGCAGGTCGGCAAACAACAAGGAGTTCATGGCGGTGAAACTGTGGGCTCCCAGCCGACAGAACTGGTGCACCACCGTGAAGCCCCCCAGAATGACCCAGTCACCCACATGCACATGCCCTGCCAACTGCGAGCTGTTGGCAAAAATGGTGTGGTTGCCCACCTGGCAATCGTGGGCCAAATGCACATAGGCCATGATCCAGTTGTCATTGCCGACCTGGGTCACGCCTGCATCGCTGGCGGTACCGATGTTGAAGGTGCAAAACTCGCGGATGGTGTTGCGGTCGCCAATGCGCAACTCACAGGGCTCGCCCGCGTATTTTTTGTCTTGCGGCACCGCGCCCAGCGAGTTGAACTGAAAAATTTTGTTCTCACGGCCAATCGTGGTGTGCCCTTCGATCACGCAGTGCGCGCCAATCTGGGTGCCCGAGTCGATGCGCACATGCGGTCCGATCACGGCATAGGGCCCGACAGCCACGGTGCTGTCGAGCTGGGCCGCAGGGTCGATCACCGCGGTTGGGTGAATCAAGCTCATGGCGCGTGCCTCAGGCAATGGTCCGCATGGTGCACATCAATTCGGCCTCGGTGGCCACCTCGGTGCCCACCAAGGCGCGCGCCTTGAATTTGAAAATGCCAGCCTTCATGCGGTCCAGGGACACTTCCAAAATCAGTTGGTCGCCCGGCTCCACAGGGCGCTTGAAACGGGCGCCATCGATGCCGGCAAAGTAATACACGGTTTTGTCATCGGGTGCAGTACCCAGCATGTCAAAGGCCAGCAAGGCCGCGGCCTGGGCCAGCGCTTCGAGCATCAACACACCCGGCATCACCGGACGATGCGGAAAATGTCCTGTGAAAAACGGCTCATTGATGGAAACGTTCTTCAGGGCACGGATGCTCTTGCCTTTTTCAATCTCCAGCACGCGATCCACCAACAAGATGGGATAGCGATGAGGCAGTTGCTTGAGAATTTGGTGGATGTCCATGCTCATGTCGGGGGTCCTGTGAGGGCCTGTTCCAAGGCCCGGATGCGATCTCGTAATCGGTGAAGCTGACGCAAGGTGGCGGCATTCTTTTCCCAGGACGCATTGTCGTCGATGGGGAACACGCCACTGTAGTGGCCGGGCTGCAAAATGGAGCGCATGACCACCGAGGCGGCAGACACATGCACATGGTCTGCCAAGCTCAGATGGCCCAACACCACGGCCCCGCCGCCCACGGTGCAATTCGCGCCAATGCGGGCACTGCCTGCCACGCCCACGCAGCCGGCCATGGCCGTGTGTGCGCCGACATGAACGTTGTGGCCAATTTGAACCAGGTTATCCAGCTTCACGCCGTTCTCTAGAACGGTGTCGTCCAATGCGCCCCGGTCAATGCAGGAGTTGGCGCCAATCTCTACATCGTCGCCAATGCGTACCGCGCCCAACTGCTCAATCTTGACCCAGGTGCCGGCATCGGGCGCAAAACCAAAACCATCGGCCCCAATGACCACACCAGAATGAAGAATGCAACGTGCGCCCACGGTGCAGCCCTCACCCACCGTGACACGGGACTTCAACCAGCTGTTGGCGCCAATGCGAGCGTCGCGCTCCACCACACACAAGGGGCCAATGCGCGCGCAAGCGTCAATCTGCGCCGAGGGGTGGATGACGGCGCTGGGATGAATGCGGGGTTCGTCTTGAACAGCAGTTTGGGCACGCCACCACTGCGTCAAGCGGGCAAAGTAAAGATAGGGCTGGTCGCTGACGATCCAGGCTGGCAAATGGGCTTGCGCATGCGCGGCCTGATCAGGGCCGACGATGACGCACGCCGCCTGGGTGGTGGCCAGTTGAGACACGTAGCGGGGGTTGCTGAGAAAGCTCAGCGATTGCGCGTTGGCTGTGTCCAGAGGCGCCAAGCGGTCGATCGTGACATCGGGGGAGCCATGCAAGGCGCCCCCCAAAGCTTCGACGATCTGACCTAGAGGCAGGGACACACCGTGCTTACTTGCTTGTGTTGATGGCCTTGATCACCTTCTCGGTGATGTCATGCTTGGGGTTGATGTAGACCGCCTCTTGCAAGACCAGGTCATACTTTTCCGCCTCGGCCACTTGGCGAACCACCCGATTGGCACGCTCCAGCACTTGCTGGAACTCTTCGTTTTTGCGCGTGTTCAAGTCTTCCTGGAACTCACGGCGCTTGCGCTGAAAGTCGCGGTCCTGGTCCACCAACTGCTTTTGGCGCTGACTGCGCTGGTTCTCAGACATGGTGGGCGCATCGCGCTCGAGCCGCTCAGAAGCCGACTTGAGGGTGTTGCCCATGTCGACCAGCTCTTTTTCGCGGCGGGCAAATTCTTGCTCAAGCTTGGATTGTGCCTGCTTGGCTGTGTTCGCCTCGCGAAAAATACGGTCGGTGTTGACAAATCCCACCCGGAATTCCTGGGCGTGGGCAGCAAGCGTGGCCACGCTTGCAAACAGGCCAACGAGGATGGCGCGCAACAAAGATTTCATCAAAAGGACGTCCCGATTTGGAATTGCAATCTCTGGATTCTATCGCCAGAGACCTTGTTGATGGGACTGGCAATGGCCATTCTCAAAGGGCCCATGGGTGAAACCCAGCTGATGCCAGCGCCCAAAGAGCTTCTCAAGTCGCTGAAGGTGAACTTTTCGTTGTCGCCAAACACATTGCCTGCATCATAAAAACCATACAAACGCAAGGTTCTGTCATTGCCTGCCCCTGGAAATGGTGCAAAAACCTCGGCATTCAGCACCACCTTTTTGGCGCCACCGACCACCAAGCCAGTGATGTCACGTGGCCCGAGAGAACCTTGGTCAAAGCCACGCACAGAGCCCAAGCCGCCAACAAAGTAATTCTTGAAAATGGGATAAGGGTGACCGGACAGGCCTTTGCCATAGCCGATCTCGCCATTCAGTGCGAAGCTGAACTTCTTGTTGAGAGGGAAGTATTGCTGGTATTGCGCGCCAGAACGAGAGTAGTGGGCATCCCCAGCCAAAGCCAAATCTGAATACACACGTGACATGACGCCCCGCGTGGGCACCATGGCACTGTCGCGACTGTCGCGCGCCCAGCCGAATGTCAAGGGCAGGCTGGATGAGGTGTACCCAAAGCGCTCTGCGTAATCCAAATAGGCGGCTGGAATGCTGGTGCCGGGCTTGATGGTCGTCTGCTCCATGGCCACGCCCAAGTCAATGCGGTCAAGTTCGCTGAAGGGAATGCCAAAGCGCAGTCCCAGGCCCGACGTCACAAGCCGGTAGTTGCCAGCTTGCTCAATGTAGGGGCGGCTGGAGCGATGGTAGAGGTTGTAGGTACGCGAAATGCCGTCCTTTGTGAAATAAGGATCGGTCGTGTTGATGGAAAAAATCTGGTTGTACTTGCTGGTGCTGACTTGCGCGCCCAGGTAGTTGCCCGTGCCAAAAATGTTGTCCTGTTGAATGCCGAACGTCAAAAACAGTTTTTCGAAAGACGAATAGCCCGCGCCCAATTGAAGCGAGCCTGTGGGCTTCTCTGAGACATTGATGATCAGGTCGACTTGGTCAGGGGCGCCGGGCACTTCTTGGGTGTCCACGGTCACTTCCTTGAAATAGCCCAAGCGTTCAATGCGGTCTCGCGACATGCGGATGCGGTCACCGTCGTACCAAGCGGATTCCATTTGGCGCATCTCACGGCGAATGATTTCGTCGCGCGTGCGGGTGTTGCCCGCCACATTGACGCGTCGCACATAGGCACGGCGTGAGGGCTCGGCTTGCAGCACCACGCTGACCTGGTTGGTGGCGCGGTCGATCTCGGGGCGTGGCTCGACACGGGCAAACGCAAAGCCAAAATTACCGAAATACTCGGTGAAGGATTTCACGGTTTGCGCCACGTCATTGGCGTTGTAGGTTTGCCCTGGCTTGATGGTGACCAGGGATTTGAACTCGTCATCGCGCCCTAGAAAATAGCCCTCCAGCTTGACAGAGGACACCACGAACCGCTGGCCTTCGGTGATGTTGAGGGTGATGGAGATGTCTTGCCGGTTGGGAGAAATGGACACTTGGGTGGAGTCGATGCGGAACTCGAGAAAGCCGCGCGACAGGTAAAAAGACCGCAGTGTTTCCAGGTCCGCGTTCAGCTTGTTGCGGGCATAGCGGTCATTTTTGGTGTACCAACTGAGCCAGTTGCCGGTGTTCAGGTCCAATTGGTCGCGCAAGGTGGACTCAGAGAATGCCTTGTTGCCAATGATCTTGATGTCCTTGATCTTGGCCACATCGCCCTCCACCACATTGAAGCTCAGGTTGACACGGTTGCGGTCAATGGGGGTGATGGTGGTGATGATTTCCGCGCCATACAAGCTGCGGTTGATGTATTGCCGCTTGAGTTCCTGCTCGGCACGGTCTGCCAGCGCCTTGTCAAAAGAGCGGCCTTCCGACAAACCGATGTCGCGCAGGGCTTTTTTCAGGGTGTCTTTGTCAAACTCTTTGGTGCCGATGAAATCCACGCCAGCGATGACCGGGCGCTCCTCGACCACCACCACCACGACATTGCCATTGACTTCGATGCGAACGTCTTTGAACAGACCCAAGGCAAACAAGCCTCGGATGGCGGCCGTGCCCTTTTCATCGGTGTAAGTGTCGCCGACCCGAAAAGGCAAGGAAGCGAACACCGTGCCGGGCTCCACGCGCTGCAGGCCCTCCACGCGAATGTCTCGCATTTCAAAGGGCTCGACTGCCCATGCCAAATTGCAGGTCAAGACAGCCAGCGCCAGCCACTGGGCGATCTTGCGAAAAAATTGGCGAATGGTGTAATTCATGGGCAAAGTGTGTGTCCGTTAAATGACGGGTATCACCCGCCCTCCAGCCAGCGCAACAGGTCGTTTCGCAGCGCAATCAGCATCAGCAACAGCACAAAAGCTGTTCCCAAGCGTTGCAGCCAACCCGTCCACGCCAAAGAAGGACGTCTGCGCGTCAGTCCTTCCCAAAGATAATACATCAGGTGGCCCCCATCCAGGACGGGGATGGGGAGCAAATTCAAGACGCCCAGGCTGATGCTGACCAAGGCCAGGTAGTTCAAAAAAGCCGCCAGGCCCAGCTGGGCCGACTTGCCTGCATATTCCGCCATCGTCAGCGGGCCGCTGAGGTGGCGCACAGAGGCTTCGCCAATCAGTATCTTGCCCAGGGTTCGCAAGGTCAACCATGACAATTCCCAGGTGCGCTGTAGACCCTTGGCCCAGCCGTCGACAAAGCCTTGCTGAACCCAGACCTTGGCTGGCGCCTCGCCAATCATGGCATCCACACGCCCAATGACCTGGCCTTCAACTTCCACGCGACGTGGCTGAACTTCGATCAACAACACCCCAAACTGGCCGCGGCGCGAAACCTCCCAGACCAAAGGACCTTCAGCGACGCCCTCCCCCTGAACGCTTTGCCGAATCAGGGTTCTCAAATGCTGGGCATCCTGCACCGTGCGGCCCTGGATTTTGAGAATTTGGTCACCTCGCCGCAACCCAGCCTGCTGCGCCACGCCCCCTGCGACCAACTCACCTAATATAGGCGCAGTCCAAGGGCCTTGCAGCCCCAATTCGCGCCACCAGGCCGGCTCGTCCACCGGTTGAGTCATTTGCGCGAAGTCCAGCGCCACTTCCCGGGTTTCCTGTGTGCCGCGGGCGCTCACCTCCAGGCTCACCTGACCGCCCTCTTGTCCCTGATGCAGCAGCCACCAGCGCAGGTCTTCATAAGAAAGAATCTCTCGGGGGTCGCCACCGTCGCGGGCCACCCGCATCACCTGGTCGCCACTTTGCAAGCCCGCCCGTTGCGCCAAGGAATCGGCTGCCGGCATGGCCAAAATGGCCTTGGTTTCCCATTGGCCCCACCAAGCCAGGCTGGAGAGCAAGACGATGGCCAACACCAAATTTGCCAAGGGACCCGCCGCCACAATCGCTACGCGTGAGCGCAAAGGCTGGCGATTGAAAGCTCGGGGCAAGTCAGCGGCGGCTACTTCCCCGTCCGACTCATCCAGCATCTGGACGTAGCCACCCAGGGGAATCAATCCGATCACGAATTCGGTGTCTTGTCCGGGCCGGGGCCGGGCAGAACGCCAGGAAAAAATCGGCCGGCCAAAGCCAATGGAAAACCGCAGCACTTTGACGCCACAAGCCACCGCCACACGGTAGTGACCGTATTCGTGCAGGGTGATGAGAATCCCCAGGGTGAACAAAAAGGCGAGCAGGGTCACCATGGGTTCAAGGGCCTCAACGCAGGCCGCGCGTCATGATCTGTTGCGCCGTGGCGCGCGCTTGCGCATCGATGGCCAACAAGTCAGCGAGTGAGTGCGGTGCGGCAGGCAGGTAAGCGTTCAGTGTCGCAAGGTTCAGGGCGTGAATTTGGTCAAACCGAATGCGACGCTCCAAAAACGCAGCCACCGCGATTTCATTGGCGGCGTTCAACACAGCGGTGGTGCCCGAGGGTGCCGCCAACGCCTCCCAAGCCAAACGCAAACCCGGAAAGCGCTCGGCGTGACCATGGTCGTCCAGTGCTTCGAAGGTCATGGCAGAGAGCGCATGGAAGTCCAATGCTGGAGCCCCCGAAGTCATGCGCTCTGGCCAGGACAGGCCATAGGCAATGGGCACCCGCATGTCGGGCGTGCCCAATTGCGCCACCACCGAGGCGTCTCGGTACTGCACCATGGAATGGATCACGCTTTGTGGGTGGATCACCACGGACAGCCGCTCGCCCGACAGGCCAAAGAGGTAACGTGCCTCGATGACCTCCAAGGCCTTGTTCATCATGGTGGCCGAGTCCACCGAGATCTTGCGTCCCATGACCCAGTTGGGATGGGCGCAAGCCTCTTCAGGCGTCACGTCTTTCAAGGTGGCGACGGCGCGCGCGCGGAAAGGACCGCCGGAAGCCGTGAGGATGATTTTGTCGACCCGCTCATTCCAGGTGGCAGGGTCTTGCGGCAATGACTGAAAAATCGCCGAATGCTCGCTGTCAATCGGCAACAAAGTCGCCCCCCCCTCGCTCACCGCCTGCAAAAACACCTCGGCCCCGACCACCAAGGCTTCCTTGTTGGCCAGGAGCAGGCGTTTGCCCGCGCGCGCGGCTGCCAAACAGGGGGACAAGCCTGCAGCGCCTACGATGGCGGCCATCACGGCATCGACCTCTGGCAGTGACGCCACCTCATCCAAGGCGGCAGCGCCCGACATCACCTGGATCGGCAGGCCTTCGGCCTTGACTTTGTCTTGCAAAGCACGGGCGGACGCTTCATGGGCCATCACCACATAGCGAGGCTTGAACTGCAGGCACTGCGCCCACATCAGATCGACTTGCTGCGCGCCCGTGAGCGCCACCACTTCGAACTTGTCTGCATGGCGCGCCACAACGTCCAGCGTGTTGGTGCCGATGGAGCCGGTGGAGCCGAGAATGGTGAGACGCTTTTTCATGTCAACTCAAGGCCAGCATCATGGCCAAGGGCAAGGTCGGCAACAAGGCGTCCACGCGGTCCAGAACGCCACCATGGCCCGGCAGCAAATGACTGCTGTCTTTCACACCCGCACTGCGCTTGACCAAGGACTCCACCAGGTCGCCCACCACGCTCATCACCGTCAAAAACAACAGGCCCAGCAAGCCACCGAACCATCCCAGGTGAAGCAAGTGTGTGTAAAGGCTGGGCGCTTCGATGGCCCAGCGCTGGTCCGCGGCAATCCAGGCCAGCGCCAGAACCAGCACGCCCACCATGCCACCATACACGCCCTCCCAGCTTTTGCCAGGGCTGATGCCCGGCGCCAGCTTGCGGCGCCCAAACGCACGCCCGGCAAAGTAGGCGGCAACGTCGGCCATCCAGACCAAGACCAACATGGAGAGCAAGAAATTGCTGCCCATCACCTTGGCTTGGAACACCGCCAGCCAGGTCAACCACAGGGCCAGCACACCGGCCACGCAACGCAAGGCGCGGGGAATGTGGGGCCAGCCCGCCACGCCCTGGCGCAACAACCAGGCACCGGCCAGCACCCAGCAGCCACCCGCAATTTGCCAAAGCAAGAGTGAGGGCTGCCAGGGCCAGCCTTGGGCCCAACTGAGGGCACACAGGGCCAGGCAAGCCAGGGCCAAGCCCATGGCCGATTTGAAATCGAGTTGGTTGAGGCGACCCCACTCCCAGGCACCTGCCGCAATGAGCACCAGGGTCAGGCCCGCCAGGGGCTCGGGCGCCGCATGAAACAACGCCGGCAACAGCAAGGCCACCAGAATCAAGGCCGTGATGATGCGTTGCCGAAGCATGCGGGTCTGTCCGCTCAGACGGCCAGAATCTCTTGCTCTTTCGCCGCAATGACCTTGTCGATCTCGGCGATGTGCTTGTCGGTGGTTTTTTGGATGTCGGCTTCGGCGCGCTTTTGGTCGTCTTCGGAGGCCAGCTTGTCCTTCACCAGTTTCTTGACCGCTTCGTTGGCGTCACGGCGCAAGTTGCGCACGGCAATCTTGGCGTTCTCGCCTTCGTTGCGGGCCACTTTGGTGAGTTCCTTGCGGCGCTCTTCCGACATGGGCGGCATGGGCACGCGAATGAGTTCGCCCATGGACGAGGGGTTCAGGCCGAGGTCGCTGTCGCGAATGGCTTTTTCAATTTTCGGGCCCATGCCCTTTTCCCAAGGCTGCACGCTGATGGTGCGGGCGTCAAGCAAGGACACATTGGCCACCTGGCCAATGGGCGTGGGGTTGCCGTAGTAGTCGACCATCACGGCATCCAGCAGCGAGGGGTTGGCACGGCCCGTGCGAATCTTGCTCAAGTGCTGCCCCAACGCAGCAATCGACTGGTTCATCTTGCTTTCGGTGTTCTTTTTAATGTCTGCAATGCTCATGTCATTCTCCAGGGTGGGGGCTCAACGGCTCAGGCGTACACCAGGGTGCCTTCGTTCTCGCCCATCACAACGCGCTTGAGGGCGCCATTTTTGAAAATTGAAAACACTTTGATGGGCAACTTCTGATCGCGGCACAGCGCAAAGGCCGTGGCGTCCATGATGCCCAGGTTCTGCCGAATGGCTTCGTCAAAACTGATTTTTTCGTACCGCGTGGCGTGCGGGTCTTTCTTGGGGTCGGCGGTGTAGACGCCGTCCACCTTGGTCGCCTTGAGCACCATCTCGGCACCAATTTCCGCGCCACGCAGTGCAGCAGCCGTGTCGGTGGTGAAGAAGGGATTGCCCGTGCCCGCAGCAAAGATGACCACTTTGCCTTCTTCGAGGTACTGCAGGGCTTTGGGGCGAACATAAGGCTCCACCACTTGCTCGATGCCAATGGCTGACATGACGCGTGCGGTCAGGCCGGCCTTGTTCATGGTGTCGGCCAAAGCCAAGGCGTTCATGACCGTGGCCAGCATGCCCATGTAATCGGCCGTGGCGCGGTCCATGCCGACTGGCCCACCGGCGACACCGCGAAAGATGTTGCCGCCACCGATGACGACAGCCACTTCCACACCCAGGCGGGTGACCTCGGCCACCTCCTCGACCATGCGCACGATGGTGGCCCGGTTGATGCCGAAGGCATCGTCGCCCATCAAGGCCTCACCCGACAGCTTGAGCAAAATGCGCTTGTGGGCTGGCTGGCGATCGGTCATGTCTTGGGCTCCTTGTGATTCAGTGAAGTGTAGCGTTTTAGAAGGCTTCAGATAAGAAAAAGGGGACCGAAGTCCCCTTGTGTGGCTCAGGCCGTTTGCCGGGCTGCGGCAACCTGGGCGGCCACCTCGGCGGCAAAGTCATCGACCTTCTTCTCGATGCCTTCGCCCAGCGCGAAGCGCTTGAACGCCGCGACCTTCACCGGCGCACCGATCTCCTTGCCGGCCTTCT
>JACCDS010060996.1_pt1 | contig 11347 bp, 5 predicted proteins | sample 7446441 | NCBI WGS metagenome assembly JACCDS01 (sample SAMN15323445, study PRJNA562643) | freshwater metagenome | isolation source: river surface water | place: USA:Blue River Watershed | collected 2017-08-17 | reverse complement strand
CTGTTTACGTGATTAATACAGGGCTGCAAAGTCAGGGGAAATGATACAAGCGTAATTCTGAACTGAAACGCTTCAGCAAGGGGTTTTGTAACTAAAATTCTTGCAAAATCAAGGAATCAGAGGGTTATTCGTGCAGGGGCGGCTTGCCAATCCATTGTTCGTTAAACTGCGCCAGCGGGACGGCCTCAGAATAGAGATAGCCCTGACCAATCGTGATACCACGCGCAAGCAGCCAGTCGCGTTGCTCGCAGGTTTCCACGCCTTCGGCAATCACATCCAGGTCGATAATATCCGCGATGGCAGCAACGATGCGAACCATGGTGTCATCCTCGGGTAAGGCGGCGACAAAGCTGCGATCCATTTTCAGCTTGTTAACAGGTAATGACTTGAACTGATGAAGGTAGTTGAGATTGGAATACCCCATGCCGAAGTCATCAAGCGCGACAGCAACACCGGTTTTTTGCAGCATCCGTAGCAGGGAAATGGCCTGTTCAGCATCGCCGATCTCCGCCGTTTCGGTCATCTCCAGCACCAGCGAGCCTGGCGCGATAGAATGGCGCGCCAACAGCGATTGCAAATGGCTGACGATGCTGGCATCACGTAACTGTACGGCTGAAATGTTGATGCTTAGCGGCACCGTCATGCCATGGCGCTGCCAGCCCGCCAGAATGCGACAGGCTTCTTCAAATACCCAGCGCCCAATAGCAGAAATCACCCCGATTTCTTCGGCACTGGCAATAAACTCCTCGGGTAAACCGTAACTCCCGTCAGCCTGACGCATCCGCAACAGCGCTTCCGCCCCGGCTAAGTTACCGGTCCTCATATCGATCTGTGGTTGCAGGTAGAGGGCAAACTGGTCGTCGTGCAGGCCTTGTAAAATATCGTGTTCCTGGGTCAACCGTTTTTGCGCGCGTTCGGTCAATGCAGCGTCAAAAAACAGGATCTGATTTTTCCCCAGCCGGCGCGCGGACATCATTGCCGAGGTCGCTCTGTCCAGCATCTCAACGGCGCCCGTCGTATCGCGCTCTTCGCTTAGTGCCAGACCGATACTGGCGTTTGGCCGCAGCTGTAGCTGATGCAGGTTTACAGGTTGATTCAGGCGAATCATCAGATTGCGGGCCAGACGCAGGGCGCGGAACGGCGTGTTGGCCGATTTCATCAGCAAGACAAAATCACTGGTGGTGATCTGCGCTAATACGGTGTGGTCATCAAGGGTGCTGCGAATTTTCTCGACCAGCGTCAACATCAGCGTATCGCGCTGCTCATCGCTTAGTACGCCATTCGCTTCCTGTAAGGTCTCAATACGGATGACCATGACACTAAAGGCCTGCCGTCGATAACCGATGAACTGTTCCAGCAACGCCACAAACAGCGCCCGGTTAGGCAGGTCGGTGACGTCAAAATGCGTTGTTAACCGACTCATCTCGTCATGAATGGACTCCAGTACATGTTGATTGCGGTTGTAACTGCGAATCAACATACCGATTTCGTCGTCGCGGTGATCCGCCGGCAGCGTCAGTTTATGCGTAAGAATCGACTGGGGCGGCAATTCCTGTATTTCACGTGAAATACGCCGCAGTGGATGTACAACCAACCGGTTGATGCACCAGCTAATGGAGACGGAGAGGATCAGCGCCAGCAGCAGATAGGTGACAATCATCGTAGAGAGCGTACTCAGGATAAACTGATAAACACGCGATGAGTTGGCCTGCAGCACCAGATAAGCCAGCGGCTTGGGTAAGCCCGTATGCTCCACCGAATAGAGCGGCAGCGTGATTTGTACCGGCAGCTCAAACAGGCGGGCCACCAGCCTGGGCACCGGTTTTTCGTTTTCAAAATTCGCATGTAGCGCCTGAAAAGCATTGGGCAACACCACATCCGCACGCGACAAAATGCCTGCCGGTTTAAGTGAGTTAAGAATGCGTTCGGCCTGAGGGATATCAGCTTTTAATACGGCATCAGACAGGGGCTGACGCACGGTGTGCGCGATATTTTCCATTTGCTGGGCGTATTCAATCCTGCGCTGCTGCACAAAATGGAACAGTTGAATAACGATAAAAATGCTGATGGTCACCGTCGCAATGAGAGAAACCGTCGCCATCTGTTTTATCGTAAGTGATCGGCTTACGCGCAAAAATTTACTCCCGGCTCGCTAAGAGCGTAGATATCCGTCAAGAAAAGCGCGTCAAGTATATCCTATCGCAGCGTTTTTTTGTGGCTTAAGGCGGCGGAAGCAGAGGATTCAGAAAGGCGGAGACAGCAAAAGCGAAATTTGCCACAGCCGCATCCTTTCAGTGGCGAATAACGAAAGGATGCCGCCGTTGCGATTCAGACAGTTATCAATGCTTTTCCTGATAAGCCATCCAGGTCAGTAGCTGCAGGCTGGCAGAAAAGTAGTTCTGCTCAGGCGCCAGTCTGTCACTCAGGTAGCCCGTTTCGTTGAGCACCAGATCGCGCACCGCCAGCAAGCCGCCTTCCAGATGGTAAGGTGCTGCCGTATTGGCCAGGACATCGAACCAGGCCGGCGTATTCATACGACCGTAACCCTGCCAGAGACGCTGGAAAGGGCCCAGCGCCAGGCTTTGTGGATCGTACCACCAGATATTCAGCGGTACGCGGATGGCATCATAACTAAAGCGGTTCGAATAACCGACCGCGGGGGCCACTGAACCGTCCGCATTCAGCGCAACCCAATCCAGTGGAAGATCGCTGTTGCCAAAATGCATCTTACCCAGCAGCGTCATCCCACCATCAATCAGCTTGTTCCAGACCTGTAAATGGCTGCGCTGACCAAACTCCTGCCAGGCGACAAACAAGAAATAAGAGGGATTTAAAACAACATAACTGTTTTTATTGAATCCCTGCGCGCCAGGCATCAGCACGGTGTAACCACCAAAGTCCGCCACATCAAGTTTGACTATCGCACGTTGAATACGATCTGATGCCTGCTGGTAGTCGGCCACATTCCACTTTTGCGCCGCACGTTGTAATGCCCATGCAATCAGCACATCGCCATCGGAAGCGTTATTTTTATCCGCGATGGGGTCCTGAGCGGTGGGGACATAGCGCCAGTAAAACAGATCGTTTTGCGGATTGCGCAGGGTGGTACGCGTCCATGTCCAGAGCCGATCGAAGGTTGCACGGTCGTTGTAAGCTACCGCCAGCAACATGCCATAACCCTGGCCTTCTGTATGACTGACATTATTATTCGCCGTATCAATAATGCGTCCGTCTGACTGGAGAAAACGGCTCTTATACGTATCCCAGCCATTTGCCATTGCCTGGGCATTGAAAAACATCACCATAAAACAAACCAGAACACCTGACCACACTGGCTTAACTCTCATCAGAGCACCTTATTGATATCGAAAATGCATGGTATTGCCATCGTTCAGTTCCAGCACAACCGGCACTGCTTTGCTGCCGCCCTGCCCCTGAAACCAGCCGGAAAACAATCCCGCCAGTATGGCACCCAATGCCGACTGCCAGTGTGCGGCTGGCTGATTGCTGTCGCCTGCAGGTAATGCATAATGCTTAATTAACACGGCATTTTCCTGCGGCTGTAACTGAACAAATCCCCAGTTAAACCGGGCCAGTTGCAGGTTAAACTCGCGTTCAAGATCCTGCACGGTACGCGATTCAGGTAAAGGATAGCGCGCCGCCAGCGATTCACCCATGCTGTACAGAAAAGCCTCTGCCTGCTCCTGACCGGCGTTGGCAATCATGCCTTCGACCAGTACGCTGACCAGATCAAACCAGCCGGGCTGATGCGGGTGGGTTCCCCCGCCAAATGCTTCACTCATTACTTCTCTCCGAACAGATAACGGAAATAGAGCTGTGCGGTGCTCTCGTTATAATCACCAAAGGTGTCATAACCCAGCTGCCCGCCAATCGTGACATCTTTATCAATTTTGTAATCCGCGCCCGCATGCAGGTTATAACCTACACCGTTTTTGCTGTTGCCGTCATAGAAGGCACTTTTCACATCGCCCCTGGCGGCCAGCCTTTCCAGCTGTGCCTGGCGGCCCGCATCGCCCGGGAAATACGCACTCTTATCCTGGCTGTAGCTCTGGTAGCCCACGGCACCGCCAATATTGACTTTAAGATCGTCAAACGTGCGCGAGAAGTCGATCGGGAAGGAAATCGAGGCGTAATCCTGCGGACTGAAATAGCCGCCCTGACCATAGCTAAAGTAGCTGAGGTTTTTCGAGAAGTTCATCCACGACAAACTCATGCCCACCTTGAGTTCACGATCGTCAGCATAGAAGGGACGGACATAAACACCGGCATTAGCCTGCAGGTTGTTGTTACTGGCCACGTTATTCCCCACGTAGCTGTAAGCCCCTGCCCCGACAAACAGACCGGCATCGCCATTGTCATAACTCAGTAATGCATTGCCACCGTTTTTGGTGACGTTACCCCAACGTTTACCGCTGGATTTATCTTCCGTGCCGACATAAGACAGCAGACTGTCGGTAATCGCACGGCGCTCACCGGTCAGAATCAGCGTCAGGAAATCCGTGAGTTTCGGCGACCATTGCACACCACCCACCAGCGTATTGAGATCCTGGCCCAGCGGCGTGCTGCCGAGATCGACTTTGTAGCTATCGCCCTGGAGTGCCAGATTCAGCTCGACGCCGGATGCGCTTTGCGAGTCTGTCGAGGCATTCGGGACATCATCCACTTTGGCAACACGGGACGCGACCACTTTGCCCTGCTCCAACGCATTCGTACCAAAACGACGCCAGGCATCGCCTGCACCGCTTCCGGCGGTGAGTGAAATCGGTGTCATCATAAAGTTGAACCGCACATCGCCAAACGGCACGGTGGAGAAGGTCAACGGTGCTTTAGCTTCCGTCAATTGACTCAGCCCTGACTCACCGTCACGCCCGCGGACCTGTACCGCGCCCTGCGCCCAGGTGCCGGTTTTCTCCTGCAGGGTCTCCATCATGGTGTCAATGTCGTGCAACGTCTGTGCCTGCTGCGAAGGAACCGTGTTGGCACGGGCAACGGCGACATCCTGCGATCCCTCTGCCGAGACCGGGGCAACCTGCCACGGCAGCACGGTGCCATAACTGGACGGCGTGTGTCCAACAGGGGAGGTGCTGCGGTCAATAAAGGGATTGTCGGCCAGCGCCAGTCCACCAATGGTAGGCGTTGCGCCAGCCTGTGCGCCTTGCAGACCAATAATCTGCCCGCGTGCAGCGCGCAAATAACGCATGGCTTGCGTATGTTCGCCATTGGCCTCGGCGACCTGAGCCAGCAGCAACTGACGTTGCGGTGTCTGGCTCTGTGTAAGGCCACGGGTCAGTTCATTGGCACGCTGCACGTTGTTTTGTGCCAGGGCGACATTGATGGCCCCAACGCGCGCGTCCTGGGAGGGCGTATCCTGCGTCATCAGGTAATCGTAAACCACGCCCGCGTCTTTGTTCATTTTGCCGTCCTGGTAGAGACGGGCCATGGCAAACATCAAATCACGGTTTTGCGGATCGCGCTGCAGTGCACCAACCAGCTTATCGTAGGCAGCGGCATACTGTTTCTGCTGTCGTAGCCGATCAACATCGTTAATCAGATAACCTTCGCGTATATCTGCCAGCTGTTTTGGTGTGCTGCGTGCCTGCAGTTCTGGCAAGCTGAGAAAACGCTGCGCCTCATTGTCCAGTCCGGCCTGATTCAGTACGGCTACCTGAGTAGCATAATCACCAACATTACCCTGAACACCGCGCTGCATATTACCGCGCACCACGGCCACCGCCGTGGTGATATCGCCCGCTTTCGCCAGCTTCTGCGCCAGGTTTCCGGCATCAACCGGGTTATCTGGCGGATTCACCGCCAGCGCTTTTAACGTGTTTGCCGCCGCCGCATTCGATCCTTGTGCCAGATACTGATCGGCCGTCGCCATCTGCAGATTGAAATTCACACGTTGGGCCAGCTCCCGCATATCACGGGTTTGGGCGCTGGCAGGGATCTGCGCCAGCAGCGAACTTGCCTGCTGCCAGGCACCGCTTTCACTGGCGTTAATCGCGCCCGCATAGCGTTCTGTGATGCTGGCACCACTGCGCATGACCGGCTGCATGACGCCCGCAGCCAGCATGGTATTCCCTTGCTGGCGGTAAAGACGCGCCAGGTCGAGACGCAACCAGCCGTCCTGCGGATAACGTTGAATGCCCTGCTGCAGTGTTGCAATAGCGGCACTGATATTACCTGCCGCAACCTGACGTTTCGCCTGCTGGCGAATCGGGTCAACGCTGCTGCCTCGCGGCGCCACACTTTGCCTGACGCTTTCGGGCAGCGAAGCCAGTAACGTATTGGCTTCAGCGCTGCGGTTCTGCTGGCGCAGTACATAGAACAACCCTTCGCGCGCGCTGCGGTTATCGGGATCGTTTTTCAGTATCGCGCGGTAAGCCTGCTCCGCCTGGTCGGGTTGATTACTGCGGCGCAAAATGTCGGCGCGGAATAAGCCCGCCGCCACGCCCTTCTCGCCTTCTGCATGCGTAAGCGGTTCGCTGATCGCCAGTGCCTGTGCACTGTCGCCATTTTTCAATGCTTGCTGGGCGCTGGCTAACTGTGCATAAAAACGGGCATCGGCTGCCTGCTTCTGGCGATCGGCGCTTTGATCGCCGCCCAGTTGCGCCGCACGCTCCAGATAATCCGCTGCGTCCTGGTAACGGCCTTCTCGTTGTGCCACATATCCCATTCCGGCAAGCGCATCCGCGTCCTGTGGGTTGGCCTGTAACACCTTTCCAAAATTGCTTTGCGCGCTGTTCACGTCGCCGCTGTTTAGCGCGCTAAAACCTGCGCCTTTTTCTGCCCCTCCCACGTTTTTACGGTAATAGTCCATTACCGCATTATCCTGGGGGTGCCGCTGCTGCCAGGTCTGATAGAGCGGCGCGTCCGACGTCTGCGGGCCGAGCCACAACAGCGCCTGACGAAGAGAACGATCGGCATCCTGATTGCCGCTTGCCAGCGTACTGAGCAAGTCAATGCCTTCACGCCGGGTAGCGTCCTGATAAGTCAGCGCCTTACCCAACGCCAGTTTGGCACCCGTATCCTGCGGATGCTGCGCTGAAAAAGCACGTAACGCTTCAATAGCCTGCGGCAGCAGCGTGCGGTCACCGGCCATGGTGAGGTAATATTCGGCGGCAACGCTGGGTGGCGGTTCATTGCCGCTGAACGTATTACGCCAGGTCTGTAAGGCAGCCGCGATATTCCCGCTTCTTGCCTGCTGGCGAGCCAAAGAGAGCTGCGCCTGAGGAATGGTCTGCAACTGACGGGCATTATCCAGTTCAGACAGGTGCGGATCGTCAGGCGAAACCTGACTAAGACGCGTGCGATACTGCATCGCCCCTGCGCTGTCACCGCTTTGCTGTGAATAGAGCGCCAGCAGATAAAGCGCCTGGCTATTGTTCGGCTCAACCATTAACACTTTTTGCAGCGACGCTTTTGCCAGATCGTCATGGGCTTTTTGATGCCAGTAAGCCGCCTGATCAAAGAGCGCCTGTAACGCTGGATTGCTGCTCTCCGCCGCCTGCAGCGGCAGAGACAGTGAGAGCGCGCTACCCAGTAACAACGCACGACAGATACCGGCACTGATTTGGTTTTTATTCATTATTATGGCCCTTACTTCTTACCGGCATCGCGATCGTGTTTTGGCTGTAGTCGCCGCGAAGCATGTCGTTTCAGCATAACCCACGCAGCACTCCCTACGACGGCGGAAAGCAACAGCGCCGTCAGCGCCATCAATACCGAGTGCTGGTTGGCATACCACACCACCATCATGTACCACGGCATTTCACCGCTGGGGAACTGCGGACCTACCCGGAAGCTCCGGATACCGTTCTCATCAGTCATAATCGCGGTATCACCCCGCACCGCGGCGTTGATGCGGGCGGAGCCCAAATCATCATGCAGACGCAGCAGTTGATCATCGCTAGTCGCCACTGCCATCACCACCAGGCGATCCGGATTCCACATTGAGCGATAGCTTAAAAAGCCACGCCAGGACTCATTCGAAGAGAAATAGCGATCGGCATCCAGCGGTTGACGATTCCAGTCACCCATCAGCCAGCTGCGTAACTTTTCGAGCGTCGTGGGTTCTTTCACCCCTATCGCACTGCCGCTGGCGTCATAGGGTGAGTTTGCCAGCATTGCCTGGTTAAACGCGCTGTTGCCTGTGGTACTGACTGCCAGTAAGTCGCTTTGCTGAACGCGGGCCAGATTATTGCCCCCATTTGGCAAGCCAAAGAGTACCTGGTTTTGTGCCAGCGCCACGCCCGTGGCATTGCCAGCCCTGGCGGACAGATTTAATAGTGTTGATATCTCCGCATCACTGGGATTCGCAGGCAGGAGCAGCGTGGTCTGTGAAAAGTCAGCAAGTCGGGAAAACGGAAAGGAGGCACCGACAAAGTATGAGAGATTCGGCAACATACTGAAGTGCCGCGTATGGCTTAAATCAATCCATGAGTCGTCTTCAATACGGCTTTTGATGTTGTTGTTCAACAATACACCGCAGGGCGCATCGGCTTTTGGCTTGATGTTGAAGTAGAGCGCCAGTTGGTTGTCGCCATAAATCAGATAGGGATCAAGGTTGATTTGATAGTGCTCCTGACGCGCATCACCGCCTAAGCGGTGCCACGCGCTCTCCAGCAACCCCACTTTATTGACCGTCAGATTACGCAGGAAAGTGCCGTTTAACGTAACGTTAAGCAGCGAGTTTTTCTCGTCAATCCAGTTTTCTGACGGAAAACGGTAGTGCAGATACAGCGGAACCGAATCACCATCCCACAGGAACAGGTCGGGTGCTGCCCGGAAATTCACCCGCATCGCATCGTGCCAGATACCGGTCGCCGTAAGGCTTTGATCTTTCCGCAGCAGCTCACTCAGTCGTACCGGATGCGCCGTGTTGATCCAGTGCGGTGCATCGTAAGGCGTACGGCTGGCTATGGATTGCGGTTTGACCTGCAAGCTGTTGCCGTCAGTGGTAAGAGGCTGGATGGTCAGACGATTCGCGGCCTGGCGCAGCTGACTTTCATCCTCACCACTGACCAGCAAGAGCTTATAAACCGGATTACCCGGGTTATCGACCATTTGCAAAGATGGGCCACTGCTGGCAGGAAAGGTTAACGTGCCAATCTTGTCACCGGGGTGACCAAACAGAATGCCGTTTTTTTCCGGCAGATTACCGCGCACCACAGGGAAATTAATGCCACGGTAATCACTCTGGATGCCCAGCCAGGAGGCCACCAGCACCGCCGCCGTCACCGCATCTGGCGCGACATTGCTGGTAAAGCCAAACGTCACCTCCGCTGCGGTCATACGCTGCGGATCGACAAATGGCCGCGGGAAATTACGCAGGCTGGTACCAATGTTTAACTGCTGGCCCTCAAGGCTCAACATTGTTTTAGGCAGAATGGTTACCTGATACTGCTCTGCACTGTCTTTTTCACACAGCAGCTTATCGGCGTCGTTAATTTTGAAGCTCAAATTGTTGTTAGACACAATCATCGCCGCCGGAATGTCCAGCTGATAATCGCTTTCATCACTGTCACCCGACCCCAGGGGGAGCGTGCCAAGCGGTTGTCCGTTTAACATCAACTGCAGTGAGGTGTTGCGCGCAGCCAGCGCCTGAGAGACGCGCAGTGACAGGTTAAGACGGGCGTTGGTCACCACCTCATCGCCTGGCAACGTAAAAATAATGCCTGACTGTAGCTGACCGCCGGTCAGCGTAATGCCCTGGCGCTGTCCCATCTGTGCCACGTTCAGCGTGCTGCTCACCGGTTGGTTGAGCATGCTGCTGGCCAGGGATGTCGTGCCGACAGCGGTAACGGCCTCGCCTGGCCTGTAAGGCGTGGCGCCCGCGGCGGCCTCCAGACCCGGTTCCGCATTATCGAGACCGGCTGGCGGTGGAACATGTGATAACGCGCTGCTGTCCTGGGTAACGGGCGAACGGCTACTGTCGGACGATGTCTCTACGGAGGCGGGTGCCCCTTCGCCATTCGGTTTTGGCGTATCCGAGGCGGTTGCGCCCGAAGTCACTTCATTAACGGGCGCGGTGCTACTGGCGGGTGCCGTACTGTTCTCAGGCAAACCCGTACTGCCAACCGGTGCCGCCGGGTTACCTGTCGTACCGTCAGTGTGGCGAGTCAGAGCAGGATCGCTGCCCGGTGCCGCGCTGTTATTCGGCGCAGCACTGCTGTTCGGGGCGGCACTGTTATTCGGCGCATCACTGCTATTCGGTGCAGCACTATTATTCGGTACGGCACTGTTAATCGGCGCATCACTGCTATTCGGTGCGGCACTGTTATTCGGTGCAGCATTGCTATTCGGTGCCGCGCTGTTATTCGGCGCAGCACTGCTATTCGGTGCCGCGCTGTTATTCGGCACTACGCTGCTCTCTGAAAGAGGCGTTTCAGCCGAGGCCGGCATGACCCACAGCACTGCCGACAGAGAACCCGCCAGCATCGACTGTATCAAGATCCTCATACTGCGCTGTCCTCTTTCGCCGCAACGTCCGGGCCGCTCTTACGTTTCTCACGACGATCTATCCAGGTCAGCCAGAACAGTTCGAAAACCGTACGAATGATGGTTCCCAGAGAAGTTAACGGGTTGTCTTGCTTATATTCAGGCTGGATCCATGCATCAGCACGTGCCAGCACCACACGGACCAGCTCACGGCGACGTGCCAGCGGCATCGCGCCAAAGCTCAGACGAATGCTTTCTTCATCGCCCGAGATTTTAGTCGCCGGGATAGTAATGGTGCCTGACTTCAGTAACAGATCGATCTCTTCAATCGTATCCTGCTCATGACGGTTATCCGGTGCATCCAGATTCGCACCGCCCATCGACAGGTCGCTGGTCATGGTGCGGGATGAGATACCGCTGGCGTAATGGATAATGGCCGGAATCTGCACTTCAATACGAATCGTTTTTCGTACCTGCTTGGTTTCGCGTGCCACGGCAATCGCCGCCATTAAAATGATTAAGCTGAAGACAGCCCAGCCTACATTGAGCGCAATCACGTAGGGGTCAACGCCAAAATAGTCATGCATCGTGGCACGTACAACGCCCGCGACAATGCCAATGCTAAGCAGAATGGCGACAATCACGTGTGGACGTACGATATGGAAATCGAAGAAGCCCTGATCCAGCACCCCGCCCTTATCCGTCACGTTAAATTTCCCATGTTTCGGTGAAAGCAGCGTGATAAGCGTCGGGATGACAAGATGGAAGCACATCACCGTTTCATAAATTTCGCCCCAGAAGGTGTAGCGGAAACGGCCATTCATGCGTGAGTTAACGTACAGAGACAGCACCAGATGCGGCAAAACGTAGGCGAAAATCAGCGACG
>JACCDS010478945.1_pt1 | contig 11348 bp, 9 predicted proteins | sample 7446441 | NCBI WGS metagenome assembly JACCDS01 (sample SAMN15323445, study PRJNA562643) | freshwater metagenome | isolation source: river surface water | place: USA:Blue River Watershed | collected 2017-08-17 | reverse complement strand
TAAATCTAAGAAGCAAGCGACCGCGACGCTCCCGTAGTGGAGCACACCGCTTAGAGCGGGTTGATGCTCCAGCAATCAATCGGGTGTGGAGCATGGACTTTCTTCAAGATGCGCTGTTCAATGGACAACGATTTCGCATCTTGGCTATAGTGGATAACTACAGTAAAAAATGCCTTTCCCTGCTCGTAGGTAAATCTCTTCGTGGAGAAGATGTCCGCAATGAATTGACCCAAGTCTGCAAAGAGGAAAGCTGCTTCCCTGAGCGAATTCAATGCGACAATGGAAGTGAGTTCATTTCAAAAGAAGTGGATCGATGGGCCTATGAAAATAACGTCACTATGGATTTCTCTAGGCCAGGCACACCCACGGATAATCCGTACATCGAGTCCTTTAATGGGAAGTTTAGGGACGAATGCCTGTCGATGAATTGGTTTATGGATCTAAATGATGCTCGAGAGAAGATTGAGGAATTCCGCATCGATTACAACACAGTGAGACCACATTCGTCCATCTTCGATTTGCCACCCGAAGAATTCATATATTTACATCAAACTAACCCCGAATTCTCTAGTTAAAAGGGTTACTAATAAGGGGAGTACCTCATAACCCCGAATTCTCTAGTTAAAAGGGTTACTAATAAGGGGAGTACCTCACACTTAAACAATCAAAATATGAATTTAGAAAAAGCACTAAGATTAAGGCAAAAGATTTTACTCCTATTGATTCCTAATTGGATTTGGCCTAAAAGTATTATTTATAATGGAATTGAGGTTTCAATTCGAGACTCAGGCTATTCAACTGGTACCAAATATGCATTATGGAAGAGAACGTACGAAAATGAAGAACTTCATTTTGTTAATGAACATATAAAAGAAGGTGATTTTGTGCTAGAATTAGGCGCCTCTCTGGGGATAGTTACTCGTTTATTATCTAAAAAGGTGGGTAAATCAGGGAAAGTAGTCGCTGTTGAAGCCTCAAAAAAAGTGTTTAACAAAGAGTATTCAAAAATTAAACACTTGGAAAATGTTATTTACATTAATGCGCTAGGTATTCCCTGTAATGGCTTAAATCATTCTAAGTTTAAAAACCTTGTCTTTGAAGACGGAATATCGACGTTAGGAGGAAGACTGAACTATGAAAACACACAAATATCTGAAAATACAATTGTCGATTTAGGTGTTCTTGAACATGGTTATCAAAGATATTGTTTAGTTGTAGATATTGAAGGGGCTGAACAAGAAATATTGAATGAAAAAGCTTCAATTGATCCAAGAATAGAAATCGTAATCATTGAACTTCATCCAGGTATTTATGGAACGCAAGTAGAAAATGAAATAAAAAACAAATTGGTCAGTCAAGAATTTAAGTTATTAGATTGTCGTAATAATGTTTTTGTTTTTAGACGCTTTTAATGCATCATGAGCTAAGACCCCAAGGCGGGGTCGTATTTGTCAACGAGCATGGCTTCATTGATGAGGGTCAACGTTAACAAATTGCTGTGCCTCTTGTGAATATTGGATATGGGAAATATCTTAAAATCCTCTTTTGCTAAAAAGACTTTATTATACACTTAAGTATCTGAGGTTCAATCAGGTGTTTAATCAGATAAAATATAGGCTAGTTAAACCTATAAGAGTAGCTACTCCTTGGGATGGAGTCTTTTCTCAATTTGATTTAGTTGATTTTCCAAAAAAGCGAGAGTCGTTATCAATTAGCGAGGGTATTTGGAGCTTTACCTTTTTGAATCTAGAGCATTCGTTTTCTCAGGATTCAATTGATTGGTGTTTCCCTGATTATGGAATTCTTTGGACGTATAATCTTAATTATTTTGATTGGCTGCATCAGCCAGGTATCACAAAAGAGCAAGGGTTGGAAGCTCTCGGTCAGTTTTACGCAACTTGCGTAGAGAAGAATCCCATCATTTTACATCCGTATCCAACATCGCTGAGGATAATTAATGCAGCGAAGTTTATTTCCAAGTGGGATATCAAAGAAGGTTGGCTCTATCATGAACTAGTTTCGGACTTAAAGTTCTTAAGTAGTAGGTTAGAGTACCACCTTTTAGCCAATCATCTTCTAGAAAATGCCTTCGCACTTTATATCGGAGGTATAATAACGAATCAAGATGTGTTTATTCAAAAGGGTAAAAAACTTCTAGTTCGTGAACTCAAAGAACAGATTTTACATGACGGAATGCATTTTGAGCGCAGCCCTATGTACCATCTAATCATTCTGGAAAGGTTGTTAGATGCATTGAATTTTGCAAAAACTAATGATGATGACTTGGAATTTACATTAAAGTCATATGCGGTGCGGATGACTGGGCTCGCAATGAATTGGTGTGATCTAGATAGAATTCCCATGATGCAAGACAGTGCATATAATATTTCATTAAGTGTTCCTGAGCTACTCAATTATTCTAAAATCTTACTTGGCAAATATTATCCTACTACTTCAAATGATATGAAGGATTGCGGATACAGAAAATTAAAGTCTGGGAGTTTTAACTTGTTTGCAAATGTGGGGAGCATTGGTCCTTCGTATCAGCCAGGTCATGCTCATGCAGATGAGTTGAATTTTGAATTGTTTTATAAGGGTACTCCAATCATTGTTGATACTGGGGTTAGTACGTACGAGAAAAACGACAAACGATTGCTTGAAAGATCTACCCTCAGTCATAATTGTGTTGTTTCAGGAAAGAACTCAAGTGATGTTTGGTCAGGATTTAGAGTTGGGAAGAGAGCAGCTGTCAAGATTGATATAGATGACGATCAAAAATTAAAAGCAACACACGATGGTTATGCTGGGCTTACGTCTCGAACTTTTGATTGTTCTGTAATAGGTCAAATCATTTTAACGGATAAGTTAGAATATCATTCGATTTCTAAAGGTTTTTCCGCTAAAGGCTATCTTCACCTACACCCCGACGTCCACCTAGAGCAACTTGATAAGGCTACCTTCCTGCTTAATAAGCAAATTGAAGTGACTTTTCAAAACAACGACGTTCACCCTTCAATGATAGTATTAGACAACTATAGCTATGCAAGGGGCTACAATACACTCATAGATTCGATAGTTATTACTTATTCCCTTTTTGAACAAGCTATAATCCGGATTCGTGAAGTCAGTTAAAAGGATTCTATTTCTAACAGATAACTTTCCGCCGGAGGTAAATGCTCCGGCAACCAGAACATATGAACACGCGCGTGAATGGGTAATAAAAGGGGTTGAAGTCACCATAATAACTTGTGCTCCAAATTTCCCACATGGAAAAGTCTACCCAGGCTTTAAAAATAAACTCATTAATCGAGAGGTAAAAGACGGAATCAAAGTAATCCGGGTTTGGACTTATATAACTGCGAATGAAGGGTTCATCAAGCGCATACTCGATTACATATCATTCGCGGTTATGGCCTTCTTGGTTGGGCTTTGGGTTAGAACTGATGTCATTGTAGCAACTTCTCCTCAGTTCTTTACTGCAGTTGCGGGTAGATGGCTGTCATTTTTTAAGTTGAGGCCATGGATTATGGAAGTCAGAGATTTGTGGCCAGAATCTATTGCAGCAGTTGGCGCAATGAATGAAGGCCAAATGTACAAGTTCCTCGAGTGGTTAGAACTGAGACTGTATAAATCAGCTAAGAAGATAATTGTAGTAACCGATACCTTTAAAAGAAAAATTGCTGAACGTGGTATTGATTCATCAAAGATAGACGTACACAAAAATGGTGTTATACTAGATCTATTTGAGTCTAGACCAAAGGATGATGTACTCATGGAAACTTATCCTCAGCTCCAAGGGAAAAAAGTATTTGCTTACATAGGTACGCACGGTATGGCACATGGTCTTTCGTTCATTTTAAATTGCCTTTCCAATCTCAAAGAGAGTATACCTCAAGCTCATTTTCTTTTCATAGGTGAAGGAGCTGAAAAAGAAAATCTTTTAAAGCAGGCTGATGATCTTCAGTTGACGAATGTGACTTTTATGCCTTTTGTGGCGAAGCAAGAAGTGGTTCGTTACTTGTCGCTAATGGATGTCGCTTTAGTCAATTTGAAGAAAAGTGACACATTTAAAACAGTTATTCCAAGTAAGATTTTCGAAGCAGCAGCACTCCAAAAACCAATATTGCTCGGGCTAGAAGGTGAAACAAAAGGAATTATTGAATCTTATAATGCGGGAACTTGCTTTGAACCAGAAAACGAAAAAGATTTTATTGCACAGTGCCATACCATCTTAGATGACCAAAATTACCGAGAATATCAAGAAGGCTGTCAAAAGCTTGCCGAGGCATTTGACAGAAAGCAAATAGCGCTACAAGCATTAGAAACGATAACAACAGACCTTTGAACCACATTACAATTATCGCAGGAGCCCGTCCGAACTTTATGAAAGTAGCTCCAATCATTCATGAAATTAGAAAAAGAAGAGCTAAAGGAGTTCATATAGACTACTCATTAGTACACACCGGACAGCACTACGATAAAAAGATGTCTGGAGACTTCTTTGAGCAATTGAACATCCCCGAGCCTGATGCGAATCTTAGCGCAGGAGGGGGAACTCAAGCCGAACAGACCGGTGCTATAATGGTTCGCTTCGAGGAGTATTTGATGAATAACCCTACCAATCTAGTTTTGGTTGTGGGTGACGTCACTTCTACAATGGCATGTGCCATTACAGCTCAAAAACTACGAATTAAGGTCGCCCACGTTGAGGCAGGTATTCGTTCGAATGACTGGTCGATGCCAGAAGAAATCAATCGATTGGTAACGGATGCAATCACTAACTATTTCTTTACGACTTCTGAGGTAGCTAATGCAAACCTCAAGGCATCAGGTTATGGTGATGATCAAATCTACTTCGTCGGAAACTGTATGATTGATACTCTTCTTGCGAACAGGTCAAGATTTATTCAGCCATCGATTTGGGAAGAACTTGGACTTAGTGAAAAGGGATTTTTTATGATGACGCTTCACCGTCCAGCGAACGTCGATGAGGGTGCGAAGTTGAAGAAGTTGATGGACGAGATAATCAACAATTCTATGGGCCTTCCATTAGTATTCCCGGTTCACCCTAGAACTAAGAAGATGCTCAATGAGCTAGGCATTGAGCATGAGAGACTGCACATGGTTGAACCAATGAACTATTTAGAGTTCAACTATCTTGTCGAAAGATCATTTGCTGTGGTTACTGATTCTGGTGGAATTACTGAAGAGACTACAGTTATGGGCGTTCCGTGTTTAACGCTACGAGATAACACCGAGCGTCCTGAAACAATTACAGTAGGAACCAACGAACTGATTGGTACAGATCCTAAAAACATCGCACCGGCAATGAAAACTCTTTTTGCTGGAGGATGGAAGAAAGGTGGTATACCTGAGTTGTGGGATGGTAAATCAGCCGAGCGAATTGTTCAAAAGCTAATTGAACTTTAGAGCCGCTTAACTTTACTTTAAAGGGTCGCCATGGCGACCCTTTTTATTTACAGTAAACTGTAAATCAGACCACTTAGGGCTATTAGGCAACCCGAAATAGCCAAACTTACGGCCAAATGATTTTTATTGGTCGCTGCCAACAATTTGTGGTGCACGTGCGATCGGTCAGCTACGAAGGGACTCTTTCCGCGGCTTAGTCGGCGAATGTAAACCTGGAGTGAGTCAAACAGCGGGTACCAGAATACCGCTACCAGCATAAAGAAGCTGGGGATGAGGGTTCCGCTGGCGAGTTCAAGCTGCGGCTGCTTGCCAATAATCCGCGCTGTAGTCATGGCGGCAATCAGGCCGATGACCGTTGAGCCTGTATCGCCCATAAAGGTGCGGGCCGTCTTCCTAAAATTAAATACGAGAAACCCGAGTACTCCGACCGCGACGGTAAGGAGCAGGGTGGTCATGTGCGGGTAGGTTCCGAGGTGAGTAAACCACGCCAAAAAGCTAAAGCTGATAACTGTGTAGCTGCCCAGTAGGCCGTTGACGCCGTCCGTGTAGTTGATGGCGTTGATGGTGAACTGAAAGAAGGCCAGCATTAAAATCCAGCCCCACCAGCTGTGCACGAGGTGGATCCCGAAGGCGCCACCAAAGTCAAGGGGGATGAGGTTCCAGGTATAGATGACGAGGGTGCTTGCCGCGACCTGAATAGGTAACTTGACCTTGTGGCTGAGGTTTTGGGCGTCGTCGACAATACCCATCACATAAAGTATAGCTGCCGAGATGGTGAGGCTTAGGACTTTGGCATCGATTTCGTCTACGAGGATCCACCAGCCAATGAATGCGGCGGGGATAAATACGTGCCCGCCGATGCTGGGGGTGGGGTCCTTGTGGATTTTGCGAATCGACGGTTTGTCGAGCTTGCCAGACTTAATGGCATAACTGATGCCCAAGGGCGTGACGAGCACCACGGCAAGAAAAACTCCGGTAAGAACAGCCAGGGTCATAGGTTCAACAAAGGTAAGCTTAGACCAATAGGGCTGGGCGCTGCTTTGGGCGTTTTATGGGCCTTGAGAGTCCTTTTAAGATGTCCGGGCGTGGCGGGTGAGTGCCCGACGGGTTTGGCTTGGCGATGGGGGGATTTCCGGGTCAAGGAAACTATGGTTTGGTTGGTAGTACAAACCTACGCTTTTATCGCTGCGGGCGAGGGGCTTGAGGGGTGCCTGGCTAAGGCGTGGGATGATTTGACCGGTTGCGGGTGGGTTAGAAGGGTACTTTGGATCTTGAGGTTGATTTTGGGGGTATTTTGACCGTCGCGATGGTAATGGGGCGCGAGGTGGGTGACGAGAGTGCGAGAAGCGAGTGACGAGTCGCTTGGCGCTAATTGACTGAAATTGTGTATATTTCGAATACCTAACACCTTAATACCTTGAAAATCAATGAAAAATTTAACACTAAAATCCCTGGCCGGCTTTGCCGTATTCTTTGCGGTGGGCTGGCTGGTCTATGGCTTTGTGCTGGTTGACTACATGGCGTCCAACGTGAGCGTCGGCTATGCGGGCGTCGAGCGAGGGCCAGAAGACTTCAAAATGGGCTATATGGCCGTGGGCAACCTCGCGTTGGGCACTTTGATCGCCTACGTCGGGCAACTGCGCGGCGACCGCGACTGGCTGGCGGGCTTTAAAGGCGGGGCCATTGTGGCCTTCCTGTATGCCTGCACGGCAAACCTCATGTCGTACTCGATGCTCGACCTGACGACCATAACCGCAACGTGGCTTGACATAGTGGTGATGTCGCTGCTCGGCGGCCTCATGGGTACAGCCTCGGCCCTGGTGGGCAACAGCAGCGAGGCCTAAGGATTAAACTGCGCTTTGTGAAGCCCTGGGGTGTTGACCCCGGGGCTTTTTTTGTGCGCGGTACCTAGTTAAAAGATCCTAGTTACTGGCCTTACTCGCCAAATGGTAGCTCGCGTAGCTGGCGAATCCGCTGCGGTGCAGGCGTTCGAGCTTGGTGAGTTCGGGCTGGGTGAGCTCAAGGTGGGCGACGTGGGCGATGCGAAAGTGGTTGAGGACCTGCTTAAAGGTCATTCCGAGGTCGCGCCGCACGACTTTAGAGATGCGGTCGTTGGACCATCCGAGGGTTTCGCCGACCTCGTTGAGTGAGTAGCGGGAATTGCTGAAGTTGCGCGGGTCCTTGAGCAGATGCACGAGGAGTTCGACGTCGGGGTTCCAGGCCGCCTTGAGGGGGAGTCCGTGTTCGCTCTGAAAGAAGACCTCGCGGTTGGTGCCATAGACCAGCAGCACGATGCTGTCAATCACAAAGCTCAGGATGACGGTGGCGGCGATAAGCCGATAGAAATTGGCCGACTGGTGGTCGCCCCACACAACCATGAGTAGGAGCAGCACGCAGCGCGTGAATCCGTTAAGCAAGTAGTAGAATTCCCAGCGGGTGCTGTGGTTGACATAGGGCAGCGACGGCCAGCGCCAAGTGATTTTGTGGCGAAGCAGCACCGCGAGCACACTGCCCACAAAGATCACGTACACGGTGCTGATGCGTCCCACGTTTTGGGTGGCGTCGGGGAACCATCCGTCGAGCGCCGACCATTCGGGCACGTAGCCCGCGCGGCTCAGGAGCTCGTAGGCCAGGGCCGAGGTGCCTGCCAGCGCCCCAGCCAAACTGACGGGCATGAGCCAGCGGTCACGCCCGCGGGGCTTAAACAGAATAGTGAGTACAATGGGGTTGGCGATCACAAAGAGCACCCTTAAAGAATTCATGGGGTCTTGGCCGTGCAGTGCCATGTCGCCATAGAAGGCCACGACCGCCACACTAAGGGTGTTGAGCGTGGATTTAATGCCTAACGAGATGAGCTTGACCTTGTTTTGGTAGCGCATCATGACCATCGCGCGGCCGAGCCCAATCAAGCTCAGGAGCATCAAAATCAAGAAAAGAAGTTTTAAAATCATCTATTTAGGGTTTAAAAAGGGGATTTTAATGTTTAAAATAACCGAAAACAGAGATAAATGCCTTGAAATTGGTGCTATTTAGGAGTTGAGAGGGGGCTTTAAAAAAGTTCGATTCAAAATAGGTTTACGTCGCTGCAGTACAGTCTGTGGCACCCAAACCATGATGAATTCGATTCCTAAATCTAGTCTTTTAATTGCTTGGTTGGTTGCGTCCGCCGGGCAAACTTCGGCCCAGACAACCTACACCTACAACGGCAGCAGCTGGAGCGACGGCTCGTCGACGGTTACGACCCCGGTTTTGGCTTCGGGCAATTCTGTCGTCATTCACTCGGGCAGCCTGACCTGCGGGGTGCTGACGGTGACCGACCAGTCTACGTCCACTTCTGGGGTAAACTACACGGCAAGTTTTTCGCAAACCTTTAAACCCATGTACGGCGGAAGCGTTTCGGCCGTTTCAGTGTACAAACTGGGCACCGGCAACTCGGGATTGCCCTTTGTGCTGAAGCTGTACCAAGGCACACCGGGTTCGGGAACCCTACTGCGCACCCAGTCCTTTGTGACCGTAAGCGACGAAGAGCAGCGGGTTACGCTGTCTTCGCCCGTGCTCGTCTCAGGAACGACCACCTATTCACTGGTGATTGAAAACAACGGTAGCCCAACACCGGCGGCATTCAAATGGCGCCGAACCCAGTCCAACGTCTACACAGAGGGCGCACTTTACCTGGGCGCGGGCGCGACGAGCCAAGACCTTTGGTTTCGCCTGCGCTACGACCACAGCTTGGGCAACCTGACGATCGCCCCCGGGGCGAGCCTGACCATGGATTTTTGTGACCTGAACGTCGCCGGCAACCTGGATTTGTCGGGCACCCTGACCCTGAACGCCGAGTTCGCGGACTATTCGCAGCTCAAGGTCTGCGGCAGCGTGACCGGCCAAGGAACCATGGTTCAAAAGCAGTTTTTAACCGGCTCAGGATACCACGCCCTGGCGTCGAGCGTGACCACGGGCTTTGACAGCACTTCAGGTGCGACCTCGGCGTTGTTTTCGTACAACGCCAACACCGGCGGCTACTACACCAACCCAAGCCTCACGGCAGTGGGCCAGGGCTACTTTGGCGGACTGGGCACCAACGGCTTTGTGTCGGCCGACGGCAACTTTTGGGTGGCGGGCACGCCCAACACCAGCCACACCTATTCGCTCGGGTACTCGTCGACGGTGGCCACGGGCGGCTCGGGTTCGGGCTGGAACCTGATTGGCAACCCCTACAGCTGCGGTCTGGACTGGAATTCCGTGACCAAAACCTACGTCAACAACGCGATCTATGTCTGGGACCCGGCGTCGACCAGCTACCGCTACTACGTGAACGGAATCGCTCCACCGCCCTCGGCCGGAGCGGGCATGAGCCTTTCGCAGGGCGTGGTTCCGCCGCTCCAAGCCTTTTGGGTGCAGGCCACGCAGGCGGGCGCTACGGTAGCGACGACCATGGCGGCCCACGGAACGACCGCGGTGACGCCGCGTTTTTTTAAGTCGGCCCCGGTCAACCTGAGGCTGAGTGCGACCCAAGTGGGCCGCGCCGAGCGCGTAGACTGGGCGTGGGTGGTCAACAACCCTTCGGCTACGCTCGGGTTTGACGGACCGAGCGACGCCTGGAAGATGTCAAACACGAACGGAATGCCCAACCTCGCCCTAGTGCACCAAGGCGCGCGCACCGCCGTGAACGCCATCGACTTGTCGCAACCCCAGCGTCTGGGCCTAGATCTGCGCGGCGAGGCGGGCGCGAAATTCACGTTGGCACTCGACGCCGATTCGTCGACCGCGGGCTACCAAGTGATCCTTGAGGACCACTTGACGGCCACACTGACCGACTTGACGGCGGGCCCGGCGACCGTGACCCACGCGGGCTGGACGGCCGAGGGGCCGCGCTTCACGCTGTGGATGCGTCCGACGACCTTCTTGGGTTCGGGTGAAGCGGCGACCCCCTTGAGCTGGGCGGCTTACGCCTACGGCCAGCTGGTGGTTTCGAGCGGCCGCGACCGCGCCGAGGTGCGTGTTCTGGCCATGGACGGCCGGGAACTGGATTCGTTTGACGCTGGAGCAGCGGTGCTCCGCCGGGCGCTGATGCTCCCCGCGGGAACCTACCTCGTGGAGGTGGTGGCCGAAGGCCAGCGCGAAGTGCACCGGGTAACGCTGATGCCTTGAGCCATGGTCCGCGTGCTGGTTTTTTGGATTGCGGTGCTAGGGCTAGCGATGCCAGTCCGTGCTGAAGAGTACTACACCGTCGAGAATCCCTTTCACGACGCGTTCACGAACATGTTTGACATTGTCGAACAGCCCTATGTGCCCTTTGAGGACGGTGGCTCAGAGCCACCGCCGCCGGGCGTTCCGCTGGACGGCGGCCTCGTCGCCCTGATCGCTGCGGGCGGAATCACAGGCTACCGCCGGTTCCGCGCGCGCCAAACCCATACCGTGTAGCTGTTTTATTCACCTTAAACCTTTGTATGTATGAAAAACATCTTTTTATGTGCCGCCGCACTTTCGGCGGTCCTTTGGGGCTGTACCAAAGACGAACTCGGGAGCTCCGCGCTGCGCAGCTTGAAGACCACGACGACCCTCCCGGCCAATTTTAACGCCAGCACCGGCGTGGGCTTTGTCGGCAAGGGCGACGTGCAGTTGCGATTTGGCTGGAACAACAAGCAGCTTCAGGCGAATGCCGACTCGATCTACTTCAGGGTGGCCACCGATTCGGTGTGGCAGCACGAGTGGTCCTGCACCAATTCCAAGAGCGGCAACTCCGTGTTCAAGTCGGCCTCGTCGAAGCGCGTGGGCCAGGTTCCAATCGCTGCAGTGGCCCGGGTCAACAAGCAGTGCACCGGGTTCAATTTGACGGGGTACGGCGCGGTTCCGCCCACCCTACACACGACCGGCACGCCCGTGGGCAACTGCGGCGGCAGCCCCAACGTCACGGCGTC
>JACCDS010079491.1_pt1 | contig 11349 bp, 13 predicted proteins | sample 7446441 | NCBI WGS metagenome assembly JACCDS01 (sample SAMN15323445, study PRJNA562643) | freshwater metagenome | isolation source: river surface water | place: USA:Blue River Watershed | collected 2017-08-17 | reverse complement strand
GGTCATTGGTCATTGGTCATTGGTCACTGGCTCTTTCAGGGATCATTTGTCGGGTTTTGATAGATAGTGGGACAGCCTTTACTCCGAACCCAAGGAGTTAACGCCGCACGACCCATCGCCCGGCTTTTTTGGCACCGGTAAAGCTTAACGCACCCTCTGCTTTTAACTTTGTAACTGCTCTTTCGACGGCACTTAATGACTTGCCCAATTGCAGTGCAACTTCACGCAAGCTGAGCGTCGGGTTTGCGGATAACAAGATTAAAATAGCCTGACCGGTTTTCAGCGGCGTTTCTACCAGCGCTTCTACCAGCGTTTCTACCTGCGTTATCGGAGGAAGAGCAGGTTGTTGTATCGCAATCCCCTCAGACAAGCTGTCTCTGATTGCTAACAACATAAATTCGACAAAACTACTGCAATCGGAGCTTGCGTCAGCTTCACTTAAACGCTGGTAATACACCGTCTGGCGGCGCTGAATGACGGTTTCAACCGGTAAATACGCCAGCAATGGTTGCCACTCATTCAGAATCAGTGTTTGCCACAGCCGACCCATACGACCGTTACCATCGGAAAAAGGATGAATAAACTCCAGTTCATAATGGAATGCACAGGAGCGGATCAATGGATGTAACTCTGCATGTGCAAGCCAGTTAAAAAGTTGCTCCATTAAGCGCGGCAATTGCCCGGCAGGAGGCGCCATGTGAATGAGGGCCGCCTCTCTGTAGATCCCGACACCGCTGTGACGTAACTGGCCAGCATCATCTGCCAGGCCAGACATGAGTAGCCTGTGAGCCTCGAGGAAGTTATTTAATGACGATGAACGCCAAATCGACAATTTTTCATATACGGCAAAGGCATTTTTGACTTCCTGAATTTCTTTGGGTAAGCCTAAAACGACTTTGCCATCAATCACGGCAGTGACTTGTTCCAGTGACAATGTATTCTGTTCAATCGCCAACGATGCCTGCACGGTTTTAATACGATTACCGCGGCGTAACATTGGAACCTGAGATTGCTGGCTGGCTTTCCATTCCCCGATTAACATCGCTATTTCTGCAACCAGGTGCAGCATTGTCGAGGTCAATTGAAAAGGGGGTTTGTAAGACATTATCAAATATTCCAATAGGTTATGTCGTCGAATGCAGAGTTTGTGTGTTTACTTTAGCATTATTCAGAATGGTGGTTAGTAAGACATTACAGCAACCTAATCATTCCGGTGTTCTTGGATCACCAATTTTCCGTAGCAGTTTGTCCTTCACTTCGTAATTGTGGACCAGTGGTTTGAAATGCTTGTATCTCATTGCTGAACCGCCTGTTGCAGCAGCTGCGCAATAAAATGGTCTTTGCCGGCTTGATAACGCTGAGTGTCATGCGGGAATTGTTGGGCAAGCGCCAGTTTGAGTGCCGCATAGTCGGCGACAGCGACCGGGTGTTGCCGCAGGTAATCGCGCAGGGCCAGATGCTGGCGTATTTGCGGAGCGCCGCGGACAAAGGCGTGCAAATGATGGCTGCGTTGCTGCGGATGTTCAGTGCTGTTTTTATAAAAATAACGCCGCCCGGCAATGCCATTTTCGCCTTTGGCGACATAACCCAGCGCTGCCAGGGCTGCCGTCTGCTGATCCAGTTCGGCGAGGTCTGTCACTTCCAGCAGCAAATCCAGAATAGGTTTAGCAGCGAGGCCGGGCACTGCGGTGCTGCCGATATGGTGCAGCGCCATTGCGGTTGAACCCAGCACTTTTAACAGGGCCACCTGCTCGTTGGTAAAAGCCAGTGGCCAGTGATCCTGATAGGCCAGGACGGTGACGGTGCGCTGTGGCTTGGTCATAGGCTTGAACCTGTGGTTGCTGTCTGCATTTCTGCGCTGTTATTCAGATCGGTATTCGCCACCAACTCAGCACTGAGCCACTGCGCAAATTCACGCATCGCGCTGGTTTCTGGCTTGGATTGCAGCCGGGTCAGCCAATAACTGCCAAAGCTGATTTCGCTGGAAAATGGCCGCTGAATTCTGCCGGATCGCAGCAGATGACTGAACATTCTTGCCGGAGCCATCGCCACGCCAATACCGGTTTGGGCCGCTTCCAGCATCGTTACGCTGGAATCAAATACGATAACCGGATGGGTCGGTGGCAGTTGTGGCCCGCCGGCTTGTTGCAGCCAGGCGGTCCATTCGTCGCGCCGGTATGAGCGCAGTAAAGTGAAGTTCAGCAGATCAGCCGGTTGTTGCAGCGCTGCGGCAATCTCTGGCGTGCACAGCGGCGTCAGCGGGCTGTCGCACAAATACACTGCGGCTGTGCCATGCCAGGCGCCACTGCCAAAGCGGATGGCATAGTCGAGCCCTTCAGCGGCCACATCGACTCTGTTGTTATTGGTGGAGATCTGCAGTTCGATATGCGGAAATTTCTGATAAAACGCGCTGAGGCGCGGCAGCAAAAAACCGGTGGCAAAAGTGCCGACTACGCCGATTTTCAGCTTTTCCTGTACTTTGCGACCGGCAAAATAATCTAACAGCTGAGCAATGCGGTCAAAAGATTCGTTCAGCACCGGCAGCAATGTTTCACCTTCCGGCGTCAGTGCCAACCCACGTGGAATGCGCAAAAACAGCGGGCAATTCAGTTGATCTTCCAGCAATTTTACCTGTTGGCTAACCGCCGAATGCGTCACATTCAGCTCGATGGCGGCGTGGGTAAAACTTAAATGCCGAGCGGCGGCTTCAAAGACGCGTAGCGATTTCAGCGGGATATAACGTCGGGTCATCGGCTTGTTGCGCCTTTCTGTAAGTTTTTCTAACAGCTGATATGCAAATTAACCGTTTGTCCAGCGAAGTCAACTGGCGCAAGCTAACTGTCGCCGGCCAACCTAATTTCGCCAACTTATCAGCCAAGGAATTTACATGCATTACCGCAAATCATTGATAGCACTAACCTGTGCCCTGTTTAGTACCGGTTCGGTGCTGGCCCAAACCACCACTATTGCCGACGAAGCAGCATTAAAAACCGCCGTCAGCCAACAAGTGACACAACTGATGCAACAACAGCAAATCCCCGGCATGGCCGTTGCGGTGTTGTGGCAAGGCAAAACTTTTTACTACAGTTTTGGCAAAGCCGACCTCGCCGCCAACAAAGCGGTGACGCCGGATACGCTGTTTGAACTGGGCTCTATCAGCAAAACTTTTGCCGGTGTGATTGGCGCTATGGCGCTGGAACGCGGCGAGATCAAGCTGACTGATCCAGTCGCTCAACATTGGCCGGCGCTAACCGCCAAACAATGGCAGCCGATCAACATGCAACACCTCGCCACTTATACCGCCGGTGGTCTGCCGCTGTTTATGCCGGACAACGTCATCGATAAAGCCAGCTTGCTGAGCTATTACCAGCAGTGGCAGCCGGAATATGCACCGGGTACACAACGCGTCTACGCCAACAGCAGTATCGGTTTATTTGCACATCTGGCGGTGGCTGCCGGCGGCAAAGGCTACGCCGAAGTCTTTCAGCAGATGACGAACACGCTGAAGATGCCAAGCACTTATCTAAAGGTACCCGCGGCGGCACAGGCGCAATATGCCTGGGGCTATAAAGAAGGCAAACCGGTGCGGATTGGCACTGGCGTGTTGCTGGACGAAGCCGGTGGCGCTAAAGCCAGCGTGCGGGATATTGCAACCTGGCTGCAGGTCAACCTAAAACCGGAACAAGTAAAAGACCCGGTGTTGCAAGCGGGTATCGCCAGAGCGCAGCAACGTTATGCCAAAGCCGGACAGATGTATCAGGGCCTCGGTTGGGAAATGCTCGACTATCCAGTGCAATTATCCGCATTGACTGCAATGACAGATCCTGATTTTGTTGCCGGTAGCGCAGCCACTTTGCTGGCACCGCCGGCTGCGGCTGCGGCGAACAGCTGGGTACATAAAACCGGCGCCACTGGCGGTTTCGGCGCCTACGCGGCTTTTATTCCGTCGCGGCAGGTCGGTATCGTGTTGCTCACCAACAAACGTTACCCGAATGCAGAGCGGGTTAAGTTGGCGTATCAAGTGCTGGAAAACCTGAAATAGTCTCGGCGCTACAACCCGTTTGTCTGCCGCGGTATGTGTCACAGTACCGCGGCAACTGTTAGACTGCCGGCCATTGGATACAGGCTGAGGAGCCGTGTTGTGACTGCAACTTTAACGTTGGACCAGATTTTATTGCGGTTAACTACCGAACAAGCGGTGTCGGAAGATACTGAACAGTTGTTGTTTCCGGCCGAGGCTTTGCTGGCCGCGAAAAATCAGTGGGCTGAATTCTGGCCGCATATCGCCGCGCTGATGCAGCGGATGCAGGCGGATGAAGAATTGGCCGATGACGAATATCAATTATTGTTTTACGGCGTGATGTTGCTGGCGGATGTGGCGGATTTAAGCCAGACCGCGGCGTTTATGCAGTGGGTCGATACCAATGACGGCTTGGGGTCGGATCTTGAATACACCTTAGGCGACGCCATGACCGAAGATCTGGCGACGATGTTATTTGTGTTGTCGGCCGGTCAGCAGGCGCCGCTGCAGCAACTGCTGATCAGTGAAAAAGCCGGGATTTATGTCAAGGCCGCTGCGCTTGCGGCATTGTTCGCGCAGCTGGAGCTGGCCGAGCAACAAGGCCAAAGCGTCGACACTGCAGAGCTGCGCGCGTTATTACAGCAAGTGATTAACGTCGCTGCCCGACACGGCCAGAAATTTGTGCTGGCCGAAATGGCGATCTGGTGTATCAGTTTTGGTCTGCAACATTTCAAACCAGCGTTTGAGCTGCTGCTGCGGCAGAACAAAATCGATACCGAGGTGATCCGCAGCCGGGAAATCAGCCGCTGGCAGTTGGCTGATCCTGAAAAACCGCTGGCGTCCGGTTTGGTCCGCCAAAGCTTTGATGTGATGTCATTACAACATTGGCTGGCATTTCAGCCAGCCAGTCCAGAAGCAACCAGTCCAGAAGCAAACGGTGCAGAAGCAACCGCTGATCCGGCGACTGCGTTGAGTACCGCTCCTGCGACCAGCCCAAAAGGTCAGATCGGTCGTAATGATGCCTGCCCCTGCGGCAGCGGCAAAAAATACAAAAAATGCTGTCTGAACTGAGTTTTCGCCAGTTCGCGCCTCACTGATATTCACTGCGACTTTGACGTCGCCAGTACCCGGTTAAAAATACTTGACTGTGTATATCTGTATATATACTGTGTATATACGGATATGCACAGTCACGCCTGCATTGAGGGAAACGCATGACCTATGGCTTGTTTCTGTCCGCGACGGACAAGAAACCGATGTACCTGCAAATTGTGGAGCAAATCACCAGCAAAGTACTGCTGGGCGACTGGCCGGCGCAGATGGCGTTGCCATCTATCCGTGAATTAGCGGCGGATACGCAGGTGAGTGTGATCACGGTCAAACGTGCTTACGCCGATTTGGAGCAGGCCGGCGTGATAGTGACACATGCCGGCCGGGGTTCGTTTGTTTCGGCGCAGCCGGATCTGCAACAACAGCTGCAACAACAAGAGTTGGCGCAGCTGTTAAGTGCGGCGGTAGCGGTTGCGCGACAACTGCAGCTCAGTGACGCCGAACTGTTCGCGCGGCTGGAACAGCAACTGGCGCAGCACACATAGCAATAAACACAGCCGCCCCGGCCGGTTAGCCGCCAACTAAGAAGGATAACAGCATGCAACAGTTTGCTTTTGAAATGCGCGATATCAGCATTCGCTATCCGCATTTTGTGATGGAAAACATCAGCTTATCCTTGCCGAAGGGGCAGGTGATGGGCCTGGTTGGTGTCAATGGCGCCGGGAAATCCACCACCATCCGGATGCTGATGGGGCTGGTAAAACCGGATGCCGGGCAAATCAATGTGCTGGGGTATCAGCTTCCGGCGCAGCAAGTGCAGGCGAAATACGACATCGGTTTTGCCTCAGACGATATGCGTCTATACAAAAGCCAGACTTTACAATGGCATATGGATTTTATCCGCAGTGTGTATCCGCAGTTTGACCCAGCTTATGCCAAAGAGTTACTGCAACGCTTTGAGCTGATTGGCGAGCAGAAAATCAAAGGCTTGTCGCATGGCCAGCGCGTCAAAGCTTGTTTGTTGTTAGTGCTGGCCAGACGGCCGAAACTGCTGGTGCTTGATGAACCCACCACTGGGTTAGATCCGGTGGCGCGCGACGAAGTGATTAGCGAGCTGGCGGAGATCCTGCGCGACGATGAGCGCAGTGTGTTGTTCTCGTCGCACAATACCCACGACATTGAAAAACTCTCAGATCAAATCGCCTTTTTAGATCGCGGTAAGTTATTGGCGTTGCAGGATAAAGAAACCTATTTAGACAGCTGGAGCCGGTTCAGATGCCAGTTGCCGGCTAACGCCAACGCCGATGCCCACGCCGATGCAACAATGTCCGTTGCCGGCGCAGTCAGTATCAAGCGCCACGGTCAGCTGGCCGAAGTGATCACCGATCAAAACAGTGCCGGCTTTGTCGCGCAGCTCGCACAGGCGGGTTTTCAGGTGCTGGAACAGCACCGCATGTCGCTGGAAGAAATTTTCGTCGCTAACGTCAAACGCAGCAGATAGGAAGAGTTCAGATGACCCACACATTTAGCAATTCGCAGATGATTAAATTGCTGATCCTGAAGGACTGGCAACTGATGAAAAAATCACTGGCCGCTTATCTGGCGGGTGGTGTGCTGATTATCGGTCTGATGGGCATGGCGACGCCACTGCTGTTTAATACCGGCGCTATCCTGATGATTACACTAATGATTGTGATAGGCGTGCGTTCGGCGATTGAGCTGGTGGTCAATGAAAAGAAAGACCAGACTCTAACTTTTATGATGAGTTTACCGGTAACCGCGCAGGATTATGCCTGGGCTAAACTGGGCGCCAATCTGGTTTTGTATCTGGTACCTTGGCTGCTGTTAGTGGCGGGGATGCTGCTGGGGATTGTCAGTTCACCGGTTTACAACGGCGTGATCCCGCTGGTGGTGCTGGGTAGTGTGTTTATTTTGCTGTCGTATTGCAGCTATCTGGCAACAGCTTTACTGACCTATTCCGAAGGCTACACCACCGCCGTGATGATAGTGACCAATTTGCTGTTGAACGGTTTTATCATCTGGTTGATGCGAATGCCGGCTATCCACCTGACGTTGGAAGCGCCGACGGCGAGCTGGAACAGCACGTCTTTGCTGCTGTTAGCGGCGGGTGTCGGGCTGACTGTACTGGTGTTACTGGCAACAGCCTTACTGCAGCGTCGCAAAACCAGCTTTTTGTAACACCGGCTTTTTCAAATAGCGCCGGCGCATACCAAAACAGCGTCAGCGAATGGAGCGACGATGATGCAGCAAAGTCCCGGCCGCTTTGATTATTTGGACAATCTGCGCGCTTTTGCCATGCTGGCTGGTGTGTTGTTCCATGCGGCCTTGGCGTATAGCCCGATGGCGCAGGGCTTTTGGCTTAGCGCCGATCCACAGCAACACGCGCTGTTTGATGTTTTCGCCTGGGCCAGCCACTTGTTCCGCATGCCGCTGTTTTTCTGTATAGCTGGCTTTTTTACCGCGCTACTGTGGCAAAAAGCCGGCGGTATGGCCTTTGCGAAAAACCGTCTGCTGCGGGTGGCCTTGCCTTTACTGCTGTTTTTACCGCTGTTGACGCTGGCGATGCACGGTGTGTTGCAGTTCGGTTTGGCTTATGTCTCGCAGCCGTCCGCGTTGATGCAGCTGATCAAACCGATGTTAAGCGCCGGGTCACCTGCCGAGCTGCCGTTCAGTACTATGCATCTGTGGTTTTTATATCATCTGCTGTTTTTGTATATTTTGACTTATTGCGCCCGCACCTTGCTGAGCGACGCGCTGCAGGACCGTTTATTGGCCTTGCCACCCCGGTTATTGTTATTGCTGCTTGTGCTGTGCATGCTGCCGCCGCTCTCTCTGGTGCCAGCGCCTGTACCGGCGCCGGAATGGATCTTCCCGGCGCTGTGGGCTTTATGGTTTTACGGGCTGTTTTTTGCCTGCGGCTATGTGATGTTTCGTCATGGCGATGCATTGGCACGTTATAGCGCCGACCGGCGTGTTTTGCTTGGGCTGGGGGCGCTCAGCTATGCGGTGTTTTATCAGTTGTTGCCGGCGGATTTACGGGCACAGCAGCCACAAGGCTGGACCAAGCTGGTCGTGATATTCTGCGAAGCCAGTGGTGCATTGTGCTGGACGCTGGCGGCATTGTTATATGCCAAACGTTATTTGAACCGCAGTAATCCGCTGTTGCGGTATTTGTCCGGCGTCAGTTATTGGGTCTACCTGGTCCACATTCCATTGCTGTTTCTGGTCCAGTTTGGCATGACCGATTTGCCGTGGCCGGCAGGGGTGAAGTATCTGGTCGCAGTGCTGGTGACGCTGAGCGGTTGCTTACTGAGCTTCCATCTGCTGGTTAAACCGACTCCGCTTGGCAAAATGCTCGCCCCAGCCACAGTGCGGCTTTAGTTCGTTGCAGCCCTTTCGTTTTCAGGTTGTGCTTTGGCGAGCAGCGCCTGATGACGCTCCCATTTTTTGACCAGCCAGAAATAGCTGACCGCCGCAATCGACAGGATAATGATTTTCTCCTGCAAACTAATCCCATTGCGGATCAATGCATTAAACATCATGATCTGAATAATCAGGTGAAAGCAGGCGCAGGTCAGAATAGACTTGGTCGCTTCGGCAACCTGGCCGATCCCCCAGCTGCCTAAAATCATCATACCGAGAAAAAACAGGTTATCACCAAGGCTAGCGCTGGTTAAAAAGGTCAGGTGCCACAGATACCAGCAAAAACCAACCACACCATACTTCAGGCCGTTGGCCAGCGGAGCCAGCTCAGTTTGCAGATAGCCACGCCAACCGTATTCTTCCATGATGCAGTACAACAAAGTACCGGCGGCGGCCACCAGACCGTACCCATGTGGGTCCATGCCATAACTATTGTTCACACCCACGACAGACAGTAGCAGCAGGGCAATAGCTGACATCGTGAGCGGGATCCAAGGTAGATTGCCCAATAACTGCAGCGGGACCGGGCGCACCTTGCCGAGAAAGTGCCGGGCGATGAGCGCAGCAAGCAAAATACCAGCGCCTTCGGCAATGACCGAGAGCAATACCGCAAGCCAGCCCGGTAACGCAGTCAGCATCGCTTTGTGGCTCAGCAGGTCAAAGCGGAAGATATTGGCCAGCACTGTTGCAATGAGCATAAAGGCGGCGATGCGGCGCCAGCTAATCGGTTGATGGTCCACGGCAAAATCCTTGTATAGCGGACATGGCAATCCATGCGTGAGTTGCGGGTAAGTGGTTACTTTTAGAGCGTTTTTCTGCAAGCTGCCAGTCAGAAAATGTAAGGGATTGCAACAAAAGCACATCGCATTCAGACCCTTTGCTGCAACCTCGGTCATCGATGGTGCTATAGTGCCCATCCCAGCCTTTTGCAGCAAAATCCGATGAAAAAAATCGCTGTGTTTGTCGATGTGCAAAACATCTATTACACCTGCCGCCAGGCGTATGGCCGGCAGTTCAACTACCGCCGCTTCTGGCAACAATTGCTGCATCAGGGTGACATTGTACAGGCCACCGCCTATGCGATTGACCGCGCCGACGACCAGCAACGCAAGTTCCAGGACGCGCTGCGCCACATCGGTTTTCAGGTCAAATTAAAGCCGTTTATTCAGCGCGCCGACGGCAGCGCCAAAGGCGACTGGGATGTTGGCATCACCATCGACGTACTGCAGCAGGCGGAAGACGTTGATGAAATTGTCTTGCTGTCGGGTGATGGCGATTTTGATTTATTGCTGCAGGCGATCCGGCAGCGCTTTGATTGTCGCAGCACTGTGTATGGCGTGCCTGGGTTGACGGCGCATGCGTTGATCAACAGTGCTGATCATTATGAAAAGATTGAGGAAAGTTTATTGTGTTAATGCTGAGTGCTTTCGATATGGCTGGCGTCGATGTGGCTAAATGAACAGCAAATCAGTGCTGAGGCTGTGCGCGGTTATCGCCAGCAATTAAAACACAGCTGTCCGCGTCATCTGGTGCTTGATAATCTGTTTGATCGGCAGAAATTGCAGGCGGTGAGCCGGGTGTTACAGCGCAGTTTGCATTGGCAAACCCAGCAACACAGTTATGCGGCGCTTTATGTCGATGCCGCGCAGTGGCAACAAACCCCGCAGGCCGAGCGTTTTGTGCAGCGCGATCTGTGGCAGCGCAGCTCTGCGGCGCAGGGCGATGATGCCGAACAACTGGCGTTGGCGTTCCTGCAGTTTTTGCGTAGTGAGACCTTTCTGGCGTTGTTATCGCGTATTTTCCGTGTCCAACTAACCGATATTCATGTGGCGAAGCCAACGCTGAATACCAATTACTTTCGCTTAAGCGCGGCTGATTTTGTCAATCTGCACGCCGATGATTCGCCTGGGCGGGAAGTCTGTATGTTGTTGTATTTAAATGAAGACTGGCAGAGCGGCGCCGGTGGTGAGCTGATGTTCGCCGCCGATGGCAACAGTCCGGTGGCGATAGCGCCGCTGTTTAATCGCTGTGTGTTGTTTGACCCTGCGTCGCCGGGCGCTGAGCATTGGGTAAACGCCGTCAGCAGCGCTTTGCCCGGGCACTATCGCTATAACGTCACCAGCTGGTATTGGACTGAGTAAAAAGCGCCATTAAATGTGTGTTTGGGAAATGCCGGCTGTTTTTTACTTTCCGAACCCAATGTACGCCAGCACTGAGACAAAACCGCTGCAGGCGCGTATTGCTGGGATAACTCTGATCTGATGGATAAATTGACGATGCGTAACCTACTAAAAGCCAGCTTATTGGCCACCACATTGCTGCTGACCAGCTGTACCGGCATCCCCGAGGGCCTGACGCCAGTGCAGCCATTTGAACTGAACCGCTATTTAGGCGAGTGGCACGAAATAGCCCGGCTCGACCATTCGTTTGAACGTGGTCTGACCCAAGTCACTGCCAATTACAGCTTGGACCCGGACGGCAACGTCAAAGTACTGAACCGCGGTTTTTCTGCCGAGGACAACGAATGGGAAGAAGCGGAAGGCCTGGCCAAAATGAACGGCCCTGTCGATCAGGGCCGGTTAAAAGTGTCGTTTTTCGGACCTTTTTATGGCGCGTATAACATCGTCAAACTGGCGCCGGATTACAGTATGGCGCTGATTGTCGGGCCGGATTTAACCTACGCCTGGTTGCTGGCACGCAGCCCCAACCCGGATAAAACCCAGTGTCAGGCCTTTTACGCTGAAGCGACAAGGATTGGCATCAAGCCGGACAGCTGGATCCGGTTATCTACCTGCTGATTTTTCCTGAAACAGAAAATAACTGGCAATGCTGCG
>JACCDS011402844.1_pt1 | contig 11351 bp, 4 predicted proteins | sample 7446441 | NCBI WGS metagenome assembly JACCDS01 (sample SAMN15323445, study PRJNA562643) | freshwater metagenome | isolation source: river surface water | place: USA:Blue River Watershed | collected 2017-08-17 | reverse complement strand
TTCAGGTCCGGGTTGCCGTAGGTGATCTGTTCATTGCCACGACGGTCATCCGGGTAGCCTGACAGGTTTGACGTGAACAGGTTGTTGTAGGTTGGCCGCGTGATCGCTTCACTGGCAGAGAAACGCACAATCAGGTCCGGCGCGACATCAAAGCTGATGTTGGCGCTTGGTAACGCATAGGCGTAATCACCGGTTTCAGAGTACTTCGCTTCGGCAAAGCCGTTGTTCTGACCCAGCTCCTGACCATTGACGCCGTTGATGCGGTGACCGGTTGAAGTCACTTCGGTGTTGACATAACGCAGACCTAAGTTACCGCGGTAACCGTCGCCGGCAAATGACAACATACCGTAAGCAGAGAAGTTATCTTCTTCCAGCAAAGCGTGCGCCGGACGGCTGTAAGCGAATTTTTTCACCAGCGAGTTGGTCGCAGCGATCATGGCATGCGGGTTCCCTTTCGGAATAGTCCAGCCCTGGTAGCCCAGTGGCATTGTGCCGCTATACAGATCGGTGGTTTTAAACTCGTTTTTCTTGGTGTCATCGTAGATGGCACGGTATTCGTTTTTCTCAAATTCGTGGGTGGTGTAACGCACACCAGTTTCGAACTTGTTGAAAATGCCCAGATCGATCGGCTTGTCAAAATCCAGCTGCAGGTACTGCTCTTCATCCGAGTTGGGTCCCTGCACACCGGTCCAGGTTGAAGTCGCAATGGTGGTATCCAGCTGGTTAACTGTGAACCCCATGTCTTTACCGTCGATGTGAATTTGTTTGCCGGTAGCGTCGACTTTACCTGACCACTTGACCTGGCCGAACCGGTCACCCCACCAGCCGTAACCGAAGTTGGCGGTCATTTCGGTACCACCTTCAGCTTTGGTGCTGCCGGCAACTGCGGACAGCTCGTAGCCATCACCGGTATATTTACCGCTGAGTTCAAAGGTGTCTGAAGTCATTTCACCGGTACGGGCCCAGTTTTGGAAGAATACTTTTGAGGCATTGGCCGCTGAGGTGTTGCTGATCACACAGACACCAGCCGCATTAAACCGGCTACAGTTAGACGGACCGTCACCCCAGTCGGTGTCGGTGTTGATGTACATGTTGGCGCCCAGGCTGTCTGCACCCAGTTTCAGCGACAGAATGTGTGCACCCAGCTCCAGATTTTCAGTCGGTTTGAACTGTGCGGTCACATCAAAGGCGCGACGTTCTTGTTCCTGCAGGAAGCTTGATGGCTGAATGGAAGAGCGACCGCCCCAGTCTAAGTCGGCTTCGGTACCACGGCGCAGATATTCACGGTCTAACGTGGCGGCAGACACCAGAATACCGAAAGTTTCTGTGTCATTTTTCCAGCTGTACAGACCAGAGAATTCCGGCGCGACATCTTCGTTGACGGTGCCGTACTCGCCCTTGAGCGTCACAAATGCGGTATTTGCATCTAAATCCAGCGGTTTACGGGTTTTCACGATCACCGTACCGCCGATACCGCCTTCCACCAGATTGGCCTGGCTGGATTTGTACACTTCCATCCCGCCAATCAGCTCAGGTGGCAGCAATGAATAGTTAAAGGAACGGTCGATGTTCATTTGATCATACCAACCGGTCGAAGCCACGTTCTGGCCGTTCAGCGTGGTCAGTGTCATCAGCGGGTCAGTACCCCGGATGGTTACGGAAGCACCCTGACCGAAACTGCGGCCAACGGTGATGCCCGGAATACGGCCCAGCGCCTGACCTACGTCAGAATCCGGTAACTGGCCAATATCTTCCGCTGATACGGCGTCTACCACCGCATCAGAAAAACGTTTGGCGTTGATAGCATCGCTCAGCGAGCGGCGAATACCACGAACTTCAATCACTTCAACGTTTTGATCTTTAGCACCATCAGCCGCGGCCTGCTGCGCGAAGGCGGATACTGACAACGCAGCTGTCCCCGCGATCAGACCCAGCTTCACGGCAAACGCACATTTATTCATTTTATTGTGCAACATGAGCTTCTCCCATTCCTGTTTTTTTCGAGTGCGATAATTTTTTAGTTTGTCCTGCAATGACAACGCTGTCATTAAAATTCAACATACACAAAATTTTTTTGATTTGCAAACCCCGCCAGATGATTTTTTAGCCGAATTGTTGCAACACGGATTGCGATGAATGCTCTGTTTCACGCGACCGAAATGGCGGCTTTATCTGTCAATTTTTAGCTTTCAAAGCTGTTATGTAGTTGTTTATCTACGTTTTTTCATAGAGATACCCAGAAGCTGCTGTTTTTTCGCTCATTTTTTGCTAAAGAAACAATTGCTGTTTTGGCCAAAACGTTGTATCCCTTAGTTCAACAATTCTTACAAAAAGACTACCGCTGTCATTTCAGCTGGCAAATAGCTGAAAAACCGACCTTGTGCTGCACTGCCTGGTCGGACAAATACAGCGGAGTTTTGTCAGGTATGCGCTATGAAAGCAACGATTAACGACGTCGCCGAACTGGCTGGCGTGTCAATCAAGACTGTATCGCGGGTGATGAATAATGAGCCCTCGGTGAAAAAGGCCACGCTGGAAAAAGTCACGGCGGCGATTGCCCAGCTGAATTATCAGCCCAATGCAGCGGCCCGTAATCTGGCCAGCACCCGCTCTTACAGCATCGGTTATATCTACGACAACCCCAACGCTTATTATGTCATTGATATGCAACGGGGTTTGCTGGATGCCTGCCGTAAACATGGTTACGAGCTGCTGATCCACCCCACCAATGCCAAATCGCCCGGCATAGTGCAGGAAGTGATTGATGTGGTGCAGCATTCCAGACTGGCCGGCTTAGTGTTAACGCCGCCTTTTTCCGAAATGCCGGAAATTGCTGAAGCACTGGAAAAGATTGGGGTGGATTTTGTCCGGATCATTTCTGGTTCGACGCCATCGCCCAAGTTAACCAATTGCGTGCTGGTCGACAACTTCACCGCCGCCTTTAAGATCACCATTCATTTGCTGGAACTGGGTCATACCGAGATCGCATTTTTATGCGGTGATGAAGAGCACAGCTCCAGCGGTGAACGGCTGGCCGGTTTTAAAGCCGCGCTGACCAAAAGAGGCATTCAGGCCAATCCGAAGTTTATCGTGCCCGGCAGCTATTCGTTTGAATCGGGGGTCAAGGGCGCCAAGCATCTGCTGAGCCAGACGCACAAGCCCACGGCTATTTTTGCCTGTAACGACGAAATTGCCGCCGGTGCGTTATTCAGCGCCCGGCTGGCCAATGTGCAAATCCCGCAGCAACTGTCGATTGTCGGCTTTGAAAACAGCCCGTTCTCGCGCCAGACCTGGCCGCCGCTGACCACCGCGCACCAGCCCAACTGCACCATCGCCGGCCGTGCCGCCGAATTGCTGTTCCGTCATACCAGACCGGGTGCCAGCAAAGCGACCGTGGAGCAACAGCCGGTGTTTATTCCGGAGCTGCTGGTGCGGGAATCAACCGGCCCCTGCACGCCCTGAAGCGCAGCGTTGAATCAGCAGCGCAGCGTTGAATCAGTAGCGCAGCGTTGAAGCAGAAAGGCAGCGTTGAATCAGCAGCGCAGCTTGCTCGGAGCGACAGCAAGGCTCAGAACCATCACACCGGCTTAGCGAGCAAAGCACCAACCCGATTCAGACCGGAACACAGAAAGCAAAAAAAGGAGCATAAGGCTCCTTTTTTCATCACAGCGTCAGCCGATCAGGGTGCGACCATCTGCATCACCAGCGCCGACAGATAAGCGCCGTAAGTGCCCAGGGCATAACCCAACACCGCCAGCAGCACGCCGACAGGCGCCAGTGCCGGATGGAAGGCTGCCGCCACCACAGGGGCAGACGCCGCGCCGCCGATATTGGCCTGGCTGCCAACCGCCATGTAAAACACCGGCGCTTTTAATAATTTCATCATCAGCAACATCAGGCCACCATGGATAGAGATCCACAGCAGACCGACCAGGAACATCACCGGATAATCAACAATCGCCGTCACGTCCATATGCATGCCGATTGTCGCCACCAGGATGTACACCATCACAGAACCGATTTTTGACGCACCGGTCGCCTCCATATGACGCCATTTCGTGCCAGACAACAGCAGACCAAAAGTAGTAGCCAGCACTACAATCCAGAAGAAAGTACTGGTCAGGCTGTACATCGCCAGCTCCGGCGCATTTTGCTCAATCCAGGGCGCGATGATATTGGCCAGCCAATGCGCCAGACCAGCCACACCAAAGGCGACAGCAATCATCATCATCAAATCTGTGGTGGTCGGATTGCGTGAATTTTCTGCCTGATAGGTTTCAATTTTTTGCTTCAGATGCTCGATGGCGCGGGTATCCGCACCTGTGCGGGCATCAATGCGGGCCGCGTTGGCCGCCATCCACAGCAGCGCCGCCGTCCAGATGTTCGCCACCAGGACGTCGACCGTGATCATCACCGAGAAAATATCGCCGCCGACTTCAAACACTTCTTTCATCGCGGCCTGGTTGGCACTGCCACCAATCCAGCTGCCGGCGATGGTCGACATGCCGCGCCACGCGGCATTGGCACCTTCGCCACCCAGTTGTTCCGGGAAAAACTGCCCCATAATGCCAAGCGCGATCGGGCCACCGAGCATCACCCCCAGCGTACCGGTCAGAAACAGGATCAGCGCTTTGGGGCCCAGGCCCAGAATGGCGCGAAAATCCACGCTGAGCGTCAGCAGCACCAGACAAGCCGGCAACAAGTACCGCGATGCCATCTGGTATAACTGCGAGTGTTCGCCATCAATGATGCCGAAACTGTTAAACAAAGACGGAATGAAATAACACAGCAGGATCGATGGCACATAGCGGTAAAACTTTTGCCAGAACGGATTGCTGCTGTGACTGGTATGAAAGACAAAGCCGAGGATCAGCGCCAGAATACCGAGTACGACGGCATCATTGGTGATCAAAGCAGTTGAAGTCTGCATGCAGAATTCCTTTGGTGGGGTCTTGGTTGAACACAGGTGACACAGCGATTTTCAGGCTTACTGGTTTTCTACAGACTAAGCTGTTGTTACCAGCAGATTTATTATGAAAAACAGCAGCTGATCAGCAAGATAATTTTTTTGTTATAGCCCGCAACATAGCATAGATAGCGGTACTCGACCAGACATATGAGGTTTACCGCCAGATCGTCGGTATAAATGGCGCTGAGCGGTATTATCCGGCAACTTCTCAGACAGGATTCGCCAGGCTTCCCCCAGATAAGTGTGTGGCTGCTGCAAAAAACACCAGTCGTTTTCTTTATAGCACTAAAGTAGCGTTTACCCGCCTGCGCTGAGCTTCTAGCCTGAAGCCCTCAATCGCTTCAAAACAGCAGCGACGTCGCGCTGAATGCCCACAGGCTGCTCGGCGGCGCACTGAAAAAAGCGACCACAGCGCGCTGATAAAGCGCTCAAACTGATCACAGTGCGCTGATGCACACAATCTTTGGCAAAGTGAGGACAAGATGCGGATTTTAATCACAGGTGGCAGCGGGGGTATTGGTTTTGCGGTCGCGCAGGCATTTGCCGACGCCGGCCATCAGGTGATCCTGGCCGATATTCAGCTGGAGGCCGCCACGCAAAAAGCCGCCTTGCTGGCCAGCAGCGGCGCCAGTGCCAGCGCGTTACAGCTGGACCTGACCAGCCAGGCCAGTATTGAACAAGTGGCCGCAGCAGCCGGCGCGGTCGACATCCTGATCAATAACGCCGGTATCCAACATGTGGCCAGGCTTGACGAATTCCCTGAACAAAAATGGCAGCAACTGTTGCAGGTGATGCTGACCGGCCCGGCGATGCTCAGCAAAGCGCTGTTGCCTGGCATGCGGGCCCGTGGTTTTGGCCGCATCATCAATATCGGCTCTATCCATGCGCTGGTGGCATCGCCGTTTAAGTCGGCCTATGTCGCCGCCAAACATGGTTTGCTGGGATTTAGCAAAGTGGTGGCGCTGGAAAATGCCGATTTTGATTTCACCATCAACACCATTTGTCCGGCTTATGTGCGCACGCCGCTGGTTGATGCCCAAATCACTGCCCAGTGCAAAGAACACAACTTAAGCGAAGCAGAGGTCATCAATCAGATTATGCTGGCGCCAATGCCACAAAAAGCTTTTATCGGGGTCGATGAAATTGCCGCCACCGCGCTGTTTTTGAGCCAGCCGCCGGCCCGCCATATCACCGCCCAGACGCTGGTGCTGGACGGCGGCTGGACCGCGCGCTGAACATGGCTGTTCCTGCGCGCTTTTGTCAGGCACAATCAAGGACTTGACGTTGAACCCGACGAGTCCGGCCATGATCCTCAGTCAAGGCACTATCGGCATTGGCAGCATTGCCGTGTTGTCGTTGTTGTACCTGCTGGTGCTGTACAGCGTGGGCCGGCTTGGCCGGCGTTTTACCGGCCGCCATCCGCTGGCGCCCTGGGTGTTCAGCTTTGCGCTGGCGATTTATTGCACCAGCTGGGCTTTTTATGGCGTGACGGCGCAGGCGGCGGTCAATGGCTGGTGGATCCCGCCGACTTATATCGGCACTTTGCTGCTGTTCTGGTTCGCCTTTGGCCTGATCAGCCGTATCGCCATCGCCTGCCGGCGGCTGAAAATCACCTCGGTCGCCGATTTTATTGCCACCCGCTATGGCCATTCCCGTCTGCTCGCCGTCAGCACCACGCTGATAGTGCTGATGGCGGTCATCCCCTATATCGCGCTGCAATTACAGGCGGTCTCGACCAGTATCGACGCGCTGGTCGGCAGCCGGGCCGCAGCCGGCAGCCCCCTGCCCTGGTATCAGGACACCGGCCTCTATGTCTGTTTGTGGCTGGCGGTGTTTGCCATGTTGTTTGTTGGCCGCAGCGCCAAAGCGCATCAGCCCAATCCGGGCCTGATGACCGCGATTGCCTTTGAATCACTGGTGAAGCTGCTGGCGCTGCTGGCGATTGGCTGTTTTGTCTGTTTTGGTCTGTTTGACGGTTTTGCCGACATTTTCCGCCAGGCCGCCGCCTCCGAAGACGTCGCAGCGCTGCAAAGCCGCGGCGCGCCCACCTCAGTGTACTGGATCCATGTGCTGCTCGGTTTTGTCGCAACTTTGTGCCTGCCACGCCAGTTCCATGTCAGTTTTGTCGAAATTCAGCACCTCAAGCACCTGAAAATGGCGCGCTGGCTGTTTCCGGCATATTTGCTGCTGATGAGCGTGTTTACCCTGCCGGTGGCGCTGGCCGGCGTGTTGCTGCTGGGTACCAGCTCGAATATTGATTTGGTAGTGCTGCAACTGCCGCTGTCGGCCAATCGCACCGACATGGCGCTGCTGGCTTATCTTGGCGGTTTTTCGGCGGCCACCAGCATGGTGATTGTTGCCACTGTGGTGCTCGGCATCATGATCACCAACGACCTGCTGACGCCGCTGATTTACCGCCAGCAGCAAAAACCGGCCGACGGCAAACCCTGGATCCGAATGGTGACATTACGCCGGCTGTCGATGCTGGCCGTGCTGGCGCTTGGTTATCTGTATTATTTGCTGATTGGCACTGAAACCGGGCTGGCGCAGCTCGGCCTGATGGCCTTCGCCTTGATAGCCCAGCTGGCACCGGCGCTGATCATCGGCCTGACCAGCCGCAGCGTCAACCGCCAGGGCGCGCTGGCCGGTTTGTTAAGCGGGGCGCTGCTGTGGGCTTATATCCTGTTGCTGCCGGAGCTGGCCCGCGCCGGTCTGATCCGTTGGGACTGGCTGACGCAGGGGCCTTTTGGCCTGCAAAGCCTCGCGCCCACACAGCTGACGGCAGGCCCGATTGACCTGATCAGCCTTGGTGTTGTCGTCAGCCTCAGTGTCAACACGCTGATGCTGTTGCTGGTCAGCCAGCTCAGCCAGACCCGGCTCAGTGAATATCTGGAAAGCAGCCGGTTTTTCCGGCGTCAGACCACCACCACCAGCCAGACCCAGCCTCAGCTGAGTGTGCAGGATTGTTATCTGCTGGTGCGGCGTTTTGCCGGCGAGCGGGAAGCCAAAGCGCTGCTGCAGCGGCATCACAAAGCCGGTATTCAGGCACCGGACCACCGGGCGCCCCCCGCGTTGCAACAAGGCGCCGAGCGTTTGCTGGCTGCGGTGGTCGGCGGCGCTTCAATGCGGCTTTTGCTGAATGCTGCCAGCAAAAACAGTCAGTTACCGCTTGAATCGGTCGCGCGTTTTGTTGACGAAGCCAGCCAGGTCTACCTGTTTAACCAGGCCCTGCTGCGGGCGACCATCGACAATATCAGCATGGGCATCAGTGTGGTCGATGCCGACTTGCGGCTCATCGCCTGGAACCAGCGTTATCTGCAGATGTTTGATTATCCGGCCGGGCTGATTGAAGTCGGCCGGCCAGTGGCCGATTTGATCCGTTACAACGCCGGGCGCGGCTGGTTTCATGGTCAGATGCCGCCTGATGCGCAGCAGGTCGAGCAGGAAGTCAGCAAAAGGCTCAATTACCTGCGTCAGGGCAGCAGCTACCGTTTTCAGCGCAGCCAGCGCGACGGCCGGGTGTTTGAAATGCAGGGCAATCCGCTGCCTGGCGGCGGTTTTGTCACCACTTACAGCGATGTCAGTTCCTTTATTGCCGTGCAGCAACAACTGGAAGCCAGCAACAATACGCTGGAACAACGGGTCGCCAGCCGTACCGCCGAACTGGAAACGCTGAACCAGCAGCTGGCCAGCGCTAAACAACAACTGGAAGAACACACCGCCAGCAAAAACCGCTTTTTTGCCGCCGCCAGCCACGATTTGCTGCAGCCCTTTAATGCAGCTGCCTTGTTTTGTGGCCTGATCCGCGAAAAAAGTGCCGACGTCCAGGTGCAGCAGCTGGCGACCGATCTGGCCGCGTCACTCAATTCCGCCGAAGAGCTGCTGGCCGGTATTCTGGAGCTGACCAAACTGGATGCCGGCGTGGTGAAAGCCCAACTGGCACCGGTGGCGGTCAGCGAACTGCTCGGCCAAATTGCCCGCGAAGCCACAGTACTGGCCGCTGACCGGCAACTGCGTTTTCATTATGTCCAGAGCCATCTCTGGCTGCAGACCGACTGCCGGCTGCTGCGCCGCGTGATGCAGAATCTGCTGGCCAATGCCATCCGCTACACGCCGCAAGGCAAAATTTTGCTGGGCGGCCGCCGTTGTCAGCTGCACGGCCAACCGGCGCTGCGGCTGGAAGTGTGGGATACCGGGGTTGGCATCAGCGCGGCCGAACAAACACAGATTTTTCAGGAGTTTCAGCAAGGCAGTCAGGCCGACCAGCAAGGGCTGGGCATTGGCCTTGCCATCAGCCAGCGCATCAGCAATTTGCTGCAGCACCCGTTGCAACTGCAGTCTGTGCCCGGCCGTGGCAGCTGTTTCAGCGTGACAGTGCCGCTGGCCCGCTGCCAGCCGACAGCGCCGGTTGTACCAGCGCCACGCGAACAAACCGTCAGTTTTGCCGGCAAAACAGTGCTGTTGCTCGACAACGACCCGCAACTGGCCAGCGCCGTCGCCGCCTTGCTGCGCAGCTGGCACTGCGAAGTGCTGCTGGCACATCAACCGTCGCAGGCGCTGCACTGGCTGGCCGGCGGACATAACGTCGATTTATTACTGTTTGATTATCATCTGGATCAGGGCGCCACCGGCGTCGAAGTCGCACAGCAACTGCAGCAGCATTACGCCTTGCAGGTGCCGGTGCTGATCCACTCGGCCGATCAGCAGCAACAAACGCGCGACAGCGCGCTCAATGCGGGCTTTCACTTTATGCTCAAGCCGCTGAAGCCGGCCAGTCTGAAGCGCTTGTTACAACGTTTGCTGAAATAAAATGTGCTGAAAAAAGGTGTGCAGAACCAGTGCCGGCTGCAGGCGCTGGCAAAACAGCCGCCGGCTCAGAGCTGGCTGGCGCAGGCGACTCTGTTGCGTCCCGCCAGTTTGGCCTGATACAAAGCGCGGTCGGCGCGGCGGAACAATTGCTCGTAATCCTCATCGTCGACCAGCCGCTCGGCCACGCCGAAACTGGCAGTCAGTTGCTGCACGTCGGCCACCCGCACCTGCTGCAACTGTTCAATGATACGCTCGGCTATCTGGCGGGCGTCGGCCAGCCGCGTGTTGGGCAACAGGACGACAAACTCGTCGCCACCAAAGCGGCCCAGTAAATCGGTGGGACGCAGCGTCGCCTGCGCAATACGCGCCATCTGCTGCAAGGCCTGATCGCCAACATGGTGGCCAAATTCGTCGTTGATGCGTTTGAAGTGGTCGATATCAAACACCATCAGCGCCAGCGGGCTGTGTTCCTGCCGGGCCCGGATCATTTCCAGCTGGGCCCGCTGTTCCAGCCGGTCCCGCGACGCCACCTGTGTCAGACTGTCGGTAAATGCCACTTTACGCAGCTGCAGATTGTCCGCCAGCAAAGTCGGCACCGCCAGGCCAAACAACGTATTGGCGGCAATCACGTTAATCGCGAACTGATAGACCATCACATAATCCATCAGACCAAACAGATGAACCCAAAAAGCAATCAGGAAGCTGGACAAGGCGACACTGCAGACGTTCAGCAAGGCTGATTCCGAACAGGCGATCCACATATGCGGGATCACCAGAAAGAAAATCGCAAAGGCGCTGTTGGAAGAATCGGTCACTTTGGCCAGCAACATACAACCGGTCAGCAGCAACATGGTCAGCGTCAGCTTCAGCACAAAGCGGGCACTGATCTGCAGCTGTTCAGTGCTCGCCATATCCGTCAGGCGGAACAGCGCACCCGGTAAAATCAGGCTCAGCAAACCAACAAAAAACGGCGCCATCACCATCACGCCCGCCATGTCACCAATCCAGAACGGCAACCAGGTGGCGGCGATTTCGCTCATCGGCATCATGCCGGTCATCACCAGGGTCGGTAATACCAGACAGGTCGTCAGAAATGAGCTGACAGCCGCAATCACCAGAAATTGCACAATGATGCGGCTGATGTCGCGGCTGCCTTGCCGGGCCAGCGTACGCAGCACGATAGCACCAATGGCATAAGGCAGAATGTGCGCCAGACCAAACAGCAAACCGGCATACAGCAGGTCCACCGGTGCCAGCGCGATGTTGTAGTGACGGGCGGTATAAAAAGTGATCAGCACACAACCGGTCAGCAAGGCCGGCAATACGGAAAAACCGAGCAACAACAAAGAGGCAAATGTCAGCCCGGCGACCGGGTACCAGACACTGGCATGACTGGTGTATTCCACCAGCCAGCCAATTTCGAATAACAACAGCCAGAGCACCAGCAAAAAGACGTTGCGCAGCAACCAGGATTGCTGCAGGCGTTGTTGCCACCACTGCCGGACCGTCTGCGGCTTGTCAGCCAGAAGTTCAGATTTCAACCACGGAGATCCCAGTAATACAGACTGCCATC
>JACCDS011195707.1_pt1 | contig 11352 bp, 9 predicted proteins | sample 7446441 | NCBI WGS metagenome assembly JACCDS01 (sample SAMN15323445, study PRJNA562643) | freshwater metagenome | isolation source: river surface water | place: USA:Blue River Watershed | collected 2017-08-17 | reverse complement strand
GCCTGCTGCTCATCGACCAGCACCAGGGCCGCCTGGGCATGTCCGTTGGCGGACTGCCGACGCGCCACGGCCGACTGCAGATTGCGCTGGGCCATGTCCTGGATGTCGACCACATCAACCGCGCTGCGCAGGCCCTGCCCGATCTCCATGACATCACGAATGGTCGCGTTGGCGGCCACCACCACAAAGAGGCTGGCGCTGCTGCGCTGCTGTTCGTCACCCACGCGCACCACGTCCAGGGTGAGATCGTCCGTGTGCAGATCCACCATCTCGCGGATCTGCCAGCGGGCAGCGGTGCGCAGCTCCTCCGGCGGCACGGCCGGCGCGTCGATCTGCAGCACCTGGTACTGCGAGGGGCGCAGCATGACCCGCGCCGGGGTGCCCTTGAAACCGAGCGCGGGCAGGCGCCTGAGAAAGTCCTCCCGGCTGTCGCTGCCCTGGCGTTCGACGCCAAAGCGCAGCACACGGCACAGCCCGTCTTTCTCGGGCCGCGCCAGCACATAGGCCAGCGCCTGCCCGGTCCAGGCGATCACCAGCTGCTCGCGCGAACCGAGACTCTGCCCCCTGAACCAGCGCAGCTTCATAAAAACTCCCCATGCCGGAGAGCTGCCGGGTTGGCTTGTTGGCAAAAGTTGTGGGGAGGAGTCTTCACGTGCGTGGCATCAACTGCAATGCGTATTATTTTGCTTCATTTTTCATAGCTAAAACTAGCATGCCGACGGTCAGGCTTTGGAATTTTCAAAAATTTCGCACATTTGAGCTTGAAGTCGACGCCACAAGGAACGCGCCTCAGTAGTTCTCGCGGCTGTAGATCAGTCGGCTCTTGTAAATGCCGAAAGTGGCCCGGGCGGTGGGATCGACGTTGCCCGCCCCGCCCCAGTTAAACCGCAGCCACGGCCGCGCGGCCAAGCCTACCGTAACATCCACATACCCGTTATTGCCAACGCCCGGCGCCGAGAACCGCAGGCCCGCATTGCCCGACAACAGCTTGCCCGAGGCGTTCACACTGGCCGTCGTCTCCCCTGCGCTCAGATGATTGCCCGACGCACCCGGCGCGACCTCGGCGTAGAAAGTCAAACCGGCGCCTGATGTGGGGGTAGCCACTGGCGTGCAACTGTCATCGCTATTCGTCGCCCAGGCGGTGCCGTTCCAGTACTGGGCGCGCAAGGTCATCGGCAAGACCAACAACTCCGAACCATACGCGTTGAGCAGTTGCAAACGACCATAGCGCAGCTTGACCGCGCCCAAGGCGCTGGCTGGACTGGCAGCGGGTATCTCACCGTCCGTTGGCGCAGCGCTGACGGTGGCATCGGTCTCACCCGCCAGCGCCGTGGGCCGGCTGACCTGGTGTTTGGCGGTGATGGAGGCTACGCCATTGTTCCATGTGCCGCTGGGAGGCGTTGCACCGGTGCTCAGCGTGGCGCCGGCCGGCAGCGTGGCGGCAGTGAAACCAAAGTTGGCCCAGGTCGTCAACCCCAGCTTCGCATAGCTGCCCGTGTAGTTGGCGGTGGTTACGCCTGCCGTATTCTGTGCCGTCAGGGTGAAGGCCGTCGTGAACCCGTCCTCCCCAAAGTAGGTGTAAGCCGTTGCCGAAGTACAGGCGTTCGTCAAGGAGCTTGAGCTGATGACCAGCCTGGCAGGGATGAAGCGGCCGAAGTAGCGGGTCGCTGCCAGATTGCCGAACTTGCATCCGTACCGTCCCCCGACCATCGTGTTGGAAAAATCGTTTGTACAGCCGCCATTGCCCTGGTCAACGCTGGTGAAGGTATCGTCGTAAATGCCGGTGGCCGCCGCGCGGAAGTACCCTACCTCGCTGTAGATGAACGTCGAGCCGGACGCCGCCCCCGCTGTCGCCGGACTGAAGCTGCCCGCCACCGTTCCGACCGAGGGCGCTGCACCATGGGCCTGCACGCTCGCGGGGTCAATGCCGGGCGTTCCGGCATAACCCGTGAGGGTTGCTGGCGTGGCGGCTCCGTCCACAGCGGTCGCCGTGAGACTAAAGTTCGTTCCCGACTGAAGAGCAGGCGTGGCCGTGGTGCTGGTTCCTGTGGCATCCGCGTTCGCGTTGGACGAACTCACCGTCAAAGCCAGCGGCCGGATCGAGAAGTTGTCGGTGGAGCAGGCCGTGATGGGAGTGGAGTTGTTATCCCGCAAACGCACGCGGACGTTGGGCGCGGCATTCGCATAAGTGAAGGTGTAGGTCTTGCGGCCATTGTCGCGACCCGCACCGGAGCCGGTGAAGGTGTACGTCCCGACCGTCTGCAGCAGGGTGCGAGAGGCACAGATCGAGCTGCTCGCGGAATCCACCAGTTCAATGGTGACTGTCCGGTTGTACGTGGTCGCAATATTGCCACCGGAATCCAGCGCCAACAGATCGAGATTGAAGCTCGTACCGGCCAGCTTCGTATGGATGGAGGTCCCCGCCGCAGCGGCCACCTCTACCGCGTCGAGGGTCGCGCCCGGGCTGGTCACCGTCACGCTCACCGAAGCCGTATTGTTCGCGGTGTTCGGATCAAAAGTCCCGGAAGCCACGGTCGCGGTGTTTGTCAGGACGCCCGCTACCGTGGTCGTAGCGGTGAGATTCAGCGTGGCCGCCCCCCCGACGGCCAGCGTGCCGATGGTCCATACCCCGGTACTGGCGCTGTAGCTGCCGCTGGTCGTGGTGTGACTGCTGTAGGACAAACCTGCAGGCAGCAGATCATTGACCAACACGTTGGACGCGATGCCCGTCCCCGCGTTCGCGACCCTCACCGTGAAGGTCACATCCGTCCCACGCACTACAGAACTGCTGCTGACGGTCTTGGTAACAGAAAGATCAGCATTACCGCCGGCGAGATTAGGTGCACAGCGGGACTGCAATGAGTTGTTGCCGGTGCCCGGCGTCTGTCGCCAATCACCATTCCCATCGGCAAACCGATCCGCACCCTTGCTACCGGAGGTCACTTGAAGATCGGTAGTGGCTCCAATAAACGAACAGGCCGGCTTGGGACCATAGTAAGTCGTGCTCACAGGCAACGCGTCCGTCCGCACCCTGAGTATGTCCACAACATCGTCATTGTTGTCCAGCAGGACGATGTCGGCACTGGTGCCGATTTCGTTGGCAGCGTAGGTCTGAACTTGGTACGCTCCCCCGAAGCAGGCATCGGCGCCGGTGGAGGGGAGAGTCTTGGTCGTCGCTCTCTGGCTGGTTACCAGCCTCACCTTCCAGCCCGTCAGGCTCACGGAGGTATCGAGCCGTTTGATCTCGGTAAAGTTGTCAATGTAGTTGTACTCGTTCAGCGTCACCTTTCCGACAGCCGGCGAGCACGCTCCCGCAGCCCAGGCCAGCCCGTTCAATAGACTGGCAGCCGCCACAACGACTTTTAAGGTGATCTTCATCAAGGTCCCGTCTTTGTTCACAGCTCCACCATTGCCGTCACGCTACGCTCCACATAGCCCACGCTACCCACCGAACCGCCACCGACCGCCGTGGCGGTGAAGGTGTACACCACCACGGTCACGCCGTTCTCGGTGTAGGTCCGCGGGTTGCACGTCACCGTCACCGTGAACCCCTCCACGGTGATCGTCGATGAAGACGCAGGGCAGGCGGGTGAGGCGGCCACACTGCCCAGTCCCCAGGCCACGCCCGCGCGCGCCGCCCAGTAGGCTCGCGAGCCCTGCACATCGGCAGCGGAGTTGAGCTGTTGGGTGTTGGAGAACGTCAGCATGAAGGCGCCCAGCGCCGCCAGCACCACCAGCAGGAAGATGGCGGCAATGGCAGCAAAGCCCCGGGGCAACTGGCGCGGCGTCATCATGGCGTGTTGTTGATGTTGACCTGATGGTACAGACTCACGGTCTCGCCCTGGCTGCTGATCTCCAACAGGATCTGCACCATGCCGTTACGTTGCAAATCGGAACCGACGTAGCCGAAATTGCAGTTCACGCCCTGGGCCATGAGGGCGCCGCCACTCGTCGGGCACGAGGACGCATAGGCGTAGTTGGCGTTGCGATAAAGATTACCGCCAGTACAGACGTAAGAAACGATCTTTTCGTCACCCGGAATCACATGGAAACGATTACCCGGCGACGCAAAGGGAAACTTCTTGGCGGCCATGGTGATCTTGGTCTCGCCCGCCAGGGCGCCCGCTCCCACGGCGCTCACCACCGAGGTGTTGTCGCCAGCATAGGCATCCGCGCCGGTGATGCCCAGGTTGTAGACCGCCACCAAGTCCCCGTCCACGATCCTCTGCTCACCCGCTGCCGCGTTGGCCCCTAGAAAATCGAAACTCGTGTCGTCGGCGTCAAAGTTGAGAATATCGCCGTTGCCGCCGCTGTCTGGCGCTGCGCGGTAGCGCCCACCCGTACGGGTGGGGATGAACTCGACACATTGATTGCTGGGTGTGCGCAGGCTATTGGGCAAGGCCTTGCGGATGTCGCGTGCCATGCGACGTGCCACGGTATCCGCCACGTCCGACAGCGCGGCACGGCGCGCCGTATCGAAATAGCCCTGAATCGGCGAGCGCATGAACACAGCCACGATAGCGCCCATGGCCCCCAAAGTGACGATCACCATGATCATCTCTACGAGAGTGAAACCGTGCTGTGGTTTGCCCATGGCCCGCATCATGTCGGATCCTGCGTGCGATAACCGGTCATGGTGATACTCTCGCCACCGCGACTGACGGTGACCTGCACCCGCTTGGCGGTCACTGTGCCCAGCGCAGTGGCCGTTACGGAAATCTGGACGGAGTAGCCGCTGAGGCTAACCGGTAAATCGGTGAAGGTGGTCTGTGTCTTGCCGTGGTAATCGCTCACATCGTCAAAAGTGGCGCGGGTGGTCTCGCCACCCAATCCATCCGGATCAGCAAAGGGTTTGAGCAAGATTTCCTCAAGTATCGAATCGGCCAGCGCCATCGCCTGCTTGCGTACCATGGGATCGGCACCTTGGCGCACATACGTATTAAGGACCGATAGCAATCCAACCACCCCGACGCTGACGATCACTATCGCGATCACCAACTCGATCAGGCTGAAACCTCTGGCGTAGCGATACATCAACCTAGTCGTGGACATAGCCGGTTCCCGACTCCACGGTAATAATCAAGCCAGAACCGCTGACCTGGAATGACTGTGCGCCCAGCGGTACACCCGTTGAAGAAACGGGACGCCCGAGGCTGTCAAAGCTGAAATCGGCTGGAACCGCAACATAGGAGACACCCGTTGATGCCAGCAACAGCGCCGAGGGCTCACCACGCGGCCCGCGCAATGCCGTGGTTGCGGTCGTGCAGTCATATGAGGCCACCGTCGATACCATCCTGAGAGCGACCGTATTGGCCCCAAACGTCACACACACGGTCCGACGCTGGGCTATCGCAGACTTCTGGGCGAACCGCAGATAGGCGAGCGTCCCATCATGAAAACCCCGATCGTCAAGCTCACGCCCCGTAAATCGGCCGGATACCGCCACCGCCAAAATGGCCGCGAGCAGCAAGATCATGATCAACTCTACAAGCGTGAAGCCCTGCATGCGAGCGCCAAGAAGGTATCGATACGTCCTCATATCCCTCTCATCGGTCCGATCGCAAAAAAAAAGGTGAGGACTACCCCACCTTTTTCATAGCCATCTCCAGCCTAGCTCTCGAGGGTCAGCATCCCGAGACCGTTGTCGTATAAGTCGGGGGCGTGTTCACGCCAGCAGCGGCTGTGTAGGCGACCTGACAACTCGCGACCGTGGGTGCCTTGGCGTGTTGAATGGAGCCCGCCGCTACCGTGAAATCGCTGGAGGGATTCAGCGTCATGACCTTAGCCAGCTCGGTTGCGTCTGCCGCGTAACCGTACAGGGTACTGACTGTTGCGCCGTTGATCGTGACGTTTGTTGCCGTGCTGGCTGATGCAACACCTGCAGCAGCAGCCTTCGCATAGATGATTGTGTCGGCCGACCGCATTGCACCCTCAACACCCCGAACCACCGCGGCACGCGCGTCACTGCCCAAATCCACAAACCTCGGCAGTGCCACTGCCGCAAGGATGCCGAGGATCACGATCACCATCACCAGTTCGATCAAGGTAAAACCACGTTGCTGTTTCATGTCAGGCTCCAGTCAGAAATCGATTTGAATTCAGCATGGCACACGCAGCGCCTGCTATCACTTCCATAGTATAGGCTGCATCCTGTTGCCAGGAACACCCCCAGGGGGTCGTCAGCATGGCACTGTTGTGAAAAACATCACATCAGGGACCGGTTTGAACATGCCGCGCCCCTCTTTGCATATAACAAGTCAGCCGCCGCCCCGCCCCATGGCTGCCTGGCCCAGGTTCCACAGCGGCAGGAAGACTCCGAGGGCCAGCAGCAGCACCATCACACCGATGAAGGCCAGCAGCACGGGTTCGATGGCGGTGGACAGGCCCTTGATGGCGTAATCGGTGTCCCGTTCGTACATCTCGGCGATCTCGAACAGCAAGCTATCGAGCTCACCCGTCTCCTCACCCACCTGCAGCATCTGCAGCACCACGGGCGTGAAGACGCCGGTGGCACTGGCGCAGCGCGAGATGCTCTCGCCGCGTTCGATGCCGATGCGCATCTGCTCGATGCGCGAGCCGATGTAGGCGTTGTCCACCGTCTGCGCCACCACGGTCAGCGCCTGCACCAGGGGCACGCCACTCTGGCTGGAGAGCGCAAAGCTGCGGGCAAAACGCGCCAGCGTGGACTTGAGGATGATGGGCCCAACGATGGGCAGATTGAGCTTGCGGCGATCCCAGTTGTAGCGACCCTCGGGCGTGTTCAGATAGGAACGCACCATGACGCCCAGCGCGACCGCGAGCGCCAGCAGTACCGGCCACCAGGTGATCATCCAGGTGGAGAAACCCAGCAGGCCGCGCGTGAGGAGTGGCAGCTGCGTGTTGAAACCCGCAAAGACCTTGGCAAACACCGGCAGCACAAAGAGGTTGATGATCACCATCGCGATCAGCATGGCGATGATGACGAAGCTGGGGTAACGCAGGGCCTGCTTGATACGCGCGCGCACGTCACGCTCGAACTCCAGGTGCTCGGCCAGCCGCAGGAAGACCTCGGTCAGCTTGCCCGTCATCTCGCCCACACGCACCATGGCCACGTAGAAGGGCCCGAAGATCTTGGGATGCCGCGACAGGGAGGTGGCCATGTCACGGCCCTGGTCCAGGCTACCGCGCACATCACGCAGCACCTCGACCATCGCGGGCTTTTCGGTAGACGACTCCAGACCTGCAAAAGCCCGCAGGATGGGGATGCCCGCCTTATTAAGCGTGTACATCTGGCGCGAGAAGATGAGCACGTCCTCAATGACAATGGGGCGGCGCTGCAGCTGCGTCCACCAGCTCTCAGACACCTTGGTTTCGGTGGCGACCTGGATCTGCACCGGGATCAGGCCCAGGCCCAGCAGCTGGTCCGCAACGGCGTCTTCCGAGGCCGCCTCCAGGGCGCCCTGGATCAGCTCACCTTGGGTATTGCGTCCTCGCCATGCGTAGATGGCCATGTCAGTGCCTAGTCTTCAAGGTCGTAACCCACACGCATGGCCTCGGCCAGGGTGGTGCGGCCCTGGCGCACGAGTTCCAGCGCGTGGTGGGTGAGCGTCTGCCCGGCCAGGCGGGCGCGGGCAGCTTTCAGGAAGGCGGCCGGGTCGGCCCGGCTGGCGGACTGCGTCAGCTCGGCATCCATCTCCAGCATCTCGTACACACCCTGGCGTCCGGCATAACCGGTGCCGTTGCAGGCCGAGCAGCCACGGCCACGCCTGGACTGAAGGGTCTGGCCCGGGCCCAGCACACCAGAGAGCCATGCCGACTCTTGTGCGTCGGGCGCGTGTTCTTCGCTGCAGGTCTCGCAGTTGAGCCGCACCAGCCGCTGGGCCACCACGGCCTGCAAGGAGGTGGCCACCATATAAGGCGGCACGCCCATGTCGAGCAGGCGGAAAGGCGTGCTGGCCGCATCGCGCGTGTGCAGGGTGGAGAGAACGAGGTGGCCCGTGATGGCGGCACGCAAACCGATTTCGGCGGTCTCGGCATCCCGCATTTCACCGACCAGGATCACGTCCGGGTCCTGGCGCAGGGTCGAGCGCAGCACCTTGGAGAAAGACAGCTCGATCTTCTCATTGACCTGCACCTGGGTGATGCCGGGCAGGCGGTATTCCACCGGGTCTTCGACCGTGATGATCTTGAGCTCGCTGGAGTTGAGCTCGGCCAGCGCCGCATAGAGCGTGGTGCTCTTGCCCGAGCCGGTCGGCCCGGTGACCAGGATCAGGCCTGAGGTGCGCCCCAGCAGCTGCCGGAACCGCTGCAGCATGTCCGCCGGCATGCCAATGCCGCTGAGCTGGCGTACGCCGCCGTCCAGGCTCAACAGGCGCATGACCACCGATTCGCCGTAGGTGCTGGGCATGGTGGACAGACGCACATCGATGGTCTGGTCTTTCAGGCGCACGCTGAAGCGGCCGTCCTGCGGCAGGCGCTTTTCCGAGATGTCGAGACCGGCCATCAGCTTGATGCGCTGCGCCAGCGCGGCGCCAATGCGTTTTTCAGCCTGGGTCTGGGTCTGGAGCACGCCGTCCACACGCACCCGGATCTGCAGGCTGGACTCCATGGGCTCAATGTGGATGTCGGAGGCGCCGACCTGGGTGGCATCTTCGAACAGCGACTGCAACAGGCGCACGACCGGCGCACCCTCGGTGCCGGCCGAGGCGGTCAGCTCGCCGAAATCAACCGCGTCGCCCAGGTCTTTCTCCAGGGCACGCGCCAGGCCGCTGATCTCTTCGGTGCGACGGTAAAGACGATCACAGGCCAGGGCCAGCTGGCTTTCGGGCACCGCGGCCACCGCGATGTTGCGCTTGAGCAGGCGGCTGATCTCGTCGTAGGCAAACAGGTCCAGCGGATCGGCCATGGCCACCAACAGGCTGTCGCCCTTGTCCTCCAGCGCCAGCGCACGAAAGCGCCGAGCCGCCGATTCAGGCAGCAGCTTGACGACCTCCGCGCGGAAAGGATAGGTCTTCAGGTTGATGAAGGGCACACGCAGCTGGCGCGCCAGTGCATCGGCCAGCAGCTCTTCGGTGATGACGCCGCTTTCGATGAGCAGGCGCCCGACCTTCTTGCCGGTCTGCTCCTGCAGCGCAAGGGTCTGCTGCAGCTGCTCCTGGGAGATCAGCCGCTGCTGCACCAGCACGTCACCCAGGCGCAGCTTCTCCGGTCGCCCGGCGCGGGGGCCAGCGGGCTTGGCCGGGGCTGAGGTCGCCATGTTCATGCATCAGTCCTTGCGTGGCACCATAACTATGAAAATAGTAGCACGGTCACCAGGTTCTGAATCGATCGCCCCGGCACAGAGTCGCGGAATCAGTGCAAATGTCGCGGTTTTCGCCCGCCACCGTGGCCACCCCCCCCGTGACCACCGCCGGAGCCGCGGGGCGGCTTGCCGATCTCCAGGGAATTGACCAGCGAGTCGAAACGCTGGCTGAAAAGGCGATCGACCTCGCTGACCACACCGCTGAGTTCGGCCGCATCGAAATGCCGCTCCATCAGGCTGATCACATCCTGTACCAGCAGATCACGCTGCACCTGCATGATGGCTGCCGGGTTGGGGCCGACGAAAAGCATCATGAAGTCGTCACGCGACTGGGCCTCGGGCTCGGCTTCCTCTTCGTCGAACTCGGTGTCGTAGAACGTGATCTCGATGGCCGCGCCGGCCTGGGCCAGCTCATTGAGGCTCATGCACATCTCGTCCAGGGACTGGCGAAAATCTTCTCCACCGACGACCGTCCAGCACAGCTGCAGGGTGTGTTCCTGCGGGTCGAAACGGATGCCGGGCTCGTCCTCGTAGTGGCTGTGTGCGCCATCGGCCAGCGAACGGGCACCCACATACTTCCACAGGGGCTTGAGCGCCTCCTGCAGCTGGTTGAAATCAACCTCGGGGCGCAGCAGCACCTGCCCATGGACATGGATTTCAAAAGGGGCGTTGTAGCTTGCCATGTTGTTCTCTCTGTGTTGCGTTACCGCATCGCCCCACACACGCCGGGATCGAACCCGCGCGCGCAGCGCGCTTCGTCATGACCGCCCTCGGGCGTGCCGGTTCGCGTATACCAACCAAAGAATATCCTGAAGTTGTGGTGCCTCGAGCCGGAATCGAACCGGCACGCCCCATTTCTGGAAGCGGCGGATTTTAAGTCCGCTGTGTCTACCAATTTCACCATCGAGGCCATGCCGCCTTTGCATTGTCCTGCAAAAGAAGCCGACGAACGGGCTGGCTCGCTGCACTGGCAACTGGCGGCCGTTCGGGGGCATGTGAAATGGAGCGGGAGAAGAGTCTCGAACTCTCGACCTCAACCTTGGCAAGGTTGCGCTCTACCAACTGAGCTACTCCCGCATGGAGTGTGGAGGCGCGGGCCGGAGTCGAACCGACCTACACGGATTTGCAATCCGGTGCATAACCGCTTTGCTACCGCGCCCGAAATTTCTAAAGCCGGTTTGGCGCCGGCTGGCTTCAATAAAAAAGGGAAGCAGGTGCTTCCCTTTTTCGGAAATTGGAGCGGGAAAAGAGTCTCGAACTCTCGACCTCAACCTTGGCAAGGTTGCGCTCTACCAACTGAGCTATTCCCGCGTTTCAAGCCCCAAATTATAGCGGCATTTTTTTGCTTTTGCAAAACACCGCCAAAAAATTTCAGGCCAGGCGCTCAATGCTTGATCGACTCCTGCTCCGGTGCAGCCGCCACCGGTGCGGCGGCGGCCACGGCCACCTCCTCATCCGTCAGCGGCGTGGGCTTGCGCTCCAGCGCGATGTCCAGGACCTTGTCGATCCAGCGCACCGGGACGATGTCCAGGCCGCTCTTCACGTTGTCCGGGATCTCCTGCAGGTCCTTGACGTTTTCCTCGGGGATCAGCACCGTCTTGATGCCACCACGCAGGGCCGCCAGCAGCTTTTCCTTGAGGCCGCCAATGGCCGTGACCTCACCGCGCAGGGTGATCTCACCCGTCATGGCCACGTCACCGCGCACTGGGATGCCGGTGAGCGCCGACACCATGGCCGTGGCCATGGCGGCACCCGCGCTTGGCCCGTCCTTGGGCGTGGCGCCATCGGGCACGTGGATGTGCATGTCCTTCTTCTCGAAGAACGCGTCGGTGATGCCAAGCTGGCGCGAATGGCTGCGCACCACGGTACGCGCCGCTTCCACCGACTCCTTCATCACGTCGCCCAGCGAACCGGTGCGGGTGATGACACCCTTGCCAGGCATCAGCGCCGTTTCAATGGTCAGCAGATCGCCACCGACCTCGGTCCAGGCCAGACCCACCACCTGCCCCACCTGGTTCTGCTGTTCGGCGCGGCCGTAGGTGAACTTGCGTACGCCCAGGTAGTCGTTGAGG
>JACCDS010661402.1_pt1 | contig 11353 bp, 5 predicted proteins | sample 7446441 | NCBI WGS metagenome assembly JACCDS01 (sample SAMN15323445, study PRJNA562643) | freshwater metagenome | isolation source: river surface water | place: USA:Blue River Watershed | collected 2017-08-17 | reverse complement strand
CGGGAACTGACCATACTTTGTTTAGTGATGGTTTGAAGAAATCACTTTTTAATTTCATGCACGGAATCGGTTTTGATATGAATCTAAACCAATGGTTTGATTTTAAAGTACCAAAAACAAAAATTGCAAGAAATTATATTGAGCAAGCCATTAATCAAGAAGAAGATTATAGTTTAAAGCCAAACAGTAAAATCGTTTGGTTAGGAACAAAACCAACGGTAAAGCTTCTTACTAAAAATCAAAAAGGAAGAGTATTGAATCTGCTTAATTTATCTTTTCACGATAAAAAAGAAAGTTTTAACATTTCGGTAGAACAAAAACAGGGCGAATGGCTGGTTGAAATTTTGAAAGAAATTTCAGTTTCAAATAACAAAGTTTATACTTTTCAAGAAGTAAAAACGCATTACGAAAAAGCTGGATTGGAAGACTTTGAATTATTTTGGTTTAACAAACCCGTGAATACTTTGCAGGATTTTGGTTTGTTAACTTTATAAGTAGCTATGAGCCGTGAGCTTTGAGCTATCAGATTTTATTTCGATACTTTCAGACATTGAGAATTTTCAACTTCTTAATCAATACCAATATTTACATTTCGTTGGCAGCTGTGGCGTTGACGGTGGAGACACAATTGCAATTAGGAATGCCTCCGCAATGGCATCCTTATTTGTTTATCATCTTTTTTGCTACATTGTTCGACTATAATTTACATCGACTCGTTACGGTGTTAACAAATAAAGAAGCTATCAATAATGATAAACATAAATGGCTAAAAGAGTATTTGAACTTGTTTTATGCTTTGGTATTATTTTCGGTGATGGGTTTTCTTATTGCCGTTTATTTCGCTAAAAAAGAAGTATTGATTACACTTTCCCCTTTTGCCTTCATTACACTTTTTTATTCTCTGCCAGTTTTTAAAAAGCAGAAATATTTATTCAGATTAAGAGAAATTCCAATCTTAAAAATCTTCCTAATTTCCATCGTTTGGTCGGCTACAACGATTCTTTTGCCAATTGTTCAATCTGGAAAAAGCTTTGATTTTCTTCATGTAACTTTAATGTTGTTGGAAAGATTTCTATTCGTTTTTGCAATTACGATTCCATTTGATATTCGAGATATGCAAGGCGATGAACAATCTGGGCTCAAGACAATTCCATTAGTAATTGGAGTTAAGAAATCTATGATTTTAGCTAATGCTTTCATCATACTTTTTCTGATAATTTCACTTTATCATTACCAATCTTCTAGTGTCTTTATTTTACCAGCTTTAATTATTTCAGCAACAAGTACATTGTACTTTCTCAATAGTAAAAAACTTCAAGATTACATTTTTTATCATTACGGGATTTTAGATGGGACGATGCTACTGCAAGGAATACTGATTGGTGTCTTTTATCTTTTATTAGTAAGGTGAAGAATTTATTCGATAGTAGTATCGTTAAACGGTCCAACATCAGTTGGAAAGGTTCTTGTAGTACCATTCACATCATCGGATATTTGTTCTATCATGGCAGGAATCATATTTTTACCAATTGAACTAGTACTTAATGACCCATTCAAATTAAAAATTACTTGATTTTTATTAGCAGAAGGCACAAAAATAGAGTTTTGTCCTTTGGTTAATTGGTAGGTTGCTAGGTTGGAGTCATCTACCCTAAAACGTGGACTAGAATCGGCAAAACCAAAATCTATGTATCTATCAGAGAGATTCGCAATCACTAAATTGCTGTCCTCGAAATCTGGTATATCACTTGCAGCGTTTAAGTAACCTTCAATACCTTCAATAAAAATATTTCCTTGTAGTTTCAAAATTTTATCGCTCAAATATATATTTAGTCTAATTTGTGAATGAAGAAGCTGAAAGTTTTTAACCTGATAAATATAAGTTGCAGCAGTTGGTAGATAACAATTTTTCATAACAACACCATCAATTCCTTGCAAACGAATAAGCTGACCTTTAATATTTTTCAAGCTAACATTCTTGCTTTCTTCTATAATTCCCAAGTCGAATAATTTATCCCCAGAAAATGCTCCAACATTTTCAATGGTATAGCCATCTGTAACCTTCAGTACAAATGGAGCTTTGAAAGGAAAGTCTTTTCCTTCAATATTCCCACCGTTTGCTACATCATCTAATTTAACATTTTTAATAGAAATATTACTTTGATCTATTTGAGCTATATCTCCAATGTACGTTGGATTACCTAATCTAAAAGAGCCATCTCGTACATTTCTGATGACAGCACCGTCTATTTCGAAATTAAAACAGCCAGTAGTAGCTCGCATACCGCAGTAACCATAGTTATAAACTATGTCTAAAAATTTCATATTATTCCTACTATCTGCCCTAATAATTGCACCAGCAAAATCATCAATATTAGCATTTCGCAGCTCAATATTACGTAATGTTGTAAAATTAGCCTCACACCTCCAAACTGAAGCAGAATTCCGTTGAGCATCAAAAATGGGTCTTACTCCGGGTGCACCTTGAAATGTTACCCTATTGGTACCGTTATTATAGTTAGGAGCAAAGGCTCCATCAAGCAAATAAGTATCAGAGGTATTAAACTGAACAATGATATCTTCTGAAATGACATTACTTCTCAGCCAACTTTCTACTTCATTTAAATCATTGGTATTTAGTAAAACCCTTTTATCACCATTGGCATTCAGTATCGTAATTTTGCTTGCTGGTACTGGATTCGTTATTTCTGGGTTAGTTGGTTGTGGATTAGAAATTGAACTTGTTGTCCGAATCAACTCTTTTTTAGTTGCTGTTTTAGTTTTTATAATTGTGTAAGGTACGCATTTGGCTACACCACAGTCGCAAGTAACTTTCTGAATGGTCACCGTATGATCTGTGAAACAGTCATTTGCATTAAACACCCTAACAGTATATTGTTGGATAACAGCAGTTGGGTTTGGAATATCAGACCTCAATATACCATTGGCAGGTATTGCAAGCGATGTAGCATACAATTTTCCACCATTATAAGAAGCACCCGCACTAATGTCAAAACGAAGATTTGCACCAAAACCTACTAATGTTATACTTCCATCATTTCTTACAGAATCTTGATCGCACGTTGAATTTGTTGAAGTTGCGGATATACCAAGCGGTCTATTGAAAACAATTACATTAATCGCTGTAGTAGCTGAACATAACCCATTACTTACTTCAACCTCATAAATTCCACCTTGGTTTGCCTGAACATTATTTAATTGAACATTTTGTAAATTAGAAGTTAATCCATTTGGTCCTGTCCAAGAGTAGGTTGCAGATGCTGGAGATACTGATAAAGTAACATTTGTACCAGCACAAACTGGTGAAGTAGAAGTTGAAATTATTGGATTTGGTATGGTGCTGTATGTGGCTATAACCGAAGTTCTACTTCCCGCAGGAGATTCACAATTACTCACTAAATCTTTACAAGAAACAAAATATGTTTTCGTTTCTGTTACGGGTACATTGAAGGGGCTTCCAGTATGTAAAATCGTGGTTGAAACCTGTGATTCATACCATATTGGGGTAAACCCTGCAGAACAAGTTGCCCTCAAATCAAGGCTCCCAGCACCACAAACAACTCCGCCAGAAACCGTATTTTCAAGCGGTGCAGATGGTGTTGGGTTTACAGAAATCACAACTTCTGTACGATTTGCAGAAGATACGCCACAGCTATTCTCTATTGGTTTACACCCGACAAAAAATGAGATAGTAGAGGAAGCATTGAATGAAAGTGTATTACTAGTACCAATAACAGTATTAGAAGTAAGTGAATTATACCATTGGGGAACGCCTACTGCACAGGTAGCTGTAATATTGGCAAGCCCTGGTCCACAAAGAATCTCACCACTTGAACTAGACACTTTAGAACTAAAATCGGGTGTTGTAAAGGTAACATCATTATAACACGCATCGATTCCCTTCCATAACCGGATTGTGTATGTTGTACCTGGCTTCAATCCAGAAAAAGTAAACGAGCTGGCTCCTGATGACAGACTTAAATTAGCGCCTGCACCATAGATAGGTAAATTCCCGAATGTTGCTCCTTCTTTAATATTAGCTTTTATCTCATTAACAGCGTCATAAACTAAGCCTGAAATAGTTACGGTTCCATCATTATTGGGCGTGAAGTTATTACAAGTACCAAGTGTTGTGCTTATATTACTTAAAGTCACTGCTGGTGCATCACAACTACTACATTTCACATTACCACAAACAAAAGCAATTGATTTTCCTTGCTCTCCTGGTTGATATGGGACATAAGTAGAAAATGTATTTGTGGTGGTGTTAAATTTAGTTACACAATCTCCATTATAAGTTGTAATATATAAATTTCCATCTGGTCCAAACGCTAGGTCAAACGCTTCAACATCTCCATTTGTCACGCCAGCATTTGCGGTTGGAGTAACAAAATTATACGATCCAATAATTGATCCATCAACACTATTATAATGTACTAATCTATCTGAAATATTTTTATCATCACTAGCCATCACTGCCCAGAGCGTTCCGTCAGTATTGAAATTAAGACCTCTATAGCTAAAACCGCTTGGAGCAGTCGCAAACAAAGTAGCTAAACCTGAGAAACTTTGATCTATAATTTCGATAGTACTCGTTCCATTTCCAATTTGCCAATTTTGTCCAACATAAATCCTACCTGAAGTTGGATGTACTGCTACACCCCACAATCCCTGAGTCTTATTGTTCAAGTTGAGCGAACTATAAAACCCAACAACTGTATTAGTGATTGTACTTATCTTTGTTAATCCGCCATAGCTGGTAACAAAAAGAAACTGACTATCATTTGACAAAGCAACATCAAGCAAGTCCTGACCAGGTACAGGGATTGGTGACAAAAAGGTTCCTTTAGAATAATCATAAACTAAAATTTCAGATTGTTGACAACAAGTAGCCATATAGGCAACATTCTTGGTAGGGTCAATTACAATACCTTCACTTCCCCCTTCAATTAAACAGCTAAAGTTACCTCCGCTAGTACCAAATTCGTATAGCTCTGTACGTTTATCCTTTGTTGCACTTGGTAATTCTGCAACAAGCATATAATATTTATCACAGCCAGGTACAGCATTTTGCGCTTTTGTGTAAAAAGTGTTCATCAAGGCCAAAAATAAAACGAAGAGTTTTATATATTTTGGCAAATAGGGAAAATGAATTACTTTCAAACCCAACAAAGGAATTCTACTATTATCAATATTAATAAATAGTCTAAAAATTATTCCTATCGATACAATTAATAGGAAGATATTAAGTAAAAAATTATCCATTCTTTTAAATGTTTATTGACTTTACAAAGTCTTTAGTTAGGATTTTTTGTTCCTTGATTTTATTTATAACCTAAGAATTCTGTCTTGAATACCTACTTTTTTATTTTTTCATTTGATTCCAGGGTAATAAGTTAATATTTCTTCCTATCTTCTTGCCCTCTGAAAGTCCTACTTCATTATCTTGACGAGTATGAATTCCTCCGTATAACCGTGACATGGCAGATTCTTCTGCTGCTTCCCAGAATGAGTTAAAGCTTCTAGCTTTATATTCTGTTGCTCGTTCAAAATCTTTAGCTCTACCTACGTGCGAATCATCAATAAATTTAAAGATAGTTCCATACAAGTCAGTCAAAACAGTTGCTGTGGCAGCTCCTTGAACTGCATGACCAGAATAGAAAGCTGGAAAAGGAGGTTCAGGCCAATATAAGTCCCATAGTGTATCTATATTATTGTAAATGAAGGAGTATGGTCTTTGTGCGTTGTAAACAAATTTTGTTTTCCAACAATTAATAAATGCATCGGCCACTGCCATCCCGACTTTAGCGTAAGTTTCTGCGGCTTTGAATAAATCAGGTTGTGCTTTTTTTACTGCTATATTAGCTAAGTTATAAGAATGTCCTGGTGGTGAAAAAGTTTCAGATGGATCATCGCCCCACCAATTAGCAATTTCTTTTTCAGTTTGTGTCAAAGTCTTGCGTTTTGTATAGACTTCGTACATATACTGATAATATTTTGACTCAGGCTTATAATCATAAGCAATCATTTTAGGAACTGGCAATACTTCATTTGAAGGTGCAAAAGTTCTATTTTTCCCCCAATGAGGATGCAGTGGCAAAGGTATAGCCGACTGTCCTTTGACTGGTGCTTTCCATAAGCCTTTACCTATTGGCACTTTAAAGGTACTATCAAAATTTCGTTTGTATCCTTCAAACCCACCATCTGATTTAGACCATTCAAAAATGGCTTGAGCAACTGCCAAACCATAAATCTTAGATTGTTCGGCTACTTTAACATGGGTATTCTTTAGTTCTTTTTGATAGATTTCGTTCTCTAAAGAATCTATTAATTTTAAATTTTTAGTAGCGGTGTGTTGGTATAATTGTTTTATGATAAATGACTGACCCGCATTCAATGAGATTACCCAATTATAGGTTTGCCCTTTCTCTATTTTGGGCAATTCTTTCAAACCATTTAATTTACCAGCCAATGAATTACGCTGTGAAGCCCCAGCAACAACACATTCGTACATCGTTAGACCAATATAACCAAGCGACCGTGAACCATAAGTTGGAGACCCACCAGGTGTATTTTTCATAATCTCAAGTGCCATCGTTCCCCAAGCCAATGCTGCATCTGATGGTAGTACTTGGGCTTTGGTAGCAACTTTCACTTGGAAAGCATTCAAATTCCCCACATTAAACATCTGCAGAAAAATTAAACAAATCACAACCCTACTCATTGATTTCATACGCAAATTGGTGCCATCAACGCTAATACATGCAAACGTTGTTTTCAATGCTGTGTATTTTCTGACAAGTTCTAAAGTCATTCTAAAAATCGTTTACCTAGAATCTTTCACAAACAAGTAATGATAAATCACCTCAAAAGATTAACAAACATGAATATTAATCTTGAAAAACTAGCTAAAACCATGCCAAATTACAGCAATACAAGCTTACTTTTCAATTCAAAAAACTGTTTTCTATTAATTTAGGACGAATGAAGTATTATCTGGATGGATGTAAAAAATCTAGCCTTTGGAGATATATCGAGAAAATCTCTTATGCTAACCATACAAAGAGAATTTGGGATGAAGTAATATTTTTTGATATGATATATTTATTTTACTGAAAGTATTTTAAACTCTGTCCTACGATTTTCTTGATGCTGTTCTTCAGAACAAGAAATACCATCCACACATTCGTTAATCGGCTCAGATTCACCTAATCCTTTTGCTCTTAATCTGCTGGTGGCTATTCCATTTTCAACCAAAAAATCCACAACTGCCTTAGCACGTTTCTCGGAAAGTACTAAGTTATAATCCGCACTAGAACGAGCATCAGTATGTGAACGAATTTCGATTCTCATGGTCGGATACTTTTGTAAAACTGGTAAAATAACGCTGGCGAGTTCTTTGGCGGCATCAGGACGTATATAATACTTATCTCTGTCATAATAAATATTTTTAAGTTTGATAACATCGCCTTCAGCATACATTTTTTGTACACTTTGAAGTTTATTGGGGTTATTATCTACTTGTTTGATGGTTTCTTTATTCGTAGCATAATTGTCTTTTTGGGCAACTAAATTATTCTCTGTATCGGGTTTCACTTCAAATTCATAACCTCCGTCTTCTCCTGTAATTACAGTTTGTTTTGTTTTATCTTTTGCATTTTCAAGGGTTACTTGTACACCAGCAATTGGCTTTTGATTCACTTCAGACTTTATTACCCCTTTCAAGACAGAAGTATTAGATTTTTCAAGATAAATGGCCAGCGTGGTGTTTTGAGCAGTATTATTTCTAGTAGAAAAGGTAATAGAGTTCATCAAGTAACCTTCCTTGATGGCCTTAAATTCATATTCAGAAAGCGACTGCAAACAAATCGATATCAAACCAACTGAATTCGTCACTTTCAATTCTTGATTTTCGCCATTGATGATACTTCTTATATCTACATCGGCTAAAGGTAATTTGCTTAACGCATCATACACAATGATATTAAGTGGATGACACTCTTTTTTAAAACTATAAATATTGTCATCATGAATCCCTTTTTTTCTGTTGGACGAGAAATACCCAGCATTTCTATTCCCATCAGTAATCAATCCAAAATCGTCTTTTTCAGAATTAATCGGTGCGCCCAGATTGACTACAACTTCACTAAACTTACCATTTTGATATTCTGTGTAAAAAATATCCAAACCACCCAAGCCTTCATGGCCGTCAGAAGCGAAGTAGAGATTATCGTTTTCATCTACAAACGGGAACATTTCATTTCCTTCTGTATTGATTTCAATACCTGCATTTACAGGTTTCCCCCATTTTCCATTATTATATTCCACAACGTAAATATCCGTTCCGCCAAAACCACCTGGCATATCTGAAACGAAATACATTCTTGTATTATCCGTACTCAAGGCAGGATGGCCACATGAAAACTCATTACTATTAAAAGGCAATTCTTTTACATCACTCCAACTTTCTTTATTTAAGTTGGCAGAATATAATTTCAAACGATTGGTTCCATCTTTTGATTCTCTGGCTCTGCCTTTATTATAGTTATTTCGGGTGAAAATTATTTTCTTTCCATCTTTAAAAAAACTCACTGGCCCTTCGTGATACTTAGTATTTAGAATTCTACTGAAATCTTCAACCCTTGACAGCTGTGGCTCTTGAACGATAGTTTCATTATTACTTGCCGACATTCCACCCAATGCGGAAGCAGATTGTAAACCTACTTTATAACTAAGCAAAGCAGTATCAGGAGCAAAATAAAGATTCAAAAATGGTGTTTGATTCCAACCAAAAACACGTTTGATAATCCCTGCTTCGTCTCGGGCAGAACAAAAAACCAAACCACCATTATAATACATCGGGCTAAAATCTGCTTGGCGGGAATTAATATTCAAATATTCAATTTTATAAGATGAAGAATCCCGATAAAATTGATTCATATCCATATACGAAACCGTAAATCGTTTACCTCTTAAATCAGCTTTTTGTTTTTCGCCATAAAGAGAATAATACTTCTGAGAATCTCGATACTTTTGATTAGAAGCCAAAGCTTGAGCATAATACAAATAATATTCGCTTTCCACTTCAGGGAAATCTTTCACTAAAGTGGAAAAAACTCTTTCTGTATTTCGGGTATCTTGAATTTTTCGGTACGACAAACCTAATTTTTTTAGGGCTTCTTGCTTTTCTTTTGAGACTTTAGATTCTTTTAGAAAGTCTTCGTAGAGCCGAATGGCCTCCAGAAAACTTAATTTATCGTACTGGTAGTTTGCTGCTTTTAACTTTGTTTGAGCAGACAAATTTCCAATTGTGCACCAAAAAAGCGCTCCAAAAAGTACAGATATTTTAAAGAATGGATTTGTCATGAACAAAATAATGGTAAACAAAAAGTTTGGCTTTTCTGTGAATTGAGCAAACCTTTATTGGGAAGGTTGTCAAATAGTATGCCAAAACTACTACAAGATTTTAAGCTTTTAAGCGGAAGTTCAATAAAAAAGGTTTGGAAGTGATTCCAAACCTTGATTGATTAGCCAAAATAATAAGTTTTAAATTTTAACTGCTTGTCTCGCAATTAATTTCCAATCATTCTTTGTTTTTTGAAAAACCATCAGAATACCCAGTTTTACTGTACCCGCCACACCACGATTATTAGTTTCTGCATATAGATTATGACGAACAATAGCAGTTTTTCCAAATACTTTAATGGATTGTTCGGTCAAATCCATTGTTTTAAAGTCTGAGTCTCCATTCATCAGTGTTTCGATTAAATGGGCTTTTCCTTCTAAATTTCCGGTTGAATGGCCGTAAGTCAAACCTTCATCAAGTATTTTTTCCAAAGTTGCCTTATCTGCATCCACAACCGCTTTTCTGAAAGTTTCAACCGCTGCGGCTACTTTTGCTTCATCGCCTGATTGTGCTTGGCTTTGTGCTACTGTTCCCAACAAAATAGCACCTAACATGATTAATATTTTCATAAATTCAGGAATTAAAAATTACTTTTTAGCATTATCTTTTTGTAATAGCCAAACCGCCAAGTTTTTTGCTGCTTTAAAGTTTTCATATTCCATTGGCAAACGTTTCCCATTTAGGTATTCATTATAAATCCAAGGGTCACCGATGGCGAAAACTGTTCCTTTGCCAACTTTGGCTACAGCCATAATATTATCACTTCCTTCAGTTATAACAGCTTTTGCAGGTGCTTTAACCGAAAGGACAGACAGCTCTTTCACAAAAACTTTTTTAACGTCTTTAAAAATACTGTGGTTCGCAGGAATCGTTACTTTGCCTTGTTCATACACATTATTTTTTACCATGTTGATACTCTTTCCAGTAAACTGAATGCCAAATCTAGCCGCTAATTTATTGAAATGAGGTAATTCTACATTGGCAGAATCGTTTGCCATTAATACTAAATTGCCACCAGCTTTTACCCAATTTTCAATGGCTGCAATGTCTTGTGCATCTACAAAATTAGGATTTGGTGTTTCTTTTTTAGTATCTGGATCAACGATGATGTACACATCCAAACCTTTCAAAGTATTGGCTCTTGGTGCGGTTGAAACTGTTTTTAATTCAGCACCATAGTTTTCAAAAATACTTCCTAATAACGAGAAGCCAGAGTCTTTTGCATCATACCAAGTATAGTGATAAGGTTCTGTGATACCTTCACGAGTTGTACGCATTTCATGATTGAAGTAATTATCTAAACCTACTTTTTTACCTTTTCCAACCGCTAAATCTTCCGCAATTTCCATCTCAACACTTGCCATGATAAATGGTGCCATTCCTTTTAAATCATCACGACGAATTGGTTCTTTCAAGTAATATTCATAGCTACCATCACGGTATGGATTTCCGCCCAAACCACTTACTAACACTACTTTTTCTAAGTGATTGATTCCGTTACTTTCTGTTGAAATAAAGTTTCTTAAAATTCCATCATATCCTTTTTTCGCATTCAGAGAATATGATTTATCGATATAACCCATTCTAACACCTTTTGCTAAACCATAAACCATCATTGAAGAACCCGAAGCTTCTAAATAATTACCTTTACCGTTTAATTTATCTACAACTTGATACCAACAACCTTCTTTAGGATCTTGGAATTTCACAATTGCCGATGCCAATCTTTGGTAAATAGCAATCAATTCATTGCGTTTAGGATGTTCTTTCGGGAAAGTATCCAACACATCAGCTAAAGCCATGATGTACCAACCGATTGATCTTCCCCAGAAATTTGGCGAACGACCAGTAGTTTTATCTGCCCATTTTTGTTCACGACTTTCGTCATAACCATGATACAATAAACCAGTTTTAGCATCACGAGCG